>Ga0078972_1000985_pt1 | contig 114378 bp, 105 predicted proteins | sample YelNatPaOPGAMG01_FD_67568 | JGI IMG/M metagenome (GOLD analysis project Ga0078972, IMG submission 67568) | Hot spring thermophilic microbial communities from Obsidian Pool, Yellowstone National Park, USA - OP-RAMG-01 (SPADES assembly) (version 2) | ecosystem: Environmental > Aquatic > Thermal... | reverse complement strand
CAATCCGGGAGGTGATCTCGGGAAAATTTTAAAAAATCGGGAATTTTTTCGAGGAATCCCCTCGGTCAAACTTCTATCGCGGAATTAGGGCTATCTCTGCTCCTTGACACCGGTTTCAAAGGTTGATAGCATTCCAACTGTTGCGTGCATTAGTAGCATTCTTATCAAAGGTTTTTTTTCTGCCCTCTCCTGAAAACTCTCTTCGTAATAAAGAGGATTTTCGGGAGGGGACGGAAATTTGGTCACTTCGTGGGAACGCCCGATTGAGTGTAGCGATAAACGCTTCGTTGATGGGTGTTCCGTCTTTCGGCGATCTGTTGTGCAAACCAGGAGGTGTTTTAAAAAATGAAAAATGCAAAGATGAATGTTCTTTCAACTGTTTCTGCCGTGATCTCGGGTCTCGTCCTTTCCGCGTCGATGATTCTTCTCCCCGTGCAGGGTGCCGTGGCTGCTGATGCCGCCAAGGCGACTGCCAAGGCTCCTGCCAAGAAGGCAACCGTCAAAAAGGCAGTGAAGAAGCACGCTCCTTCCGCTTTCTGGAAGAAGGTCCAGACTGCCCTGATCGCCAAGGGAGCCAAGATCAAGGCTGACGGCTTTGCCGGACCTGCTACCCACAAGGCCATCCTTGCGTTCCAGAAGGCCAACAAGCTCAAGGCGACCGGCAAGATCAATGCCGCCACCAAAAAGGCGCTTGGCCTCAAGTAGAACGAATTCATTCAGGCTTTGAGAAGAGGGACATTGCGTCCCTCTTTTTTTTTGCCCGTCTCACTCGACGCCATGGAACGCATGCTCGCTTCTCTGAACATCTATGAGGGTTCCAATGATCCGCATTCAGTCCGGACGACTCAAGGGGCGCTCCCTGCCGCTTCCCGATCCCGGCAAAGTCCGTCCGACCACAGGGAAGGTCCGGTCCGCGATCTTCAATATGCTTCAGACCGATTTGCCGGGGTCTCTCTTCTGGGACCTCTTTGCCGGCTCCGGGGCGGTCGGGCTTGAGGCCTATTCCCGAGGGGCCGAAAAGGTTCTCTTTCTGGAAAAGGATCCGGAGCTTGTCAGGCGCCTTGCGGCCTGGATCGGGAAAGAGCTCCCCGGGAGCTCGGATGCGTTCGAGATTGTTTCCGGAGAGATCCTTCCTTTTTTGAAGACACCCTCCCCGCATCCCCTCCCGGGAATCCTCTTCCTCGATCCCCCCTACGGCTACGCAGATTGGCCGGCTCTATTGAAGACATTGCATGAAAATGGTATACTCGACCACAATTTCATCATGGTTCTGGAATATCATCGCAAGGATTCCCTTCCGTGGGAGTTCCTCCCTGACTGGGGTTGCCGCATCTTGTCTCATCACATTTATGGAGAAAGTGGCGTGAGCCTGCTTCTTCCTTCGGTCCGATGATACGCAGGGCGGTCTACCCAGGTACATTCGATCCGGTCACGAACGGGCATCTCGACATGCTTCATCGGGGGCTCTCTCTTTTCGATGAAATCGTGATCGGCGTCGCCGACAGTCCCCGCAAGGCCCCTCTTTTCTCCCTCGAAGAGCGCATCGATCTTCTCAGAAAAACCATTCCCTATCCGGTACCCCGGGTCATGGTCAAGGGATTCGACCATCTGCTCGTCCATTTCGTTCGCGAAGTCGATGCCCTCTGTATCCTTCGCGGAGTCAGGGCCGTGGCCGACTTCGACTACGAACTCCGGATGGCCCTGATCAACCAGAATCTCGACCGGGACATCGAAACCGTCTTTCTCATGCCCTCAGAAAACTATATGTTCATCACCTCCACCGCCATTCGGGAGATTGCCGAACTTGGCGGGGATCTCTCCCACTTTGTTCCATTGGCGGTGGAAGAGGCTCTCAGGCAAAAATACTCCCGGAGAAGATAACGAATGCCCCGACCGCTATCCGACATGCTGGCTTCCCGTCTTTCCCTTCTCAAGCCGTCCCCGACGCTTCTTCTCTCTTCCAGAGCACGAGAGCTCAAGTCCAGGGGGATCGACGTTCTGGACTTTTCCGGGGGGGAGCCCGACTTTGACACTCCGGAGATGGTCAAGCAGGCGGCGGTCAAGGCTCTCTCGGAGGGTTTCACAAAGTATACGGCCGTCGGAGGAATCCCCGACCTGAAGGAGTCCATCCGGGAGAAGTTTCTGCGGGATCAGGGGCTCAACTTTACTCCCCGGGAGATTGTCGTTTCGAACGGGGCAAAGCATTCTCTCTTCGAGCTTTTTCAGGTTCTTGTCAATCCGGGGGACCAGGTTCTTCTTCCGGCGCCGGCCTGGGTCTCCTATCCCGACCAGATCCTTTTAAACCAGGGGGACCCGGTTCTTGTCCCCTGTCGGGAAGAGGACGGCTTCCGACTCGACCCGGACGCGCTTGCCTCTCTCTTGACGCCGAGATCGAAGCTTCTCGTCCTGAATTCGCCGAACAATCCGACCGGGGCCATTCTCGATAAGAAGCGCCTCGAAAGGATAGCCGAAATCGTTCTGAAAAATGATCTTCTCGTCATCTCCGACGAGATCTACGAGAAGATCAACTACACATCGTCTCCGGTGCCCTCCCTCGCCTCCCTCGACCCGGCCCTCCGGGAGCGGACGGTGATCGTGAACGGAGTCTCGAAGACCTATGCCATGACGGGGTGGCGGATCGGCTATGCGGCGGGTCCCCGCGAGATCATGGAGGCCGTAGACACGGTCCAGAGCCAGACGGCCTCGAATCCGAACTCCATCGCCCAGAAGGCGGCGGCCTTCGCCATCCGCTCCGGAGAGACCTTCTTCGCTCCCATGCTCGAGGAGTACCACAGGCGCCGGGATTGGGTCGTCACGGCCTTCAACGGGATCCCCGGGATACGCTGCGCTCCTCCGGAAGGCGCTTTTTATGTGTTTCCGAACGTCTCGGGACTGCTCGGCCGCTCCTATAAGGGAGTGCCGGTCCAGACTGTCTATGAACTGGCAGAGTTCTTTCTTGACGTGGCCCGCGTCGCGATGGTCCCGGGGACGCCGTTCGGCTCTCCCCTTCACATGCGGCTCTCCTACGCCACCTCCCTTTACTCTCTCCAGGAGGGGCTTCGGAGGCTTTCGGAGGCCGTCGCCCTTCTCGAGTGATCCCTCAGGAAGGCTTTGACGGAACGGCGAAGGCACCGGGCGTGCGCGCAGATGTCCGTTATTGGCGCATGGTGGGAGTCTTTAGTATAATTGAGGAAGAGAGATTCAGGACCGACGCAATAACCCCGATGTGTGACAAGGAGTCGCTCATGCCGCTCTACGAGTATTCCTGCCAGAAATGCCATACGGTTATCGAGGAAATCCAGAAGTTTTCAGATCCGCCGCTCGAAGTCTGCCAAAAATGCAAAGGACCCCTGGTTCGGCTAATGGGAAAGCCCGCCCTCCAGTTCAAGGGATCGGGCTTCTATATTACCGACTACGTCAAGAAAAGCGGAGACTCCGGAGAAGGAGCGCCGAAGTCGGGGGACACGGCCGCCTCCCCGGCGCCCGCTTCTGCCGCTCCGGCTACCCCGGCCGCTTCAGCTCCCGCGGCTCCGGCGGCTCCCTCCGCTCCGGCCTCGGGCGGGGGCTCCTCTTCGGACTAGAACGAGAAGGCCTGCTCTCCGGTCGGCTTCAGCGGATCTGCCCGTCGTCCATGGCGATCGAGCGGTCCGCTTTTTTTGCGAGCATTTCGTTGTGGGTCGTGACGAGGCAGGTCATGCCGAAGCGGCCGGAGAGGGTCTGAAGAAGCGTGAAGACCTCGAGACCCGTATGGGAGTCGAGGTTTCCGGTCGGTTCGTCCGCCAGGAGAAGGGCCGGTTTCATGACCAGGGCCCGGGCCACGGCGACCCTCTGCTGCTCCCCTCCCGATAACTCCGAAGGCTTGTGGTCGAGCCTCTCGCCCAGCCCCACCTCCTGCAGAAGTTCCCTTGCCCATTCTCTCCCCTCATCCTTCTTTCCCGAGATCCATGTGGGCATCAGGACGTTTTCCAGGGCGGAGAATTCCGGAAGAAGATGATGAAACTGAAAGATAAAGCCGATCTTTGCACTTCGGAAGGCGGCAAGGTCCCGATCCCTTTTTTCGGGGGCGGGGAGTCCGTCGTAGAGGATCTCTCCCGAAGTGGGGCGGTCGAGGGTTCCCAGAAGATGGAGGAGTGTCGACTTCCCCGCTCCGGAAGGGCCTGTCAGGACGGTAAAGGAGCCCGACGAAAGGGCAAGGGAGATCCCCTTGAGGACCTCGATCGTCCGGCCTCCCCGGGTGTAGGAGCGGGAGAGGTCCGTGGCGGAGACGGCAAGTCCGGCCATTATTCGTACCTCAGGGCATCGACCGGATTGAGTCGTGCGGCCTGCCGGGAGGGATAGATTGTCGCAAGAAAGCTGATGCCGATGGCCGAGAGGGAGACGGAGAGAAGATCCCTCATCCGGATGATGACCGGGATATGGCTCACGAAGTAGACGTCGTTAGGCAGGGTGTAGTAGTGCTCAAGGAGAAAGGTGATGAAATATCCCAGCGGAACCCCCAAAAGTGTTCCGGTTCCCCCGATCAGCAGGCCGTCGAGGATGAAGATCGCCATGATCTGGCGGTTCGATGAGCCCATTGTCTTGAGGATCGCGATCTCCTTGCCCTTGTCGATCACGATCATCGACAGGGTGCTCACGATGTTGAAGGAGGCGACGAGGACGATCAGGACAAGGATGATGAACATGACGAGCTTCTCCAGCATCAGGGCCGAGAAGAGGTTCTTGTTCATCTCGAGCCATGAGCGGGCCCAGTAGGGGAAGCCCAGGTGTTTTCCGATCATGTGGGCCATGCCGGAGGCGGCAAAGATGTCGTGGACCCGGATCTCAAGCCCCGTCGCCGATCCGGCGGGAAGTCCGAGAAAGCGGGCGGCCTGGCCGATCTCGAGAAGGGCCAGCGTATTGTCGTATTCGTAGAGGCCCGACTTGAAGATGCCGGCGACCTGGAAGTGGCGGATCTTGGGGATCATCCCGAAGGCGGAGGGTGTTCCCGTGGGGCTGATGAGATCGACCTTGTCGCCGAGGTCGACACCGAGGCGGTCGGCCAGGTCCGCCCCGAGAATGACCCCGGGACGTCTGTTCTTCGCCTCCTTCGTATCCTTCGAAAGAGAGGAAAGGTGTCCCTCGACCATATAGCGGTCGATGCGGGTGACCTGGGTTTCGCGCTGGGGATCCACGCCCCTGATCACCGTTCCCGAGACGGTCTTGTCGGCCGAAATCATGGCCTGTCCCACGATGAAGGGAGAGAGGGCGACCACCCCGGGGAGGGAGGCAACGGATTTTTCGATCTGCCCCGGATCCAGAATGGGGGCGCCGCGGCCGTCGGTCAGTACGATATGGGAGTTGACCCCCAGGATCTTCGACCGGAGCTTGTGCTGGAAGCCGGTCATGACCCCGAGCGTGGCCATCAGTGCCGCCACCCCTACCGTCACCCCCGCGACCGAGATCACGGTGTTGAGCGAGAGCCGCATCTTTTCGCTCCGGGAGGAGCGAAGATAGCGCAGGGCAACCTTAAGCTCGAAAAAGGGGGTCATGCGTCCGGCCGGAGAAGGGGGAAGAGGAGCACGTCCCGGATCGAGGTCTGGTTGGTCAGGAGCATCACAAGCCGGTCGATGCCGATACCTTCCCCGGCAGTGGGAGGGAGGCCGTACTCGAGGGCCCGGACGTAGTCGTAGTCGGGAGGGGGGGCCTCGAGGTCACCCGACTGGCGGGACTCCTGTTGGGACAGAAAGCGGCGAAGCTGTTCGTCGGGGTCGTTGAGCTCGTTGAAGCCGTTTGCCACTTCGATCCCGGCAATAAAGAGCTCGAAGCGGTCTGTCACCTCCGGATCGTTCTCCGACGAGCGCGCCAGGGGCGAGATGGCCTTGGGATACCCCGTCACGAATGTCGGCTGGGTCAGCGTCGGTTCGATCGCCTCTTCGAAGAGGGCATTCAAAAGCAGTGCAACATGGGGCTTTCCGGGGCGAGGCTCCGGAACAGGGATCCCCTTCGACCGGAGGAGGTCGATAAGGCGGCCGTCGTTAAAGTAATCTTCCGGCGCGAGGCCGAAGGCCTGTCCGATCGAGTCGAGGTAGGAGATCCTCCGGAAGGGGGGAGAGAGGTCGATCTCGTGGTCGCCGAAAGGGATGCGGGTCTTCCCGTGGATCTTTTGGGCAAGATCGGAGAAGAGTCGCTCCGTCAGCGTCATCAGATCCTCATAGGAGGCGTAGGCGGCGTAGAACTCCATCATCGTGAACTCGGGGTTGTGGCGGGTACTGACCCCCTCGTTCCTGAAGTTCCGGTTGATTTCGTAGACGCGGGTCATGCCTCCGACGATCAGCCGCTTGAGGTAGAGCTCCGGGGCAATGCGAAGAAAGAGTTCGATGTCGAGCGCGTTGTGGTGAGTGGCGAACGGCCGGGCGAGGGCCCCTCCGGGCGTTGGCTGCATCATCGGCGTCTCGACCTCGAGGAAGCCCTCTCCGTCCATGAAGTTCCGGATGAACCGGACGATCAGGGAGCGGGTGATGAAGACACGGTGTGTGTCGGGGGTGACGATGAGGTCGACATACCGCTGCCTGTAGCGGGCCTCGGTGTCGGAGAGTCCGTGCCACTTGTCGGGAAGAGGGCGGACGGACTTGGACAAAAGGGTCAGGGAGGTGATCTGGAGAGTCGGCTCCCCTGTCTTGGTAAAGAAGAATGCTCCCTCGACCCCCACGATGTCGCCCAGGTCGAGAAGTTCGGCCCAGGTCGCATAGTCCTTCAGAAGGTCGGCCTTCACATAGATCTGGAAGCGCTCGCCCTCGTCCTGGAGTGTGGCGAAGAAGGCCTTCCCGAACTTGCGCATGAGGACGATCCGTCCGGCGATGCGGGCCGACGGAGCCGGATCGGGAAGGGTTTCGGGGGAGAGGGTCCCTGTCCGTTCGCGAAGATGCGCGATCGTCTCCCTGTCGGGGAAGGGGGCTCCGTAGGGATCGATCCCGCGCAAAAGGATCTGGTCGCGCTTTGCCCGGCGAACCCGTTCGTGTTCGCTCTGGTCGAGGGGGCCGGTCTCGGCAGGTGTCAGGGGGTCCATGGTCACCTTTCGGCTTTCGGCTAGGAGGTCGCCCGGCCGGAGCCGGAGGAGGACAGATAGGCGGAGAGCTCATCGGGGCTAAAGACCCCGCGTTCGGTGATGATGGCGGTAATATTGCGGGCAGGGGTGACGTCGAAGGCCGGATTGTAGACCGAGACGCCTTCGGGTGCCATCCGCCGCTCCCCCTGGTGGGTGACCTCCCGGGCGGAGCGCTCCTCGATCGGAATCATTTCTCCGGTCAGGGTCCGGGAATCGATGGTGGAAAAGGGGGCCGCGATGTAGAAGGGGATCCCGTGTTCGCGGGCAAGAACGGAGAGGCCGTAGGTTCCGACCTTGTTCGCCGTGTCTCCGTTGGCGGCGATCCTGTCGGCTCCGACGATGACCGCGTCGATCCGCCCCTGGGACATGACCATGGCCGCCATGGAGTCGGTGATCAGGGTTGTGGGGATCCCGTCGCTGGCAAGCTCGTAGGCGGTCAAGCGGGCGCCCTGGAGGTAGGGGCGGGTCTCGTCGGCATAGACGTTGATGCTCTTTCCCGCCTCGACCGCGCCGCGGATGACTCCCAGTGCCGTTCCGTAGCCTCCCGTGGCCAGAGCGCCCGCATTGCAGTGGGTCAGCACCGTCGCCTTTTGCGGGAGGAGCGCCTGTCCGTGAGCTCCGATCTTCCGGTTCCGCTCGATATCGTCGTCCTTGATGGACTGGGCCTCCGTAAAGAGAACGCGTGCCCTTTCGGCGGCGGGAAGATTGGCCGCCTTCTGCCAGACGGGGCGCATCCGTTCGATGGCCCAGAAGAGGTTGACCGCAGTGGGTCGGGTCTGCCCGAGTGTCACCGCGACCGACTCCATATGGTTTGCGAAGGCGAGAGCTTCTGCGGGAGCGTTCTCTTCCTGGGCTCCCAGGGCAAGGCCGAAGGCCGCCGAGATCCCGATGGCAGGAGCTCCGCGCACGACCATCTCCCGGATGGCGTCGGCCATCTCCCGGTGGGTTCTGCACAGGACTTCGATCTCCCGTGAGGGGAGCTCGCGCTGGTCTATCAGGTGGACGAGCGTCTGCCCGTTTTTGTCCGTCGTTGTCCAGATGGCCTCGACCATGTCGACCTCGTATCCTGTAATGCCGGAGGAATCTCCCCGGACCGGTTTATTTTTGAGGGGAAAGGGGCAGCGGTTGGGTCGTCGCCGGAGGCGTCACGCCATTTTTCATCAGAAACGGCTCCGACTCGGCGGCCCAGGGAGAGCTGGGGAACTCCGAGACGAGCTTTTTGTAGTTGATGATCGCCAGGGCGGGCTGATCCAGAATCTCATAGGTCTTGCCGATGTTGTAGAGGGCGGCATCGGCGAGGACCTTTGACGGAAAGGCTGTGACTTTCTGGAACATGGCGATCGCCTGGTCGTACTGGCGGGAGGACATCATGGTGAGCCCCATGCTTTCGTAGTAGAACGGAAGAAGCTTCATGTTGCCAGCATTCTTGTCGAGGCCACGATGAAGCCATTCGATCGCCTTGGCAGAGTCCTGGGGGGTCTGGATATTGATGATGGAGGCCAGAAAGAGGGGGGCGACGCGGGAAGAGGCGGTCCCCTCATAGGAGCTCATGACCTTGAGGAGGAGCTCCTTGGCCTTGACAAGCTCGGGGCCGTTGGTCTGCTGTCCCTGCGAGTAGAGCTGTTCCGCCTTTGTTTCGAGCGCTGCCGCCGCCGATTCCCGGGCGACCTTCTTCGAATGGATATGGTAGACGACACCGATCCCGATGAGGAGCACCAGGAGGATCGTACCGGCAAATCCCCACGCATTGCGCGAAGATGAGACACCGGAGAGTCTCGCCCCCATGGATTCGGTCCGGGCGGAGACGGAGGGTGTGGGGCTCTCAGGAGGGCCGGATTCGTTTCCCGATGTGTTTTTTTTGCGGATGCGGTAAGCCATCAGTTTTCCTTTCAGTGTGTCTTTGTCTTCGCCGGAGAGAGCGAAGGGGCGTTTGCTTCCAGTCTGAAGGCGACGTTTCCGGAAAGAAGAACCTCTCTCTTCGAGCGGATCCCTTCGAGAAGTGCCTTCGTCCGGCCATCGGTCATGTCGGAGAACCAGTATCCATCGGGATAAAGAAGGACCATCGGTCCATTCTCGCACATATTGAGACAACCCGTCTTCGTGACCAGAACAGTGGAGAGTTCGGGGGTTTTGTCGACGATGTTCTGAGCCTGGATCTTCATATCTTCGCCGCCCTTACCCAGGCATTTGTTCCCGGTGCAGAAGAGAAGGTGGCGGGTGATCGGGGGACGGCTCAGCAAGGTCGTCTCCCGGAGAGGGTGTCAGGCCGGGTGGGCCTTCTCCTATTCATGGGCGGACGCTTGTTCTTGCGGAACAAAGTGGTCGTATTGCCAGGAGGGGATACGCCGGGGGTGTCTCTCTCCATGGGAGGCGATCTCTTCGCGAAGAACGGGGGCAAAGTGGTCGAGAAGGGACTCGACCATGAAGGCCGAGGCGGTGATGAGCCCGCAGTTTCCCCGTCCCTTGATCATTTTTGCCACCTTCTCGATCCGTTCGAGGGTCTCTTCCGATCCCGATCCGCCCTCGATCCGCTCGAGGAGGTCGTGCAGGGATTCCGTGCCGAGACGGCACGGAGGACACTGTCCGCAGGAGCCCTTTTCATAGAAGGCCGCAAAGGCCGAGGCGGTTGCGAGGACGGAGTCCCCCGATCCAAGGACGATGATTCCGGCGGAGCCAAGCCCGGTACCCTTCGCCCGGAGCGCATCGTATTCGAGGGGCGTATCGATCTCGCGAGCAGGAAGAATGCCGAAGGAGGGGCCTCCCGTAAAAAAGCACTGGAAGCTTTCTCCGGGAAGAGGGCCTCCGGCGTAGTCATAGAGGAGGCGCTCGAGGGAGAATCCCAGAGGAAGCTCAACAACCACAGGCCTTCTTACGGATCCTGAAACGGAGAAGATCATCGTGCCAGGACTCTTCTGGGTCCCTCTCTCCCGAAACCATGCGGGACCATTGGCCATGATGCGCGACACATGGGCGTAGGTCTCCACGTTGTTGACGACCGTCGGCTTTCTGTGGAGGCCCATCTCCGTCGGATAGAAGGGAGGCTTTGGGCGAGGTCTGGGCATCCGGCCTTCAAGGGCCTCGAGAAGGGCCGTCTCCTCGCCGGCGATATAGGCGGCGGGGCCGACAAAGATCTCGATATCGACGGAGAATCCCGTCCCGAGAATGTTGTTTCCGAGAAGGCCCGCCCGAAGCGCTTCCTCCCGGGCTCTCTTCAGGATCGCCACGCCTTCGGGGAAGCTTTCCTTGACGAAAAGATGTCCGCTCCTGGCCGAAACAGCGAAACAGGCAATGATCATTCCCTCGAGGATCTGGTGGGGGGATCGGGAGATCAGGTAATGATCCTTGTGGCTGCCAGGCTCCCCTTCGCTCCCGTTGGCGACGACGTATCTGACGGGAACACGGTGGTGCGCAACCTTCTCCCATTTGAGGGCCGTGGGAAAGCCCGATCCTCCCCGTCCTCGAAGTCCGGACTCCTTGATCTCCGCGATAACGTCCGTCGGAGAGAGGGCGGAGAGGACTCTCCGGAGACCTTTGTATCCGCCTCCCTTTTCGTAGGAGGCGAGAGAGGGGTCTCCCATGAGCGCAGGATCGGTGAGGACCCGGTCGGGACCCTCCATGATGGTCATGTCCATAAAAATAGAGACCTTGCGGGTTGGAAGCCTTTGTGGCTCCCCAGGGAAAAAAGAGGCCGCTTTGGCCTTCTCGTTTCAAGGGAGAATTGACGGCTGAAAATGTTTCCCGAGAGGAGAATTTTACCGCGGTACCGGTTTTTTTTCAACCGGGAAGCCCTTCCCCGAAGAGAGGGCGGAGACATTTTGATAGAGTCGGGTCAGGATCGATCGAGAGAGAGAGGCCGATTCGCGAACGCTCTCCCCCAGGACGGTAAAGTGGCCCATCTTGCGTCCGGGACGGGGAGACTTCTTGCCGTAGAGGGTCAGCTTGGCCCGGGGCTCGGAGAGAATGGGGGCGAAGTCGGGGAGGGCCTCTTCGGGCCAGAGGTCCCCCAGAAGATTGCCCATGGAGCAGGGGGAGAGGAGGCGGGGAGAGGCCAGGGGAAGATCGCAGAGCGACCGAACCTGCTGGTCGAACTGGCTGGCGACGCAGGCATCGATGGTGTAATGGCCGCTGTTGTGGGGACGGGGGGCCATCTCGTTGACGTAAAGGCGGCCGGATCTGTCCAGAAAATACTCGACGGCCATGACCCCCGTGTAGTCGAGCCCCTGCGCGATGGCCTCCCCGATCTCCCGGATCTTCCCCGAGATCTCCTGGGGAATGTCGGCCGGAACCGCTGAAAGATGGAGGATCCCCCGCTCATGGAAGTTTTCCGAGACCGGATAGAGAGCCGTCCTTCCGTCAGATCCCCGGGCGATGACAAGGGAGAGCTCCCGGTCGAGGTCGAGCTTTTTTTCGAGAATGAATGGTCCGGGAAAGGTGTCGGTCACGGAAAAAAGGTCGTCGATGGTGTCGATCGGCCACTGTCCTTTGCCGTCGTAGCCCTCGCGGCTGGTTTTGAGGATCCCTGGAAGAAGGGGGGCGATCGTCTCGGGAGAGGGACGGGAGGAGCCGGCGACGACGATAAAGGGAGCGGTAAGAAAGCCGTTGTCGGCGAGGAAGGTTTTTTCCCGGATCCTGTCCTGGCAGATGGCCACAGAGAGGGCCGAGGGGCGGACGACTCCCCGGGCGGCAAGAAACTCGAGAGAGGCGGCGGGAACATTTTCAAACTCGGTCGTGATGGCCTGGCACGACTCCGAAAGACGAAGAAGCGCCTCCGTGTCGTCGTAGCGTGCGACGATCGTCCAGTCGGCACAGGCCATGGCCGGGGCCTGGGGATCGGGATCTAGGACGACTGTCCGAAAGCCTGCGCGTCGGGCGGAGAGCGCAAACAGGAGTCCAAGCTGGCCGCCGCCAAGGACGCCGAGGGTCGCTCCGGGTCTGATCAAGGCGAGAAAGCTCCTATCCCTTCGGAAGGGTCATCTGGTGGACCTGCTCGACGAGCTCTTTCCGGTAGTCCTCGAGCTGCTTGAAGAGCCCGGGATCCTGGGTTGCGAGCATGGAGACGGCAAAGAGTCCCGCATTGACGGCTCCGGCCTTTCCGATGGCAAATGTCGCCACGGGAACCCCTTTGGGCATCTGCACAATGGAGTAGAGAGAGTCGATTCCCCCCAGATGGGCAGAGGGAACCGGGACTCCCAGGACGGGGAGGGGGGTCAGGGCGGCGAGCATACCCGGAAGATGGGCCGCCCCTCCCGCTCCGGCAATGATGATCCGGAGGCCGCGTTCCCGGGCGCTCCTGGCGTATTCGACCATGTCCAGCGGAGTCCGATGGGCAGAGACAACCCGGCATTCGTGGGAGAGAGAGAACTTGTCGAGGATCTCTGAAGCTCCCTGCATCGTCTCCCAGTCGCTCTGGCTTCCCATGACAAGGCCGATCAGCGGGCTACTCAACGGTCGTGCTCCTTTCGTTTACGCATCCTCGGCAACAAGGGTCTCCCCCGCCAGGATAAAAAGTTCCGCATTCCGGAGTCCCCCGATAAAGACCCGGTCGCCGCCGGCATTGCCAAGAACAAGAGTGGGCCGGGTGGTCACTCCCTCCTCCCGGGCCCGGTCGACATCCTCCTGCAGGGAGGCCGAGACGGCGGGGCTTCTCTCGAGCTCCTCCAGACGTTTGGTGTCGAGTCCCAGGCGATTGGCCTCCCGGAGAAGAAGCTCCCGGTCGCCGATCGCCTCTCCCTCGACGAAGGCCAGAACGCGCATCCTGGATAGAAGGAGGTCTCCCTGCGCAGGATCCGCAATAAGAGCGGCCTTGGCGAAGAGACAGCACTCCTCCGTCGATCCGGGAGCCCTTCCGAGCTCCCAGACCCTAGGGCTCATCGGAATGCCCGTGACCTTCGAGACCTTGAGCACTCTCGGGGCGAACTCTGCCTGATTTGAGAATCCGTGGTGGGCGAGAAAGGAGCCGAGGTCCTTGTAGAGGGGAAGAAGGCGATGGCGAAAGGAGAGGCGAGAGCCGAAGTGTTTCCGGAATTTGTCCAGCGCCCCTTCTGCGGCATAGCTCCACGAGCAGAAGGGATCGGTATACCATTCGGCAAAGAGGACCGGTTCCATTGGAAGATCTCCTATTGTTCCGGGGCGTCGAGAGTCCGTATATTTTTGAGAATGGCTTGAGCCTTGAGAATATACTTTTTGGGCTCTCTCTGGGAAGGGTCGATGCGAAGGGCCTCCTGCCAGAGGCGGATCGCCTTCTTGAGATGTCTGTGGCGGTAGGCCGCAAGCCCTTCGTTCACCTTTTCTTTCATGAGGAGCTTGACGCGTTTTTCAATCTCCTGGGCCAGAGGATTCCCGGGATCGAGACTGCGGGACTGGTCGGCCAGCCCCAAAGCATCGCTGAACCGCTTTGCCTTCTCCCTCCGTTGTGCCCATCGGGCGTAGGCAAAGGAGATAAATTTGCGCCCCGAGGGGGCGAGATGTGGGGAATGAAGGCGCGCAGTTCTAATGGCGAGCCTTTCGTCTCCTGTTTCGACGAGGGCTTCGAGAACTCCCTCCCGGAGAAGGGGGGAGAGGCTGCCGAGCAGGAGAGAGACATCGCGGGGATCCCGATGGTAAAGAGGCTTTATCGTGGCGGCGGAAGCCAGGAGATCCTTTCGGGAGATGTCGGCGAGCGCTTTTTTCAGGAGTTGTCGTTCCTCCTCATGGCGAATCAGAAGGGCGAGGGATCTTTTTTCCCGAGAAGAGGGCATTGCGCCAAGATATTTTCTGGCCTCGGAAACCTTGTTTGAAGAGAGAGCCGCCACGACCTTCTCCATGCTCCGGTCATTGGCCGCAGAAGGGGCAGGGGGGGAGGGGGAATTTGGCGACGAGACCAGTGCGCATCCCCCGACGAGTCCCAAGATGGCCAGCCATACCGTGGAAAAAAAGAGCCTCAAGGAAGAGGGGAGGGGAGAAGGCATCGTCTGGCTTTCGGCTCCGAGAGTGGGAGCCTTCGTCTGTCGAAGGCTAGATGGCATAGATCCGGATGGGCCGGTCGATCCCTTTAGGCAAAAAAGTTCGGGAAACAGAGGATTCCGGTCGCGATCGTTCGGGGATCCTCTCCCAGAGGAGATCCGAAAGGAGGATCTCCCCGGGAGCCGCCTCCTGCTCGATCCGGGAGGCCAGATTGACCGTTTCCCCAACGATAGTATACTCCATGCGGGAGCGGGAACCGATATTGCCGAGAATGCCTGAGCCCACATGAAGTCCGAATCCGAACTCCACATGAGGCTTTCCCTCTTTCAGTCGCTCTTCCGAGAGGGCTTGGATGGATTCCCTCATGGATAGGGCGCATTCGATGGCCAGCTCCGGATGGTCCGGGAGAAACTCGGGAATCCCGAAGACGATCATGAGGCCGTCTCCCATAATATTGTTGACCGAGCCCCGATATCTGAAGACAAGGTCGATAAAGGCGTCGAAGTAGCTGTTCAAGACCTCCACGACCTCTTCGGGGGAGAGGCGGGAGGAGAGGCGCGTAAAGTTCCGGATGTCGCAAAAGAGGATGACCGCTTCCTGTCTGGCGCCTCCAAGATGGATCAGCTCGGGACGGCCGATCAGGGATTCGGCGACATCGCGGGAGACATAGCGTACAAGGGCCTTTTCGAGGAGATCCTTATGGAGGATCCCTTCGGCCATCCGGTTGAAGGCCAGGACAAGATCACTCGTCTCGTCGGCAAGAAGGGGAGGCGGGACGGGGGTAAAGTCTCCCTTCGCCAGTCGCTCCGTCGCATTGCGGAGGTCCCGGACGGGACGGGAGATGAAGGCTCCGAGAAAGAGGGAACCCGCCAGCGCCAGGAGGGCGCTTCCCCCCCCCAGAAGAAGGAAGGTCTGGAGGATTTTTCTTTTGACCTCCCGGTAGGAGGCGTCGGAGACGGAGAGCTCGACGGCCCCGACCGGGATTTTCTGGAAACGAACCGGTGCGCGGAGTCGAAAGAGATGGCTCGAGGGTATTGCCGTAAAACTGATATCCGATGGGTTGCTGGTGCCCCGGGAAAAACCGGATTGTTTTCTTTGGGATGGTTCCGTTCTATGATGGGGGGAGAGGTGTTCGGCAAGAGTCCCGTTTCGGTCGTAGACCCGAATATCGAGGACGCCTTTCGTATGTTCGAAGACTCCGAGGTTGTCTTCGATGGCGAGACGATCTTTTTTGAGAAGGGGAAGAGCGAGCCCCCGGGAAAGCTCCCTGACAAGGAGAATATTGTCGGATTCGATCTGCCTGCGCGTTTCGAGAAGCATCGACCGCTCGAGCAGAAGGGTGCCAAGCCCCAGTGAGATCCCCAGGACGACGAGGGAGAGCCCGAATATTTTGAAAAAGAGAGAGATTCTCATGGGCGTGTCTTGCGACCTGCCCCCGGCCGTCGGAAGATGTTCAGGGAGGGCGTGAAAGTGCCGAAAAGCTCCTGGGTATACTTGAAGGGTCGGAAGGGAGAATTTCTGCAAATGAAATATGGGTTCTGGCCGTTACTGGTCATCTTTTCCCTTTGTCTGTACTGGACCACTCCGCCGGCCGAAAAACATCAAGCCGCCTGCAACGGGTGCGTCTCTTCGCAGGGGACTGCCTTTTTTCTCCATGCAAGCATAAATGATTTGCAAAAATCCGAAAAATATCTGAGAAACGACCTGGGGCTGTCGCCCGCTGACGAAAATCCCTCCGAACCTCTGTGGGAGAGGTCTTTCAAGACCCACCCGATTCTTGTCTTTCTTGGCGGGGTCATGTTCGTCGGCGGGGCCGTGGCCTTTTTCATGATCATCAGCCGTCAGAACAAAAAAATCCGGGAGGGGATGGAGCTCGTCCGGGAAAACGCCGGCCGGTTTGGCGGAGGGGGGTACGGCGCTTCCGTCGCTCCTCCCCGTCCCCTCCAGGAGGTCATCAAGGCAGAGGAGGAGGATGTTCGGTCGGGAAGCGAGATTCCCCCGGAGAAGGCTGTCAGGAAAATGGACAGCGTTCTCGACTCTCTCCGCCATGCCCTTGGGGCCGGGAGCCGGTCGTCACGACTGACTCTCTTCCGCTACGACGAGCCCGACGACCAGTTCCGGATCTGCGGCGTCAGCAACGGGGAGGACTTCAAGCTTCCCGGATCGGCTGTCTCTCCTCCGGAGATTGTCTTTTCAAGTCCATTGCGCATGCTCACTCCCGTTCCCCAATCGGGTATCTCGCTCGGCGAATCCTGGATCTATCCCTTCGGGGGAGGGGGCGGGGAGTTCTGCGTTCTCCTCGTCGAAATGATGATGCTGCGTCCTCCCGACAACTGGCAGGATAGCCTTCAAGGATCTCTTCATCTTCTCAAAGCCTTGATAGGGAAGCAGGAAAAGACGGGGATCGACCCCACGCTGACTACGCGGGATTCCTCCGGCTCGCTCGACTACCGGGCCACCATGAATCGTCTGATGGAAGAGCTCGCCAAGACGAAAAAGATGGGGATCCCCTTTTGCATGATCGTCTTTCGCGTCGACAATCTCGACGAGGTCGAGAAGAGATACGGGGCCGCTCCCATGGAGACGGCCTGGAGCCGGTTGACGGCGGCGGTCTCATCGACCCTTAGGCCAACCGACTGGGTTATGCGACCCCGGGCCGACCTTCTGATGGTCCAGGTCCTGGAGGCGGGAGAGTCCGACGGACAGGTCGTCATGGCCCGTATCATGAGGTCTCTCGCGAAGTATGCCCAGTCGAAATCCATCGAAAAGGGCCTGAACTTCCGCGGGGTTCTCGTCCCCTATCCCGCCGACTCGACCCTGTCGGTCGGAACCTTCTTTGAGCAGATTCTGCACAAGGTCGAGACGCAGAATACCGTCGAGGGAACCTTCTATTACTCCTAACCCCCTCCCGGGTCAAACCAGGAGTCGAGGATTGCGCGGATTGCTGCCGGAGGAATCCCTCCGACCTTTGACGCGAAAGAGGCGATAAAGGCGAGATCCTTTCTGGCCCGCTCCCGGTGCCCCAGAGCTTCTTCGATTCCCGATGCGGTGAGCATCTCCCTTGCCGCAACTCCATACTGACCCTGCGACGAATGGATAAGCGCCTGTCCTTCGAGGTCGAAGGCAAGGCCCGCATGATTTCCGAGAGAGGCGTCGATCTTTCTGGCCTTCTCGAAGGAGTCCATGGCCTGCGCTGTGTTTCCGGCAAGAAGATCGGCTTGGCCCATGCCGGCAAGATCGGAGGCAATAGCGAGCCGGTCTCCCCGATCCTTGTCGATCGCCAGCGCTTTCATGAAAAGAACGCTTGCCTGGCGGTAATTCTTTTCCTCAGACTGGTGGCTTCCCTCAATTCCATAGAGGCGGGAGAAAAGTCTTTGCCGTTTTCCGCTATCGGGAAGGGCGCCGATCGCTTTTTGTGCCTCCCGGATCCAATCGTGGTATCTCACCGCCCCCGCGATCCTTGCGCCCAGGAGAAGAGTCTCGGCCTTTTTGTCGGGAGGGCCCCCGACACTCTCGAGAAGAAGGGCCCGGTCGATCCAGATCTGGGCCCTGTCTTTTTTTCCCAGAACCAGCGAGAGGCGGGCAAGACGGTTCATATCGTCGATCGTTCCGGAAAAGTCCCCCGACAGCCTGTGGCGCTTCAAGGCTTTCTTGACGGAAAGGATGGCCTGGTGGGGATGGTTCCGCTGAAGAAGCGCGTTTGCATTCCCGAGATGCTCTGCGGCAAGAAGCCGGTTCGGATGCCCGATGGGGGATCCGGCACAGGCAGAAAGGGTCCCTAAAAGGGGGAGAAGAAGCAGTGTCTTCCTGACGCGATTCAAGGCGCTCACGGTGTGGTTCCTCCCTTGGAAGGAGGCAGGGGCAGGGGAGCCCTCTGACCCTGTCCGAGAGTACCGAGAGGGGAAGACGGCGGCGGCATGAGATTCTTGACAGGCCAGCTCTGCTTGACCCCGTTGAGGATCGTCTGCGTCGTATTGACGGTTCTGTCCGTGGCCGAGAGGACGGAGGCCGTCTTTCGGGTAATCTCGGGGAGTTTGGGGGAGGCTTTCTTCACGTCGTCGACGACCGACTGAAGTTTCTTGATGAGGTCTGGGAGATCGCGGCTCATGATTTTAATGTTTTCTGATGTTTTCTGAACATTGAGAGTCGTCTTTTGAAGTTCATCGTAGATCTCGGGCTTCCTGAGAATCGCCCCGACGGTTCCCTTTCCGCGGTCGACGGAACTCGAGAGATCGGCGATGTTCCGGACGATCCGTTGAACGTCGATAATCGTCGGATTGAGCTTTGCCATGATCTGTTCCATTGTGAGGGGAGTCTCGACGCGGATGTTTGCATTTGGGGCAATTTCGGGAAGCCAGGGGGTTCCGATGCTGATCCGCAAGGAGACGTCTCCGGAGATGATCCCCGACTTCTTGACGGTGACGAAGGAGTCCTTGCGAATGAGGTTCTCGTATTTTTTCAGGATCTTCATGGAGACTCTGATCTGGTTGAGCTTTGTAAAGTCGATCGTGTCGACCTCGCCGACCTCGAGTCCGGCCAGCTTGACGGGGGTGCCGGGAACGATGCCGTAGGTCTGGTCGAGAGTGGTGTAGAGATGGAAGCGCTTGTCGAAGACGTGCTGATGGACTGCAATCTCATAGAGGCCAAAGATGAATCCGATCAGGGGGACAAGCAGGAAAATACCTGCGAGCTGTTCGATCTTTTTTTCATTCGTACGATGGGTATAGTGAAGCTTCATCGAATCTCCGTCAGGCCATCTTGGGTGAGTCTAAGAACATTCTTGAAGTGAGGCGACCTGTCGACGCTCTTTCGTGAAAGCGCCAAAATGGTCGTTGCGCCTTTTTCCGCAATGTTTTTTAGCGAACGATTCATTTTTTCAAAGCCCTCGTCATCGAGCCCCTCATAGGGATCATCGAGGAGGAGAAGGTCGGGATCATTCAGGATCGCCCGCACAAAGCCGATCTTTTTGATTTGGTCGATATTCAGGTCGCATGGGTAGAGTTCAAGAAGGGGTTCAAGGGAGAACTCCTCGATGTAAGGCTCGATCCGATCCCTGACCTTGTCGATCGAAAAAAAATGTCCGAAGCGCAGGGGGAGGGCGATATTCTGAAAAACGGTCATGTTCTGGAGAAGTATTCCCCGATCCGGAAGAAGACCGATCTTTTTTCGGACGTAGGAAAGCAGGGGCTCCGAGGGGTTTTCCATCCCTCGCTCGAAAGCCTGGTATGTTCCATCCCATAGGGAGAGAATACCCATGATCGTCTTTACAAGGGCGGACTTTCCGACCCCGCAATGGCCGACGATCATTGTATGGTCCCCCTTTTTGAGGCTCATCGTCAATCGGGGGATGAGGGGAGCCTCGCGGGAGTATCCGATGGCGGCTCCCTGAAACTCGATCAAGGTCTCCACATAGGCTCCATGACAGGGAGAAGATCCTTATTTTTTACGATAGGTTCCGTCATGTCAGAGACGAAAAAATAAGGTAAAGACTTAGTGTCACGGTCGACAAGGCCAGTGCGCTTACAAGGGCCAGCCGTGTCTCCTTGGGGACCTCCGCGGGAGATCTTCTGACGCGCAATCCATGGTAGACGCTCACGGTGGAGATGATCAATCCGTAGAAAAGTCCCTCGAGAAGGGGTAAAAGAAGATCCGAAAGCCGAATGTTCGTCTCGATTATCCGGACGAGCGTTGCAATCGGCATGGAGAGCCCCATGAGTGCCATGGCAAAGCCCCCCACCATGGCGACGATCCCGAAGTAGAATGTGAGGGCAATCGTTGAGACAATGATTCCGACCATATTGGGTGTGATAATGATGTAGGAGAGGTTGACTCCAAGCATTTCGATGGTATCGAGCTCGCCGGAGACGCGCATGTTGCCGATCTCGACTGCAAGGCCAGAGGTTGATCGGGCGATGACGATCAGGGCTGTGGCAAAGGGGCCGACGATGCCGAAGATGACGTGAAGCACGATTGCTCCGACGAGATTCTGGATGCCGAGTTTCGGCAGCTCGATCCCCGTTTCGGCCACGATTCCCGCTCCGACGAGAAGGGCGACGATGGAAATAATTGGAAGAGCGCTGAGACCGGCAGTCACAATGGCGTGAAGATAGAGATGGAGGGAGAGCTTTCTGGTCAGGGCGAGACGGAGAAAGTCATACACACTGGTCAAAATGATCTGCAGGAGATCCCTGAAGTAGTAATAGAGCCTGAGAGGGCTAATATATGCGACGATACCGATCGTTCGTTCCTAATCCCAGATGGCCGGGAGATGAGAATTCCCGGTGATTGTCAGGGTTGATTTTTCTCAAGAGCCGTTTCTCCGCTCAAAGAGAGCAAAAAGTCGACGAGTTCGTTTTTTTCCTGTCTTGTCAGATGGAGGGGGACAAGAAGGGGGTCTTTTGTCTTGAAGTCCGAACTCCCTCCCCCCTGGTCATAGAAATCCACGACTTTTTTAAGGGTCCGAAAGACTCCATCGTGCATGTATGGCGACGTCAATGCGATATTCCTGAGTCCAGGGGTCCTGAATTTCCCCTTGTCTGCCGGATCGTGGGAAATCGCATAACGTCCCACATCCACGGAGAGAGTCCCTGTCGGGGGGACCCCCAGATTATGGTATGCCTGGTCAGAGAGGAGGGCTCCCGAGTGGCAGAGAACGCAACGGGCTTTCCCCTTGAAGAGAAGGAAGCCTTTTTGGGCATTGGGGGAGAGCGCTTTCTTGTCCCCCATGAGAAAACGGTCGTATGGAGTTTCGGGGGTCACGAGCGTTCTCTCGTAAGCGGCAATCGCTTGAGCAATTCGGTCGATGGAGACCTCTCCGCCAAAAACCTCACGAAAGGTCAACTTGTAATAGGGAATCTTCCGGAGTCTGTCGACAACGCTCCGGTTGCTGGGGTTTTCCATCTCGACCGGATTTGTCAGGGGGCCGATGGCCTGTTCTTCAAGGCTTCCGGCTCTCCCGTCCCAGAACTGTCTGTCTTTGTAGGCGGCGTTGAGCACGGAGGAAGCATTTCTCCCGCCCCTCTTTCCTCCCACTCCGATGGAAACGGGGCGGGGATCCGCATACCCTGCCTTGGGCATGTGGCAGAAAGCACAGCTGATGGACCCGTTGACGGAAAGTTTCGGATCGAAAAAGAGCTTCTTTCCGAGGGCGACCTTTGACGGAACCTGCAGATTGGAAAGCGGAACCGGGGGAGAGGGGGGGAGGGGAACGAGCGGTTGTGCACAAACGGTGCCGGCGGCTATCAATCCTGGGAGAATGGGGATAAAAAGGCCCAGAAGAATTCTCAGTCGCATCGGTTCCCTCCACAAGGTGGCTCTTGTTCAGTGATTGCCAATACAAGGGCTACTTAAAGATATCCTAACACAGAGTTCGGTGATATTCTAGAAAACGTCATGAACAGGCTGAATCCCGTCCGACCAAATGGGTCTATCACTGCCAGCATCGCTTTGGGATTCACCCTCTCCAACCTTTGGCGAGATTCGCTTCCTTGAACATCTAAGCCTGTCCCCTTCGCTACGAATTTCTCCGCCGCCCTGAGCGCAAGGCAAGCTCTCCCAGATACTACGATACCTCTCTTTCTCTACAAAAGATTTCCAGTTAACTGCCTGCGCCCCTTGACCGGGATCGCCTTCTGTTAGATTTTCATATTTGTTACATTTTCAATCTAAGAATTTGCATTTTGTTATCAAAAGCGTACTCTATGTTTGAGAGAATTGAGAATTTGTTACAGGAGGCGCATTGAAAAAAATTGGCGAAATAGAATTTACGGAAACCTCAACTGATAGGGTGACTGTTTCGCGCGAAGTCAAATCTGGAAAAATGGTGAGAATCGCCCCCGGTGTCTATACAAGAAACGTACATGATCCAGTGGAAGCGATTGCCCGACGAAATTGGCAAGCATTGGCCGCGCACAGGTTTCCTGGAAGTATTGTTTCCCACAGATCGGCATTGGTTTCAGGGCTTGTTTCGGAAAGAGAAAAAACCTCAATTTTGTTTCTAACTGGAACTACATACAAGATTTCCAGATTCCCTGGGTTTACGATAAATGTCGTTCCCGGGCCAAGGCGAGTTCTTGGGGACGGACGTATTCCCGAAGATATGAAACTTGCTGATAACGACCTCTATATATCCAGCAGGGCCAGAACCTTCCTTGAACTCTTAAAGCCAAGCACAAGTGGTCGGCTCGGACTTAGGAAAGGCATGTCGAAGGAAGATGTTTCGGAACAGCTTGGCCGTCTGTATCAATCCGCCGGGGAGAAAGCACTCAATAATCTTCGTGACCAGGCAAAGGATCTTGAGACCCTATTAAACGCGACAGAGGAAGTAAAAAAACTGTCTATACTTTGCAGCGAACTTCTTGGTACACAAAAAGACAAGAAAACAACAAGATCTGCGGCCAGGTACTGGCACAAGAACTTGGCCGTAGATGAGAGCCGGGTTAGACTTTTCGAGGGGCTTTTAAATAAACTCCGGGAAGCGCCCATTTATTCTCCCTTGGGTCGTCCGGACATTATTGATAACGATTCTGGATTGGGCATACTGCCATTCATTGATGCATATTTTTCCAATTATATAGAGGGTACGCAATTCGAGGTTGACGAAGCTATTGGGGTTGTTTCAGGAACCGTTGTCGCAAAAAATCCTCCCGACGCCAAAGATATTATTGCAACCTATCGCCTTCTTTCCGACAGAAGAGTCCTTTCTCGGTTCCCGATAACGGACGAAGGCTTTATTGAAACTCTTAAAGACTGGCACAAAACGCTTATGCAGGGAAGGCCAGAGAAAAACCCTGGAATATTCAAAACAATTCCTAACCGAGCGGGAATGACTAGATTCGTCGAACCGGACAAAGTATTGGGGACATTGCAAAAAGGTTTCGAAATGTCCAATGGTTTAGAAGAACCGACAGCAAAAGCTTTTTTTCTAAAGTTCGTCACCGCCGAAGTACATCCATTTTTGGACGGGAACGGGAGATTGTCTCGAGTTGTTATGAATGCAGTTCTTCTCAATCACAATCTGGAACGTGTGGTAATTCCGAATTCATTTCGAGAAGATTATTTGACTGCCATGTCCGCGCTGTCTCACAACGCGAAGACAGAGCCGTTCATAAAGGCATTGAGAACTGCACAGAGGTGGACGGAGCAGATTCCGAATACAGATTTAGAAGCAGCTCGGCGATACATTTCACAAACAAATGCTTTAGCCAACCCAAGAGAGGGACGCTTGCTCATACCCGTCAAATCGCTTGACAAAGCGGGGATAGAGGATTGACGCACTGCATGTCCTATTTTCTACTTATTTACATAATGTACATTATTTGCGATTTAAATATTCCAATTTCTTGTTACTCTTACTTCCTTGTAAAGGCATTAATTTAAATATAATTCATTACCTTTTGGGTCCCATGCCATGGGACCCAAAAGGTAATGATCGGTCTTGCTGTTTTTGGAGAATATGAATTAAGATCAGTTCACTGATCTTAATTCATATTCTTGGAGAAAAATATGCTAACTATCTCGGAAGGCGAAGTTTTTCATAGGCTCCAGTTCGACAATCCATGGTGGACAAGCGGTGTCGGGATCGACCGGCAGGTCTCCGAATTCAAGCGGAGAACATACTTTGCTCCTTTAATTCGCCTCATCGAGGAGAGATCGGTCAATCGGGCGGTCGTTGTCATGGGGCCACGCAGGGTCGGAAAGACCGTCATGGTTTTTCATGCGATTCAGGCTCTCCTGGATTCAGGTATCCCTGGAAATTGTATACTCTACGCCTCTCTCGAAACCCCACTCTACAGTGGACTGCCTCTCGAGAAGATCTTAGGGATGTTCCAATCGCGAATGGGTCACAAGAGAGACGCAAATCTTTATATTTTTTTTGACGAAGTGCAATATTTGCGGGACTGGGAGCGACATCTCAAATCGTTGGTAGATTCCTTCGCATCTTGCAGATTTGTCGTAACCGGCTCGGCCGCAGCTGCGCTGAGGCTCAAGAGCCGGGAGTCCGGCGCCGGCCGTTTCACTGAGTTCATTCTTCCTCCGCTGACCTTTTCTGAGTATCTCGACTTTATCGGGCGCAAGGATGCGCTTGTCGGTCCTGCTGGAGAGACAACGCCGGATATTGAAGAACTGAACAGGGAGTTCTGCAACTATCTGAACTACGGCGGATATCCCGAAGCGGTTCTCTCTGGTACGGTCCGAAACAACCTCGACCGCTATATCAAAAGCGACATCATCGACAAGGTTCTCCTGCGCGACCTTCCAGGTCTGTATGGAATTGGCGACATCCAAGAACTGAACCGGCTCTTCACGACGCTGGCCTACAATACCGGCATGGAATTGTCGTTTGAAGGCCTCTCGAAAAGTTCCGGCGTTGCCAAAAATACAATCAGACGCTACCTGGAGTATCTGGAAGCAGCCTTCCTGATTCGTCGAGTCGACAGGATTGATCTTAACGCCAGGCATTTTAAACGGCTGACATCATTCAAGGTCTACCTGACCAATCCATCTATGCGTTCGGCATTGTTCGGGCCTCTCGATTCCGATGATTCGGCCATGGGGCATCTGGTCGAAACGGCGATTTATGGTCAATGGCTTAATGATCCGGGGATCGACCAATTGTATTTTTCCCGATGGTCCGGGGGGGAGGTCGATATCGTGCACGTCGATACCATGACACAAAAACCGACATGGATCGTTGAGGTGAAGTGGTCGGACCGGGCCTGCCAAGACAGGAAGGAGCTTAACAACTGCGTGGAGTTCTCTCTCCATAACAAGATCGATAAGATGAGGGTCCTTGTCACTACAAGAAAGATTACCGAAAACTTCACATACAAAAATATTCCCTTCGACTTCCTTCCAAGCAGTCTATATGCCTATATTGTTGGAGAGAAAGGCCGAAAACTAAGAGGGGAGTCGTTGACCTTCTTGTGAGAGATGGAGACTACCATGCCATCCTTTACCCTTCGACTTCCGGATGAACTCAAATCGCGTCTTGTCGAGCGGTCGGTCGGGGAGGATGGGCCTCCTTGCTGAAGGAACGACGTTTCTTTTTCTTTGCCATAAGAGGGGTCTCCCGGATACAGTCCCGGTCAAGGTGTCCTTTTTGAGGGGAAGGAGGACTTATAGTCGATTCTTCCAGAGGCGTTCGGCCTGTCTCCAGGATCCCCTGAGCATCTTTTTCTCCCGGGAAGAAAGATCGAGGATCGGGGAGACGGGGGATCCGGGGCGAAATCCGCCGTCGACCACCGCGAGCTCGGGGAAGATCCTCCGGATTTCCTCCCGCGTTGTCAGCGGGGGAGATCCGGAAGGATTGAGGCTCGTTCCCGAAAGCGGTTCCCCCAGAAAGACAAGAAACTCTCGGAGCGTCCTGTCGGGAGGGATCCGGAATGCGACCTTCCCGGACTTGGCCATGCCGAGAGCGAGGGCGAGCGGTGTGGCGGGGAGGAGTACGGTCAAGAAACGCGAAGGACCGGTCAGAAGACGTTTCCTTATCGGATCGTCCGGGATTTTGGCAAAGCGGGCGACAATCCGGAGGCTTCCCGCCAGATAGAGGACGGGTTTCCCCTCCGGCCTCCCCTTGATCCGGTAAAGGCGACGGTCCTCCCCGGGAGGTCTCTTCGTGGGGACTTCGGCCAGGGCGTAGGCATACTCCGCAGGGAAGCCCACGACCCCTCCCTCCAGAAGCCACCGCCGGATCCCTGTCCATCCGGAGCGGTCTTCCAGGGAAGCAAAGACTTTGGAAGTCTCCACTCCCCTACCCTTCGCGGCTGTCCATAGGCGATGAGTGGGACTCCGATTCCCGGCGGGCGATGTCGGGTCGGACCTGCCCGCCTTTTAAGCGAAGCCCCTTCATGATCCGGTAGGCCGCCTCCCGGGCGCTGGCCAGAGTTTCTCCCCGGCCGACGGCAGTCAGCACCCGGCCCCCGGACGAGCAGAGGGCCCCGTTCTTTTTTTCGACTCCGGCGAAATAGAGGGCTCCGTCGGCCAGCGGCGTCCCGGGAGAGGGAAGCCCCTCGATCGGATCTCCTGTCACAGGATTTTCCGGATAGCCCGCCGAGGCGAGGACCACGCCGACTCTGGGCGTCGTCTCGATCGTCCAGTGATCCTTAAGATCCCTTGCCGCAATCTCTTCCATGAGAGGAAGGGCCGACTCTCCCAGGGTCTCGAAGAGAACCTGGGCCTCCGGGTCCCCCATGCGGGCGTTGAACTCGAGCACCGAAGGACCTTCCTCCGTCATCATCAGTCCGGCATAGAGAAATCCCGAAAAGGGGGTCCCCTCCCGCGCCAGACCCCAGAGACACCGCTCGACGATCTCCCTCGCCCGGCTCTGGTCGCTCTCCGTCCAGCCGGGAACAGGGGTCAGGGCTCCCATCCCGCCCGTGTTCGGTCCTTTGTCCCCCTCCCCTATCCGCTTGAAGTCCCGGGCCGTAGGGAAGGGAACGAAGCGCTTCCCGTCGGTAGCGACGATGAATGAGACCTCCGGCCCCGAGAGCCCCCGTTCGAGGAGAACGATCTCCCCCCCCGGGATCTCCTTCCGGTCGAGATAGCGTCGCAGAGCCTCCTCCCATTCCTCCTGTGTTGTCACAACCGAAACGCCCTTGCCCTGGGCCAAACCGTCGGCCTTGAAGACAAGAGGAAGTCCCCATCGCTTGAGCGCCTGCTCCGCCTCCTCGCGCGTCGAGACCTTCTGCCAGGAGGCCGTGGTGATCCCCGCGCGCTCCATAAGGCTTTTGGCAAAGGTTTTCGAGCCCTCGATCCGGGCCGCTCCGGCGGTAGGCCCCACGACAGGGATGCCCCTTTCGACGAGCGCGTCGACAAGTCCGTCCATCAGGGGTTTTTCCGGGCCGACAACGACGAGATCCGCCCCGGAACTCTCCAGGATCCTGGCCGCAAGGCGGGGATCCCCGGGAAGGGGCTCCCCGCGAACCACGCCTTCCATTCCGTCGTTTCCCGGGAAGAGGAGTATGCGGGACTTTTCCTTCGAGCGGAGAAGGGCTGCGGCCAGGGCATGCTCCCGGGCGCCGGATCCCACGACCGCGATTTTTTTCTCCATCAATCCGATCCTTTCTTTCGCTATGCGATCAGTGCTTGAAGTGGCGGACTCCCGTCAGGATCATGAACATCCCGTATTCATCGGCGGCTTCGAAGACCTCCTTGTCCCGGATGGACCCGCCGGGCTGGACGATTCCTGCCACGCCGAGCTTTGCCGCCTCGTCGATTCCGTCGCGGAAGGGAAAGAAGGCGTCGGAGGCCAGCACCGTTCCCTGGGTGGTGCGGTTGGCCTTCATTCCGGAGAGCCTCACCGAGTCCACACGGCTCATCTGCCCCGCCCCGATTCCCACCGTCACACGGTCTTTCGCCAGGATGATCGCGTTGGAGCGAACGTGCTTCCCGACGGTAAAGGCAAAGAGGGCGTCCTCCCACTCGCTGTCGGTGGGGATCCTCTTGGTGGCGAAGGTCGCCTTGTCCCGGGAGGGCATCACGATCCGGTCCGGAGTCTGGACAAGAAGTCCTCCGGAGACGGAGCGGAGTTCGAGGATTGTCCCCTCCCCTTCCCCGCCGTCTTGCGTATAGGCGTCGGGGGCCTCGAGAAGCCGGATGTCCTTTTTCTTGGTGAGGATCTCGAGTGCCTCCGGAGTAAAGCCTGGGGCGATGACCACCTCAAGGAAGATCTTGGCCATCTCCTGGGCGGTCTCGGAGTCGAGCGGGCGGTTTGTCGCGACGACCCCCCCGAAGGAGGAGACGGGATCGGTGTCCCGGGCCTGACGGTAGGTCTCGAGAAGAGAGCTCCCCGTGGAGGCGCCGCAGGGGTTGTTGTGCTTGACGATGACGGTCGCCGGGCCGGAAAACTCCCGCACCAGGGCGAGGGCCGAATGGGCGTCGAGAACATTGTTGTAGGAGAGCTCCTTCCCCCAGCGTTTGACGGCGGTTCCGACGCCCCGGTCGGCCGTGTTTGCCGAGCGGTAGAAGGCGCCCTTCTGGTGAGGGTTTTCCCCGTAGCGGAGCGTCTGGGCCAGCGTAAAGGACGGAGTGAGGACGGCCGGGAACTCCCCGGATCCGGATTGTCCCAGATAGGAGGTGATGGCCGCGTCATAGGCTGAGGTCATCAGGAAGGCCTTGGCGGCAAGCTCTCTCCTGAGATCCTGACCGACCTCCTTCTTTGACTCGAGAAGGCCAAGAACGCGCTCATAGTCGGCGGGGTCGGTCAAAATGACGACATCCCTGAAGTTCTTGGCGGAAGCCCGGACCATGGCCGGTCCCCCGATATCGATCTGCTCGCAGGCCATCTCGAGCGTCGTCTTAGGATCGGCGACGGTTTTGACGAAGGGGTAGAGATTGATGCAGACGAGGTCAATGGGCGTGATTTCGTGGATCTTCATCTCCGCCTGGTGGCCGGGATCCTGCCTCTTTCCCAGAATGCCCCCGTGGATCTTCGGGTGGAGTGTCTTGACCCGGCCCCCGAGGATCTCCGGGAACCCAGTGACAGAGGAGACATCGGTGACAGAAACGCCGGCTGATCGGAGCGTTGCGGCCGTTCCCCCTGTGGACAGGATCTCGACTCCGAGGGAGGCGAGCCTTTTGGCGAAGGCGTCGATGCCGGTCTTGTCAGAGACGCTGATCAGGGCCCGGCGGATTCCGTTTGGTGCATCAGTCATTGAATTCTCCTTCTGGATGGATGTTTCGTTCGTTGGTTCTTGTCCGTGTGGCAAGGACAGAGAAGGGCGTCTGTCGAAGCCTTGCGACCCGGTGGGCTAGAAGACCTTGAGAAAAGGAGCCGGGAGCTTCGACAGACCGTTTCTGAAGGACGAGATCAGATAGACGTCTGACTCGATGATGGGGCTCTGGTCGCGCGCGCCCCGTCGGGGGATCAGGATCGTCCCGAGGTAGACAGACTTTCCGAAGGCGTCTCCGATCTCGCTTGCGAAGCCCCCGTGGGGGCCGTTCTGGACGAGAAGGACGGGATGGCCCACATATCTTTCCGCCTCGGATTCCGGAAGAAGGGTCGTCCGGAAGGGGCGCTTCGGGCGGATCTGGTAGACCGGCGTTCGTCCGTACTCTTGAAACTTGAGAAGAGAGGTGTTGGGGTATCCCTCCACGAGCCAGGCAACGGGTCGCTGGGCTTCGGGAAGTGCGTCGACGATCTTTCGGATCTCCCGGTCTTCGGTGGCAAAGCCCGCCATGCGGCCCGTGGGGTCGACAGTCGGATCGATGGGAATGATCGGCCGGAAGACCTGGAACCCTACGGCAAGGTTTGAAAGAAGGCCCAGTCCCACGCCCGCCATAGCCGTCCTCAAAAGGAGCGGGCGGAAGGACCAGGAGGAGACCATGGCCCCGGCCACAAGAAAGGCCCCCAGATACCCTTCGACCGGCCAGTTGGCCTCGACCTTGGCCTTGAGGCTCGAATAGGCGAAGAAGAGAAGGATCGGATAGGAGGTGATCCAGAAGTAGAGGATCGGGGTGTCGCGATTGCGCCGGATCTCCCGGACTCCCCAGACGGCGGCGGCAAGAAGAATCAGATAGACGACAGGCGTCATGACCCCTGTCTGCCCTACGATGTAGTCGGAAAATCCGGCAAGGGGCGAGAACTGGTGGGCCTCCATGCCGTGGTGCCACTGGAACCGGAAGGAGGCCCAGTTGTGGGAGCGGTTCCAGAGAATGACCGGGGTAAAGAGAAGGGCTGCGGCCAGGGCGGAGATGTAGAGTGCGGGGCGCCGGAGCCAGGAGCGATGCCGGGGAGCCAAAAGGAGGTAAAGGAGAAGGAGCGGTCCCAAAAGCACCATGGTGTACTTCGAAAGAAGTCCGAGCCCGAACCAGAGGCCGGCCAGAACCATCAATCTCCCGCTGTTTTTTTCGAGGGCCCGGTAGAACTGCCAGAGCGTGAGGGCAAAGAAGAGGACCACCAGGGAGTCGGGGGTGATGAGAAAGGCTCCCGCCGAAAACAGGAGGGAGGAGGAGACGAAAAGAACGGCCCAGGCACCGGCCCAGCGGTCCTTCAGAAACTCCTTCCCCATCTCGTAGAGAAGGAAGGAGATGGCCAGGGAGATCAAAAGGGGGGCCATCCGGATGGCGAGCTTGTCCGTTCCGAAGATCCCGGTGAAGAATGCGATCGTCCAGGCGATGAAGGGCGGATGGTCGAAGTAACTCATCTTCGGGGCAAGCGACCAGATCCAGTAATAGGCCTCGTCGGCGACAAGCCCCGCCCGCTCCGCGAGAACGATATGGAAGAGGAAAAAGAATGAGACGAGGGCGAAGACAAGCTTCCCAGGCTCCTTACGAAGGGTCATTCCCGTCCTCCCTTTCCTCGGGCGGTTCCGTATTTCTGCCGGAAGGCCAGGACGATCCGGAGGCTGTCGAGAAGAATCCGGCGGTTTAGCGTCGACTCTCCCAGCACACGGTCCCGGAATGTAATCGGACTCTCGGCCAGGCGATGGCCGTTTTTGTGGATGATCAGGAGGATCTCCTGAAGGACGGAGGGCCCCCGGCTGATGAGGCCGTTCCAGGGGATCTCCCGGAGAAGCTCCCGACGGAAGATCCGGTAGCCCGAGGTCGTGTCACGGTAGGGGAGCCCGAGAAGGGCCCGGATATAGAGATTGGCGGCCCGGGTAAGAATCCGGCGCGCAAGCGTCCTCCCCTCCTCCCGGCCCCCGGGGACCAGCCGGGAGCCGATCACCCCGTCCATGGCCGGAGAGAGGGCCTTGAGGAGGCCCGGAAGATCCTCCGGAGCGTGGGAGCCGTCGGCGTCCATCTCCCCGATCAGCGGCGCGCCCATGTGGAGCGCCTGGAGGTAACCGTCGATGCCGGCCGGCCCCCTGCCCCTGTTATCGAGGCGTTCGAGAAGGTAGACGTGGGCCACATGGTCTCGCTGGAAGGCCTTGACCGCCTCCCCCGTCCCGTCGGGAGAGCGGTCGTCGACGACGAGGACGCCGATCTCCTGTCCTTGTGCTGTCAGGCGTTCGAGGAGTCCCGGGATATTTGCCGACTCGTTGTAGGTGGGGACGGTCATCAGAACGTCCGGCGATGCGGAAGGGAGGCGGGGCGGGGAAAAAAGCCGTGCCGTGGTCCCGGGAAGCGCCGCGAGCGAGGGTTCAAAGGATGTGTTGAGTGTCTGTGCGGAGAGACTCACAGGGACCCCTTACCGGAAGAGGCACCCAGGAGCGAAGCCTTGGCCCCGTCGATCTGCCGCATGATTGCCGCGCAGACTCTTTCCGCATCGATGACCTCCATGCAGGAGGGGTGGATATCGCAGGTGCGCCGGTAGCAGGGGGCGCAGGAAAGAGGAGTCACGACCTTTTCTCCCCGTCCGAAGAGTTCGATCTCGTGGGGCTGGGTCGAGCCGAAGATGGCGACGACGGGCCGCCCGGTGGCAAGGGCCACGTGCATGCCGAGAGTATCGCCGGTGACGACGACGCGGCAGAGGGAGACAAGGGCCGAAAAGACGCCCAGAGAGAGGGAGGAGCCGACTTCGCGAAGATAAGGACTCGAAATCTTCCGGGCGATCTCGGCATTTCTCGAGGACTCCCGGTCGCCGCCGAGGAGAAGGACGGGGATCCGGGCTTTTTCGAGCTCCCGGATAAGCTCGAGATAGCCGAGGACCGTCCAGTCCTTGTTGACGAAGACCCCTCCCGCCCCGGTATTGAGAGCCACGATCGGATCGGAGGGGGAGAGCCCCTGGCCGGCAAGAAGCCTTCGGGCCGTATCGAGATCTTTTTCCGAAATGTCGAGGTGATAGTCGTCGGTCTCCCGGTCGTAGGGGATCCGGACCGCCTCCGCAAGCAGGTCGGGGTAGCTTCGCCGGTTGCCGTGGAACTTCTCCGGGTTGTCGAGCCCCAGACGATAGTAATACGCCATCTCCGGGTTGAGGGGATAGACCGCCCCCCGGCCGTCGACGCCCATTCCCCGTTTGTCCGGGGCGTTCGCGACCATGGCCAGTGCGGCCACCTCGGGCTCCTTGTCGAGAGAGAGGACGAGGTCGAAGTGTTCGACATGGAGGCGGAAGAGGGTTGGTGTGGAGAGAGTCCAGATCCGGTCGACCCGGGAAGCGGGGACGAGGGGAACGGCTTCGGGGGCCGTGATCCAGGTGATGTGTGAATGGGGATAGGCTCTCCGGATGCCGCCAAGAAGGATTGTCGTCCGGAGGACGTCGCCCAGGGCCCCCGTCTTGAGAACGAGGATCCGGAAGCCCTGGGGCGAATAGTCGGTACAGCCTTCGCAGGGTCTGCCGAAACGGCAGGGGCGGTCGCCGATGTAGTGCCGGCAGTCGAGAGCTACGGGAAATGTCCCCTGCCCCGCCTCCCGGGAAAAGTCGCGCCAGTTTTCGGGGAGGGATCCGGGAACGTTCTCGAAGATATGGCTTTGGGTCACGATGCTCCTCGTATTGTCGTATCAGGGCCGAAAGGGGACATGACGGAATCCGATCACCCAGGCCATGTAGAAGATGCGCGCCGGATGCCCGTTTCTCATGACCACGAAGGGCTCGAGGGGGATCACCCGGTCGAAGGTCCCCGGCGGGTAGAATTTCGCCGGGTCGACCCTGTACTTGTCGGTCGAGACGAAGAGTCCGTTCTGGCCTACAAACCGGTGAGGATCGCTCCAGAAGTCGAAGCCGGTCGTTTCATGGGACAGACATATTGTATGGGAGGAATTGCCAAGATAAAAGGCCAAAAGATCGGCAGTATTGAAGTGCTCGGCAGCAAAAAATAACTCCGGCGTCACCCGTTCGGGGTGTCGTGCCAATTCCGCCTCGATCACTTTGGCGAGCCGTCTATAGCCGAAGAGGTCGTTGGTGATGTCGACCCAGAGAGGAACCGTCGGGGGGAGCACGAGGGGGCGAAAAAAAAGCTGGACAGTCGTCAATGCCGCCATGCTCGCCCCCAGAAGGACTCCGGCCAGCGTCCAGCCAGAGAGGCGGGATCGGGGGGCGGCGCCCCAAAGGAGGGCGAGAAGGGGAAGTGCGGTAAGATACCCCATGGCCGGCCAGTGGGGAAGGATCGGATGCAGGATGCCGATCGCGTTAAAAAAAAGAAGGGGCAAAAGGGAGAAGACGAGAAGAAGCCGCAAGACGAGGGGATCGGCCTGTTCCGGCGGAGAGGTGCGAAGAAGGCGCACCAGAGTCCAGAGAAGGAGCACGAAGAGAAGGGGCGAGACGTAGCCCATCTGGCCAAAGACCATCTGGTAGAAGTGAACCCAGGAGAAGTGAGCGTGAGAGCTTCCCATTCCGTGGGTTCCCTGAAAGGCAAAGGAGACCCAGCCGTGGCGGGAGTTCCATAAAAAAAGAGGCGTTGCGACCAGAAGCCCGACAAGAAGGGCCAGATAGGGGGCGGGGGTGAGGAGACGGGCTCTGTGGCGGGGAGAAAGAAGAAGAAAGAGGAAGATTCCTCCCGCCAGAAGGAGCCCGTTGTACTTGGACAGGAGGGCCAGCCCGAAGGTTGCGCCCAGAAGGAGCCATCCCGCAGCCCTGTTTTTCCTGTCGAGGCTGTCGTAGCGGGAAAAGAGGACCGTGGCCACGAGAATGTGAAGGAGCCAGAAGACGGAAAGAGGGGCGTCGGGGAGGATCAGCATCGACCCCAGATATCCGAAGAGAGGCACGGCGTTCACGAGAAGGAGGGTTCCGAGCACCATCCGGCGGGAGGGGCGAAGCAAAAGAGCGATCATCAGAAGAATGACGGTCGAGAGAAGGAAGAGAATCGGGGCAAAGAGGCGGACGCCGAAGGCGGTCGTTCCGCCAATGAAGATCCCCGCCCGGATCAGGAGGGCGACCATGAGGGGGTGGTCGAAGTAGCTTGCCGCCGGATGGATGGCATACATGAAATAGTGGGCCTCGTCGTTTCCCAGATCGAAGCGGCCGATCATGAAGAGCCGGAAAAGGGTCGGCACGACGAGGAGGGCTCCCGTCAGGAGAAGAAAGCGCTGCGGGCTCAGGGGGCGGAGAAGAGTCCTCAACGGTGTCGGCCTTCCCCAAAAAGGGGCGAGAGAGCGGGGATCCTCAAGAGAGCCTTGATGACAAGAAAGCCAGTCACTGCCCCAATTATGGCTCCTCCCAGAACGTCTAAGGGATAGTGGACTCCGATATAGATCCGGGAGTATCCGACAAGGGTCGCAAAAAGAAAGGCATAGGGCGTTGCCCGGGGAAAGATGAGCGAGAGGATCGTCGCCTCGCAGAAGATGTTGACGGCATGGCTCGAAGGGAAGCTCCACGAGTCGGAGCAGCCCAGGGGGAGGTGGGGGGGCGTCTCCCCGTGGCAGGGGCGGACCCGGTGGAAGAGCGACTTGAGAAGGCGGCTCGCCAGCGGGTCGGAAATAGCAACGCCCACGCCGGCCGAAAGAACGAGGAACTTCCCGCGACCGCCTCCCCAGAGAAGGAGGAAAAAGACCGCGACGATCAGGCTTAGGGCAAAGTTCTCCGGACGGGTCACGAAGACAAAAAAGGATGTGAGCCACGGCGGATGGGGCGCGTAAAGGATCCGGTGGTAGAGGGAGAGATCGAGGGAGGCGAGACCGTTCATTCCGGAGAGTTGTCTCCCGGCCCGGAGTCTCTCAGCCTTGAGATCTCGTCAGAGAGACGGGCCACCGTCCGTTCGAGCTGCTCGATACGCTCCTGGGTCGGATCGGGCATGTCCTGATGGTTCAGCGTCCATTCGGGGTAGCCGGACTCCTTGGTGCGGACGACCCGCCCGGGGATTCCCACGACGGTCGAATGGGGAGGGATCGAACGCAGAACGACCGCATTCGATCCGACGCGGACCCCTTCGCCGATCGTCACGTTCCCCAGGATCTTGGCCCCGGCACCCACCAGGACGTGGCTTCCCAAGGTGGGGTGGCGCTTCTGGCCTTTTTCCTTTCCGGTCCCTCCCAGACTGACCCCCTGGTAGAGGGTCACCTCCTCCCCGACGACCGTCGTCTCGCCGATGACGACCCCCATGCCGTGATCGATGAAGAAGCCGGCTCCGATGGTGGCGGCGGGATGGATCTCGACTCCGGTCAGAAAACGCGCGAACAGGGAGAAAAGTCGCGCCGTCATCGTCAGGCGGCGGGCATAGAGAGAATGGGCGATCCTGTAGAGGAAAACGGCATGAAATCCGGGATAGGTAAGGAGAACGGCCAGGACGCTTCGCGCCGCCGGATCCCGCTCGAAGACCACGCGGAAGTCCCGGGCAATCACCTCCCTAAGGGAGATTCCCTTGCGCCGGGAGATCTTGTCTGTGGTGGCATCGGCCAGGCTCACGGGGAGTCGCTCCGAAGGACGGATGCCACCGCCCAGACGGCGATCCCCTCCTCTCGTCCGGTAAATCCCATGCGCTCGGTGGTGGTCGCCTTGATGGAGACATCCTCCGCCCCGATCTCCAGAAGACGCGAGAGCTCGGCGGTCATCGCCGGAATATGCGGGGAGATCCGGGGCCTCTCCGCGAGGATCGTGATATCCACCTGGTGGGGCCGGTAGCCCTTGCCCCGAACGAGCAAGGCGACCTCGCGAAGAAAGAAGCGGCTGTCCTTTCCCTTGTAGCGGGGATCGGAGGGGGGGAAATGGTGGCCGATATCGCCGAGCGCCAGCGTGCCAAGAAGGGCGTCGCAGAGGGCATGGATGACGGCATCGGCATCGGAATGGCCGTCGAGACCCCGGTCGTGGGGGATCGTGACTCCTCCCAGAACAAGCGGCCTGCCTTCCTTGAAGGGGTGGACGTCGACCCCCTGCCCTATCCGTAACATTTTTCGGCGATCCTTTCGTTGTCGGTCAATCTCGTCCGGGCCCATCAAAAAATGACCCGGAGAGGCACACTGTCCTTTGGCCGAAGAGAGCTCTAGAGAGCAAGATCCTCCGGACGGGTGATCTTGCGATTTTTCCCGGAGCCCTCGACGAGGTAAAACGGAATGCCGGCCCGGAGAAAAAGGCTGGCCTCATCCGTAAATTCTCGGTCCTCGAGCCTCGCCAGGTCAAGAGCCCTCAGGAAAAGCTCCCGGGGGCCCCCCTGCGGGGTTTGGGCGGTGACCATCCTTTCGCGGGAGACGATTTCGGCGATGCGGATCCCTTCTTCGCCCTTCTCTTGCGTTTTCCAGAGGGTGTCGACCACGGGAACCCCCACCCCGACCGCCTTGCCCTCCCGGAGCGTCCGGATCGTCTCGGCGAGGACCAGGCCGGAGAGAAAGGGGCGGGCGGCATCGTGGACAAGGGCCCCCGTAATGGCAGGGAAGAGATCGAAGAGGCGGCGAACCCCCCGTTCGACGGTGTCCTGACGACGCACTCCTCCGGGAAAGACGTCGAGGCGGCCGGAGGCGACGGATTCGGGAAACCGCCGGGCCAGATCCTTCCTGACCTCGTCGACATAGGGGGCGGGCATGCCGACAAGGACAGACGTCACGTCGGGGGAGGCGAGAAAGGGGGCAAGCGCCTTCCGGTAGATCGGCTCGCCTTCGATCTCGAGGAACTGCTTGGGAACCGGGCCCCCCATGCGAAGCCCCTTGCCTCCCGCCGCAAGGACTATCCCGATATCGCTCACGCCAAGGGCTCCCGAGAGGACGAGCCTTCCTCCGGCTCGCGCATCCGTCCGAAGATCATCCGGCCGGCCGAGGTCTGAAGGACGCTTGTGACCACCACGTCGATGTTCTTTCCGATGAAGCGCCGGCTGTTGTCGACCACGATCATCGTCCCGTCCTCGAGGTAGCCGACTGCCTGCCCCGCCTCCTTGCCGTCCTTGATGAGATAGACCCGCATGATCTCTCCCGGGAGGACGACCGGCTTGACCGCGTTGGCGAGATCGTTGATGTTCAGGACCCTGACGCCCTGAAGCTCGGCCACCTTGTTCAGGTTGAGGTCGTTTGTGACGATGACCGCCTTCATGCGGCGGCCAAGGGCGACGAGCTTGGAGTCGACCTCCCGGATATGGGGAAAGTCGTCGTCGGTGATCTGGATCTTGATGCCGGGGGTGGTCCGCATGCGCTGGAGAACATCGAGGCCTCTTCGGCCGCGGGTCCGCTTCATGCTGTCGGGGGAGTCGGCGATGAACTGGAGCTCGTGGATGACGAACTGGGGGATGGTGAAGACCCCTTCGGCAAAGCCCGTCGTCGCAATGTCGGCGATCCGTCCGTCGATGATGACGCTCGTGTCGAGGAGCTTGGGAGGGACGGCGCGGTACCCTTCGAGCCAGAAGGAGAGGAAGGAACCCGCATACTGGAACTCGCGGCCCGCCCTGATCCCCACGATCATCCCGAAGTAGCCCATGATGAGACCGATGAAGATGTCGAGAGGCGCCGTCTGCTCGAGGGTCATGTGGAAAAGCGATCCGGTGGAGTAGGTCAGGACCCCCGCCGCGATCAGCCCTCCATAGAGGCCGATGATCCCGCCTAGCATGATGCGGAGGGGAACCTTGCGAAAAAGGAACTGGAGAAAGAGGGCGGAGCCTCCCACCGCCATTCCGATTCCAAGTCCCACGGGCCAGGGGTTGTCGCGGATCCCCGAGAAGACGTAGATCCCGGCGGTGGCCGTCACCACGAGAAAGAACATCTGGGTCATTGTGGAGCGGTTCATCTTCAAGGGATCATTCTCCTCGGAAGGGCTCTACCGGTGATGGCCGAAGACGGGAACGGAGTGAAGGAGGGAAGGGTTTTCCTTCTCCTTCCCGATCCCGTCCTCCGTGACGAGGACGATGGCCATGATCAGCATGAAAAGAAGGGAGAAGGATCCGCCCCACATGGGATGGGCCATGCCGGCGAGCAGAAGGTTCAGGAGGAAGGCGACGGTCATTCCCTTCAGGAAGCGGACGGTCTCCGACCTCTTCTTTTCCCGGAGAACCCTCCCCACCCACAACAGAAGGAGCAGGGCAAAGGAGAGGACGCCAAGGAGCCCGTACTCGCCCAAAAGGTTGAAAAAGAGGTTGTGGCCGTGGGAGGCGAAATCCGGAAGATTGTAGATCTTATGGATGTTCGGCATCTGGAATGTATCGGGCCCTACGCCCAGAAGGGGGCGGTCGTGGAAGATGCGGATGGCGCCGGCCCAGGTTTCGTAGCGGCTGGTGAAGGATCCGTCGTGGGTCGGGGCGATCGCGGAGGTCATCTCCCAGCGAAGGTGCGGGGAGAGGGAATAGAGAAGTCCCGCGCCCGCGGCAAAGGCCGAAAGAACCCCTGCCAGGGTTTTCCATTGGCGTCCGATAACGAGGATCGCCACCGAGGCGACCGGGAGAGAGACAAGGAAGGCCCGGGAGTGGCAGAGAAGAAGGCACCCTGTAATAAGCAGAAGGACTGGAAGAAGAAAGCGCCAGGTGAGTGCCACCGAATTTCGAACGGTCGAGATCCCGAGAAAAAGAAGAAAGGCCGTTGAGAGAAACTGGGCGCTGGAGTTCTTGTCGCCCAGGTTCATCATCTCCATGTTCGGGTCGGAGAGCGCGACCATCCTGTAAAGACCCACCGCGCCTCCCGCCAGGATTCCGGCGGAAAGGGCGAAGAGCCCGATCCGGAGGGTCCGGGCCCGGTTCGGGAATATAAGAAGGGCCCCCGAAAAGACCACCCAGGACATCAACGTCTCGAGATCTCCCCAAAATCCCCTCATCGCAATGAAGGTGTTGATCGAATGGAGGGCCGAGGAGAGGGAGACCAGCGAAAAGAGAAAGACAGGAAGTCCCAGGACGAGGATCCGCGAGGCGGGAACGAAGGCATTGTCGTAGAGGTGGAGAAGAGTCAAGAGAAAGGAGAGAACGAGAAAGATCTCCTTGATGGCCTCGGAGAAAGGCATGTTGAAGACGAAGACTGCAAAAATAATGTAATAGAGTCTTTCGTCAAGGAGCCTCGAGAGGAGGTGTCTCACCTTTTTTTCCCTATCTGTTGGTCCGGTTCCGGCCTGGCGGTCGTCTGTTTCCTCTCCTCCGGAATGTCGTTTTTCCGGAGGAGATCTTCTCTCAGTTCTTTTCGGCTAAAAAAATTCGAGGCTTCACTATACCCGATCTCATAGATTTTATCTATTGAGCCCAAGGAGAAAAGGGGATGTGCACCGGCAGAAACAAGAATCGTATGGTCGGCAAAGGATCTTTCGAGGAGGGAGGCCCGGGCAACAGAGAGCCAGAGGGGATCTATGGCCATGGAGAGCCAGTTTTCCTTCCGGCGCAGGTGACGTTTTTCCCCCCTTCCCCCGACCGAGAGAGGATAGACATTGACGTCGACGGCGATGATCGTCGCGTCGGGAAAGAGCCGACGGGCCTCCCGGGCCGGCAGGATGGAGAGGACTCCCCCGTCGAGATAATCGATTCCGGCGATCGTGACCGGGGTGAAAAGAGGCGGAAGAGCCGAACTTGCGGCGACGGCCGCCGCGATCTCTCCTTTTCCAAGAACCTCGAGCGTCCTTTTTGTCCAGTTTGTCGCCACGGCATAAAGGGGAACGGGAAGCTCCTCGAAGAGCTTGACGGGAAGAGCCTCCTCGAGAAGTTCCCGGATCCTCCCGCTCGAAAAAATCCCCCGCCGCGAAAAGGCAAAGCGGAGGATCGCCCTCGGTCTGAGATCCCGTATAAGGGCAAGAGGCCTTCCTGTGGTACAATTCCAGGAGGCATAGAGTGCGCCTGCAAGGGCTCCCGCGCTTGTTCCGACGATCGCGCGGGGCCGTATCCCGGCCTCTTCCATGGCGGCAAGAACTCCAAGATGGGCGACCCCCCGGGCCGCTCCGCCGGAGAGGACCAGGACGGGGCCTGTTTCGACTGCCAACTCTCACCCCTTTCGGAGCGGTCTGGGGAAATCCCGTTCCGCTCCCTAAGATTTTCGGAAAGGAAAGACCCGGATGCTCCCTGCCGAGCAAGAAAAACGGGACCGCCTTGTAGCATCTGACCGGCGGTCGCTGTGGCATCCCTTTGCCGACATGGCAAAATGGGATACGGAGGATCCTCCCGTCATCCTCTCCGGAGAGGGGGTCTGGCTCACCGACATGAGCGGCCACCGGATGCTCGACGGGACCGCCTCCCTCTGGGTCAACCTTCTCGGCCACAGAAGGCCCGAGCTCGACCGGGCGTTGGCCCTCCAGGCCGGCCTGATCGCACATTCGACTTTTCTGGGGGCCACCCACGAGGGGGCCGTCCTCCTGGGAGAAAAGCTCCTCTCCCTCGCCCCTCCAGGGCTCTCCCGCGTCTTTTACTCAGACAACGGCTCGACCGCCGTCGAGATCGCCATGAAGCTTTCCTACCTGGCCTCCCGCCATCGCAGGAAAAAGGAGGGTCGCTCCCCTCCTTCCCGCTTCTTCTCCCTCGAGAGAGGATATCACGGCGACACCCTCGGCGCGGTAGGTGCCGGGGGGATCGAGCGCTTCCACGCCGTCTTCGGCCCTCTGGTCCGGCCTTCCGTCACCGCCCCGGCCCCCGACTGCTTCCGGTGCCCGATGGGCCTCTCCCGCCAAAGTTGTGGTCTGGCATGTGCCGCCGCCGCCGTTCGGCTCATGGAAGACCACCAAGAGGAGATCGTGGCCGTCATCGTCGAGCCTCTCCTGCAGGCCGCGGGAGGCATGATCGTCTGGCCGGCGGGATATCTCTCGATGATTGCCGCCGCCGCGAAAGATCTCGGCCTCTTCCTCATTGCCGACGAGGTTGCGACCGGATTCGGGCGGACGGGAACCCTCTTTGCCTGCGAACAGGAGGGGGTGCGCCCCGACCTTCTTCTGGCGGGGAAGGCCCTGACGGGCGGATACCTTCCCCTGGCGGCGACGCTTGTCACCGAGGAGATTTTTGAGGCGGTGCGCGACGACCCCGGAGCCTTCTACCATGGACACAGCTATACCGCCAACCCCTTGGCCTGTCGCGTCGCCCTCGCCGCGATGGAGGTCCTCGAACGGGAGCCGCTCCTCTCCGCGATTCCCGAAAAAAGGGCGAAGATCCTTGCGGAGTGGGCCCCGCTCGCCTCGCATCCCAGCGTGGCCAACATCCGGTCTCTGGGTCTTGTCGCGGCCTTCGACCTCATCACTCCGGGAGGCCGTCCCCTCACCGACTCCTCTGTCACCGGGAAGATCCGGGAGCTGGCCCGCAGGGCGGGGCTCCTGATTCGCCCCTTGGGTCCCACGCTCTACCTCATTCCGCCGCTTTCGGCGAGCCTCTCCGAGGTGTCCCTCATGGCCCGGATCCTCCGGAAGGCGACAGAAGAGGGGCTCGAGCCCGCGAGCGATGGACGGCAGAGGGGCTTCCCGGGAACCCAAGTCAGTTAGTCGTATTATAACTCCGTCCCGCCGGACCGGAGTTATGCTAAAATTAAAAATCAGGCTAAAAATTTCCTCTCCACGATCTCCCGAAAGGATTCCCTCGTGACATTTTTTCCCCGCACTCTTTCGCGACTCTTCTTCCTAGGGCTTCTTGTCTTTGCCTTTGCTTCGGGCTCCTCTGAGGCACAGGCCTCCCGGACCGGGTCAATTCCCGACAGGACTGGCAAGGCGCTCGTCTTTACCGTCCTTTCCAGCAAGAGCGGAGAGAAAGACAAGACCGTCCGCCGAATTACCTATACCATTGCCGCCGACGCCATGCGGATCGATACGCCCGGTCCCGGAGGAAGCCGAAGCTATCTCTGGAACCTCTCGACCCGGACCGTCGCCGCCCTCGACAACGACAAAAAGACCTACCACGCCGATTCGCTCGACAAGATCATGGGTTTCGTCGACTTCTCCCAGCTTCTGGGACAGTACGCCGGAAACAATCCAAAGGACCGGATCATCGAGGCGACTGCGACGCGGACGGTCGCCGGAGTCGCCTGCACCGACCGGACGATCCTGCACCGCTTCAAGGGGCGTGTGGTGGGAATGATCAACGGAGACCAGAAGATCGTTCTCTGCCTGGCATCGACCTTCCCCGGGAGCGACCTCTACGGGGCCTTCCAGAAGGCCCTGGCGGCCCTGGCGGCCAAGAACTCCCCCCACTCCTCCGCCCCCCTGCCCGGGATCTCGCCCCTTTCTCTCGAGACCGTCCGGACGACCGACTACTCCAAGGGCTTTCTGGTGAAGATCCTCTCCGCCCTCCACCTCTACGACAGTTCCCGGATTCCGGTCAAAACGCGCGAGCGGGAGGTTGTGGACTCACTGGCCGTCATGGATCTCCCTTCCGGGACATTTGCCGTCCCCCCCTCCTACAAAAAGGAGACCCCCCCCGGGAAATGACCGTTCGCCGGCCGATTCTCGTCGGGAACCCCCATGCGGGCTCCAATGCCCGGCGCCGGGGATTTTCAAATCTTAAGGAGGCCTTTCTGCGATGCTTCCCGGAGGGGAGCGTCATCTCCGATCTCCTTGACCCCCGGGATCCTGCCTTGCCGGAGAGGCTCGGGCGCGCCGATCTTCTTGTTCTCTACGGGGGCGATGGAACGGTGGTCCGCCTCCTCTCTCTTCCCCTGCCCCTCCTCCCTCCCCTCCTCGTCCTTCCCGGAGGGACCGGCAACGTTCTTTCCCGCTTTCTGTGGGTTCCCTACGACCCCGCACGGCCGGGCGAGATTTTTTCCCTTTTAGGCCGAGGCCATTCGGTCAAATTCTTTCCGGGGATTGCCGGAGAGACGCTTTTTTGTCTGATGGCGGGAGTCGGATGGGATGGAGTCGCGGCGAGGCGTGTTCGGAGAAAGCGGGAGCTTGGGGCGCTCTCCTATTATCTTGCAGGGCTTTCGGCGACCTTCTCCCCCGCCGCTTCCCGATTCTGCGTGCAGCTTCTCACCGAAGAGGGAGAGGAGGTGGTTCGGGAGGATGTCGTCTGGGCGCTTGTCTCCCGTATCCCCCCCTATTTTGGGCCCTTTCGGGTCAGAGGCGCCGGGCCGGAAGATTCGCCATTTCTGACCGCCACGATCGTGCGAGGAACGACCCTTCGGGTCCCGGGGGCGTTTTTCGAGATGCTTCCCTGGATGCCGGGGGGGCTCTTCTCCGAACGGTTCCGGATCCGGGAGCTCTCCCTCTTGCCGGGGAGAAGCCCATTAGGGGAAGACGGAGAAGGGACTCCTCCCTGCCAGGCCGACGGAGAGGCGATCCCACCCTTTTCCCGGGTCGGAGTCGGAAAAGAGCCGGTCACATTCCTCGGCTTCTCCAAATGATCCCCCTCAGGATTTTTCGAGAAAAATTTCCCTCTAAAAAAAGTATAAAAACATGACATTTTCTTCTTATTTCGACTCTGTTTTCGGAGGGGGGAGTTGATTGGTCAGGGTTCTTTCGATAGAGTCGGAAAAGAAAACGACTCCACTTTCACTTATAGAGGAGACTCCATGCTGTCGACACCCAAAAAGAAGACAGGACTGTGAGGGCCTTTCTTTTGGCCCTTTCCGGAAAGATGAGGCGGGCCTTTCTCTGTCTCTTCAGGCCGTCCGAGGTCCGGGAGGCCAAAAAGAGCCGGGAGGGGGAGTGCGACATGTGCGGCAACTGTTGCCGCATCGCCTTTGACTGCCCCTTCCTGAAGGTCTTCGAGACTCACAGCCTCTGCCGGATATACCATATCGGCCGTCCCGTTCCCTGTCAGGCCTTTCCCATCGACCAGCGCGATATCGACGACGTCGGGGGGGCCTGCAGTTTTAGCTTTTCAGAACCCTCAAAGCCCCGGCGTCTCTCCTCGAACGACCTTCCCGTCTGGAATCGCCAGCCGGCCGTTTACTCCCGGGAGGCGGAGCTCGAAGACTCCTGATCGGCTTCTCCAAACCTCAGGCACCCAGGGCACTCAGGGGGTGTCGGCCAGATTGGAGAGATAGCCGGGAGCCCGCCGGACCCAGTCGATGACGAAGTCGAGCGCAAAGGCGATATCCTCCCCGGTGAGATCGGGGTAGCATTCGGTGACAATCCGGTCGACCGTATACCCCTTTTTGAAGAGCTCGAGATAGACCGTCACCGGGATCTGTGTTCCGTCGAGGCAGGGAAGCCCCCGGGCGATACCGGGGTTCATCCGGATCTGCCGGACCGCCCGGGGGGAAGGCTTCTGTGCCGTCTTCTTTTTGCTTTCTTCATCTGGATCCATCGAGTCCTCCTGAGATCTCCCGTTCTTTTTTCTCTCTCCCCGCCCGCCCCTCCGGCTCCGCCGCTCCCTCGATCTTTTCTGCTGTTCTGGCAAAGGGGTCGATCCGTCCTCCGAAGGTCTCGTAGAGATTTTTTCCCAGCTCCCCCGCCTTTTTTCGCTCGAGGGCCCATCGATAAAAGGATTCGGTTCGCTCGACCGACCGGGCGATGTCGAAGCTTCCCGGAAGAAACCTGGCCGCTCCTCCCCCGGGGGGCAGGTCTCGGAGGGCCCATGCGACCGTCCTCTCCGCCAGGAGGGGGAAGTTCCAGGGGGGAACAAGCTCGCCAAAATTGCCCCGGGAGAAGGCCTCGATCACCCCCCCCTGCCTGAAGCCGACCACGGGAAGCTCGTGGGAGAAGGCCTCCAGGATGACTAGTGAATAGGCTTCCCGGAAGGAGGAGACGGCGAGGACGGAAGCCCTTTGGTAATAGGGGACGGGGTTTGCGAAGCCCGGAAGGTGGATGCGGTCTTTGACATCGGCAAACCTCTCGGAGGCCAGCCGCCGTTCGACGTTCGGCCGAAGGGGGCCTTCCCCGAGAAGGACGAGGTGCAGCGAGGGATTCATGGCAAGATGAGGGCGGAGGGCTTCAAGAAGGGGAAGCTGTCCCTTGTCCCGCTGGAAGGTCCCGATCTGGAGGATTACCCGGTCATTGGCATGCCGACCATTGTCGGGCAAGTCGGTGGAGGGGGAGGGCGACGGCCCCTTGCCCTCTCCTGGCTCCGGGATCCCCCGGGGGATTGCGACGACCTTCCAGAAGGGGATTTTTCGTTCGATATAGCCGAAGCGGGCGATGTCGCTCACCGCGACGATGAAGTCGCAGAAGCGGCGAAACGGGAGCATTCCCTTCGGAGGGTTCAGGAGGTGGCGCTGGCGGACCACCACCGGACGGTTTCCGCCCAGGGAGAGTGCGGCAAACCATCCGAGGACGGCATCGATATAGCTCGACGTGACAAGGATGTCGATCTTCTCCGACTTCAGGAATCTCCGGATCGTCAAAAAGGAGAAGAGATCGAAGTTCGACCTCATCGGAAGGGAGAGTGCCATGTCCTTTTTTTGTGCGATGCGCAGGAGGAATGTATCCGGACGCGCCCCTATCCAGTAGATGTGCCCCCTTCGCCTGAACTCGCAGGCTTCGTGGATGTGGTCCTTCTCCTGTCCGCCCTGCCCCCTGGTGCAGTCGAGGTGGAGGATGCGAAGGGGCGTTGTCATGAGGCCCCCTTTTTCCGGGGAAGGTCGGGGGTGGAGAGGGAGGACAGGAGAGAAAATCCCACCCGGTAGGCGGCCGCCGTCAGAAAAAATCGCCCCCCGCTCATCCGTCCCGAGATCGGTCGGCAGGGGAGCCGGAAGAGGTCGTCCTGGTGCCCGACCCGGTAGCGAAGTACAGTCCGGGCGGCCCGGTAGCCGGCCTCCCGTGCCAACTCGGCATGGACGGGACGAAAGGAGCCGTAGGGATAGCAGAAGGTCGTGACGGGGACAGAGAGAGCATCGGAGAGGCGGACCCGGCTCTCGGCGATCTCCCGCCGGGCCTCCCCGTCGGGAAGAAGGGCCAGATCGGGGTGGGTCAGTGTGTGGGATCCGGCCTCAAACCCGCGCTCTGCGAGCTCCTGCGCCTGGGAGGAAGCCATGAGCGGATGGTCCCGCCAGACGGGATCCTTTGTCCAGTCCACGCGTCTTCCCATCCTCTCCGCCACGAAGTATATCGTCGCGCGAAAGCCCCTCTCCTCAAGGATGGGGGCGGCATGTTCATAGTTGTCGAGATAGCCGTCGTCGAAGGTCAGGACGATCGGAGTGCGGCCCGCCCCCGTTGGTTCCCTCTCCGGATTGCCTCCCTCCCCCGCCCAGGAGAGGGCCCGGTCGAGGGTGACGCCCACAAAGCCCAGGCCAGCCAGGATCTCCATCTGGCGGCGGAAGACCTCCGGGGTGACGCCCGTCTGGGGGTCGGCCATGGGAGAGACCCTGTGATAATAGAGGATGGGGATGTTCAACACCGAGCCGCTCACAGGAGACGCTCCACTTTTTTGAAGACGTCGGCGACAGAGAGGGAGGCCAGACAGTTCTCTCCTCCCAGAGAGCAGCCGGTATGCTGGCAGGGAGAGCAGTCCTTCGGGATATAGGCAATCTCCCGGCGCGGAGAGCACGTCGGCCCCCAGACTCCGGGAAGGGTCGACCCGAAGAGTCCCACCAGGGGAACGTGGGCGGCATCGGCCATGTGAAGGGGGCCGGAGTCGTTTCCCACAAAGACGCGCGCCCGGCGGATCAGGGCGTCGAGAAGGCCGACCGGGGTTCCGATTAAGGGAAAGATGCGTCCTTTCCCGACTCCTGAAAGAACCGAGTCGGCCAGCGTCCGCTCCGCTCCCGTTCCGGCGACGACGACCGCACCGGCCATTTTTTCGATCCAGAGCGCAGCAAGCCGGGCGAATCTGTCCGGAGGCCAGCGCTTGAACCAGTGCCGCCCCCCCGGATGAAGAAAAAGAAGGGGAACGGTATCGAGATCCCTCTCCCGGATCCACTTTCCCGCCCGCGCAATCCACTGGGGATCGGGAAAGTAGGCTTTTTCCCCGGACTCTCCCATCGGGACTCCCAGGGCCGAGAGAAGGCGACCGTGCATCGCGACGATATGCTCAGGCCCCCGATTGAGATCGACCGGGATCCGGATCTCCCAGGGGCCCCGGTCGAGGTCGGCCGCCGCTCCCGCCGCACCCGACCGCTTGGCTCCTCCGAATCGGGAGAGCCAGCGTGAGCGGTCGGAGACCGTCAGATCGAGGAGAAGGTCCGGGCGGATCCTCCGGAGTAGGACGGAAAGTCGCGCGGTCGAGAGCCCCCGGGAGAGGGAACCGCCGCGGGCCAGGGTGTGGAGCTCTACCCCGGGAAAGCGTTCAAGGGGATAGGTCGTCCCCTCGTTGACGATCGCCACGATCCGGGCCGACCGGTCGAAGCTCTGGATGGCCCGGATGAGCGGAACGAGAAGGATCGTATCTCCGAGATAGCGGGTCCGGATCAGTGCCACGGTCAGGGGCATGATCCCCTCCGCTCTCCCGAAGGAGCGGCATGTCTTTTTTCGATTTCCTCCTCCATGGCCTCCCAGACCTCCTCGATTGAGATCTCCTGCATGCACCGGTTGTCGGGACAGTGGTTGGCGAAGGACTGGCAGGGCTGGCAGGCGAGGCTCGCCTTGAGAAAACGCCCCCGGAACGGGGCATAGGAGACGTGGTCGCCCGGGCCGAACAGGACGAGAACCTCCCGGCCCACGGCCTGCGCCAGATGAAGGGGCCCCGAATCGTTGCCGAGGATCCCCGAACTCAATTGGCAGAGACCCTTGAGGGAGCCAAAGGGGAGATCCTCATAAAACGAGACCCCCTCCCGGCTCGTTAGCGCGTCTCTCACAGCCTCCATTTGGAGGCGGTCGCTCATCGCTCCGAGGCAGAGCACTCCGAATCCGCGGGCGACAAGGCGGCGCGCGATTTCGGCAAAACGTCCGGGAGGCCAGTTCTTGGCGGAGATCCCCGAGCCGCAGAAAAAAATCCAGAAGGCCCGGCCGTCCGGAAGGTCTCTGGCAAGGATTTCCCGGGCAGAGGCGACATTCTCCTCCGAGACGTGAAGGGAGGGGGGATGGGAAGGGCGAAGAGGGGCAAAGGAGTTTGAACTGTGGGGGCGGAGCCGGGAGGCGAGATAGTCCATGCGGTCGACTGTGAGCGCCAGCTGGACCGGAGGTGTGGCGGTCAGGGTAAAGACGCGGCGGTCGAGAAGGCGTTGTGCGAAGAAGTCTCTGTCTACGAACCCCACGCGACTTCGGGCTCCCGTGGCGAGGGCAATCATCCTCGACCGGGGGCCCCTGGAAAAAAAATCCACCGTCAGATCGTACCGGGTCTCCCGAAGGGAGCGAAGAAAATGAAAGTATCGGGAGTGGTAAGAAAAAAAGGTGGTCCCGTTCCGTTCGGGGAGCGCATAGACATGGGCGAGGGAAGTTTCTTCGCCGAGAAGCCGGTCGAAAGGCCTTCGCGTCAGGTAGTCAATCCGGGCCTCGGGGAAAGATTCCCTGAGGGCGGAGAGGACCCCTGTGGTGAGAATGACGTCGCCCATGGTCCGGATCCCGATCAGGAGGATTTTCTTGACGGATCCACCGGAGGGGATCAGGGGCGGCCTTCCGTGACGGGAAGGGCCTCCTCGACGAGCATGACGGGGATGTCGTCCTTGACCGGGAAGAGAAGACTGCAGGCGTGGCAGGCAAGGCCGGGAGGGGCCTCCGAGAGCGTCAGCGGTCCCCGGCACTGGGGGCAGACGAGAATCGAGAGAAGAAAGGGATCGATGGTCAATGAAGGCCTCCGGAGGAGAAAAATGGGGACACGCCGACGTCGGGTCCGGGTGCCGCACAAAGGGTGTTTTCCTAGAAGGATAGCACGAAGAAAGGGAGGAATATAAGGGCAGTGACTGCTCCCCGGCGTGAACGCCGGAGCTTCCGGGGGCTAACCCCGAGACGCCAGCCCACGTCTCAAAATGTTCAGGGAGGCATTGTGATCCCGATCCTTTTCCATTCCGCAGCATGGACAATGATAGGTCCTGGCGGACAGCGGCATCTTCTGCCGGTGGCCGCAGGAGGAACAGTCCTGGGACGTATAGGCCGGATTCACCCGCTTGAACTCTCGACCGGCGCTTTCAGCCTTGTACGAGAGAAAGGAGAAGAATTGCGACCACGCCGCATCACGGATCGAACGGTTCAGGCATCTGTGCGAGTTCATTTCGTCGATGTGAATATCCTCCACGAAGATCCGTCCATAGCCGTTCACGATCTTTCGGGATTCCTGGTGGGCAAAGTCCGTTCTCTTGAACGCCACCCGTTCATGGACCTTCGCCACGACCCTTTTGGCTTTTTCTCGAGCATTGGATCCTTTTTTCTGAAGCTCCAGTTTCCGTTGCGCCTGCGCCAGTCTTTTCTCAGAGCGTTTCAGAAACTTCGGGTTGTCGATGACCGTTCCCTCGGAAAGAGCGGCGAAGCTCCTGATCCCCACATCGATCCCGACCGGAAGGGGATTCGAGGGAAGAATGTGTTCCGGAACATTCTCGCAGGAAAATGTCACCCACCACTTTCCGGTGGAGGAACGGAGAATAGTACACGTCTTGATCTTTCCTTCGACGGGGCGGTGGAGAACGATCGGAACGGTTCCGATCTTCGACAGTCTCAGGCCCTTGCCGGTCAGATCGCATCCGCTGTTCCATTGGGGAAAGGTCAGGGAAGAGTATTGTCCCTTCCCCTTGAAGCGGGGATAGCCCGGATTCTCCCCGTGCTTGACCCGGCGGAAGAACGCCTGAAAGGCCAGATCGATCCGGACCGCCACGTTCTGGAGCGTCTGGGAATAGACCGTCGAAAGAGTCGGACGGATCTTCTTCAGGGACGGGAGCGTTCCGATCTGGTCGTACAGGGACAAACCGACACCATACCAGTCCCAGGAGTTCCTTCGATGCTCCAGAAAATGGTTATAGAGCCAGCGGCACTCTTCGAGTTGCCGGTTTAAGAGCGTTTCCTGTTTGCGGGTCGGATACAGCCGATACTTGAATGTTTTTCTCATGTTGTGTGCTTTACACTTGTCTACACATTAATTTCACTTGAGTAACCCCCCGGCTCTGCCGGGGGACCCCAACAGTTTGACGATTCCGGGAATTCCGGAACCAGCCATGACTCGAATGGGCGAGAACGCGAACTGGATAAGATCCGGGAAAAATCCCGTCGCGGACTTCCCGAATATTGGCGGGAAGAATTCGCAATCGGATCTGCTCAAACCGGGAAAGTCAGCCGTGCGCCCAGAACAAGACAAGGCAAAGACAAGCTTCGGAAATGCAGTTCATGTTGAGTTCCGATTTTGAGTTTCATGATAAGTGGTCCGTTCAGGAAGCTCGCCCTCCCCGCCACCTCCCTTTCTCAGTATTTGAGAATCCCTCCCCACAGATATTCCGGTCAGGGAAGTCCTCGCAAGGCCAGAACACCGTTGTCGGAGCCCCCTTTTCTAGGAGCCGGAGCGCCTTTTGAGATAGAGGTCGACCGCCTCAGAAAAGGATCGGACAATCGTCGTCCCCTTCTCCGGGTGCATGGGGGGCGTTTCGCTGTCTCCCACGATCCGGTATCCCTCTTTGCACCCGGCCGTCCGGCCCGCCGCGATGTCCCGGTCGGCATCTCCGATGATGGCGCTTTGAAAAGGGTCACCCGACAGGTCGGACAGCGCCCGGAGAAGAAGTCCCGGAGCGGGCTTCCGGCAGTCGCAGTCCATCACAAGGGAGGGGACCGTCCGGCCGTCCGGCCGGGGGATCTCCTCCGGGCGAAGATGGGGACAGTAGTAGATCCCGGAGATCTGTGCCCCTTCGGCCTGGAGAAGCTCCATGAGGCGTGCGTGGGCTTCGGGGACGAAGGTCTCGGGAAAACGCCCCCTTGCCACCCCCGACTGGTTTGTGACGATCGCCACGGGGATCCCCGCCCGGTTGAGCCGACCGATCGCCTCCGCCACTCCCGGAAGGAGGGCGATCTCCGAAATGCGGGAGAGGTAGGGGACGTCCCGGATGAGGGTTCCGTCCCGGTCGGCCAGGACGACCGCCCGTTTTTTCTCGTTCATGCGCCCTCCATAAGACATCGGAGAATCTCCTCCCTGACCCGTTCGGGCGAGAGACCCTCCATGCAGCGGTGGTCGATGGGACACTCCCGGAGAAAGCAGGGAGAGCAGGCGACCTTGTGGATCAAGACGGAGAAACGGCTTCCTCCGGGCCCCGGCACGGGCCCCGTCGCGGAGGGATCGGTGGGTCCGAAGAGGGCGACGCCCGGCCGGCCAGCGGCTCCTCCGAGGTGCATCATTCCCGAGTCGTTTGTCAAAAGAAGCGTGCAAAGGGAGAGAAGGGCGGCGCTTTCGGCAAGGGAGAGGGCTCCGGCGAGAGAGACGAGCCGCGGCGACCCTATCGCCTCTTCGAGAACCCTGGCCATCGGCCGGTCGGCCTTCCCCGAAAAGAGGAGCACGGTGAGATCGGGATGCTCGCCCAAAAGAGCCGAAAGGAGGCGGACGAAGTGGGCGGAGGGCCAGGTCTTGGCCCGGCCGTAAAAGGCCCCGGGGTTCACGGCCAGGACCGGTCCCCCCACCGGAACGATCTCTTCGAACCTCTTTCTCGCCCCCCCCAGCTGCCCATGAGAAAAGTCCAGGCGAGGAGAGGCGTAGGAGGCCTCCGGAGCCACCGCTTTTACGAGGGCCTCGTGATAGGTCGACTGGTGGAGACCACGGGCCTTCCATTGACTGTAGGAGAGAAACTCCGTTAATAGGGGCGTTCGCCCCTCGGAGGCAAATCCCACCCGCCGGGGGGCAACCCTGACAGACTCGAGGGCGCTTGAAAAGGAGCGGGGAAGGATCAGTGCCAGGTCGAAGCGTTCCCGGGGGGCATTTTTTGAGAAGAGAGAAAGGGGGTTGCGAGAGAAAAGGGGGATGACACGGTCGACGGCCGAGGAGAGGCGATAGACGTCGGCCGTGGCCTCGGGGGCCCCCACCGTCACCGAGAGATCCGGGCGGACCGTCCGAAGGCCCTGGAGGGCCCCCAGGGAGAGGACGGCATCGCCGATCCAGTTGAGGCCGCGGACATAGATCCGGCTTCCCTGCGGGAGCCCTCTCACGGCCTCCCCCTCCCGGAGGGGGCAAACCGTTCGAGAAGGCGGGTGATCTGGACGAAGGCTTGCGACGGGGTCAGGCTCACCTGGCAGGTCATGTGATCGCAACGTTGCCGGAAGTCCCCGCAGGGAGAGCACGGAAGGTCCTCCCGCAGAACGATATTTCTTGAAGGATCTCCGAATGGGCCGGTCCTTCGGGGATCGGAGGAGCCAAAGAAGGAGAGCGTGGGCGTTCCCGCCAGTGCCGCCATGTGGAGGGGGCCGGAGTCGTTTCCGATAAAGAGAACGGCCCGGGAGAGAAAGAGCGGGAGGAGGTCGAGGGGAACCCGTCCCGGCAGGAGCGGAACCGGAACGGAGGATCGGGTCGCGATCTCCTCCATCAGGCTCCGCTCTCCCCTGTCCCCCACGAGGACCGTTCTGGGATATCCCGCCTTAGACAGGGAGCGGATGAGTTCGGCGAAGTAGACAGAAGGCCACCGCTTGCTGTCGCGCCGGGCCCCGGGATGGATCGCGACAAACGGCTCGCCCGGCAGAAGCCCCGCCTCCCGAAGGATCTCGTCGATCTTCCGGAGCTCCTCCTCCCCAAAGCGGAGCGCGACCGGAGGAGGCGTAAAAGGCCCCGGGAGCCCGAGAGCCTCCAGAAAGAGGAGATTGCGCGAGACGGCATGGAGGGGGGAGGCAAGACTTTCCGGAACGCGAACCCGGCCGGAGTAGAAGAAAGGAGCCCCCTCCCGGGCCGTCTCAAATCCCAAAAGGGGGGCGGAGGCGGAGGAGCGGGCGGCAAGACGGGAGAGAAGCGCCGAGCGCAGAAGACCCTGGGCATCGAGGACGGCGTCGTAGGGATGCTCCCGGAGAGCGGAGAGAAGAAGGTCCATCTTCCGGAAGAACTCCCTTCGGCCGAAGTCGCGCCGGGGGAAGCCCAGGACCCGGGCGATATCGGGATGGCGCGCGACCAGGGGGACAAACTCCACGTTGGCCACCCAGTCGATCGAGATCCCCGGAACGGCCCGGGAGAGGGCCGACGCCAGAGGGAACGCGTGGAGGATGTCCCCTAAAGAGGAGGGCTTGACGATCAGGATGCGTCTTAGTCCAGTCATGGGGAGTCCCTGAAAAGAACTCATGCCCCCCCTCCCCTTTCAGGAAAGCGGGAATCGAGGAGGCGGGAGAGCCCCGCCCTCTCATGCTCCACAAGGATCCGGCCAAAGGCCTCCGTCACCATGGACGGAGTGAGCCGGCTCTGGCAGGGGGTTCCTATGGGACAGCGCCTCAGCATGCAGGGCTGGCAGGGAAGACCGGCAGTCAGGACGGCCCCGCTTCGCCCGTAGCTTTCTCCTTCTCCCGGCCTCCTCCGGGGGCCAAAGGGGCCCAGTCTTACGGGATCGGTTGGCCCGAAGAGGGCGACGACGCGAGCGCCTACGGCGGCGGCGATGTGCATGGGGCCCGAGTCGACAGCCACAACGGCCTCCGAGAGGGCCATGGCGACCGCCAGCTCCCGGAGGGTTAAGGTTCCCAGAAGGGCCCGGTGGGCCATTGGCCCCCTCTCGGGAAGGCCCTCGAGGATCTTTTGTGCGACCTCCTCCTGGGAGGCGCCGCCGGCCCCCGCAACAAGGATGCAAAATCCCCTTCCGGCGATCTCTTCTGCGACCTCTTTCCAGGAGTCGACAGACCAGCTCCGGGTCGGCCAGCTGGCAAAGGGGTGGATCAGGACGAAGGGGCCTGTACCGACCTTCTCCCGGGCCGACCGGATCTCCTCTTCCCCAAAGACGAGGCCGGTCGATTCCGGGGCAAGCGGCACTCCAAGAAGCTCTTCGACGACAAGGAGATGGCGTTCCACGAGGTGAAGTCCGATGTCGGTGAGGGGGACCTGCCGGGAGAAGAGTCCGGCCCCCTCCTTCATCCGGCCGTAGGTCGAGGGGGAGCCGAGCTTTGTCGCGCCGCGGGCAAGTCCCGTGGCAATACCCGACTTGAGAAGCCCCTGAAAGTCGAGGACGGCGGCATAGGGGCGAAGTCGAAGCGATCTGACCAGGGCGGCCACCTCCCGAAGGGCCCGGATCGGATGGCCTTTTCTCCAGAGCCCCGAGATCTCCGAGCGCTTGAAGAGAATGATCTCCCGAATGTGGGGATGTCCCTTCAGAAGATCGGCGCACCGGTCCTCCACGATCCAGTCGATCGACACATCCGGTCGCGCCTTGGCAAGGGCTGCGACCGAGGGAAGAGTGAAGACGACATCGCCGATGCGGCCGAAGAGAACGACGAGGACCGCGCTTCCTTCCGGAAGGCGGGATCGTCCGGGGAGCGGGGAGGTCCCCGTTCCAGTGGTTCTAGGGAGAGGTTCGGAGAAGAGGGTGGTCAAACAGGGATCTCGCGGGGTTGATCTCGGGTCTTCTTGGCTAATGGATCCATTGTATCACGGAGTGGGGGCGGGACCCAGCGGAGACCCTCCATTCTCAGTCTGCCGGGGCGTCTCGCCCGGAGGACGGGTTTTCCACCTCCGGTGCATCCAGATCCACTGCTCGGGATGCTCCCGCACGAAGGCGTCCAGCGCCTGACTATAGCGGAAGGTCATCCGGGAGACCGCCTCTTCCGCATCGGACCCCGGGTCGGGAAGGATCGGGGGCAGGATCCGTATCCGGAAGCTCCCGTCCGGCTCCCTGTGGCAGGCGGACGGGAGAACGGGAAGATCCGTCAGGAGAGAGAGCCGGGCAAGACTCGTATAGGTCGCCGCCAAGCGCCCCAGGAAGGGGACGAAGACCCCCTCATCCACCCCGGAGTTCTGGTCGAGAAGAACGATCAGGACATCCCCGGATCGGAGCGCCCGGATCAGCGGCTTGGGGCCGAGATCGGCCAAAATGGAGGCTCCCTTCCCGAAATCTCTCCTGTGCCGGTCGACGAAGTCGTTTACCGCCGGGCTCTTGATGCGGCGGATGAGGGGATGGAAGCGACCGGGAGCCTCGAGGGAAAGTCTCCTGAGGGCGATCTCCCAGTTTCCGATGTGGCCTGTCAGAAGGAGTACGCCCCGGCCTTTGGCAAATTCGGAAAGAAGGTCGGGGAGCCCTTCGACCCTGACACGCGACGAAACCTCAGCGTCCGAGAGTGTCGGAAGGCGAAGGAACTCGGCACCCAGGCGGCCGAAGTGTCGGAAGACCCTCTTTTCGAAACGCCGCTCCTCCTCTTTGCTAATGAGGGCGAGGTCGGAACGGGAGAGGTTCTCCCGAAGGATCCGGGCCTTTCCGGGAAGAAGGATCCGGAGAAGGTCGCCGGTGCGCTCCCCCAGAAAAATGGCCACCGGCTCAGGAATCCGGCAGAAGATCTCGCGCACGAGGGAGAGAAGTGCCGTCGTCAGACGATAGCCCAGGGTCCTGTCGGGCGCGTCTTTCACTTAAAATCCTCCGGAGATGAGCCGGGAAAGGACCCCCTCCCATTCGGGGAGATCGAGAAGGAGGCTCTCCCCTTCGAGCACCCCCACAGGGAGAGGACACTCCGGAAGATCTGTCCACTTGATCCGGTCCTTTTCCGTAGTGAGAAGGATCTCTGCCCCCTCTCCCGCCATCTCCAGAGAAAATATCCGGATCTTTTCCCGGGTCGAACTGTCAAAGGGGGCGTGGTCGGGAAGGGCCAGAAGCCCCGCCACCCGCGCACCGACCCCGATAAGCGCCTTCTCGACTCTCTGGGGGTTGGCGATCCCGGCCACCACGGCCACCGTCCTTCCCGAGAGGCTCTCCAGGGGGGTTCGCGACGCGCCGTCGAAGTCGCGGAAAGCCGAAAGCCGGAACTGTGTCCGAAGGATCGGCCGCATCTTCCCGGCCCCGACAATCCGTGAAAGGTTCGAGAGGAGACCGGAGACTTCCATTTTCTCCGGCCCCCCCAGGACCCAGTGGGTGGCCCGCGAAAGGACCCAGGGGGGCTCCCTCAGCGGGCCGGCCGGGAGAAGATCGCCAAGACCCATCGGACGGCGGGCCATCTCAAAAGGAAGAAAGACGAAGGAGAGATCCGGAAGGACCTCCAGCGACTGGAAGCCGTCGTCGAGGAGGATGATGTCGCAGAGGCCGGAGAGTCTGCGGATCCCGGCCCTGCGATCGCCTGCCACGGAAACGGAGGTGCCCGGAACCTTTTTGACGAGGAGTGCCGGCTCGTCTCCGGCCTCCTCCACACCGACTAGGAGTCCCTCCCCCCGGGAAATCAAAAGATCGGCACCCGGATTGACCCGGCCGTACCCCCGGGAGACGACGCCGGGGCGTTTCCCGAGATCGAGGATCTTTTGGCAAAGGGCCGCAACGAGCGGCGACTTCCCCGTGCCACCGGCTTCGATGTTGCCGATGCTGACGACAGGGACGGAAAAATGCTCGCGCCTGCGGAGGCCGGACTCGTATCCCCCGCGAAAGAGCGAGACTCCTGCACCGTAAAGAAGGGCCAGGGGAAAGGCCAAAGGACCCAACGGTTTCATCCTCCCCCCGGAAACCGCCCGAGGAGGGGGGCCAACTTCTCCATTGTGCGGTCGAGGGGGCCGCCCAGACGCTCGAAGACGCGCCGGGCCGCCTCTCCCATAAGAATACGCCTCTCCCTGTCAGAAGAAAGCTCCGAAAGCGCCCCCAAGAGCTCCTTCCGGTCGGCAATTTCCCGGATCGCCCCCTCCTCCCGAAGGGGCGCGACGAGGAGAGCGATATGGTCCTGATGGGGACCCAAAAGAAGGGGCTTGCCGTGGAAGGCCGCCTCCACGGGAGAATGCCCACCGACCGGATCGAGGGTGCCCCCGACAAAAACAAGATCCGCCTCCCCGAGGAGCCGACCGAGCTCCCCGTAGGTGTCGAGAAGGAAGACGGGGAGGCCGGGCGCAGGTCCGGCTCCGGACTCCGCCCCGGAATGGATCTCTCCCCCAGGGGATCCTCCCGCGTTTTTGTCTGTCCGGGTCCGGAGAACCGGACAGACGGAGGCGGGGAGCCGGGAGAGAACGTCCGGAAGGGTCTCGAGATGGCGCAGGGCAAGGACGGGATGGATTGTTGTCCCGGCGGCCCGGGCCAGAAGGCAGGCGTCGACGATCGCGAGAGCCTCCTCCGGATGGACGGAGCTTCCGACAAGGATCAGGGGGGGCGGGTCTTTGGGAGAGGCGGAAGGGGGAGTCGCCTCCCGCCCGAGCCAGCGCAAGATCTCCTTTTCGGCGGCGGGCGAGGAGACTCCAGAGGGGGTCAGGTCCCATTTGAGGTTGCCGGTGACGGCGAGAGCCGTCTCCCTGACCCCAAGCGCCAGAAATCTCTCCCGGTCGCTCTCCCCGGAGACGAGAACGGGGGAGAGATCGGCGAAGAGCCCCCGGACGAGAAAGGACAGACGGCTGTAGCGGGCAAAGCTTCGGGAAGAGAGACGCCCGTTGACGATCCCGACGGGGATCTTGTTCTCCCTTGCCGAGAGCAGCATGGCGGGCCAGATCTCGGTTTCGAAGAGGAGGATCGCTCTAACCCGGCGGCTCGAAAGGAATGGAGCCCAGAGACCCGGAAGGTCGAGGGGGGCGAGCGAGACGGGAATGTCGGGGTGGGCGGAGGAGAGGGCGTTTCGTCCGGTCGCGGTCATCGTGGTCAGGATCAGGGGAAGCCGGCTCGAAAGCCTTCTGATCAGACCCTCAGCCGCGCGCGCTTCTCCTAGTGAGGCCACGTGAAGAAGCAGGCAGGGTTCCCGGCCGGGCCGGGCCCGGGCCAGCCCCAGCCTCTCCCGGAAAAAGGGGCGGGCCCGGGGAAAGAAGAGCCAGACAACTCCGAGAAGCGGCAGGAGAAAGGGCCAGAGAAGAAGGTTCAGAAGCTTCATTCTGGCACTCCCGCGCCCTCGGGTGAAGGCCCCTCCGGGTCGCAGAGGCCACTTTTGGCCAGAATGGCCCGGGCGATTCTTCGGGAGGCCCCAGGGCCTCCCAGAACATTCCGGAGATCGGCAAGATCCTTCCGGATCCTCTCATTTTCCGAAGGGTCGGAGAGAATCCTCAGAAGATGGTCGGCCATGGCCTGCGGCGTGGCGGCCTCCTGAATGAGTTCGGGAGCGATCATACGACCGGCGACGAGGTTCACCATCCCGATGGCGGGAACCTTGACCAGAAGCCGCGCCAGCCGGTAGCTCCCCTCGTTCATGACGTAGACGACAACCAGCGGGGTTCCGGCAAGCCCCGTCTCGAGGGTGGCGGTACCGGAGGTGACAAGGGCGGCGTCCGCCGCGCACATCACCTCCCGGAAGCGGCCGGAGACCCGGATCACGGGGGGGTGGGGAGTGCGGGACTCGATCTCCCGGTAGATCCCGACTTGGACGCTAGGAGGAGCGGGAACGAGGGCCCGGACCCCCGGAAGGCTTTTTTCGAGAAGGGCGAGGGCGGCGAGCATCCGGGGGTAGAGGCGGCCGATCTCGCCCACCCGGCTTCCCGGGGCGAGGGCCACGACCGGGCCCGGGAGACTCTCGCCAAGAAACTCCTTCCGAAGCCGCTCCCTCTCTTGGAGCCCGGGAAAGGGTTCGTCGAGAAGGGGGTGGCCGGCGTAGGTGACGGGGACCCCGTGCTCCCGGTAGAAGGCCTCCTCGAAAGGGAAGATCACGAACATGTGATCGACCAGCCGGCGGATGGTCCGGACCCGCCCCTTCCGCCAGGCCCAAAGCTGGGGGCTCACGTAGTAGTGGATGCGGACGCCCCGGGCCTTCAGTGCCCGGGCCAGAATGAGGTTGAAGTCGGGAAAGTCGATGAGGACGGCGGTCCGGATCCTCTCCCTGTCGACGGTGGCAAGGAGGGTCCGGTAGGAGGCGATCACCCCGGGAAGCCGGGAGGCCACCTCGAAAAAACCCATGACGTTGAGCCGCTCCATGGGAACGGCGATCCGGGCGCCGGCGGCTTCGATCGCGGGCCCTCCGGCGGCATGGCAGACGAGACCGGGGCAGATCTTTTTCATCTCGGAGAGGAGAAGAGCCCCATGATGGTCCCCCGACGCCTCTCCGGCGACGAGAAGAAGGGAGGAGCTCACGTGAGGGGGTCGACTTCTTCTGTATCGTGGAAGCGCTTGAGGCTTTCGTGGGCAAGCCTGTTGACCTCGAGTGCCACTTCAAGCGCCTGGCAGGCCTCCTCCCCCGAGACCTTGGGGGGGAGACCGTTGCGGAGGGAGTCGATGAATGTGCCCAGCTCCTTTTTGAGAGGCTCTTCGTTCGCGAAGGTCTTTTTCGTGCGGGAGATCTCGGGAAGGGAGGAGGGTTCGAACTTCACCGTGGCGATGCCAAGCTCCCGCGTCTCGTAGTTGAGGGAGTAGTAGAGTCCCCGGCGGTCGAAGAGACGAATCTTTCTGACTTTTTCGAGAGAGACGCGGGAGGCGGTCACCTGGGCAAGACAGCCGTTCTCGAACTCGATCCATGCATTGGCCAGGTCGATGTGGCTGGTGACGGCGGGGGTTCCCACCACCCGCATCGTCGTGATCGGGGACTTGACCAGAGCCAGAATGATGTCGATATCGTGGATCATGAGATCTACGATAACGGGGACGTCGGTCGCCCGGAGGCCGAAGGGAGAGAGCCTCTGGGCCTCGATATAGGCGGGCCGGACCCCCGATTCGAGCATGGCGACGACCCCCGGATTGAAGCGTTCGATATGGCCGACCTGGAGGAGCACGCCGGCCTGGCGGACCGCATCGAGGACCTTTTGGGCGGCGGAGAGACTGTCGGCAATGGGCTTTTCAAGAAAAAGCGCGACCTTTTTGCGTGCGAGGATCTGGAGGGCAATGTCGGCATGGGTGCTCGTCGGTGTGACGACGGAGAGGGCGTCGACCCGGTCCACGAGATCTTCAAGAGAGGGGAAAACCGGAACCTTGAGCCGGGAACCGATCTCCTCGGCACGTCGGGTGTCGCTGTCGAAGATGCCGGCAAGACGCACGTGGGGGAGTTCGGAGTAGACCCGGGCGTGGTGCTGTCCCAGATACCCGACTCCAACGACTCCGACCGAGACGGTCTCCAGGGCCATTACTCCACTCCTACGACAGAAATGCCGGACCCGTCGGCCAGGGAGAGGGTCTCCTCCCGGTCGAAGAGAAGCGTCTTCCCGGCTTCAACCGCCAGAACCCGCGCCTTGGCCTCGGCCATCGTCCGGATCGTCTCCGGGCCGATCGAGGGAAGGTCGAACCGGAGGTCCTGTCCGGGTTTGGCCATCTTGACCACGACGCACCCCTCTCCGCCGAACTTTCCGGCCCGCCGGATCGTCTCATCGGTCCCTTCGATCGCCTCCACCGCCACCACAACCTTCTCCCGGACCACAAGGCACTGGCCAAGGTCGGCAGGACCGATGATGCGGGCGATCTCGATTGCGACCCTGATGTCGGCCTCTTCGGCTTCCGTGGGCTTTCTTCGGGTCAGAAGACCGCCGGGGGCCGCGAGGTCGGGAAGAAGAAGAGTCGAGGGAACGATCTCGATCCCCTCCTTCTCGAACTCCCCGGCCAGGGCCCGCAGGGCTTCGTCGTCATGGTATCGGGAGAGACGGCCCAGGATCATCATCCCCTTCCAGTCGGGACGGAGATCGAAGAGGCGGGGCTTTCTGACGCCCCCCACGAAGGCCGCCCTTTCAATGCCGTTTTTATGGAAGGTGTCGAAGATCGCGCCCACCTGTCCCAGACGGATCCATCGCACCGGAAACCCCAGTTCGTCGATGGACGGGTCGGTCTCTCCCTCATGAGCGACGACGACGACCCGGGCGCCTGCGCGCCGGGCCGCCTCGAGAAAAAGTCGAGGAAACGAGCCGTTGCCGGCGATCATTCCGACGGGACGTTCATCGAAATTCGCGCGGGACTCTCCCCGGTCACCAGGCTCTTGCGTCAAGACTCCCCCTCCCCTCCCCCGCGGGGAGATGTCAGGACCCCCCTCTCCGAGGACTCGATGAAGTCGAGAAGGTGGAGGATCTCGGGGGTGCTCTCGACCGTTGTTCTGACCTGCTCGATGGCCTGGCTCATCGGAAGCCCGGAGCGGAAGAGGATCTGGTAGGCCTTCTTGAGAAGGATGACGGAGTCGTGAGAGATATTGTTTCTCCGGAGGCCCTCCTGGTTCAGGCCGTAGAGATAGGCGCGGTTGCCCGAAGCCCAGACGAAGGGCGGGACATCCTTAGGCACACCGCTCATCCCGCCGACCATGGCGAATTTCCCCACCCGCACAAACTGGTGGATGCCGGAGAGGCCGCCGATGATGGCGCCGTCATCGATGGTGATGTGGCCGGCGAGGTTGGCGGAGTTGGCCATGATGACCCGGGATCCGATCCGGCAGTCGTGCGCGACGTGGCAATAGGCCATCAGGAGATTGTTGTCGCCCAGGACGGTCTCCATCCCTCCCCCCTCGGTCCCGCGATGGATCGTCACCGATTCACGGATGGTATTCCCGGAGCCGATGATCGTCCGTGCCGGCTCTCCCCGGTATTTGAGATCCTGGGGAGCCATGCCGATCGTCGTGAAGGGATAGATGGTGTTTCTCTCTCCGAGCGTCGTGTGGCCGTCGATGACGACATGGGAGATGAGGCGGGTTCCCACTCCCAGCCGCACATGCTCTCCTACGGAGCAGAAGGGGCCGATTTCCACGCCAGGATCGAGGATTGCCCCGGAGTGGACGGAGGAGGAAGGATGAACGGAAATCGTCCCTTCGGAGTAGCTCCGGGAGAGGTCCCCGGAATCTTTTTTCTTTGTCATGTCCCCTCCCCCTTTTTGCGGATCATGGCGAGGAGTGTCGCCTCGCAGACTTGCTGGTCTCCGACATGGATCGTCCCGGCCATTCTCCAGGAGCTTCCCCGAACCTTGAGGGTCGTCATGGTGATGCGAAGCTGGTCTCCCGGGAGAACCGGCCGGCGGAAGCGGGCATCGTCGATCCCCAGGAAAAAGGGGATCCGGTCCTCCTTCTCCTGGCCAGAACAGATGGCGAGGATCCCTCCGACCTGGGCCATGGCCTCCACGAGAAGAACCCCCGGCATCATGGGCGTTCCGGGAAAGTGTCCCTGGAAGAACGGCTCGTTGATCGTGACGTTCTTGATGGCGACGATCCGGCGGTTCGGTTCCACCTCAAGCACCCTGTCCACAAGAAGAAAGGGATACCTGTGGGGAAGAATGGATAAAATTTCTCCGATTTCAATGGGTCCCATCGCCCTCTCCGTTGGTGTCGTTAGTCTGTCCGGGAGCCCCGGCCTGTCCGAATACAGCCTTTTCAAGCAGGGCAATCCTTTTGATCAGAAGGGGAAGAGACTTGAGCGAGCCCTGGACCCTGAGCCAGAGACTGTGCGGGAGCGCGGGGCTCCCGGAGACCCGGGAGTTGGGCTCAAGGGAGTGGGCGACCCCGGACTGGGCCCCGACCATCGTGCCGGCGCCAACCTCGATATGTCCCACGACCCCGACCTGACCGGCCAGGATCACCCGGTCTCCAAGGCGCGTCGATCCGGAGACTCCGGCCTGGGCCACGATCACGCAGTCGTACCCTGTCCTGACATTGTGGGCAATCTGAACAAGATTGTCGATCTTTGTTCCGCGCCCGATGACCGTCTCGCCGAAGGTCGCCCGATCGATGGTGACATTGGCCCCGATCTCCACGTCATCCTCAAGGACGACCGTTCCGGTCTGGGGTATCTTCATGCGGCGCCCCTCGGGCCCTTCGGCAAAGCCGAAGCCGTCGGAGCCGATTACGGCTCCGCTCTGGATGATCACCCGGTCGCCCGTCCTGACCTTGTCGAGAAGGGAGACGCGCGGATAGAGAATGCAATTCTTGCCGATCTTCGCCTCGCTCCCCACGATGCAGCCGGGAAAGAGCAGTGTGCCATCGCCGATCTCGGCGCGGGCCTCCACGACGCATCCCGCCCGGATCTCGACGTCAGAGCCGATGAGGGCGGTCGGATCGACCACTGCGGCGGGAGAGATCCCGTTTTTGGGGGAGGGCAAGGGAAAGAAGTGCTGGAGAAGGATGGCCATGGCCAGGTAGGGGGAGGCCACGACAATCTGGGGAATCGTCGCCTCGGCCAGCGCCTCCGGAACGAGGATGGCGCCAGCCATAAGATGTGCGACGGCTTTTCTGTACTTCGGATTGGAGAGAAATGTGAGGTCGTGGGGGCCCGCTTCATTCATCGGGCGGATCGAGCGGATCTCCTTCGATCCGTCCGATCCGATCAGCGTTCCTCCGACCTGTGATGCAATATGGGCAAGGGTAATCAAGCGAACTCCTTCCCTGTCGTCCTCCCAAGCAGGAGCTTACTGGCTCGCATGCTCGTTGACGTACTTGATGACGGACTGAGTGATGTCGGCATCGGACTTGATGTAAAGATACCGGGGAGACTGGAAGGGCGGAGGATAAGGCCCGAGGGGAACCCGGAGCGGGTGCTGGGAGAGGACGAGAGAGAAGTCGAACTTCTTTCCCAGGCTTCCCGTCGCCTTGTTGACGGCGTTCAAAAACTTCCGGAACTCCACAAAGCTCTCGGAGGCGATCTCCGTCTGCACCTTCTGCTGGCGCTTCTGGAAGTCCTGGACCTTCTTCTGGAATTCGAGCTCCTTGGCGCGAAGGGCGTCCTTACTGATGACCCCCATCTGCTGGCGGATCTGTCCCTGCTCTTCCTGCAGGCTCTTCTTCTCGGCCTGCATCTTGCTGACGCGGCGGTCGGCAAAGCGCTTGAGATGGGCCTGGATGGATTTTCCGAGGGTGGTCTTCTGGAAGACCTGCTGGATGTCGACTATGGCGATCTTCTCTGAAGCCATGGCCGGTGAGGGACCGAAGGCAAGGCCAGAGGCCATCATGGCGACGGCAAGAACGACGGCAGGTACGGTCCTTGCGATTCTTGAACGAGTCATCGAGTCTCCTTATGCTGTGATGGCGCCTCGTTCCGAACTACAAGACGAGGAAGGGCGCCGAAGTGAACGGTCCGGATTGGGAAAGTGAAGATCCTCCCCTATCCGCCGTACAGGGATCCCATTTCGAAGTTGACCACAGGTCCCGGGTAGTTCCCCGGGAATCCCTGAATATAGGTGTTGTTGGCAAGCGGCCAGCCCAAATCGAGGGTCAGAGGGCCCATGGGAGAGTTCCACATGATGCCGATGCCGGTTCCCGGCCAGTTGAATCCGGCAAGGTTGAGCGGCTGACCAGGGAGGTACTCTCCAGAGTTGTCGAAAAAGACATCGCCGTAGAAGCCGAACTTGGCAAAGATCGGCCAGACGTAGTCGGCATTGAATATGAGCTCCTTGTCGCCGCCGACGAGATAGCCGAACGGCATGGGGCCGGCAAACCCGAAGTTGTAGCCCCGGTTGGAGTAGATGCCGCCCACATAGAACCTGTCCCAGACCGGAATGAATCCGTCGGGCCCGAGGGGATTCTCGTAGCCGACCGCAAAGTGGAAGGAGAGGGTCGACTTCTCCGTGATCGGGATGAAGAGGGTGGCATTCCCCGTGGCCTGGTAGAAGGCCGTATCCCCGCCGAAGGTCCCCCCGTAGACCCCCACGTTGCCCCAGATATGGTATCCGCTGTGGGGCAACATGTAGTTGTCGCGACGGTCGTAGGAGAATCCGATCGACGGTCCGCTCTGGGTCCAGTACCCCACCTGCTGGAGGAAGGGCGCAAGCTCCGGAGCCTCCTGCGCCTGCTGTGGGGTCACGGCGACAAGGAAGATCTGCTCCGATTCCACAAGCCAGGAAAGGGAGGTGGAAAAATAATACCCGAAACGCCGGGTAAGACTCAATGAACCGCCGAGAGCGCTGTTCCAGTAGGTAAAGTAGTCCATGAAGGTGTCAAAGAACGAGAGGGAGGCGGCCGTCGGGGTGTCGAGGAAGTAGGGGTCGGTGATGGTGAGCGAGTACATGGTGATGAACCCGCCGAGCTCCCCGGAAAGGCTCACCGAGTCTCCCGTCCCGAAGATGTTGTTCTGGGCGATGGTGGCCATGCCCATGACACCGAAGAGGGTGCTGTAACCGCCGCCGATGGAGAAGGTCCCGGTGGGCTTTTCCTTGACCTTCACGTTCAGGTCGACGAGGTTGTCCCCGACCTGCTGGGGAACGATCTGGACGTTCTTGAAGAAGTTCATGTTGTTGAGGTTCCGGTAGGAGTCCTGGAGGGCCTGAGTGTCCATGATGCCGGACTCCTGGACGCCCAGAACCCGCCGGATCACCTTGTCGCGGGTCAGTTCGTTCCCGGCGATATTGATCTTCCGGATGTGGACGAGACCGCCTTCGGTGATCAGGAAGGTGAGGTTGACCGTCTTCTTGCGGATATTGGGAACGATCTGGGGGGTGACGATGGCGAAGGCGTAGCCCTTGTGTCCGTATTTTCTCGTCAGATTGTTGATGTCTTTTTGGAGTTTTTTTCTCGAAAAGATTTGAGGGGGCTTTGTCTTGATCGTATCGAGGATCTCCTTGGCCTTGAAGAGCTTGTTCCCGGAGACCCCGACATGGGAAATCCGGAACTGCTCTCCCTCGGTAAGGGGGAATCGGATCTCCATGGTCTTCTTGTGGTTGTGAAAGATCCTCTTGGGCTCGCCCACGGCGACGTTGATATAGCCGTGGTTCAGGTAGAAGTCGCGGAGACGTTCAATATCCTGGTCGGTCTGGGTCTTCTTGTAGACTCCGGAGTCCGTCCACCAGGAGGTCAGCCATAAGTAGGGCTTCGTCTGGATTTTCTTCTGGAGTGTCGAGGCCGGGTAGGCCTTGTTCCCGGAGAAGGTCACCTTGGTGATGTGGGTGAGGGTTCCTTCCGAGATAAGGAAGATGAGCTCGACCTTGCGGTTTGCCATGCGCTTTGTCAGGGGAACGACCGAGGCGTTGTAGTACCCGGACTTCTTGTAGAGAGCCTCGATCCGCCGCACGTTCTGATGGACTTCGTATCCGTCGTAGAAGGAGGCCGGGAGGATGGTCAGCTTTTTCCTGAGGTCGGAGTCGGACTCGTTGTTGTTGCCGATGAAGCTGATCTTTTCGACGGTCGACCTCTCCGTCACCCGGAAGGTGAGCGCGACGCCCCCCTCGAAGCCTTTGGCATAGACCTCGATCCGGTCGAAGTAACCGGTCTGGTACAGGGCCTTGATGTCTCCGGAAATGGCGAACTGGGAGAAGGGATCTCCGACCTTGTTATGGATTTTCTGCCGAATGGTCGAGGTGTCGATCTTTCTGTTGCCCTTGATGTCGATGCGGGTAATCAGGACGGGAAGAAGGTCGCTTCCGGTCGATTTCGGGGCGGCAAAAGAGTCCTTGGGCGAAAAGGGAAGAAGAGCGAAAAGAAGAAGAATTGCGGGAAGAAGTCGTAGAAGCAAAGAGTGCGCAACGGGAATGCCGAAAAGAAAGGGAGCGGGACGTGAGACGTCCTGTCTTTTCTCGGGAAAAGGAAATCTCATGGCTTATGTCGGGAAAAAGGGAGAGGTCGAGCTTCCTTCCGGCCGATCCTTGATCTTTGGACGCGTTTGTTCAATGAGTATCCCGGAAGAATGGCATGAATCGCAGCGGTTCGGGTGGTGTCGTTCGCGCCAATTGTCTCTTGTTGCCCAAAACCCTCGAGACTATATCATGGACGGGCGGATTTTCCAAGACGAAAAATCAGGAAGATATGAGGTGAATCCCCTCTGAGCCAAGGCCTCCGAGCCTTTTGACTCTGCGGGCACTAAAAGATGGATGATTTTTTTGTTGACAGAGCCCGGTCTGAACCATTATAGTCAACCGCTGTGCCGAGGTAGCTCAGTCGGTAGAGCAGAGGCCTGAAAAGCCTCGTGTCGGCGGTTCGATTCCGCCCCTCGGCACCATTTTCTCTTTCTCTTCGTCTTCTCCGGCTTTTTCTGCCATCGCCCGCTAAGGTATACCGACAAAAACGCGCTTAAATCCCAGTCAACACAGCCTTGCTCTCATTTAAGAGTCGGTGGATCGCCTTGCCCGTCACCTTTATTCTCAGCCGGGAGACGAATCTTTTTTAGCTTTCGACTCTTTTCGCTTGTTCTCCTAGAAGAACGTAAATCCGACGACAACCGGAACATAGGTCATCGATCCAAGGGAGCCCTGCGGCGTGGTGATCAGGGGGCCAGTAATCTGGGCGTAGCGGATCTCTCCGTAGACGGGGCCCAGGTTGATCCCCAGAGCACCGTCCCAGGTCGCACTGTTTCCGGATGTCCCCACGGCCTGAGTATTGTTGTATCCGGCATCGACGGCCGCATAGAGGTAGAAGAGACTGCTAAACTTGAGGAAGTCGACCTCAAGTCCCAGCGTGACCGGGAAGGCTGTCATGACGGGAGTTCCTGTAAAATGAAGGTAGTTGGCCTGGCCCCGGAGAGCGAAGGAATCGGAAAGGTGAAATGTCCCAAGAAAACCCGCTCCGAACCCTCCCCCGCTGTATCCGCCCACGTCTCCCGAGACGGTGGACTGGCCGGAGAGGGCGCCGATGGCCATCCCCTGGACAGAGAGACTTAAGGGAAGAACGGCCGAACGGCCTTGTCCTGGCGAGGCAAAAACAATCAGGCATGAAACGAGCAAGGCTGCAAAAAGAGTATGAAAACCATAATGGCCCCTTTGGGGATGGATCCGCTTGCCAGGTGAGAACACGGTCGCTCCTTAATTTTTAAGATGAGTTCCGATATCACGTGAGATTGAAGAGATCACGTATTTTATTATAATAGATAAAAAACTGAATTGACAAAGGCTTGATTTGAACTTATTCCGGGAGGGGCGATGCGAGAGAATACAAAAGACGACACTCCTCTCCCTCTCGCCCCATTCAGGAAGGGTTTTCCTCGGCGGTCGGATACGGAGATCTCCTGGTGAGGCCGACAGCCTGGGAAGGCATGTATGAGAGGATCTTTGCGGCTCTCTACGATCCGCTTCTCCATAAGACGGAAGAGCGGAAGCTCTCTGTCTTCCGAAAAAGGCTCCTGACAGATCTCCGGGGAACGGTCCTCGATCTTGGATCGGGCACCGGAAGCAACCTGCCCTTTCTTACCGCCCCGGGAACCCGGGCCGTCTTTCTCGACCTCTCCTGGCCCATGATTGAAAAAGGACTCGCCAAGGGAATGGGCGGGGTCGGGCCGGTCGTCAGGGGGTCGGCCACGGCCCTGCCCTTCGGGGACGGGAGCTTCGATATGTGTCTGTCGACTCTGGTCCTCTGCTCCGTGGATGACCCGGTGGCCGGCCTTCTCGAAATCCGGCGGGTCCTCCGGGAGGGGGGAAGCCTTCTCATGATGGAGCACGTTCTCTCGGAATGCCCTGCGGTATCGACTCTCCAGAAGATCGCAACACCCCTCTGGAAGCGGATAGCCGGCGGGTGCCACCTCGACCGGAGGACCGATCTTCTGGCCTCGACGCTCTTTCAAAAAAAGGAGGAGCGGACCGAGATCCTTTCGGGGATTCCCTTCCATCTGGGCCGGTATGAGAAAAACTCCTCCGAAAGTGGCCGGGTGAGCCTCAGCTCTCCCGACGCCTCCCCCTGCGCGCCCGCCCCTCCCGCTCGAGAATGATCCGGGTCTCCTCGAGAACCTGGGCATAGAGTCCGAGGGCCCTCTCATACTCGGGGAATCGGTGGGGAAGCCGAAGGGCAAGCCACCGGTAGAGCGTGATCCGCGCGAGTGCCTCCTCCCCCTCTTTTCTTCCGGTAATATCCCGAATCTCGGGGGCCCTGACCGTGGGGGGAAGCCCCGAGCCGACCCGGCCGACCGTTGCGACCCAGCGCCAGAACTCGTATTCCGTCGTCCGGTTATCCGGAGCGAACAGAAGAAGCCATCGCTCCGAAAGGGGAAGAAGCGGCGCAAGCTGTTCAACCCGGGAGGCCTTCTGGCGAAGTTCGGGACCGATGCCTGAGCGAAGGTGCGCATCGGAGACGATGGAGGCGTGCAGGCGGGAGAGAAGGATCTCGAGATTTGTGCTCCCGATCACCTCCGAGGCGGAGAGGACGATCGGGTAGTCCGGCACGAAGGGAAAGGGGCCAGAGAGAGGGGCCACGGAATGGGAGAACTGCCGCCGCACGATCTGGTGGGTCCGCCGGTCCATGCCGGCAATCAGCCCCCGGTCGTGGAGCCCGAATCTTCCGGCCCGTCCCCCGATCTGCCGGACCTCCTCGGGCTCGAGGATGCGGTCGATCCGTCCATCGAACTTCGAGGCCGTCGAAAAGATCACATATTCGGCCGGAATGTTGAGCCCCATCCCGACGGCGTCGGTCGCCAGCATGACGGTGGCCTCTCCCGTCCGGAACCTTCGCGACTCCGCCCGTCTGAGCTCGGGGGGCATCGCCCCGTAGATAGTCGCAATGGGGCGCCCCCTGTCCCGGAGATGGCGGGCCAGAGTCAGAACGTCCATGCGGCTAAAAGCGACGACGATGCTTCCGTCCGGGACCCGGTCGAGGGGAATGGGGTCGGGGGCGACCTCGAGCGGGGTCTTCCGCGTCGTATGGCAGACCTCGATCTCCACCCCGGCATACTCCGCCAGCCGACGGAGCGCCCCCTCGGCGTGAGGGGTCCCGCAGATCACGATCTCTTCGGAGGGGGAGCCGAGAAGGCCCCGCACCCAGGCGGGTCCCCGTTCGCGGTCCGCCAGCATCTGGATCTCGTCGATGACCACGCAGGGCGTCTCGTCGGTCGTCGATCCCATTTCCACCGTGGCGGAGAGGTGGCGAGAGGCTTCCCGCAGGATCCGCTCCTCCCCGGTCAGGAGGGTCGTCGGGATTCCTCGGGCCTCGAGGCGCTCGTGGATCTCCTGGGCCAGAAGGCGCAAGGGAGCTAGGTAGCTTCCTCCCCGGCGCTCGAGCCGGACGAGGGCTTCGTGAGTTTTGCCCGAGTTCGTGGGGCCGAGCCAGGCGGTCCAGCGCCGCTGGATCCGGCGTGCTTCGGGCCAGAGATCCTTGGCGAGAGGCGGGAGGATCCGGCGGACCGCAACGATCTCGCGCTCCCGGCGCTCTATGTTTTCGGGGGATTTTTGCCGTCGGGCCTTTTTTTTCGCCATGTCGAAACCGGAGGTCCGCAACTCTCGACTTGTGTCTCGTGGCCCGTGATGCGCGTTAAGGTCCAAAAGGGGCGAGGCGCGAGTCGGAGGGCGCCTCTAGAGGTAGCCCCCTTCCCCGGTCTTCTTTTCTCCCCGGGGAGATGCGGTCGTTGCCGCATCGATCTGGCGGAGGGTGTTCCCGAGCCATTCGTGGAAGGAGCGGACGCTCTGGATGTTGGCGACCATGCCGCACTGGACCATCCGGACCACCTTCTGCTCGGCGAACTCGACGGGCTTGCCGGCCGGGTTTTCCGGGGAGATCTCCCGGATTTCGTAGTCGGGGGGAGCCATCCGCTCAAGGAAGAACTCCATGAGGAGATCTCCCGAAGGAAGAAGTCCTCCGTATATTCCCGAGACGGGCTTGTGGGAAAAATCTTCGGTGTACTTCCATTCGAACCGGAGACGCTTGGACATTCCGAGACCTTTCTTCATGAGGAGAGAGTGGATTGATCCTTCAGTTCCCGGGCCAGGAGAAGGGCCACGTGGGCGACCTCGACCTTCTCTCCGAGCCCGTCCCGAAGCTTGATCTGGCAGGCGGGACATCCCGTCGTGACGGTGGTGGCACCGCTCTCCTCCACCGCCCGCCGCTTGCGTTCGAAGATCCTTCCCGAGAGTTCGGGATTCTTCACGAGGTAGGAGCCCGCGCCGCCCGCGCACCGGTCGGCGTCGGCCATCGGACGAAAGGCCTCTCCGAAGATCTCGGAGACGAGCTTTTGGGGAAGTTCCGTGATGCCTGCCGCCCGAAGATGGCAGGATTCGTGATAGGTAATCGTTCCTTTCGGAGGCTTTTCCGAGAGGTTTCTCTTGATCTGCCTGAGGGGTTCTGCCATCTCATCGGAAAACATGTACTCGGAGATATGACGGACCCGGCCGGCAAGCTCTTCGGCTCTCCCTCTTTCGGACGATCCCGGGTCAAACAGCTCCGGCATGTCGCGAAGAGCCAGCGTGCAGGAGGCGCAACCCGTGACGACCACCGGATAGGGAGCAAGGGAGTCGAGGTTTCTTCGGGCCGCTTCCTGTACAAGATCCGCATGACCGTAAGTCTCGATGGGGGTCCCCGAGCAGGTCTGGGGAGGAAGGATGAGCCGGCGGGTCGAGCGGGAGAGAAGCGCGATCATGGCGTCTCCGATCCCGTCGTCGAAGTAGCGGGCGGCGCAACCGTGAAAATAGGCCAGATCGCCCGTTCTCCCTCCTTCGCTCGTGAGAGGACGATAGCGTTCCCTGAGCGTTCTCCCCGCCAGCCGGGGGAGCCTGAGACTCGCCGGGATCCTTGCCGTGGGGGCAATCTTCGCCATGAGCGGGCGGCTCACCATCTCAACGAGGCGCCGGAGGCTTTGCCGGTCCCAGAGTCGCTGGGTTTTGCCGAGAAGAGGGACAACCCTGTCGAGCCCCCCGGAGAGGAGGGCCCGAAAGATCCTTCCCGAGAGGGGATCCCCTCCCCGTCTGGCCCGGGCGTCGAGAATCGTCCTCGAGACATCGACGCCCGCCGGACAGGTCGCACGGCAGGACTTGCAGTTGAGACACCCGTCGAGGACGGCATCCGAAAGGTTGGACAGTGTCGGGTCGGCAAGGATCTGGTACCACCCGCGGGCCCCTTCCGACTCCTGCCGGAGAATGTCGAAGGAGGGGCAGACGGTGTTGCACTTTCCGCAGGTCGCGCAGGGACGGGCGACTCGTTCGAGATCGAGATGCTCAAGAAAGGAGACGGTCGAGATCTTGACTCCGGGGGAGAGGAGTCCGCGCGGATCGAAGATCGCCTTCACCTCCCGGAAGATATCGTAGATCTCCGGTCCGTAGACCATGGGGAGAAACTCGGCCCGGACACGCCCCTCTCCGTGCTCCCCGCAGGGAACCCCTCCGAAGCGCTCCACCGCTTCCCGGTGGATGGTTTGGCTGATGGCAAGAAGACGCTCCGGGGTCCCGGTCTCGCGAAGGTCGAGAAGCGGATTGATGTGGGCGTTCCCGTTTCCGATATGGCCGTAGACTGCCACGGGGATGCCCTCCTGTCCGAAGTAGTCCCGGAGGAAGGAGAGAAGTTCGGGGAGCCGTTCGACGGGGACGGCCACATCGTCGGCGAAGTTGATGGGCCGATGCACTCCGTTATACCGGTAGAGAGTGGGAAAAAGGGCGTGTCGTGCCTTCCAGAGCGACTTCTGGTGCTCCGGATCGGTGGCCACCTGGGGCGGGATGGGCGCCGGGTAGGAGCGAAGCCTCTCCCGGGTTTTTGCGACAAGATCCTCCTGCGGCTCGGAGTCGAACTCGATCAAAAGAAGGGAGTCGGCCTCCGGGGGAATGCCGAAGCGGGCGCGGCCGATGAGATCGAGCGTCGCCCGGTCCATCATCTCGAGGGCCGAAGGGCCGAGGGGAAGGATCTCTCCCACGGCGGCTCCCAGGTCGGAAAGGGTCAGGAAATAGGCCAGGATCGTGACCCGTCGACGGGGAAGCGGCAGGACCCTGAGCATCGCCGAGACGGTGAACCCCAGGGTTCCTTCCGAGCCGACGACGAGGCGGACGGGGTCGAAGAGTCCCCCTGCCCCCCCCTGCCCTGCCTCGAAATCCTTTGCCATATCGAAGAGGTTGTATCCGGAGGAGTTCTTGGTGACCCGGGGCATGCGGGGAAGAAGGACGGGGGCCCAGGAGGGAAAGCGCCTGACGACCTCCTTCATCGCCGGATGGGGCAGACGGTCGGTCAGATCTTCCCATCTCCGGTAGGGGACGGGTTTTAAGTCGTGAAGTCGACCCTCCCCGTCCATGAAGGAGATCTCCCGGACGTTTTCCTTCGTGGCGCCGTATTTGAGGGCATGGGCACCGGCGGCGTTGGTGCCGATCATCCCGCCGATCTGACAGGCCTGGGCGGAGGACGGATCGGGCGGGAAAAAGACCCCCCGCCGGGCCAGGATGTCGGCGAGCTCCTTCAGGATCACCCCGGGGCCCGTGCGAACCCACCCTTCCTCAAGGCCCGACAGGTCGATCTCCTTCATGCGCCCGAAGGCCACGGTGATCCCCGGCCCGATCGCCGCTCCGGTCAGGTTCGTTCCGGCCGACCGGGGGGTCAGGGGAAGGGAGTGCTTTCGGGCAAAAGAAAGGAGGCGCTCCAGATCCCCCGAGGAGTCGGGAAGGACGATCGCCCCGGGATCGATCCGGTGGATTCCGGCATCGTAGGAATAGGCCTTCCGGTGAATCTCCCCCGAGAGAACCTTCTCGGGGCCCAGAAGCCCCCGGAGATCGGCGAGAAGCGCGGGGGAAAGTTCGGCGGTCGTCACGGATCGAAGACCCTGCGGGGTCCCGAACCCATCGGCGTCCGGTCGAGGGCGGAGGGGTCCGATCCCCCCTTGTAGATAAAGGCGCCCCGGTTCTTCTCGTAGCCCCACCCGTCGGCGCCTGCGGCCACCTGTCGCATGGCGAAGACCTGTCCCGACAGATTGTCGATCATATGGACCGCCATGGCCTCCGGCGTGGCCGGGAGGACGGGAGAGCCGTACTCGAGCTCGCCGTGGTGCGCCAGGATGAAGTGATGGAGAAGGCGAAGGGTCCGCTCGGGAAATCCCGGACACCGCTTGGCGACCTGGGTGGATTTTTCGAGACCCAGGGCCATGTGGCCCACGAGACGGCCTTCGTCGGTATAGGAAAAACCGGCCGCGGAGGAGATCTCCCAGCACTTTCCGATGTCGTGGAGGAAGAGTCCGAGAAGGAGCAGGTCTCTGTTGAGGGAGAGGATGGGGGCGACCGCGTCTCCCATGGCCAGGCATTCGAGGGTGTGCTCAAGAAGCCCCCCCACCATGGCGTGGTGGTTCCTCTTGGCCGCCGGAGCCTTGGGGAAGAGCTCCACGACCTCGGGATCGGAGACTATGGCCTGGCCGAAGGCGCGCAGGTGGGGATCGGAAAGGGAATCCATATACTCCCTGATGCGGTCCATGCCGGACCCGGCCTCGATCCGGCTTCGGGGGATGAAGGCGGCGATCTCCTCGGGAGAGGCCTTGAGCGGATCTATCCGGGAGAGGCGGAGCTGGGTCTCGTTGTTGTAGACAATCAGCTGGCCCTCGGCCATGACGAGCTCTCCTGTCCGGATCCCCGCCTCGACATGGGCGACGTTTTCCCAGAGACGCGCCTGAACGTCTACCGGGGGATCCTCCTTCCCTTCTCCCCGGAACGTCAGGGTCAAAAAGAGAGAGAGACCGTTCTTGCCTTCGTTGACAGTCTTCGTCTTGACGAGGGCCACGCCTTTTTTCGAAGCCATATCTTGCATCCTCAAGTTTGTTGGGTAAGGGGCCAAAGATCTCCGGCTTCCATTATATCCGAGCCGGCTCTCCGAATCGACCGCTCCCCGCTTCGATCCCGTTTTTGGGGAGGCGTCAAGCGAGATGCTCGCATCTTGCCGTGCGCAAACGCTCGTGGTCCCTGCGCATAACGAAGGTTGCAAGGGTCTCGGAGAGCTCCCCTGGGAGGTCGCAAAAGTGGAGGCCAAGAGAGAGAAGAGGCTCTCCCCCTTCCCTACCGGCCGGCTCAATGTGGACGATTTTTCCGGAAAGGGGGGGAAGGGAGATCCCTTCGAGGTCGATCCGGGAAAGAAGAAGGATCTGGTCTTCGCGATAAAAGCTCTGGGGCTCCCCTCTTTCGTTTTTTGCCAAAACAAGAACTTTGATTCCCTGGCGACCTATGTCCACGAGGCGCGCGAGCTCCTGGTGGCCTCTTCGTGTCGTGATCCTGACGGGGGAAATCTCCGGCGGAAGGGGAACGCGAAGGGCATCCCTGCGTTGGCAATGATAGGTCTCGTAAGGAAAAAAAAGACCCACGGAAAGTCCCGATCCGGCCGCTTCCCGTCCGCGTATCCGGGCGCGAAACCCCGTCTCGACCCCCGAGGTCTTGCCGAACAGGATGAGAGGGCTCTCGGGGATCAGGTGCCCGTTGCCCTCCTCCGGTTGGAGGGAGTCGATCAAAAGGTGGTTCCGGCTACGGTCGGCCTCGAGAACCATGGAGGCATAGACGAGATGGACATGGGTTTCGAAAAAGACAAGAAGAGGCGTCTTTTCCCGGATCATCGACCTGAGAAGAGACTCGGAGAAAAGAAGGGAGTCCTGGCGAAAACGATCCGAAAAGAAAAAAGAAGGGATGCTCCCCGGCGTCTCCATCAATGCTCTCTCCTCCAGTTTTCCGAACGGTCCGGCCCGAAAAAACTCGACTCGTTCGCCATGAGGGGCTTTTCTCCTGTTTGTGCGCACAGAGGGAAGAGCTGGCATGCTTTTGTTTTTTCGGAAAGAACGGTACGGCCTTACCTAATCGCGACCGCTTAGGCCCTCGTGTCGATCACTCCACGAAAGTGATCGGCGGTAATGATGGAGCAGACGAAAGTCCCATTGAGGGACAGAAGGTCCGAATCGCCCGTCAATAAATACTCGGCCTTGCCAGCGGCGGCAAGGTGCAGAAAGGGCAAGTCGAACGGATCTCGGCAATCGAAGGTCTCGAGTGGCAGACTTTCGGGAAGAGGGACCACGGTGCAATAAGGCAAATAATCGGCGACCAGCTCACGCTGATCAGGGAGTGAAAGTTTGAACTTTGGGTAAGCCAGGACCCGCAGGAACTCTTCCGCCGTTACTCTTGACACTAACGGCTCGACCAGGGGGTTCTGCCATGCACGTCTCAGAAAAGACAGTTTTTCGCTGGAAAAGACGACGGCAGACAAGACCAGATTTGTATCGATCACAAGACGGAGGCGAGGAGGGGAACCACTCATTTTTCTTTTTGGGGATTATCAGCATTTTCCCGAGCCCAGAGCACCGCAGAAGCAATGTCGCATTCCTCGAGACCGAGTTCGGCCAGTTTGGCCCGCACGACATCGGCCCTTCCGATGTGCACGGGAGTCAGGATAATCTGTCCATTTTTGGCTTCCACGTCAAAATACTCCGTAGAGCCAATCGCGGCAGTCAATCGCTTGGGAAGAGTGATCTGGTTTTTTGAGGTTATTTTGGCAAGCATCAGAGTCCTCCAATAATGAAAGTAAGGAATTCTTATTTTCCGTCTTTCCTCTAGGGAAATCAACCCTTTACGAAGAAGGCTCTTCGGAATTTCGGGTTCATCGGCCCTTGCAGTAACGGCCTCTCTTCGGACTCGCCTCCGGCGACACCGGATCCGTCCTGTTCTTCGAAAGAGAAACGCTTGAGGGTATTTCCTGCTCTGGAGCCCGGCAGGCGCGAAGAATCATCCATCGTGGCATCGAGAAGGAAGAATTGTCTCGGCTTTAAAAACAGTGCGCCGGGAGAGCCGTTCCGCTGCCGCCAGCCTCCGGATGTTGCGATCTCAAAAACTCCTCGCGTATAATTTCAAGACGGCCAGATGCCGGGTTTTCCGAAGAGCCGGGGGAGACCTGCCTTTTTATCGGATTTTCTTGTGCTCAGGCTTTATTCCCGACATGCCCAACATTTCGTATATTCTTCACTCCAATGAACAGGACCAGAAAAGAAAATGAGCGATACCCCTTCCTTTCGATATATCCTTCTCTCCTTTCCTTCGTTCCCCCCCCCTGCCGAGAGGGCCCTGTGACGCCCGGCGAAGAGGGGGCAAGAGATTGCGAAGGTCAGGGAAGCTCTTTAACGCGTCCTGAAATCCCAAGTTTGTCGGGCTCCTTTGCCGAACAGGAAAAGGACAGCTGTGCGGTCATCGCCGTCCTTTCAAAGGACGGCAGATCCTCCCACCGCATCGTCCATGAAGCCCTCGAAGCCCTCCAGAAAATGGAGCATAGGGCCGGACAGATCCGGAACGAGGGAGACGGTTGCGGGATCCAGATGGACATCCCGAAGCCCCTCTGGCGTCGCTGGCTCGTGAAGGAGGGCTGCGACCCCGATCTGGTCGACAGCCCGAGATTCGTCGCCGCCCACCTTTACATGAGAGGCGACCATCCCGACAACGAGGCCTCTTCCCTCCGGCGGCTCTTTGCCGAAGAGGGCTTCGAGGTCCTCATGGTCCGCCGGGGGCAGACCCTCCCGAAACGCGTCATCCCCTTTCCCGACAACCACCCCCACTTCTGGCAGGTGGCCCTTCTTTGCCCTGAGGGAGCCGACCCTCTTCACGCCACATTCTGGGCCCGTACCCGGCTCGAGCGCGACGGGATTCTTCATATCGCCTCCCTTTCGCCGGCCGTCGTCGTCTACAAGGTCAAGGGAACGAGCTTTATTCTCTCCGACTATTTTCTCGACTTTCAGGACCCCCAGTGCCGGGCAACCCTTGCATTAGGCCACAGCCGGTACTCGACCAACACGCTCTCCGTCACCGAACGCGTTCAGCCCTTTTCCGTACTCGGCCACAACGGAGAGATCAACACCATAGACAAGCTCCGCCGCGAGTCGGCGATGCTCGGCATCCCGCCTGTTGCGAGCGGAAGCGACTCCCAGGATCTCGACCGGACGCTCGAAGGCCTCATGGTCCAGTTCGGCTTCTCCCTGATCGAGGCCATGGAGATCCTCTTTCCTCCGGTGACCCACATCATCTCCGCCCTGAAGCCCGAACGCCGGGCCATGTATTTTCTCTATCGCCGCTTCCTCGGGCCCCTGGCCCAGGGGCCTGCGGCCATCATCGCCCGCTACGGCAACGAGGCGGTTTTTTCCGTGGATGCGCTGGGCCTCCGGCCTCTCTGGCGCTTCGAGACCTCCGCTGCCCTTTTCTTTTCCTCCGAGAGGGGAATTATCCGGGCCAACGACATGGTCTCCGAGCCCCGCCCATTCGCTCCCGGGGAAAAGATGGCGCTTCTGATCTCCCCCGAAGGACCGCGGATCCTCGAATACCCCGAGATCCAGAACACCCTCTTCGAGAGGTTCACTGCGCGTGTCGCCCCTTTTATCAACCGGACCCAGCACGAGACGAACGAGGAGGAGTGTCACGCCCACGACCTCCTGAGCCTTCCCGAGCCCCTTCGTCGCGAGGGACGGCCCGTCCAAACCCTCTGGAATCCTTATGGCTTTGCCACCGAAGACCTTGATCTTCTCTCCGGGATGGCCGCACTGGGAGTCGATCCCGTGGGCTCCCTGGGCTTCGATGGTCCTCTGGCGCCCCTCTCTCCGGAGCGACAGAACATCCCCGACTTTTTCAAGGAGAGCGTGGCAGTCGTCACCAATCCCGCCATCGACCGGGAGCGGGAGTCCGAGCACTTTTCCCCGCGGATCGTTCTGGGTCCGCGCCCCTATTTCGGGCCAACGATCCGGGTCCCCAAGGGGCTCGACATCTCCCTTCCCATCCTTTTGGGCGGACATGTCTCCTCCCTGCCCCTTCCAACCGACCGCTACAGAAGCCTGGCAAAGGACCATGGAACCTATCTGCTCGAAGATCTTCCCCGGTACTTTCCCCGCGAGGCGATCCGCATCCTCGATTCGACGATGGAAGAGCATGAAACCCTTTCGGATGCGCTCGTGCGTCTGGGCGACGAGGCCGTCTCCGCAGCCCTGTCTGGAGCCGAGATCCTGATCGTCGACGATACCCGGGCCCTCCTTCCGGGACGTCTCTGGGTCGAACCGGCACTGACCCTCGCCTCGGTCGACCGTGCGCTCAGGCGAAGTCCCGTTGCCGCCGGAACCCCCAACCTCCGCCGACTTCTTTCCCTTGTCGTTCACAGCGGGGCCTTTCGGAACCTTCACGACCTTATCTTCTACTTTGCCATGGGCGCCGACGCCATGTGTCCCTCCCTCATGATCGAGTCGGTCCTCGTCCCCGAAAAGGGGGCCGGAGCCTTTTCCGAGGAGGAGTGCTCGGCGCGGATCGACCGCACAGTCTCGTCGATCCACAAGGGAATCGAAAAGATCATCTCCACCATGGGGATCCATGAGATGCGCGGCTACGGACGGCTCATGAGCTCGATCGGCCTGTCGGTCGAGGTCTCCCAGCTCTTTACGACCCCCAACTTCTTCACCAGCGAAAAGTCCGGCCTCTCGTGGTCGAGGATCCAGGGGGAGGCCCGCGCCCGGGCCCCCTTCTTCCAGTCGACGAAGACGGACAAGCCCTCCCGGGTCTTCCATCTCTACCCCAAGGTCTGGAAGCTCGCTCTCGATGTGGCCAACTCCAACGAGCCCTACGAGAAGTACCAGGAGAAGCTCTCGGGAATCGAAGCCGAAAATCCCATCTCCATCCGCCACCTCCTCGACCTGGTTCCCCATGGCGATCCCCTCTCTCCGGAGAGGGTGGATGTTACCGTTTTGAACCAGGCCTATCCCTTCGTGATCAGCTCCATGAGTTTCGGCTCCCAGGGGGAGGTCGCCTACCGGGCCTACGCCGAGGCGAGCGAACAGCTGGGGATCCTCTCCCTCAACGGAGAGGGAGGCGAGATTGCGGACATGATCGGCAAGTATCCGAAGAGCCGGGGACAGCAGATCGCCTCCGGCCGCTTCGGGGTGAACATTCGCCTTCTGAACTCCTCCGGCCTTCTCGAGATCAAGATCGGCCAGGGGGCCAAGCCCGGCGAGGGGGGACACCTTCCCGGACGAAAGGTCTCCCCAAAAATCGCCAGGGCCCGTCGGGCCAACCAGGGGGTCGATCTCATCTCCCCCTCGAACAACCACGACCTCTATTCGATCGAGGACCTCGCCCAGCTGGTGGCCGAGCTCAAGAGCGCAAATCCCCGCGCCCGCATCATCGTCAAAATCCCGGTCATCCCGGGGGTCGGCACGATCGGCATCGGGATTGCGAAGGCCGGGGCGGACATCATCACCGTAAGCGGTTATGACGGCGGGACGGGTGCGGCGCGGCTCCATGCCCTCAAATATGTCGGTCTCCCGGTCGAGATCGGCGTCTCCGAAGTCCACCGCGCCCTCCTGTCGGCCGGCCTCCGCGACCAGGTGGAGCTCTGGGGGGACGGGGGACTCAAATCATCCGTCGACGTGGTCAAGCTCATGTGCCTGGGGGCCAACCGGGTGGGCTTTGCGACTTTGCCCATGGTGGCGATCGGTTGCACCATCTGCCGGGAATGCCAGACCGACACCTGCCATGTCGGCATCGCGACCCAGATCGAAAACGAGGAGGAGGCGAAAAAGCACGGTCTCAAACGCTTCGTTCCCCGGGACTACGACTTTGCCGTGCGCCAGCTTGTGCACTTCTTCCGGGCGATGGGCGAGGACTTCCGGAAGATCCTCGGGAGTCTTGGGGTCTCCAATGCCCAGTCCATCGTCGGCAACACCGGCTACCTCGCCCAGATGCGCCACGCCGACAAGCTCGACCTCACCTCCCTTTTGAACCCCCTCCCCTACGGCGTGGATATCGAAGGGGTCTGCGGAATCGGCGGGACTCCGGATGTGACGATGACGGAGAAAATCACCGAGGAGGTTCTCCGCGAACTCCGGAAGAACCCGACCGCCGTCTCCGTCTCGGTGGCGTCGGTCAACTCCCAGGACCGAAACATCGGGACCCACCTCTCCGGGGTCCTGACCCGGGAGTTCCCCTCCCATCCTCCCGTCGACATCCGTCTCGGAAGCGGCTCCATCGCGGGAAACGGCATGGCCTCCTTCATGAGCGAAAACATGACCCTCCATGTCACGGGAGGAGCCCAGGACGGCGTGGGCAAAAGTGCCACCGGGGGACGCATCGTTGTCCTGAAGGCACGGAACGGCGAAGGCGTCTACCTCGACGGGTCGGTTGGAAAGTCCCTGGGATACGGCGCCCAGGGGGGGCTCTTCCTCGTCCAGGGAAACTGCGACTCGAGAGCCTGCATCCGCCTTTCCGGAGCCGATGTCGTGATCGGGGGCCGCATCACCGGGCCAGTCGACGACGGGGTGGGCCATCTGGGCCTCCGCGCCAACATGAAGGGCTTTGCCTTCGAATACATGACCAACGGCCGAGCGGTCGTCCTTGGCGACCCCGGCCCCTGGATCTGCGCCGGAATGACCGGAGGGTCGGTCTATCTCATGCCCCAGCCGGAGTTCGGCTTCGACAGGGAAGCCATACAGCGCAGGATCGCCAAAGGCGCCAAGGTCGTCGTCTCCTCGCTCCTCCCGGTCGACTCGGAGGCAGTGGCCCGTCTCCTTTCGGAATACGAGAACGAACTTCGCCATTCCGGGCAGGGCGAGGAGGCCCAGTGGGTCCACTCGATCCGCCACTCCGACCTGAAAAAGCGCTTTGTCCGTATCATTCCCGAATCCCTGCAAATGGAGCAGGAGATCTCGACCGAATGATCCGTCTCTCTCTCTCTTTCCCGCGAGGACGCAGGTGACCTCTTCCTCCCCGACCCCAGTCTCGAGCATGACAGGCTTCTCGGAGGCGACCCTCCCCTCGGGATACCGGATCCAGATCCGATCATGGAACCACCGCTCGCTTGAGGCGATCTTCCGGGTTCCCGCCGAGTGGGAGGGCCTCGAGCCCTCCATGCGAAAGCTCCTCTCCCAGAAACTTTCCCGGGGCCGCGTCGACGTGACCGTCTCCCGGAACGAAGGATCGGGCCGGAGGCTCAACTCTTTCCTCGAAAAAGGAGTCCGGGCCTACGGGAACCTGACACTCCTCTCCCAGCACCTGGGCCTCAAGGAAGAGGTGGGCCTCTCCCACATTCTTGCGATGCTGGCGACGGACGGAAACCCTGAGACCCCGACGATCGACGAGACTGCCTCTCTCGATCACTTCGTGCGGACGCTCGACGCTCTTCTTCTCTCCCGGCAACGGGAGGGGGAGGAACTCCGCCTCCTTCTTCTTGACCTCCTTTTGCGTATGAGGACGATCTCGGATCTCATGGAAGAACGGAGAAAAAAAGCCAAAAAAGAGATCCGCCGCCAGTTTCTCGAGCGGATGAAGTCCTATCTCAAGGATCTCGAGACCGACCCCGGAAAGCGCCTTGAAGAGGAAGCCCTTCTTTATCTGGCCAAGAAGGACAACGAGGAGGAGTGGAAGCGCTTCCACATCCATATGGCCCAGACAGAGCGCGAGATGGAAAAGGGAGGGCTTCTGGGCCGATCCCTGGACTTCCTTGCCCAGGAGATGAACCGGGAGCTGACGACCTACATCTCGAAGGAGCCATGGCCCGACCTCTTCCAGCCGGCCATGGAGATACGGAACATCCTCTCGAGCTTCCGAGAACAGGTCCAGAATCTCGAATGATGCCGACCACTCAGACGAAGGGCCCTGCCGTGAACGACGCGCACAAAGAGTCTTCTTCCCGCCTGGCGCCCCCCCTTCCGGAAGAAGGGTGGTACCGCCTTCCGCCTGATCTCGGCCGGCCCCTTCTCTACATCGTCTCGGCGCCGTCGGGCGCCGGGAAGACGAGTCTCTGCCGCCGCGTCTCCTCCCTCGTGAACTGGATCACCTACTCGATCTCCTACACCACAAGGGACCCACGTCCCGGGGAGGTCGACGGGGTGGACTACTTTTTCGTCTCTCCCCAGGTCTTTGTGGAGATGAAGGAGCGGGGGGACTTTCTCGAAACGGCGGAGGTCTACGGCAACCATTACGGAACGGCGCGCTCCCAGATCGAGGCCTCCTTCTCCAAGGGCAAGGACGTCCTTGTGGACATCGATATCCAGGGCGCCCGCACGATGCGGGCAAGCGATATCCCCAGCATCTCCGTCTACATTCTTCCCCCCTCCTATGCTGTTCTCAGGCAGCGTCTCTCCGCCCGGGCCCAGGACTCCGAAGCGACGATCAAAAAACGCCTCGATCGCGCAAAAAATGAAATTACCAGCTATAATGAATACGATTATCTTCTTATCAACCGGGAGTTCGACCGGACCGCCCAGGATCTTCTCTCCATCATCCGGGCCGAGCATTACAGGAAGGCCGGCCTCAAGGCCTATATGGAAGATGTTTTCCTGAAGGAATTTTCCGAAGAGCGCCAATAGACGTGTGACGACATCCGAAGCGGGATGCCGGAGCAGGACAATCGACACTGAAAAGGGGACTTCAATGAACGATCTCGTATCCCAGCCCATCGACTACACCGACGATGTCATCGACAGCCACTACCGCCTTGTCATCGCCGCCGCGAAACGGACGCGCCAGATCATGGAGGGCCATGCTCCCGTGGGCGAGTACCCCTACCACAAGGAGACGACGATCGGCCTTGCGGAGATCCTTGAAAAGAAAGTTCCCATCATGATAGGAGCGCCTGCGGTGGTGGCGGAGCGCAAGCACCGGGAAGTCCTGCGGGCCGCCCGGAGGCAGCACGAAGAGTCCCTTCCCCCTTCCCGGGGCTACGCACGTGAATCCGTCGAGACGATCGTGGCCGACGTCTCCGTCTACCAGGAAGATCCGGAACATGCCGAACATGCCGCCCCCGAAGAGACCGACGATCTTGGCAGGGACATCTGATCCCTTGAAGGGCTCCTCTCCCTCCATCCTTCTCGGCGTGACGGGGAGCATCGCCGCCTACAAGTCTCTCGACCTCATCCGGCGACTCTCCGACGAGGGGATGTCGACCCGGGTCGTCGCTACCCGCAATGCCCGCCCCTTTTTCCCCTTTCTCTCCGCCGAAATCTTTTCGGACAACAAGGTCGAGACAGACCTCTTTTCAGGCGGAGAGGGCAAGGGCCGCATCCGCCACCTCGACCTTCTCGACAAGGCCGACCTCCTTCTCGTCGCTCCGGCAACGGCCAACTTTATCGCCCGGATCTCCCTCGGGATGGCCGACGACCTTCTCTCCTCGATCGCCCTCTCCGCCCGCATCCCGATTCTTCTCGCTCCGGCCATGGAGGAGGCCATGTATCTCCATCCTGCCTCGATGGAGCACAGGAAGAGGCTTCAGGATCGGGGCGTAAGGGAGATCGTTCCGGAAGAGGGCCCCCTTGCCTCGGGACGCTCCGGCAAGGGGCGAATGGCTCCGGTCGACCGGATCGTCGAGGCCGTCCGGGAGGCCCTCGCCCTGTCGGGATCTCCCGGGGGATCCCTCTCGGGCCGCAAGGTCCTTGTCAGCTCCGGCCCTACATACGAGCCTCTCGACCCTGTCCGATTCATCGGAAACCGCTCCTCTGGCCTCATGGGAATGGCCATCGTCAAGGCCGCCTGCGCACTCGGCGCGCAGGTGACGCTCGTCTCCGGACCGACGGCCTTGCCCCCGCCTTCCGGTGTCGAACTCCACCGAGTCGAGACGGCTCAAGAGATGGGGAAGGCCTTGGACCGGCTCTTTCCCGAGACCGACATCCTCGTTATGGCCGCGGCGGTCTCCGACTACAGGCCCCTCGCCTCCCTCTCGGAAAAAAAGAAGAAGGACGGCCGGGAGTGGAGCCTCTCCCTTTCCGAAAACTCCGATATTCTCAAGGGTCTCTCCGCCAGGCGCCGCCCGGAACAGCGGCTCGTGGGATTTGCCGCAGAGTCGGAGCTCGATGTGGAGAAGCTTCGCCAGAAGTGCCGGGCCAAGGGGGTCGACCTTCTCGTGGCCAACGATATCTCAAAGCCCGATATCGGCTTTGGATCGGCAGAAAACGAAGCGCTTCTCGTCTTTCCCGACGGACGCTCCCTCCCGGTGCCCCGCACATCGAAGGAGACCCTTGCCTTCCGGATTTTCGAGAACCTTCCCTGAAAGAGCTCGTTAATTCCAAGATATTCCGGGGAAGTCCCTGCGATACCCCCTTCGCAAGGAAAGATCCAAACTGTGCGCGTTTTCGGGAATTTGTTGCAATTATCGCCTATCGTTGCTAGGATACACGCCGATCGACTCGCGGCGAATCGGAATCGGGACGACCTTCGGGCGAACACTTTATCCTTCTGGCGGGACACTTTATGAATCCTGAAGAACTGAAGGTTCTGGAAGAGCGCATCAAGGCCAATCCAAAAAGCCGCTCTTTTCTGCAGCTGGCGGAGGCCTATATTGAAGCCGGCCGCAGGGAAGAGGCTCTCGATCTCCTAAAGAACGGGGAGGAGTACTACCCTTACTACCTCGCCGCCCGCATCGCCTACGGGAAGCTCCTGCGCGAGGAGGGGGATACGGACCGCTCCATCGAACAGTTCGAGTTCGTAAACCGGACGATCCCTGACAACCTGATCGCACTGAAAAATCTTGCCGCCCTTTACTTCGAGAAAACGAGGCTTCCGGAAGCCAAGACCATGGCGACATCCGCCCTGGCTCTCTCTCCCGGAGATCCAGAAATGACGAAGATCGTCTCCCAAGTTGATGCGGCGGCAGCCCCTTCCCCAAAACCGGCCCCTGCGCCTCCCCCCGCAAAACCGGAGCCCCTGCCCTCCCCGCCTGAGAAAGCCCCGGAACCGGAACCGGAAGTTCCCGAAGAGCCGGTCGCCCCGGAAGAGACCATCGTCGAGATGCCCCACGAGCTCTTCGAAAAAGCGGAACAGGAATCTCTTCCCGCTCCCCCCGAACAGTCGACTCCTCCTGCCGGCGAACCGCTTCTTCCCCAGACGGAGACAATGGGAGATCTGCTCGTAAACCAGGGCCACCTCGAGGAAGCGCTCTCGGTCTACGAGACGGTCCTCGCCAAAGATCCCGGCAATGCCTCAGTCACAGAAAAGATCCATTCCATCCGGGCCATGCGTCGCATGGTCGGGCCTGTCGAGGCCGTCCCGACTCCCGAACCGGAACCCCTGCCAGTCGCCCCGCCCGAGGAGATCTCCGCGCCGGAAACGGAAGTCGTTTCCGCTCTGGAACCGGAACCTGAGGCTCCCGCTGCCTTTGAGCCGGAGCCTCAGGAAGAGCCCGAACCGACGCTCCCTGACGAACCGGAAATCCTTGAAGAAGAGCCGGCGGCCGAGCCCCTCCCCGAGCCGGAGCCAGTCGCCCCCCCTCTTCCTTCGCCCGTCTCGCTCCCCGAGGGGGTCGCCGGCAAGATCGTGGAACTGGTGCAGAACCGGATGAGACGCAATCTTGTGGGCTACGTCCGGGCCACCCTCGACGGCTTCTCCATGGAGGCGTCCGATGCCGGCCACTGGGGCGATATCCTCGCCGCCGAAGGGGTCGAGATCGTCCGGGCTGTCGCCGACATGTCTCGCATGCTCAACTGGGGTGAGCTTCAGGGAACGGTCGTATGGATGGACCGGGCGGTTCTCTATGGCCTTCCGCTGGGACCGGGAGAAGCGCTCTTTCTTGCCTTGAAGCCCGGGGCAAACATCGGCCTCTGCCGCATCCTCGTGACCCAGGCGATCGAAGAGGCCTTGAAGGACAAGGGCTGACCGTGTACCGTATCCTGATCCTCCAGGGGCCGAACCTGAACCGTCTGGGAAAGCGCGAGCCTTCCCATTACGGGACGAGGACGCTTGAGGAGATCCATCGCGAGATCGAGTCGATGGGAAAAAAAGAGGGCTTTCTTCCCGTCTTTTTCCAGTCGAACCACGAAGGGGCGATCGTCGACCGGATCCATGAGTCCGGAGAGGATGGTACCGACGGGATTGTCGCAAACTTCGGGGCCTACACCCACACGAGCGTTGCCATCCGGGACGCGGTGCTCTCGGTCGGACATCCCACAGTCGAGGTCCATATCTCGAATGTCCACCGCCGGGAGCCCTTCCGGGCGAAAAGCCTTTTTTCAGATATTGCCGCAGGAACCGTCGGGGGCTTTGGCCCCGTCGTCTACCGCCTGGGCATTTTGGGACTTCTCGATCTCCTGGAGAGAAAGAAGACAGGAACGACTTCCCCATAACAACCCTTCCGGGCGATCCGGAGACAGTCAAGGAGCATGAATGGCCGTTATCGTCACCAACGACTTCCGTGGCGGAGCAAGACTCGAAGTCGACGGGGAGCCGTATTTCATCGTCGAGTTCCAGCATGTGAAACCCGGAAAGGGCGGAGCTTTCGTCCGGACGAAGCTCAAGAACATGAAGACGGGGCTTGTGATCGAGCGGACCTTCCGCTCCGGGGAAAAGTTCGATGTTCCCGATGTCGAGGAGAAGACCATGCAGTTTCTCTACGGTCAGGGTGACGACTATATTTTCATGGACAACGAGTCCTACGAGCAGACCACGCTGACGAAGAAGGACCTGGGAGACCGGATTCTTTTCCTGAAGGAGCAGATGCCGGTCAACATCCTCTTCTACAAGGACAAGCCGATCACCATCGACCTTCCCACCTTCGTGGATCTCGCCATCGTCGAGACCGATCCTGCCCGAAAGGGCGATACGGCATCCGGGGGCTCGAAGCCGGCAAAGGTCGAGACGGGCGCCATCGTCAAGGTCCCCTTTCATCTGCAAGAGGGGGATGTGATCAAGGTCGATACCCGGACGTCGGATTATATCGAGCGGGTCCGTTCCGGAAGCTGACCCACAACGAACCCGGAGGACACTCTTTTATGACAAACGAGGATATCAAGGAGATCCTGGGCCTCGTCCGGGAACACAACCTGCTCTCCTTCGAATTCGAGCGGGACGGGACACGGATCAAGATCGCCCGGTCGCCCCTTGCGCCAGGAAGCTTCCGGATCGCTCAGGAGGGAGAGCTCCCTTCTTCCTCGGACTCGGGACTCTCCCTTCCCTCCCCGTCCGCTCCCGCGATCCGTTCCGATAAGATCCGGATCATCACCTCCCCCATCGTCGGGACCTTCTACCGCTCCTCCTCCCCCGATGCCTCCCCTTATGTCGAGGTGGGAAGCCCTGTGGCAAAGGGGCAGATCCTCTGCATCATCGAGGCGATGAAGCTCATGAACGAAATCGAGTCCGAGGTGGAGGGTACGGTCCGGGCCTTTCTCGTGGAAAACGGTCAGCCCGTTGAGTACGGAGCTCCCCTGCTCGAGATCGACCTGAAGGCCGAAGAGTCCGCCTGATGGCTTCCCCGACGAAAAGAGCCTTCAAGAAGGTCCTCATTGCCAACCGCGGGGAGATTGCGGTCCGGGTTATCCGCGCCTGCCGGGATCTGGGGCTTGCCACCGTGGCGATCTACTCGACGGCCGACAGAAACGCCCTTCACGTTCAGATGGCCGATGAGGCGGTCTGCGTGGGCCCTCCCGAAGGCCATGCGAGCTACCGGAACATCCCGAACATCATCAGCGCCGCCGAGATCTCCCAGGCCGAGGCGATCCATCCGGGCTACGGGTTTCTCTCGGAAAACGCCCATTTTGCCGAAATCTGCCATGCCGCCGGGATCACCTTCATCGGTCCGTCTCCCGAGACGATCTCCCTGATGGGAGACAAGGCCCGGGCGAAGGCGCTCATGCGGGAGGCCGGGGTACCGGTCGTTCCCGGAAGCATCGGGACGATCGCCACGGAGGCCGAGGGACTCGACGTCGCCGCCGAGATCGGCTATCCCCTCATCATCAAGGCCTCGGGGGGAGGCGGGGGCCGGGGCATGCGGATCGTCACCGCCCCCGACGAGTTCTCCAACGCCTTCCAGACCGCCCAGACCGAGGCCCTCCAGGCCTTCGGGAACAAAGAGGTCTATATCGAGCGTTTCTTCGTCAACCCTCGCCATATCGAGATCCAGGTGCTAGGCGATGCCGACGGGACCATCCATACTCTGGGAGAGCGGGACTGCTCCATCCAGCGACGCCACCAGAAGCTTCTCGAGGAGGCCCCCTCCCCCTTCATTACCGTGGCACTCCGGTCGGCGATGAGCCAGGCGGCCGTCGCCGCCTCGAAGGCGGCCGACTATGTGAATGCCGGCACAGTGGAGTTCCTCGTCGATCCCGAAGAGAGATTTTTCTTTATCGAAATGAACACCCGCATCCAGGTCGAGCATCCGGTCAGCGAATCGATCTTCCGATACGACCTCGTCAAGGCCCAGCTTCTGGTGGCGCTAGGAGAGCCGATTGCCCCTCCTCCCCCGAAACCGGAAGGCCATGCCATCGAGTGTCGTATCAACGCGGAGGATCCGTGGACCTTCACCCCGTCGCCGGGAACGATCAGCCGGCTCATTTTGCCGGGGGGGCCCGGGATCCGGGTCGATACCGCCGCCTACCAGGGAGCGGTCATTCCCCCGCACTACGACAGCCTCGTGGCCAAGGTGATCTCCACCGGAAAAAACCGGGACGAGGCGATCGCGCGCATGCTTCGGGCTCTGGGGGAGATGAAGGTCGACGGGATAAAGACGACGATCCCCTTCCATCTCGAGGTTCTGAAGGATGAGGTCTTCCGGTCGGGACGCTACTCGACCTCCTTCGTGGAGCACTTCATGGAGCGGCGGGAAGAGCATTCCGATAAACACTCAGACAAATCAAAGGATCCTGGGCCGGAGGCCTGATCCTTCATGCTCTCCCCCTTCCCCCGCCTCCTCTATCTCTCGGGAACCCAGGACTTCGCCTCCCCTGCGGCCTTCGAGCACCGGCTCCGGACCCTTCTCGATGCGGGACTGCCCTGGTTCCAGCTCCGGGACAAGAGCCTCGACGACCGGGAGCTCTGCCTTCTTGCCGACAGAATACGTCTCTGGACCCGGGAGGCTGGGGCCCTTTTTACGGTAAACGACCGGCCCGACATCGCTCTTCTTTGCGGGGCCGACGGCGTCCATCTGGGACAGGACGACCTCTCGGCCCTTGACCCTGAAGATCCGGCCCTTATTGACAGGCGTAAGGGGGGACACCTCGGGATCTCGACCCACAACAGAAACGAGGTCCTGAGGGCTCTCACGCACAAGCCCGACTATCTGGGCGTGGGGCCGATCTTTGCCTCCTCCACAAAGGAGACGGGGATCCCTCCGCGGGGGGCCGGGGCGCTGGAGGAGACGCGCGCGCTCACCGGGCTTCCCCTGGTCGCCATCGGGGGGATTGCCCCCGACAACGCCCGGGAACTTCTTCAGGCCGGTGCCTCATCCGTTGCCGTTGGAGGGGCTCTTTCCCATGCGGATCATCCGGAGGACGTCATGGAGCGCTTCCTTGCCGTCTTTTCTAAAGGAGTCTGACCTCCATGCTCTCCCTGATCGTCCCGACCTACAACGAGGGAGACAACCCCCTTCATTTAGCGAAGGCGGTCTGCGAGGCGATGGAGCAGGCGGAACGCCACGACTTCGAGATCCTCTTCGTCGACGACAGCACCGACGACACGCCCCGGATCCTCGAGCGGCTCGCCCGGGAGAATCCGAAGGTCCGTTTTATCCACAGGGAGAAGGAGCGAGGTCTTGGCTCAGCGATCGTCCGGGGGCTCGGAGAAGCAAGGGGAGATCTCCTTGCGGTCATGGACGGGGATCTCCAGCACCCGCCCGGGGTCCTTCCCTCCATGCTAGCCCTGGCCGAAACCGAAGTCGATCTTGTTGTCCCCTCGCGATTTATCCCGGGGGGAAGCGACGGAGGACTTACCCTTCCCCGGAAGATCGTCTCCTTTGTGGCCCGGGGTCTTGCCTGGATTCTCCTTCCGCGCACCCGCCCCTTTTCGGACCCTACGGGGGGGCTCTTTCTTGTGCGGCGGGAGGTCCTTTCCGGGTGGTCCTTCGACGGCGGATCCTGGAAGATCCTGATCGAAATCCTCGTTCGCGGACGATTCCTCCGGGCGGCGGAGATCCCTTACCGTTTCCGGGCCCGCGATCTCGGGACATCAAAGATGAACCGGGCGGCCCAAGCCGACTATATCCGCCACCTCCTGCGCCTCAGGAAGGAGGGCGGATCGGGCCCCGGGGAGCCCTTCTCCGTAAAGAGGCTCCCGCCGTCTCCCGGAGAGTCGGAGCCTTGAGTCTCGCCTCTTTTTTCTTGGATTCACTTTAAGTTGTTTCGTGTAAATACAATATGACAAAAACATCTATTCAGGAGAGACCGGCTTGACCTCACCGACCCCATCCCGTTCACGCTGGCCCTTCGTGGCCGTCCTTTTCATCGTGGGTACCTTCGTGGCCTACGTGACCCACGTCAAGAAGTCGGGAGAGGAACCTAAAACTCCTGCCGCCACCGCTTCAGCCCCGGCGGGAGCTTCAAGCCCCGCACCAGCCGTCTCCGGACCCGGCACATTCTATCCCTCGCAGGGACACGCCCACTGGGAGGAGCCGAAGCTCAAGAGCTTCGTCTACAACAGCAATCCCCCCACATCGGGCCCCCACGAAGAAGTTTTTGCCGACGGCTACATCAATGCCACCCCCCTCTCCAAGGCGATCCAGGTGCATCTCCTCGAACACGGGAGCGTTCTGATCCAGTACAACTGCACCTGTCCGGGACTCGTCAAAAAGCTCACCGACCTCTCCCGTTCCTTCGATACCTACAACCCCCAGATGGCCATGGAGATGGGCAAGGCGGTCATCATCGCCCCCAACCCCGACATCCCGAAAAACAAGATCGCCCTGACCGCCTGGACCCGACTTCTCCTGCTCAACCACTACGACGAAAAGGCGATCAATGGGTTCGTGACGGCCTGGCTCGGAAACGACAGAAACAGCCGCCAGTAAGAGTTAGCGGGAACTTTTGATCGTGAGGTAGACCCGGGGCATGGTCTGGTGTAATATTGGTTTAATTTAAAACAAACGGGAGATCTTCCCGCCTCCGGCCTCCACATCGTCCTCAAGGGGTTTTTCCCGAAAATGTGGCTCGTCAGAATCGCCATGAAGCGGCCGTTCACGATCTTCGTGCTCTCGGCCGTCATATTGATCGCCGGGATTCTCTCCTTCTTCCGGATGAAGCTCGACATCTTCCCGGTGATCGACATCCCGGTCGTCAACGTCGTCTGGAACTATCCGGGACTCTCCGCCCTCGACATGGAAGAGCGGATCGTCCTGATCGCGGAACGTGCCTACTCGACGACCGTCAACGGGATCAGCCGGATCGAGTCGGAGTCGATCAACGGCACCGGCCTGATCAAGGTCTACTTTCATCAGGGAAGCAGTATCGCCGGGGCCATTGCCCAGATCAATGCCGTCTCGGAGACCCTGCTGCGCATCGCCCCGCCGGGAACGGTTCCCCCCAACATCATCCAGTACAACGCGAGCAACGTCCCCATAGCCGAACTCGAGATCGGGAGCAAGACCGTCTCTGAGCAGAAGCTCTACGACTACGGGCTAAACTTCATCCGGGTCCGGCTCTTCACGATCCCGGGGCTGTCGACCCCGGCCCCCTTCGGCGGCAAGATGCGCCAGGTCATGGTCGACATCAACCCCGGCCGACTTTACGGCTACGGCCTCTCCCCCAACGACGTGGTCCAGACGCTCACCGCCTCGAACATCATCGTCCCGGCGGGAACGGCCAAGATCGGCGACCAGGAGGTCGATATCATGATCAACGGGAGCCCTTCCACCCTCAAGGGTCTGGGAGAGCTTCCGGTACGCTCGGTTGAGGGGAGGATCGTGCGCCTCCGGGACGTGGCGACCGTCCACGACGGCTATGCCGTCCAGGAGAACATCGTCCGGGTCAACGGCCACCGCTCGACCTACCTTGCCATCTACAAGCACTCCGACGCCTCGACCCTTGCCGTTATCGAGAGCGTCCGGAAGATCCTCCCGATGATCCAGAAGTTTTCTCCTCCGGGGATCAATCTGAAGCTCGTCTTCGACCAGTCGGTCTTCGTGAAGAACGCCCTTCTCGACGTCCTCAAGGAGGCCGGGATCGGGACGGTTCTCGTCTCTCTCATGATCTACCTCTTCCTCCGGGATCTCCGCGCCTCCTTCATCGTCTTCCTCTCGATCCCGCTGTCGATCCTCTCCGCCCTCTTCTTCCTGAACCTTACCGGCCAGTCCCTCAACATCATGACCCTGGGGGGGCTGGCCCTGGCCATCGGGATGCTGGTCGACGACGCCACCGTGGCCATCGAGAACATCGAACGCAACCGCTTCCTCACCCCGGAACCCCTCCGGGCCGTCTGGGACGGGGCAAACCAGGTCGCCGTACCGGCCTTTGTCGGGACGATGGCGATCATCATCGTCTTCTTTCCCGTCATCCTGCTCCGGGGGGTCTCCCAGTTCCTCTATACCCCGCTCGCCTACTCCGTCGTCTTCGCCATGCTGGCCTCCTATGTCCTCTCCCGGACGATGGTCGTCACCCTCTCCATGATGCTCCACCGCGAAAATGCGGCACATTCGGCGGAGCCCTCTCTCTTTCTTCGGGGGTTCGAGAGCTTGAAGAACCGCTATGAAAAGGTTCTCCGGGTGGCCGTCACAAATCCGGGCCGGACGATGGGGCTCTCGGGCCTTGTCATCCTTCTTTTTCTGCTTCTTCTCTCCCGGGTGGGGCTCGACTTTTTTCCGAAGACCGACGCCGGTCTTCTGGCCCTCCACATGCGGGCCCCCGTCGGAAGCCGGATCGAGGTCACCGACCGCTATGCCAAGGAGGTGGAAGAGACGATCCGGTCGATCATCCCCCATGACGAGATCGACTCGATCGACATCAACATGGGCCTTCCGGTCTACTACAACCTGGCCTTCTACCAGACCGACAGCATCGGCCCCGGCGATGCCGACTTTCTGATCTCGCTCAAGAAAAACCATCGCTCGGTCTTCCTCTATGAAAAGAGGATCCGGGAGAGGCTGGCCCAAAAGTTCCCGGCGCTCTCCTTTTGGTTCAAGCCGGCCGACATTATCAGCCAGGTCCTCGACTTCGGCCTCTCCGCCCCCATCGACATCCAGGTCGAGGGTCGCAACCTCGAGGCCTCCGACCGGGTGGCGAGAAAGATCCGTCAGATCGTCCGGAACGTGCCGGGAGCGGTCGATGTGGCGATTCCCCAGGTCCTTCACTACCCGGCCCTCTTCGTCAGAACCGACCGCGACAATGCCCTTCAGGTCGGGATGACCCAGAACGATGTGGCCACGAACCTCCTCGTCTCGCTCGCCTCAAGCTCCCTCATCGCCCCCAACTACTGGGTGAACCCCAAAAATACCGTCAACTACATCGTGGCGGTCCAGACCCCCACGGAGAGGATCGCCTCCCCCGCAGAGCTCGACCACTTGGCGCTCCGGCCGGCCCAGAGCTCGGTCGCCAATATCTCGGCCGCCATGACCCTCCCCGCCCCCTCTTCCACGGTCCAGTACCTCTCGAACGTGGCCAGTGTCGGGATGGGGACCATCCCGGGGTCGATCTCCCACTATACCGTCCAGCGGGTGGAGGACGTTCTGGTCAATGTCCAGGACCGCTCCCTGGGATCGGTCTACCAAGACATCCGCCGGGCTCTGGCGGGATACACCCCGCCCCCCGGAACGATCCTCCGGTTCCGGGGGCAGAGCGCCGAGATGCTCGATTCTTTTAGGCATTTCGGGCTGGGACTGATTCTGGCCGCCCTTCTTGTCTACCTTCTTCTCGTGATGAACTTCCAGTCCTTTCTCGATCCCTTCATCATCCTCATGAGCGTTCCTGCTGGGCTCTCCGGTGTCGCGGTCGCCCTGTTCGCAACGCAAACGACGCTGAACGTCGAATCGGCCATGGGGGCGATCATGGTGGTGGGGGTGGCGACGGCCAACAGCATCCTTGTCGTCACCTTCGCAAACGATCTGCGGGGAGAGGGGCTTTCGGCGATGGAGGCGGGGATCCGGGCGGGAGCCACAAGACTTCGGCCCGTGCTCATGACGGCCACGGCCATGATCCTGGGGATGCTTCCGATGGCGCTGGGGCTGGGGAGCGGAGGGGAGCAGAACGCTCCCCTCGGACGGGCGGTGATCGGAGGACTTCTTGTGGGAACGGTCTCGACGCTCTTTCTTGTGCCGACCCTCTACGGCGTCATGCGCCGGACAATGCCCAACCGCTTCCGCTACGACGAGATCTTCCGGAAGGCGCTGGGCCACGACTGACCGATCCCCTCGCCTTCTCCGAAGATCCCTTCTCAGGCGTCGTTGACCGTCCCGATGGAGGGGTTCTCCCGGAGCTTGGCCATGTTCGCCTTAATCCGCGAGAGAAAGCTGTCGAGTTCGCGGGAATCGGGGGTGCGCCAGCGGGTATGGGCGACAAGAACCTTCCGAAACCAGGGGCGCTCCATCGTCTCCGGGGACTCCCCTCCCCCGGCCGGCCCCAGCCCCGCCGAGAGTGCGGGGAGGAGCTCTCCGGCCTTTCGCTCCTCCTTGCCCGCCAGGATCACATGGAAGGTTCCCGGGGGCTCCCCGAAGACGATCGTCCCGGGACCGATCGTGCGGACGACCTCGCGGACGATGAAGGGGCGAACCTTCTCCGCCTCCTCCCCTCTCTCCTCGAGGATCCGCCTCTTGTCGGGACTGTCGAAGGCAAGGGAAAGAACGCTCACGGGGGCGGGAGGGGATCGGTGGGAGATCTCGAAGAGCCTCTCCTTGAACGACTCAGCGCCCAGAAGTCCGGAAGGATCGGGGGTGTCGACCACGGGCCGGGGCGAGGAGAGGGCATCGACCACCAGGACCGCCGGGGGGCCGTCCCCCTCCTCCATCGGAATGACCAGGCGCGTCCGAACCTCCCCCTCTCCCAGTGAGATCTCTTCAAACGACTCCACCGCCTCGATTTTCGTCTCCTCCTCTCCGAAGCTTCTGAGGAATCCACCGTCGTCCTGGGAAATCTCGTCCGAAAGTTTCCACTCCTTCGTCGCCTCGTCCTGAAGATAGAGCTGGGCCCGGAGCCTGACGAAGGACTTCCCCTTCCCGATCCTCTCCTTCATCCTCTCGAGGATCCCGGATCGGGCCTTCAAAGAGTCCCTCCATTGGGTGCCGATCCTTTTGAAGGCCGGGAGGGGGAATGCCCGCTCCCGGCTCTCTCCGGAATGGAAACGGCGGGCGACAAAAAGAAGAATCCCCCCTCCCACGAGAAACAAGGCAAGAAAAAAAAGAAGGGAACGGCTCGGAAGGGAGGATCCTTCCGGCATCTTCTCCCCGTGTTCCTTGCGGGGAGGGGCAACGGGGTTCACGGGGATCTGGGAGAGGATCCGTCGGGCCTCGGAGATCGCCTCCCGGGGAGGGACCGCCTCCCCCGGGGGCAGGGAGCGGGAACGGACGATCTCGCCCTTGAGAACGGCAATCCTGTCGCGAAGGAGCAACTCCTGCCCGGCAAAGGATCCCCCTTCCCCGCAGGCGGACCAGAGCTTCTCCCGGCGATCGAGATCTCCCAGGAGATAGAGCATCCGGTCGTAGTTGAAGGAGGGCGCGCCCTGCATCCGGTCGAAAAAACGGTTGAGGCGGCCGATGGCCTGACCGAGGGATCGGGAGATGTCAGCGGGGGAGCTTCCGGGAGGACAGGCCGAGTGGGCGAAAGGGGGAAGAAAGAGAAGCGAGAGAAGGAGTCCGAGGAGAAGGCCGGAAAAAGAGCAGGCCCGGGGGCCGGTCCGGAGGGGCATCATCGTCTCCTGTGCCGGGAGGGGGAGGGCTATCCCTGCGGGGGGAGGCCCCCAAGACCAGGCATTGAGGTAAGGTCCGGTCAGGGCCGCAGGGCAAGCCCCTCGGAAAAGACGCGCAGTTCGTCGGGGGTTCCCTTGTCGAGGAGGCCGATCCAGTCCGTCCCCGTGCGCTCGAGAAAGGCACGGAACGTCTCATCATTTTGGCAGTTTGCCCGGTAGAAGGCAAGAATCCGGGTCACGAACGGGGCCACCTGCTCCTTCTGGAGCCGCACTCCGGCGCGGCGGCTCACGGAGATCTCCCCCTCCCGTCCTCCACCGACGAAAAGATCGAATCCGTCCTCGGTCCCGTTGTCCCCGTTTTTCCCTTGGACGCCCGAAAGGCCGATGTCGGCGATCCTCATCTGCCCGCAGTCGTTGGGGCACCCCGAAAGGTGGATGTAGGGGGGAGAGGATGTCCCGGGAAAGGCCTCCTCAAGCCGCTCCGCCAGGCGCTCTCCCAGCTCCTTTGTTTCGGCCAGGGCCAGACGGCAGAAGGTCTTGCCGGTGCAGGAGACGACGCGGGAGGCAAAGGCCGCCCCCCCGGAGAGTCCTGTTCCCGAAAGGGCCGCCTCGAAAAGGGGGATCTCCGCAAGGGAGAGACCCGGGAGAATGACATTCTGCTGGGAGGTGAGCCGGACCTCTCCGTTCCCGAACCGTTCGGCAAGGAGGGCGATCTGTTCGAAGGTCCCGGGAGAAAGCACCCCTCCGCACACGGCCAGCCCTGCATAGAACCGGCCGTCCTGCTGGGGGTGGATGCCCAGGTGGTCCCGCTCCTCGCGAACAGGCATCCTGGGAAGAAGGGTCTTCCCCAGAGAGGGGAGTCTCTCGCCCAGAATCTCCTCAAGCCGCTCGGCGAAGGTGTCGATCGTCCATCCGTGGTCGAGGAAGAGGAACTTGAGCCGGGCCCTCTCCCGCTTTTCGCGGAGCTCTTCGCGATCCCGGAAGAGGGTCGCGATGGCCAAAAGGACGGGGACGACCTTGGCCGGGGCGATAAATCGGGGCAGGAGGAGGGAGAGGTGGGGCCGGGTGGAAAGTCCACCCCCCACCCGGAAGGCGTAGCCCTCTCCCAACTCGGGGTGAAGGACGGGGAGGATCCCCGCGTCGTTGATCTCGGGGTAGGTGCAGCCGCAGGTCTCCCCGGCGAATGTGATCTTGAACTTCCGGGGAAGGTTGTAGAAGAGGGGGTTCCCGTTCAGGGTGCGATCGACCTCGGCAAGGAGCTTTCTGTCGATGGCCCGCTCGGCGGAGAGGAGATCTGCGACGGGGCAGGCGGTGATGTTCCTCGTATCGTCCCCGCAGGCGCCCTGGGTCGAGAGACCTACGGAGGCAAGTGTTCTGAGGAGGGAGCGGAGGGAGGCTGCCTCGACATGGTGGAACTGGATGTTCTGCCGGACGGTGATGTCGCCCGTCCCCCGGGCATGCTCACCGGAAATCGTTCCCAGGGCCCGAAGCTGGCGAACCGTGAGGCGTCCCCCGGGGATCCGGACCCGGACCATGAATTTCTCGGTCGTCGCCCCCCGGACGCCCTGGCCGTCCCCCTGGGGGTAGAGTCCCCACCAGCGTGTCCGCACGTCGAGCTCTTCGCGGGACATCGCCCCGGCACCCCTGTCGGCGCCCGAGAGGATCACCTCGAGAAGCTCCCAGGGGTTGCCCGCCCCCTTGATCCGTTCGTGCCGCGCCGCCTTGGACTCCCCCGCCGCCTTCTCCATGCCCCCTCCTGACTAATATTATTAAATTAATAACTTTATAACATATTTTATGAAGAGTCGTCAAGGGCGGGCTCGGGAGAAGGATTGCTCCTAAAAAACGTCTTCTATTTCTTGACTTTTTTCTTGTTTTTGAGGATATTGGAGAAATAATCGATAGGATTGGTAGCTGTTCAACATCATGAAATCAAGGGATACGGGTGTCTGATCGTTTTCTTACGGAAGAGCTCAAGGATCGCAGACACCGGAGAGCGGATTTTCTGTCGGGAGGGGTTTTTCGGGGAGGGCGTCCGTCAGCCGGAGGTCTCTTCCGGGTCTTCTTTCTTCCCCTTTTCCTGACCCTTCTTGTCTCTTGCGGCAACCCCCCCTCGAACTCGAACAACACAAACTTCCCCTATGGGATAGCGGTCTGCTCCTCCATCTGCAACGCCTACAGTCAGACAGGCTCTCCCCCTTCCATCCCAACCCCATTCGCCGCAGTTACAAGCTACGGATCAAGGCAGGTCCTGATCTTTACGGGCTACACGAACTCCTCCTCAAACGCCTGGCTTATCTCGAACAACTCCCTCTCCCCCAATACCTCTCTCTACAACTCTCTTCAGGGTCCGGACGGTCTTTTGATCTCCTCCCAGGGGTTCACGACTTCGAACGGCTACTCCTGTCCCGCTCCCGTTCTTTACGGGTCCGACGGCATCGGCAACATCGTAGGCATCTGGTGCGCCTTCAACCCGAACGACGGATCGAACCCGGGCCCCACCATCAAGATTTCCTCGGGCGCCTTCCAGTCTCCCGAAGGGCTGGCCCTCGACTGGGTGAACAGCTCCGGAGCCGCTCTTCCCTCTCCGATCCTCTTCGTGGCCAACCCCGGTGGGTCGAACATCCTGGCCTTCGATCTCTCCCAGATCACGGGAGGGGGAACGGCGAATCTCTCCCCCTCCGGGGGGCTCATCCCCGGTACCAACGGCGGACTCCCCTTTGGCCAGCCGGCGAACAACACCGGCCTCAACGGACCGGCCTTCGTCGCCTTCTCGAACTCCCGGAACACCCTCTTTGTCTCCAACACGGGCAACAGCCAGGTCAATCTCTACGGCAATGGCTACTGCATCGGGGTGAATCAAGAGTCGAGCCGGCCGGACGATTGCTCGAACAACCAGAACGTGACGCCCTCCGTCTGGTTCAGCGGCTCGAACACCTATCTCTCCTCCCCCAGCGGGATCGCCTACTACCAGGGAGGGCTCTATGTGGTCGATCCCTCCGCCGGCTCGGTCCTCATCTGGGATGACGTCATGAACACGATCAGTCCGGGCGGGAATATCAGCCCGACGCGGCGCATCAACGGCTCGAATACGAACCAGAGCGCTCCTTACGCCCTGGCGATCGACGGGAACACCACCGTCCCTCCGGGGAACACATTCTTCGTCTCCCAGCTCGGGAGCGGGAAGATCCTGGGGTACAATAACGCAACGACGATTTCCGGGAACATTGCCCCGACCTTTACGATCGGCGTCACCAACCCGTCGCTCTCCTCGGGCAATGGCGGGGGGGGCGGAACGACAGGCTATCCAGGCTTCCCGTAGGGGATTTATAAGGGCACAAAATGGGGAGTGACCACACTCTCTCCGGCAGAAGAAGACAACGAAGACGAGGCGAGACGACTGTGATACGACGTGCAAATCGAGACAAAAGAAACGGACGAGGCGGAGTGATGAGCCCATTGGGAGCGGCTCCCCTTCTTCTGGCAGGAGCCCTCCTTTTTTCAGCCTGCTCCGGGAACACGAACAGCTCGGGCCCGGCCGCCCCGCTTCCGACGGGACAGACCGGCTCGATCGCGGCCCTTTCGAATACGGGGAACTGCTATGTCTCGGACCCGGGGACGAGTTCCTGTTCGGCGACCAGCTACGAGGGGACAAACCCTATCACGGCGCTGGCGACGACACCCACCGGAACCCAGTATCTTTATCTGGGGGACAGTGCCGGGAATATCTCCTATTCCACCACCCCTCCCACAGCCACAAGCTGTCTTGCCGGAACAAAAAAAATCCTGGCGCTGGCCGCCGGAGGCACAACCCTCGTCTATGCCACTTCCGGAGGGATATATACGGAGACTCTCCTTTGTACGGCTGGATCGACCCTCACCACCTCGATCTCGAACGTCTCCGGTCTTACCTACAATGCCTCCGCCACCGTCTTCGTGGGGGTGACATCGAACGCCCAGTATTTCATCTGTAATACATCCTCCTGTCCTACTACGAACATCAGCCTCCCCAACCTCCAGGACACGAGCCCCAATATTACCGCCATCGCCTCCGACCCCACCCAATCCATCGTCTACATCCTCTCGATCGGCTCCTCCACAAACCGCATCTACAGCTACTATGTCAACGGAAATAACACACTGACCTACCTCGGCAACTACTCCGGAACCGAGCTCAACTACCCGGCCGGGATCGCCCTCTTCCAGGGAGCCAACCCCACGCAGAACTACTGCACGAGCGGATCCTGCACCTTCATGGACGTGACCAACACGGGCAACGCCACCGTCACCCAGTATGTTCTTACCTATTCTGGAAGCGGCGCCCAGACCAGTGTCTCGATCAACCAGTTCAACAACGCCTACTTCGACTGCGACCTCATCAACTCGGCGGCCATCGCGGCCTTCCCCACACCGACGAGCAACCTCCTTCCCAAGCCCGATGTCTTCGTGGGCGAGCAGGGAACCTCCTACGGTTCGTGCAAGGGAACCTCCTCGACTGCATCCTACGGCAACAACGTGACCGCCTACACGGTTACAGGAGAGTAGTCCTCCAGGAGAGGCAGGAGGCCCCGTATGGACCGGAGAACGATCCCGGACGTCGAACGCCTTCTCGACCGATTCGAAGAGGAGCTTCTGCTCGCCCAAAAGCGTTCCCATAACACGGTCATGGCCTACCTCTCCGATCTCCGGGCCTTCTCCCGCCATCTTGCGGAAGAGGGAGGAAGCCTGCTCTCCTTCGACAGGGAGGCGGTCTCCCGATATGAAGACTTGCGCCCCGATCTCTCCCTTCGCTCCCGGGCCCGTCTCCTCTCCTCTATCCGCGCTTGGGGGCGCTTTCTTGAGGCTTCCGGGCTTCGAAAGGATACCGAAGAGACGCCCTCCGCCCCGCACCTTCCCCGGAACCTTCCCCGCATCCTGAGCCAAGAGGAGATCGAACGGCTGATCGAAGCCCCCGATACCCGTCGTCCTGAGGGGATCCGGGACCGGGCGATCCTTGCCTTCTTCTATGCCTCGGGGCTTCGGGTCTCAGAGCTTGCCACAGTGACCCTCGACCGGATCGACCTTGAGACGGGAGCCCTTCGGGTCACGGGCAAGGGCGCCAAGGAGCGGGTGAGCTTTCTCGACGAGCGCACGAAGCGACACCTCTCCGACTATCTCTCCTCCGTCCGTCCCCTCTTTGCCAAATCCCGGCCGGAGCTCTTCCTGGCAAGAAGCGGCGACCCCCTCTCCCGCCAGGCCCTCTGGACCCTCATCAAAAAGCACGGCCGGGCCGCCGGCATCACCTCTCCCCTTTCTCCCCACGTCCTGCGCCACTCCTTTGCCACCCACCTTCTGGAGAAAGGGCTCGACATCCGGTCGATCCAGCTCCTTCTGGGCCACGAGGACATCCGGACGACCGAGATCTATACGCACGTCTCTCTGGCCCACCTCGAACGGACGCTGCGGGAGCACCATCCGAGGGGAAAGGCGACCTCCGGGAAGGATGAGGGACAGACGAGGGAAAAAGGGGAGGAGAGAGGGGGCCCGTCGGCGAAGGGAGAATCTGATCCGTCAAAAAAATGAGAGAAGTTTCAGGACGAGAGGATCGAGCGCCGAGAGTCCCTCGTCGTTAAAAACCAGCCTCTCTTCGTTCGTACGAACACTATCGACAACTCCAATTCGTACGAATTCGGAGAGGGCATATCCGTACGATACTGATCCAATTCTCTCAAATAGCCAAGGGACAGAGATCCCGGAGGAGGTTCGAAGGTTCCCGTACAGGGTCTCAATATCGTACGAATCCCTGGAGATCTCCTCATTGGATTCGTACGGATCCTCTCCGGCCTCGCTAATTCGTACGTAATCACTGAGCGACCGTACATTCTCGCGACGGGACAGCCCTCTTCGCTGGTGGGCTCCCGCCCCGAGCCCCAGATAGTCCCCCCCCTGCCAGACGTGGAGATTGTGGCGGCATCGGCTCGACTCCTGTCGGGAAAAGTTCGAGACCTCGTAGCGTTTCCATCCGAGGGAGGCAAGCCCCCTGCAGGCGGCAACCCACTCTTCGGCCGCCGCCTCTTCGAGCCCTTCGGGCGATCTTCCCTGTTTTTTCTGCAGGGCCTTTGTCGTATGCTCCTCGATGACAAGGGGATAGAGGGAGAGATGGTCGAGCCCCCCCTCTCCGAGCGCCCGCGCCATCTTGAGAAATCTCTCCGCCCTCCAATTTTCCCCTCCGGCGATGAAGTCCATGGAAAGCGCCCCCCCGGGAATCTCTTTCCGAAGCCGGTCGAGAAGGGACAAAGGGTCAAAAAAAGCGCCTCTCCGTCCCAGCATCGGGAGCTCCTCCGGCGTCACCCCCTCCATTCCCAACGAGAGCCTGAGCCCGGGAAGGTCCCGAAGAATGGCCAACTTTTCCCGGTCGAGATCCTCCGGCCGGCTCTCGACCGTCACCTCTATCCCCCCACATTCCCCAAAAAACGGCCGGAGGATCTCCAGAAGCCTCCGGAAGGACTCAAGCGGAAGTCCTGTGGGGGATCCCCCGCCGATGTAAAGGGAGAGGGGCGACTGGCCTGGCGGAAGGGGGAGAATCCGCCGTACCTCCATTGAGAGCGCCTCGAGATAGCGGGGGATGAGGGCCGTCGAGACGGATACCGGGATGGCGCAATAGTCGCAACGGTCCGGACAAAAAGGGACTTGCACATAGACGGCGACCCCCTTTCGATCCTCCATTTTCTTCTTCTCCCCGGTTCGTACGATTTATTGGACTTTCATTACCTCTTTGCCTCTCTACTTTACCCTTCTTTTCCGTCCCCTTCCACAACTCAATGAGAGGGATTTAAAAACTGCGGGAAGACTCTGTTTTTCGAGAGGATAGTTAAGGATAATACGCAGAGATTTATTGTTAAATTTAATTTCTAAATAATTAATTTTAAAAATAAATTTGTAATAATCTAAATAAAGGATTTATATTTTGATATGGCATTTTAAATAAGGGGTATTTATTATGTTATTTATCGAAGAAAGATGTTGATAGCGGAGTCCGTATGCTAGAATATGGTCGTTTGAACGAGCGATTTACGGGCCAATAAAAAAGCATGGCGTACGTTTTTGTGGGGAGAGAGAAGACGGTGGACTATGCCGGACAGGTTCGGAAATTCATTGCCGAATCGAAGGAGGAGCTGGGGCGGCTCGAGGAGGAGATCGACCGGATCCGGGAGGTCGTCGCGCGTCTTGAACGAATCCTCCAGGGAAGAGATGCCGGGGAGAGAGGGAGACTTTTTTCGGAGCCTCTTTCAAAGGAAGAGGCTCCCCTTCCCTCCTCGCGCTCTTATGCTCCTTCCCCTGAAGGCCCATTGCCGCAGGCACCCTCGCCCCACTCCCCCTCCTCCGGAAGACTGCCATTCCCTTCCCTGCCTGATCCGGCTCCGGCAGAGGCCTTTTTGAGAGACGATGCGGGGGGGACCGGTGAGCGCAGAGAGGCCTTCCGGCCGGTGGGCGAGGTAGCGGAGGAGATTTTGCAGGGACATTCCGAAGGGATGAGCCTCGACGAACTTTACCTGGCGATGAAGGATCTCGCGGAGATCGCCCCCTCCCGGGACCTCAAGAATGCGATCCGGGTCGCCCTCATCCGGCGGCGGCCGCAGGTCGTCTCGCCCCGCCGGGGATGGTTTCGCTGGGAGGAGAAGGAATAGGGAGACGGAGGAAGGGGGGCTCTCCCCCCCTTCCCCATGCGGTTCGATGCCGCTTCGGGTCAAGGGGGCATTTCTTCTTTCGGATTGCGGTGGGTATGGGGGCAAAATATGTGTGTAAACTGTTTTTTAATAAAGAGTTTATCTTCTTGGAATACCTTTGTGAGCTTCCCTGAGCCCCTCCGAGAAGAAGTCGGTGACCGTACCCGTCTCACGAGAAGTAGTGGGAGCACACCATAAACCTTCCTCTTCCCCTCCCTGCTCGGACGTAAAGACAGACTGTCTCTCTTCCCTGCCCTCGAAGATTATGTCGTACCGGACAACTCTCTGGAGCTAGAGCCTCCCCGCAAGGATCCGGCGGATCGTCCGGATCTCGGGAGGGTAGGTCCAGAGGACGGGAAGCAGACCCGAAATGTGGGAAGGGGAAACCTCCGGCGCCCCCTCGTAGAGGGCTACCGCCCGCAGGATCTTGAGGACCATCTTCCAGCGCCTGTCGGAAAGAGCGATGCCTTCACGTCCGAGCCGGTAGCGGAGATCCCAAAGCGCTTCGAAGACGCCGGAGGCAAGCGGCACCCGCGGGAGCACATGGCGTTGAAGACGCCGGAACTCTTCCGGGGAAAATCCCCCCTCCCCTTCTTTTGAAGCCGTCGTGACAGGAGCGCTTTCAAGGAGATCCACAAAGGAGTCGAACCTCCTGACCGGCTCGACAAGAGAGCGGAGGGCGAACCGGTCGAAGAAGGCTTCGAGGTGGTCCCCCTGGGAGGGGTGGGTGTTGCTTGCGGCAAAGAGCGAGAGCAGTGCCGCCGGGCGAGGGGCCGGATCGTGCCATATCCGCTCGTTCATGAACCCGAGCAAGGTCAGGAGAAGGGACTTGGGGGCCCGGAGAACCTCGTCGAGAAAGACGAGGGATCCGTCGGCGATCCCCACCGGAGAAAGCGGGGAGGAGGAGAGGGAGGCTCTGTCGCTTTCCATGTGGAGGAGGCGTTCATAGTAGGAAAGGCCGGAGAACCGTTCGGCCGCAAGCCGGATGAGAAGGCTTTTTCCCGTCCCGGGAGGTCCCACCAGATAAAGATGCTCCCCGGAAAGAAGGGAGAGAACCACCGCCCGGACCACCTCCTCCCGCTCCGAAAGGATCCCGTTCAGATCCCCTTCAAGCTTTTTCAGCGCTCCCACGATCCCGTCCGCCTGTAAAACCCCGCCGGTCTGGCACGGGAGACGCTCCTCCGCGACCCTCATCTCTCCCCCGCCCCATCCAACACCGGAAAGGACTCCATGACCATGATCGAAAATCGGGTCCCCCGGGCGAGACTGTAGGTCGTCCGGTTGACCGGAGAGGGGAGCTGGCTTCCCGCCACGGCCATGGCGTTGCCTCCTGCCTGCATCGCCATAAGGTCGCCCACATTGTTGCCCGACCAGCCCATGGTGTCGACCGCCTCCCCTCCCAGCATCATGCTGTTCTGGGCCATCGAGCGGCCGATATTCCCTCCTTCGTGCCGGTCGACCGGCACCGGAACCCCTTCTCTCCCTCCGGAGAGAGCAAATCCCGTCGTATGGGCCTCGAGACCTCCGGGGTAGAGAACCCGCGTAAAACGAATCCGCAACCGCGATCCCGCAAGGCTTTCGGGATAGCCCAAAACCTTCGTTCCGGGAGGAAGGTGGAGAGCCGCAAGGGACCGGCCGCTCACGCGCACCATGATCGGCATCTGGGCCCCCGGGCCAGCCACGGTCTTGAGTGCGACCACCGCCATCTCGCTCCCGGCGGGGACCCGGCGGGAGGAGGATCCCGGGGGAGGCGACCCCCCTGCGGCACGACGGACCGCCTCGGCACGACGCGCGAGGCCGGACGGTTCTCCCGTCTTTCCCAGAACGCTTTGGAGGGCCGACAAAACAAGCGGGGCGCCGGGAGCCGAAAGCCCTCCTCCCTGGTTTTCGTTACCGCCTCCCGCAGGCCCCTGCCCGTCGAGATAGACGGTGCTCCGCGTGTCGAGGGGATGGCGCTCCGGCTCCCGGCTTCCGGGAAGGAGCGAGGGGGAGGAGTAGGTGCGACGGGGAGGCTCGGGAGCCGGAAGGCGGGGTGCGGCCAGGTCGTTCCATGCGGACGACCGCCCGGCTCCCGATGGACCGGACCACCCGTCGCCCTCCCCCGCTCCGGGATGGCTCACCTTGAAGACGAGATAAAGAAGGAGGCCCACGACGGCCGTTCCTCCGAGAAAAAGCCAGCGATTCACCCCTTGCCTCCCCTTTTTTCAAGCCGAAAGACCCTGCGCCCCCCCTCCCCGCCATCGACCCTGATTTCGGCCAAGTAGCCGTCCCGCGCCGATTTGAGCGGAGGAGGGTCGGCCGGGAGAAGGATCCTTTTCTTTCCCTGGGCGGGAACTGTGAGATGGTAGCTCCGGCTGTAGTCCTGCCCCTCCTGGTAGTCGCGACGGCCTTCCCAGAAAAGGGAGGTGCGGAAGGACCGGAGGCGAACGTCCTCGAGAACGGCAGGACGAGCCGTGGCGTTATCGATCTCGAAAAGAGCATAGGAGACGCCACCGAGAGAGGAGAACCCAAGAAAATTGGCTCCGATTCCCGCCTTTTCCTGGCTGACCCCCACGGGAACGGAGGGCCCCGCCTCCCGAAGCGTGTCGATGGCCTTTTTGCGAAGATCGGCCTTCTCCCTGACGGCCAGGTCGTCTTCCATCTTTTTCCGCAACGGGTTCAGATTGACGACCGTCTCGCTCTGGGGAAGGTAGAAGGTGAGGAGGTCGTCCTCCTCACCCTCTCCGACAACCCTGAGCCGGAAGGCGAACTGGCGGTGAAGCGTATAGACGATCATATTGGTAGTGGTCTCCCGGTCCCAGGTAATGGGCTTGATCTTGACGCGGGTCCCGAAGACCTCCGCCATGAAAAGCTTCGAATCTCCGAGATAGACCTCCTTGGCCTCTTCCGGAAGATCGATGAGGGTGACATGCGAGACGGCGGTCCGGATCGTATAGACATGATCGGGGTCATAGACCATCGTGCGAATCCCGGTATGCCTTTTCCTGTGTGGGCGGGAAATCTCTCTTCGCCGGACCTCCCGGGCGACGCCCGCCCGGATCCTCTCGGGGCTGAAGGCGAGCTCGGGATCGGAGATCGCCGGAGCGGAAGGGATTGAGGCCATTCGGCGTTCCTTGGGGCGGATTGCGGGGGGCGGATGGACAGCCGCGCTCCCGCTTGGTGAGAGAGGAGCTGGAGGAAGGGAGACCGCCTCCGGAAGAGGCGCAGGAGGTGCGGCCTCCCCGCGGGAGATCGCGGCCCCTTCTTCGGCCGGATGATGGCGGTCGGAGGAGGAGCGGGCATCGATAAAAACGAGAATCGGGAGAAGAATCACCAGGACCGCCACCCCGAAGCCGCTCCAGAATGTCCGGTTCAATGGACCATGCCTCCTGCCGGGGGCGCCGGGGCCGGGGAAGATAGTGCCTCTTCCTGATAACGTGAGACCCAGAGACCATAAGGGTTGCCCGGGGTCGGCGTTCCCCGGGAGAGAATGAGCCGGGCAGAAAATCCCTTGGTGTTCCCGGCGCTGCTTCCCGGCCCATAGGTCGTCCGGGTTCCGGAGAGTTCGACCGACCAGATCCCCCGCCGAACCGGATGCATCGAGAAGTGATCGAGGGAGAGGATCGTATGGATCCTGGCCCGGGAGACGCTTTCGACGAGGTTCTGTGCCACGATTGCCCGCTTCATCCGGAGTCGAAGGTCGGGCGTCATGACAGCTAAGGCCTTGCCGATCCGGTAGGAGATCTCGAAGGAATCGTAGGCGGTGAGGTTCGTAAGAAAGTCCTGCACGAAGGTGCGGGAGATCCTTTCGAGGTTCTTCCGGAAGACCCCGTCTGAGAGAGGGGTGAGCACCTGCATGTGGCCGTCGGAGGAAAGGCCGACGACAAGGGAGCGGTCCCCCGAGAGAAGCACGATCGCCGCCGTGTTGCAAACCGTCAGGACCAGGAGTGCCACCAGAAGCCTTTTGACCCCCCGGAATCCTCCGACAATCTCCTCCCGGCTTCCGTAGACGGAAGGAGCGGTCCAGAGAGGGGACTCCCCCTCCTCTTCCTCGGACAAGTCCGCCACTTCTTCTGTCTTTGCCTTAATCAATTACGACTCCTTCTCTTCCACGTTCTGTTCTTCCGGGGGAGCGGCGCTTTTTTTTCGGCGCGTTCTTATCGGCTTCTCCGTCGTGGAAGTCTCCGGGCTCCCATCCGTTGGGGGCGTCTTCTTGCGGCTCACGCGGGTCATTGTCGCCCTTGTCGTCTTGGTAGCCCGGGCGGTTTTCTTGGCAGGGCTCTTTCGGGTCCGGGTCGTCCTCGTCTTTTTCGTAGTCTTCCCCTCTCCCCCTCCGTCCTTTGCATTCTCCTTTGGCTCACTGTCTTTCCCCCGGGACTCCCCCTCCTCTTTTGTCTTTTTGGCCTTGGTCGCCCTCTGCCAGACCATGGAGGTGAAGTCCAGGGGGCCGAGGCGAAGCTGCCGCTTCCGGTAGACCCTCCGTCCCTGCCCCAGATCCTTGGTCGTGGTTCCCGCCTTGAACTCGCCCATCCCGAACGGAAGCTCTCCCTTTAAAAGGGGCTTCGACACCATGTTGTGCCAGAGGTTCCGCCCCAGGCTCTCGGCCTGGGGGCCCATGAAGGAGCCGATCCCCTCGTAGGAGCGGTCGAGAAGGAGGTGGGTCAGGATGGGGACAAAGAGGATCATCAGGACAAGGACCAGGAGGATCCCGATCTCGAGGACCCTGTTGACGAGGGTCTGGGAGACCGGCCCGGCCGAGAGGGCCTGGTAGAGGTTGATGGAGGAGAAGATCCCGATGAGCAGGTTGTGGAAGAGAAGCCAGAGGCTGATCTCGAGAGCGTTCCGGGCCCACTGTCCGACCAGGAAGAAGAGCCCCGGAACCACCGCTACGGCAAGGAGGAGAGGGCCGACGATATAGAGAAAGGCCAGGAGCGCATAGCGCACGAGCGAAAAGGCCAGGACGATCACCTTGAGGCCGTCGAGAAGAATTAGATAGAGGATCCCCATGGGGTCGGAGAGGAATCCGACGAAGGAGCCGACCGACCCCGGGATGAGACTCGACTGCCATATCCGTTCGTAGAAGGCCAGAACAAGTGCGCTCGGATAGAGCGACTGTGCCACGGCCCCCACCATCGTGACCCCGTCTTCGAACCAGCCGTCGTAGCCGGCTAAGGTAATGAAGACGACCAGGACCCGGAGAAGGTCGCCAAAGACGCGCTCCCCTCCCCGCATCTTGAGCCAGAAAAAAACGAGAGCGATCGGGATGCTTACGAAGAGGAGCACCCGGGTGAGAGAGGCGACCTGGGCGCGTACCGGAAGGAGGACGCAGGGGATGGTCGCCGTGTCCTGGAAGACGAGGATCCCCTGCGTGGCGGGGCAATTCATTCTGAGACTCCCCTCACCGGTACATGATCCACTGGGGAAGGTCGATCTTTAAGATCTCCTGGTCCCGAAGGTTCTCGTAATGGTTCTGGTCGAGAACCTGTCCCTTGAGTCCGGAGCGGGAGGACTGGACCTTGAGAAGGTAGAGGAGGTCCTGGTGGATCGTCACCAGGGTCTGGAACATCCTCCCCTCCATGTCGGCTCCGAGCCGGATGGCCCCCTCGGGGCTTGCCTGGTAGGCCATATCGTGGATCCCGGATCCGCTTGCGTAGGCGGTCTGAACCTGGGGAAGGCCAGAGACGGCCTGCCCCATCCCCTCGGCGGCCGACTGGGTGACCCCCGAAACCCCGGCTCCCGCGACCGGTGCCGGAAGCGTCATGACCGGGACCGGTGGAAGCATCGGGGTCGAATAAAAGTCGTTGCCCCGGTTCTTCATGAGGAAGATCTGGTGGAAGCGGCTCATGGAAAGCCGCATCTGGTTCTCGACCCAGAGAATGCGGCTCTCTATGACGGTGTTGGGGCCGGGCAGGACCCCGGCCTGGGCCTCCTCCGCAAAGGGCCCGGAAGAGAGCGCCACAAAAAAGATCAGACAAAGGGGCTTTCTCCAGATCATGCATCCTCCGCATCACGTTTATCCCAGGTTCTCTCGGCGAGGGAGAGGAGCGCCTCCTGCACCGACCCGGCCGAAGCCAGGGCCTCGCCAAAGATCCGGTCCTCCTCGGGGGAGCGAGCAGCCATCCAGTACTCAAGGGGCGAGGGCTCAAGGCGCAGGATTCCCCGCCGCACCCCCATGGAGAGGTAGCACTCGGAAAACTCGCCCCGGGAGAAGTCCAGGGCGTTGATGATCTCGGTCTCGCGGTCGGAGAGGCCGATCTTTCGGTAGGTCTCCGGAAGTACCGAGCATGGGAATATCCATTTCCAGGAAGAGTTGCCGAGGATGCCACCCTCCCGGCCCTCTCCGAGCCAATCCTCGGGCGACTGGCTCATGGCCACCACCCCTCCCCCAAACTTGCGGGCAGTCCGGTACATGTGCTCGAGAAAGCCCGTTCCCGAAAACTGCGTCATCAGCCGGTGGGCCTCGTCATAGACGAAGTAGAGTTTCCGGTCCTTCTCCCGGAAGAGCTTTTCCATGGAGAGACCCGCGATGAAGGCAAAGACGATTCCCCGGAGAGCCTCCTGCCGGTCAAGCCCGGAGAGGTCGAAGGCAAGGATCCGGGATCGGGGACGGAACCCTTCCGGGTTGTTGAAAAGAGGCGCGTAAAGACCCGTCGACCAGGACTCGAGGGTCTTGGCCATGCGGACCGAGGCCTCCTCGTCCTCGGCGTCGCGCCCCCGGAAGGCAAAGAGGGTTCTTACAAGATCGGTCAGGCAGGGGCGGATCCCTCCCTCGGGAAGCCGGTCGTAGAGATCCCCCAGGCACTGGCCCAGGATGCTCCGGTGGAGCGGGGTGACGGGGTGGGCGGTGATCAGGAAGGTCTCGATCAACGCCACGAGAAATCCCATCCAGTCGGGATCGTAAAGTCCCCCTTCCCTCTGGAGATCCTCCCTGAGGGGGAAGGGGTTTAAAGAAAAGTTCCCCGACAGGTCGATCCGAACATAGTCGCCCCCGAAGAAGGCGGAAAGCCTCTCGAAGTCCCCGCCGCTCTCGACGATGACGGCATGGTGCGAGGGGCTTGCGAGGAGATATTGGGACAATAGCATCTTGACGCCGAAAGACTTGCCCGACCCGGAGCGTCCCAGGACCAAACCATTGGCGTTGGGAAGCTCCCGGCTCCAGAAGTCGAGCCCCATAATCTCCTGGCGGTGGTTCTTCGCCACAAACCAGGGGTTCGCCATGTCGGGGAAACGGTCCCATACAGGAAGGAATCGGGTCGCCTGGGCAGCGGTCACGACCTCCCACCGGTCGTTGGCGCAGCCATCCGCAGGAAACTGGCTCCGGAAGAGGGGCCACTGGCGGTAGGGCTCGGCCGCGCAGAGCGCCCCGTCGGCCTCTGAAAAGGCCCGGACCGTCTGCTGGCCGAGTTCCGAGAGCCGTCTTCTGTCCGGATGCCAGTACCCCAGTGTCAGATTGAGAAGAAGCGGCGCGCTCTCCTCCTCCGGGGCCTCGTGAAGCGTCTTGAGAAAATCGTCCTGTTCGGCAATGACCGACTCGAGACGGTAGGACTTGCCCGGAAGTAGCAGGGTCAGGAAGCGGTTCACGGTCGCGTTGGACTGGATCGAGCGGCTGGCGAGGTTGCGATCGGGTTTGAAGAGGTTAACGGTCAGGTCGCAGTCGAAGTCGGGTCCCTCGAGGATGGGAGCCAGCGTCTCCCGGTGAAAGGTCGACGGAAGCTGGCGGAGGGCGTGGAAGCGCCCCCAGAGGACCTCCCCGTCGGGTCGAAAGGCCTTGATTTCCCCCGGGAACTCCTGAAAGGTCGTCTGGAAAAGCGGGGGAATCTTTCCCCGCGAATCCCCGCCGAAGGGCTCCGTGGCAAAAAGTCCGGGGTTGGCCCGGCCCGCCAGATGGGCAAGAAGCTCCTCTTCCCCCGGCGAACGCCCTTCCATGCCGGCCCCGGGCAGAAGAGCCAGGACGGCCTCTTCGAGCTGACGGATTTCCCGGAGGCGCTCCCCTCGTCTCTTCTCCGTCTCCTCCCCTCCCTTGGGGAGAGGGGCGGGAGCTCCTCTGGGAAAGTGGGAGAGCCTGAGCCTCTCGCGCTCGCGATCGGGATAGCCGACGATCGCCATGACGAGGGTCCTTTTCCGGGCAGGACGCTGGAGAAAGTCCTGGCTCTTGTCGGCAGAGAGGAGACGCTCCCCCTTCTCCTCCCCTTCCTCCCGCCAGGAGAAGAGATCGTCCGCCGGAGGAAGGGAGTCGGGAAGAAGGAAGGCTCTCTCTCCGGGAACTCCGTGGCGGACCTCCACCCGAAACTGCATCCCGTACCCCGCAGGAAGATGGGCCACAAGAGTCTGGATCCCCCGATAGAGCTGGAGAGTCTCGTCGGAGTCCAAGGGGAAGATATTGGCCCCCGAGAGAAAAATAAGGCGGGAGAGCCGACCGCTTTGTCCCACGAGGGTCCTCCCCGAAAGGGAGGCCAGGTCGAAGAGGCGGTGGACGGAGTCCGTCGACTCTTTCGAGCGACTCCAGAGCCGTTTACTCAACAAGGTGCACTCTCTTGCGGAGGAGGTAGAAGAGCCACCCTCGGATCGTCCCTTCCCCCGATCTCCGGACCCAGAAGAGCGCCGTGAGGGAAAGAGCCAAAAGAAAAAGAAGAAAGACGAGGTTCGCCCCAAAGAGAAAGCCCCCCAGAATGAATCCCAGGGGGAGCGAGAGATCCCACGGAACCTGATAGCGCCCGAGGAGGGGCGTCTTGAGAATGTGACGATAGGCGTCCATCAGAGGCCCGCCCAGACGGTCAGCGTGTCCCAGATCGCCTTCGACATGAGGACAAGGGCGCCCCCGGCCACGGTCATGACCCCCTGACGGATCCCGTCGGCGTCGTGGCTCTTCATGGCGAACCCCGCCCGGGCCATGCCCAGGACAAAGAGAAAGGCCCCCAGTCCATAGACAACGAAATTGGCGACATTGTTTGCAAACTCAGTGATGAGGGGATTTTCCCCGAAGTTGTCGACGAAGACATTTACAAGCTCGGCATGCGGCATGGCAGCCCTCCTTTCGGAGGGGATCCCTGAGCAATTGGGATGCCAGAATGCAAGTGGCTGACAAAAAATGAGAAATAAAAACTCCTGAGAGAAGCTCTCCTTCACTAAGGGCGGTCAATATCGTAGGAATCTCTTTAAAACGAATACAAATAAAAGAATTTTAAAACGCCAAAAATGGATGCACGAGAACAATAATTGTTTTCATCTCTGAGCCGGGGAGAGTCCCACCAAAAGTCCGGATAAAATTCTTTCCATTTCCATCTTGCCAACACATCCCGGGGCGTGTAAAATTCGAGAGATTGAAATATCGGAGCGTTTTTGCACAGATTCCCTGTGCGGAGTCACACCCGCCGCACACATCTGACAAGGTTCCCGATTTTCAGATGGCCTGGTGCCCCGTCTTCCCCGACAATGACGTCGGGATAAAAAGCCGGGTTCTCCGGGATCAAGAAGAGAAGGCCTCTCGATCAACGGCGAGTCGACGGCTTATCGCCCCCTCTCCCCCTGGTCATAAAAAGAGCGCACTCTTCAAAAAAAGGTCCGGCGGAAGTGTTGACGGGACAGTTCTCGTCCTCCACTCCAGGATCTCACCACCACCTATTCCATTCACCGAGGAGGGAATTCATGGCGTCCTACCAGAAGCTTACACCGCCCAAAGAGGGGCAGAAGATCACGATGGAAAACGGCAAGCTGATCGTTCCCGACAACCCCGTCATTCCGTTCATCGCCGGAGACGGCACCGGACCCGACATCTGGAACGCCTCCGTGCGCGTCTTCGATGCCGCCGTTCAGAAGGCCTATAACGGAAAGAAGAAGGTTGCCTGGTTCGAAGTCTATGCCGGCGAGAAGGCCAACGAGGTCTACGGAGCCAACACCTGGTTGCCCGAAGACACGCTGACCGCCTATCGCGAGTTTCTTGTCGGGATCAAGGGCCCCCTCACGACCCCGGTCGGCGGTGGCTTCCGCAGCATCAACGTGGCCCTTCGCCAGGAGCTCGACCTTTACGCCTGCGTGCGTCCTGTCGAGTGGTTCGGCTCCCCCTCCCCCGTGAAGCATCCGGAAAAGGTCAACATGGTCATCTTCCGGGAGAACACCGAGGACATCTACGCCGGAATCGAGTGGGCCACCGGATCGCCTGCCATTGCCGAGTTCTACAAGATCTTCGAGAAGGAAGGGGTCATGAAGAAGATCCGCTTTCCGAAGACCGCCAGCATCGGCATCAAGCCTGTCTCCGAAGAGGGCACCAAGCGCCTTGTCCGGGCCGCCATCCGCTTTGCCCTGGCCAACAATCGCCGGAGCGTGACCATCGTCCACAAGGGCAACATCATGAAGTTCACGGAAGGATACTTCCGGAAGTGGGGCTACGAGGTGGCCAAGGAAGAATTCGGCGACAAGACGGTGAGCTGGGACGACTGCGGCGGGAATCCTCCGGCAGGCAAGCTCCTCATCCGCGACGAGATCGCCGATGCCTTCCTTCAGAAGATCCTTCTCCGCGCCGACGAGTTTGACGTGATCGCGACCCTCAACCTGAACGGAGACTACCTCTCCGACGCCCTCGCGGCCCAGGTCGGCGGAATCGGGATTGCCCCCGGCGCCAACATCAACTACGAAACCGGCTTTGCAGGTTTCGAGGCGACCCATGGAACGGCCCCCAAGTATGCCGGCCAGGACAAGGTCAATCCGGGAGCGGTGATTCTCTCCGGAGAGATGATGTTCCGGTACCTCGGATGGAAGGAAGCGGCCGACCTCATCCTGAAGGGTGTGAAGAACGCCATCCAGAAGAAGAAGGTGACCTACGATTTCGCCCGTCAGCTCGAGGGAGCCACCGAGGTCAAGTGTTCGCAGTTCGGCACCGAGATCATCAACAATATGTAAGAGCGACCCCTTCGGGTCCAGGAACGCCAAGGGGGGCCTACAAGGCCCCCCTTTTTTTGTCTTGTTTTTTTCAAGGTGGTTGAACTTGCCCGGAGAGGGACTTTTACTTCAGGACTTTTTGAGCATGCTCCGCCATTTTTTTACGAGTCGTCATGAGCAGGGCTCACCCTGCAGGATGAAAATGGGGTATGCTTTTTCCTGTCGTTCTCGCCATACGTCGCGTTTTCTTGGTACCGAACCAGG
>Ga0078972_1000984_pt1 | contig 114503 bp, 112 predicted proteins | sample YelNatPaOPGAMG01_FD_67568 | JGI IMG/M metagenome (GOLD analysis project Ga0078972, IMG submission 67568) | Hot spring thermophilic microbial communities from Obsidian Pool, Yellowstone National Park, USA - OP-RAMG-01 (SPADES assembly) (version 2) | ecosystem: Environmental > Aquatic > Thermal... | reverse complement strand
GTTGGTTTAGCTGTTGGAGCTGCAATAGGTTATGGAGCAGCTCCAAAAGCAGCTCCAGGAGCAGTAACAACAGTAACGAAAACAGAAACAGTAACAGCAACAGCTCCTGGTGTAGGCTTACCACCTACAATAACCTTTGGAGTAATAGCAGAGCTTACCGGAGACTACGCTGTTGCTGGAATAGAGGATAGAGATGCTATTTTAATAGCAATAGATGATATCAACGCCTATTTAAAATCTATAGGCGTTCCAACAAGATTTGATGTGGTGATTGAGGATACAAAATCAACTCCTGAGGGCGCGCTTAAAGCCTGCCAAACAGTATTTGAAGCAAAGGGTGTTCAAGTTATATTAGGTCCTGGAACTAGCAGAGAAGTAGCTGCTATAAAAAGCTATGTTGATGAGCATAAGATAGTTGATTTACCAATTTCCTCTAGCCCAAGTTTATCAGTTCCAGATTATATATTTAGATTTATAGGGCCTGATACAGCTCAATCAGTAGCTTTAGCTAAACTTGCAATAAATCAAGGTTTTAAGAAAGTTGCTGTAATGTATAGAGGCGACCTCTATGGTGATGCTTTAGCTAAATTATTTATTAAAAATTTTGAGGCAGAAGGTGGAAAAACCGCAGAAGTTCGATATACTCCTGACTTGCCTGATTACTCTAGTGAAGTAGGCGTATTAAGTTCAAAAGTAAGCGAGTTAGGTGTTGATAAAGAAACAGCTGTTTTAATTATATCTTTTGAAACGGATGGATATAATATATTAAGCCATGCAAGCCGTGATCCAATTTTAACTAAAGTAAGATGGTTAGGTGCGGAGATTGTACGTTCACCTACTTTTCTACCACCAACGGGAACAAAGGAAGTGGCAGAATTCTTAATTGCAACTAAGATTATGGGAACATACTTTGTACCTGGAGTCACTCCACTAACGAAGGATCTTGTTGAAAAGTTTAAAAAGAAAACTGGACATGAACCAAGATACTTTGCATATCAAACATATGATAAAACATGGGTTGCTGCTTTAACAGTGCTTACTACAGGTAAATACGATGGAGAAACTATAAAGAATGCGCTTCCAGAAATAGCAGCGCATTTTGCAGGTACAAGCGGACAATGTTTACTGGATGAGAATGGAGATCGGGCAACTCAAGATTATGGAATTTGGACAGTAGTTAAAGAGGATGGAGAATATAAGTTTAAGGATATAGGAGTTTACAATAGCTCATCTCAATCCTTTACTTGGTATTAAACTAAACTCCCTTTTTCTTTTTTTAATTCAATAAATCTTCTAAAAAGCTTAAAAGTGAAATTAATTGATATCATTAATGGAAATAACTCAATCCATTATTAACTCCATATTAATCGGTAGTTTTTATGCATTAATGGGTTTAGGTATAACTATGATATATGCTGTTACAAAGATGTTTAACTTTGCTCATGGCGAGTTTATGACTATAGGAGCATATATTACTGCTATGCTAACTTCATTTTATAATTTAAATCTCGCCTTAGCGGTTATACTTTCATTTATTATTTCTGGTGCTATAGCTGTATTTATCTCAGAGCTTATTTATGAGCCATTAATAAAAAAACGTGTGAAAACGATCTTACTTTTTATAGCATCTATTGCTGTGGGAATATCCATAAGAAATATAATCTACATGATAGTTATTCCAAGGAATTTATTTTACATTAAGACAGCCATTCCTACTAGAGTCGTTTTCACTTTTGGAGGAGGAAATGTAACTAACGTATTTTTATATGTGGTTCCAACAACCATACTTTTAGTATTATTGTTACATTTAATGTTAACTAAAACTAAACTTGGTACAGCTATGAGATGCGTTGCAGAGAATTCTGAACTTGCACAAATAATCGGTGTAAATGTAAGAAATATTAGAAGAATAGCTTGGGTCATCAGCGGGGGGTTAGCAGGGGTAGCTGGAGCCTTATGGGCTGTTTATCTAATTGCTTACCCGGAAGTAGGTTGGGTTAATTTGCTTAGCTCTTTTACAGCATCTTATATTGGGGGCTTAATAAGTTTTTCAGGAACTATAATAGGAGGTTATATTGTGGGGATTGGAGAAAATTTAGTAATGAATATGCTTAACAAAATTATTGGAGTAGACGTGGGGTATAAACTTTTAATAACTTTCTCAATTTTAGTTGGTATAATGTTATTTAAGCCAACAGGGTTGGCGGAAATTTCTCTTCCGAAAATAAAATTTTTTAGAAAATCTATGAAATAATAAAGGGGAAGGGTTAAATCTTGGTTGATATAATTGGTGCTGCAATATCAACTTTAACGTTTTTTGGAATATACTTAATCTTATCGATAAGCTTAAATCTTGAGTATGGTTATGCAGGTCAACCTAATTTTGGTGTTGTAGCATTTTATGCTGCTGGAGCATATGTAGCTGGAAATATAGCTAATTTAATGTTACTGCCTTTTGGCTCGGGGTTGGATCCTTTTATGCCGGAGGCTGTGAGCATAAAAATGCAAGCTGCTGTTCAAAATCCTCTTCTCTCCATTCTTTTCTTTATAACAGCTTTATTATCCTCTGCACTAATTGTAGGAGCTTTTGGATACTTAGCTTCATACCCTGCTCTTAGAGCTAAGGAAGATTTTCTAGCTATAGTGTTGCTAGCTTTTGGAGAAATACTCCGGGTTATTGTTAGAAATTACTATCCAATTGCTGGAGGCACAGTAGGTTTAGGCGGTATTCCAAATCCCTTCGCTTGGATTGGACAAACTCAATTGATAAGATTAAGCTATATGATAGCTGTTTTAGGTTTAGCGGGGGGAATCTATTTTTTTGCAGAAAAAATCTCTAATTCTCCTTATGGGCGAATGCTAAAATCAATACGCGATGACGATTTAGCCTCATCTTTCTTTGGTAAAAAAGTGCCTTGGGTCAGAGGTCAAATAATGTTTATTGGCTCAATATTAGCAGGAATCGCTGGTGCACTTTATGCTATGTATTCTGGATACGTTCAAGCAGATGATTTTCTACCATTTAAAACCTTTGAAATATGGGTTATGGTTTTGGTTGGTGGATTAGCGAATAATAAGGGAGTAGTTTGTGGAGCTTTATTAATGACTTTTGCAGAAAAGATTCTAGGTATTATTAGCGTTGAATTATCGCTTCTTAAATTGCCTTTAGAACCAAGCTATCTCAGGTATGTAATTTATGGAGTCATAATGCTTGTTATCCTTCTATATAGGCCTTCAGGGATAATTCGTGAAGCTTCTTTAAAAACTCCTGCTTGGAAGGTTGTAAAAGAAAATGAATGAGATTCTTAAAGTAATTAATGTTGTTAAAAGCTTTGGTGGATTAAAAGCGGTGGATGGTGTATCCTTAACTATTAATAAGGGAGAGCTTGTAGGATTAATAGGCCCTAATGGAAGCGGAAAAACCACCTTATTTAATGTTGTTTCAGGTCTTTATAAACCGGATGAGGGTGAAATTTACTTTCTTGGAGAAAGAATCGATGGGTTACCCTCTCATAAAATCTTCGAGAAAGGTCTCGTTAGAAGCTTCCAAAATCCTAGACTTTTTTTGGGGATGAGTTGCCTAGAAAATATGCTTATTGCGCCCAAAAACCAAATTGGTGAAAAAGCTAGATACGCACCTTTTCATAGAGTTTGGGCTCCTCAAGAGCTTGAATATGGCGAAGAAGCTTTTGAATTAATGAGGTTTTTGAATTTAAATCAAGCTTCAAAGTATCTTTCATCAGAAATTTCTGGAGGACAAATGAAGCTGCTGGAGTTAGGGAGAGGATTAATCGCTAAACCAAAACTGCTATTGCTTGATGAACCAACCGCAGGAGTAGCTCCAAAATTAGCAAGAGAAATTTTTGAAAAAATAATTGAGCTTAAAAAAAGTTATGACGTAACCTTTTTTATAATTGAACATCGTCTTGAAATGTTGTTTGATTACGTTGAACATGTATTCGTTATGCATAATGGCAAAATTATTGCTAGTGGAAGCAAAGAAGATGTAGTTAATAATCCTTTAGTTAGAAAGGTTTATTTGGGAGGAGAAGTATGAAAAACACGATGCTGGAAATAGAAAATTTAACTTCTGGATATGGAAAACTGGTTGTGCTTCACGATTTATTTTTAAAGGTTTATAATCAAGAAATACTTGCGATTATTGGACCTAATGGCAGTGGTAAATCAACGTTAATTAAATCAATTTATGGTATAGCAGATGTGTTTAAAGGTAAGATCTTATTTAATGGGCGTGAAATAACTCATCTTAGAGCGGATGAAGTAACCAAAATGGGCGTTAGTTATATTCCACAAATAAATAATGTATTTTCTAATTTAACTGTGGAAGAAAATTTAAAAATGGGCGCTTATATTAGAACTGATAAATCTAAAATTAAAGATGATATAGAAAAGCTTTATCAATTATTCCCGATTTTAAAGGAGCGGCGCAAACAAAAAGCTAAAACTCTTAGCGGTGGAGAAAGACAAATGCTGGCGATTGCAAGGGGTTTAATGGTTAATCCTAAAACCCTTATGCTTGATGAGCCAACCGCAGGTTTAGCTCCAAAGCTTGTAATTGAACTTTTAAGAAAAATTGTTGAAATAAGAGAAAGTGGTGTAACAATTTTACTTGTTGAACAACATGCTGAAAAAGCTCTTCAAATAGCTGATCGTGGAATAATTCTAGTTGCGGGACGAAAAGTTTTTGATGAGGATGTAAAAACACTTTTAAGTAGGGAGGATATCAGCGAAGTATTTTTAGGGAAAAAACTAGTTTCATAACTTAAAAATAAATAAAGCTAGGAAAATATTCTATATCTCAACTGTTACTCCAATATTTTTTTCTTTTGCCTTTTCATAAACCTTTTTTACGGTTACAGCATCTTCCACCGCCACTCCTACAGTTCTAAAAATAGTTACTTCCTTATCATTTATTCTTCCAGCTTTTTTACCAAGCGCTATCTCGCCAATTTCAGCATAAATATGCCCTTCGGTTATTATGCCTTTTTTAATTGGCATTATTATATCACTTGCCTCTTCTAATACTGCTTCGCGATTATCAACAACCAACTTTGCTCGCTTAATCGTTTTTTCATCTAATTCTTGACAACCAACACCTCCTATAGAAGTTATATGAGTTCCCTCTTTAATCCAGTCTCCATCAAAAACAGGGGTCTTCGATGTAGTAGCAGTAATTATTATATCGCTGTTAAAAACAACTTCCTTAGGTTCATTACATGGCACAGTTTTTAAATTAAGCAACTTTGAAATTTCCTCACAAAACTTTTTACATTTTTCCGGGTAAATATCGTAAGCTTTAACCTCTTTTATATTTCTAACTTCTTTTAAAGCGAGTATCTGTGTTTTTGATTGAACTCCAGTTCCAAATACACCAACCACTTCAGAATCTTCTCTAGCTAAATATTTAGCGGCCACCCCACCCGCTGCCCCTGTTCTCATAGCTGTAAGAAATACCCCATCCATTATTGCTTCTAAAACTCCATTAATTGGATTAAAGTAAAGAATCCATGCTTGAACAGTTGGTAAATTTTGTTTTAATGGGTTTTCAGGATAATCAGTTACGATTTTAGTTGATAAAACATTAAGCTTCTCAATATACGCTGGCATCAAAAGAAAAAGACCCCGATTCTTTATTGATACCACAGAGCGTTTAGGCATCACAACTTCTCCAAGAGATAATTTTTTAAATCCATCTTCCACAGCTTCAATACATTCCTTCATATTCATAATTGCTTCTAAATCCTTTCTAGTCAAAACTAAAACCATGATTTTTCACCAAAAATTTATTAGATGCCCTTCCGCATTATAAAATTTACTGTAAATGCTTTTAAGGGGAGCGAAAGTTATTGTTCCTCTCTAAACTAGAAGAAAAAATGTTAAATGGGGAATATGGAGAAGCCTACGCGTTAGCTATGAGTGCAATAGTTAAGTTAGGCGAATTATATAATGCTAGGGAATTAATTAAGATTTCCTCAGTTCATATCGATGCCTCAACATACGGTGGTATATATGATGCTGGATTGCAATTATGCGAGAAACTTGCTGAAGCCAATGTATCTTTTCAAGTTCCAGCCACTTTATGCATATCTGCAATTGATTTTGAAAAATGGCAAAAACTTGGAATACCTGAAGATTACGCAAGCAAACAAATTAAGCTTGCTAAGGCGTATAAAAAACTAGGGGCAATTCCAACCTGGACATGCGCGCCTTATCAATGCATTTGGAACTTAAGGTTTGGTCAAGATATAGCTTGGGGAGAATCTAACGCTGTAGCTTTTGTTAATTCAGTTATAGGTGCAAGAACTAATCGATGCGCAGACTTAATAGATGTTTGCGCGGCAATAACTGGTAGATTTCCTAAATTTGGCTTACACTTTAAGGAAAATCGAAAAGGAGAGGTTTTATTTAAAATTAAAAATTTAAAAGCAAAAACTTTATCCGCTGCAGATTATGCTGCATTAGGTTATTACATAGGAAAATCTTTAAAAGATGAAGTGCCAGCGATAAGTGGTGTAAATAAAAACGTAAATAATGATCAATTGAAATCTTTTGGAGCTGCTGCTGCTTCATCAGGAGCTGTAGCTCTTTTTCATATGATTGGGATAACTCCTGAGGCTAAAAATTTAAGATCTGCTTTTCAAGACGATAAACCAAAAGATAAAATTGAAATCGGAATAGAGGAATTAAGAAAAACAAAAGATGAATTATCTTCATCAATTCAAAATCCTGAAGCAATAATTCTTGGTTGCCCTCATTATTCTTTAGATGAACTACGGCTTATAGCTGAATATCTTAAAGGGAGAAAAATTAAACCGCAAATTAGATTATTAATTTTCATAAATAAAGCCATAAAATTGTTGGCTGAAGAGCAAGGATATATAGAAGTTATTGAGAAAGCAGGCGGAGAAATATTAACAGGAACATGTCTTCTTCATTTTCACAAAAACGCAGTAAACTTTAATACAATAATGACTGATTCTGCTAAAATGGCGCATTATGCCCCTAATATTCACAAACTAAATGTTATGTTTAACGATTTAAAAAATTGCTTAAAAGTTGCTATTGGAAAAATAAAAATTGATTAAGTTGGAAGAAGTTTTTTAAGAATTTTTTCTTCTTCAGGAGAGATTGGAAGCAAAGGTTTTCTTGGGTTTCCCGCCTTTTTGCCAATAAGCTTTAAAGCTGCCTTTGAAAAATGTATATATTTCCCCGATTCTTCCAACATATTTAGCAATGGAAGCAATTTTTCATAAAGAACCCTTGCCTTCAAGAAATCTTTTTTAACGCAAGCAGCTTCATACAATTCTACTGTTTGTTTTGGAATTATGTTTGCAGCTGCAGAAATCCACCCTTTAGCTCCCATAACAAAAGATTCAAGAGCTTGATTTTCGCTTCCGCAAAAAACCGTTATACCGTCATTAGTTAAACTTCTTATCTTCCAAATTCTTGTTATATCACCGCTACTTTCCTTTACATACTTTATGTTATTAAATTCTGCAAGTTTAGCAATTAAATGTGGAGGAATATCCACCTTGCTTGTCCAAGGATTATTATAAATTATTATAGGAAGCTTTGTAGATTCAGCTATAAGCTTATAATGCTCATAAACCTCATTCTCCTTTGGTTTTATATAAAAAGGGGGTACAACTAAAACTGCATCAGCTCCAGCATTCTCAGCATATTTAGTTAATTCTATAGTAGCTTTAGTTGAGCAAGTTGATGTTCCACAAACCACTGGAACTCTTCCATCAACATGGTTGATAACAATATCAAACATTTTTTTTCGTTCAGATGAAGATAAAGCAGCAAATTCTCCTGTGCTTCCACAAACAAGTATCCCATGAATACCCTGCTCAATAAAATAATCAACAATTTCTTTTAAAGCGCTTAAATTCACTTCTTCATGCTCATCAAAAGGAGTGACCATAGCTACAATAACTCCTTTCAGCATTTTTTCACTCATTTTCGTTCACTCACCTAATCTTTTAAATAAACACAATATTTCATTATTAAAACGATAAAGTATTTAAACTTTACGTTTAACTTCATTTATTTAATACAATAGCTTTATTTTTCAGCTTATATATCCGATCTTTCACATTAATCCTTTTTGGAGCTTGCTAGACACTAAGCTATGGTTAAAATCTATAGTTTTATAGTATTCTTCATTAATGCATGCTCATCTATATCAACTCCAAAACCAATACCTTTAGGAACCTTAACGTATCCATCTTCTATCTCTATTTTTGGTTTTAATAAACTTTCTTTAAGATAGTATAACTCTGTATACTCACAAGCAAAGGGAAGATTCTTCATTGAAGCTGCAAAATGTATTTTTGCAACTAATGAAATAGCGGGATCAAGCTCAGTACCTACAACGCAAGGCAAACCCATAGCCTCAGATACTACTTCAATCTTCTTAGCCATCATTAACCCTCCTGTTTTAGAAATTTTTATATTCACAACATCTACAGCTTCATTCTCATTAAACTCTATCACATCCTGCGGGGTCCATATTCCTTCATCAGCCATTAATGGAACGTCAATCAATTTACGAATTCTACTCATACCGTTAATATCCCATGAAGGGATGGGTTGCTCCAAGTATTGTATATGGCAATTAAATTCCATAAGCTTTTTTATAGCTTTTACAGTTCCATATACATCCCAATGCGTATTTGGATCTAATCTTAATGCAACTTTATCACCTACAGCTTCATAAATTGCCCTCACTCTTTTTATACTTTCATCAATATTTTGAGAGCATTTTATTTTTATTGTTTTTACGCCCATTCTTAATAGTTCCTTAGCTTTCTCAACCATTATGTCCGGTTCATCAATACCTATCTCACATGCAACTGGAATTTTATCTCGAAAACAACCACCTAACAATGTATAAACTGGAACCTTAAGTAGTTTTCCAGCAAGATCAAATAACGCAAGTTCTACTCCCTCCTTTGCACAAGTTGATTTTGCTAATGTAGCATCAACTATAGATAAAACATTATTTATGTTCGATGGATCTTGACCAATTATTTTAGGCGCAATATACTTTTGAATCGAAAAGTAAATTGACTCCAAAGTTTCACCATAGAATTCAGGCTCGAATGCGCATGCCTCACCTAACCCTATAGTTCCATCATCCGCATAAATCTTAACTAAAACCGCATTAGATTTATTAAATTCAGCATAAGCATCCGCAAATCTTTTAATTGGAATTCCAAATGGTATAGCCTCAATTTTGGTTATTCTCACTTTCATCTCCCTCATTATCATTTCTACCATACTTTTATTTATATCTAACAAAGATATATTTAAAAATTATCTAATAAAGGCGATTAAAGGATTTCATAAATATCTATAAGAACACTTAAAAATTTAAATACTAGATTGTTTTAATATTCAAATAAGCTTCTTGGAGGAAAAGAATTGTTAAAGCTTGTTAATGTTGTTAAAACTTTCGGTTCATTACGGGCTGTTGATGGAGTTTCACTTGAAATTAATGAAGGTTCTCTCACCGGATTAATAGGACCAAACGGAAGTGGAAAAACCACTTTATTTAATGTTATCTCAGGAATTTATAAACCAGATTATGGCGAGATATATTTTAAGGGAGAACGAATAGACGGCTTATCTCCTGATGAAATATTTCATAAGGGAATTGCTAGAAGCTTTCAAATTCCATCTCTCTTTATGAGAATGCCCGTTCTTCATAATACTCTTGTTCCTCCAAAGAATCAAATAGGAGAAAAAGCTAGCCGTGCCCCAATCCACCGCACTTGGAAGAAACAAGAAATAGAGAATGCAAGAAATGCGCAAAAGCTTCTAAAAATGTTACAATTAAATGGGGTGGCTAAGAATCTTGCCTCTAATATTTCTGGAGGGCAAATGAAGCTGCTGGAAGCAGCTCGAGCGGCTATTGGAGAACCTAAGTTGTTATTGCTTGATGAGCCTACTGCAGGGGTAGCTCCAAAACTGGCATATGAGATTTTTGAAAAGATAAGGACACTTGTTAAAGATTTTGGTATGACTTGCCTCATAATTGAGCATCGTTTAGACTTACTTTTTGATTTTGTGGAAAAAGTATTTGTAATGCATCAAGGCAAGATTATAGCGGAAGGAACAGGAAGTGAAATTTTAAATAATCAAACAGTTATTGATGTATATCTTGGAGGTTAAAGGAATGGAGAAAATTGCTGTGTTAGGAGCAGGTAATGGAGGCCACGCTTGTTCTGCCGATTTATCTTTAAGAGGTTATACAGTAAATCTTTATGAATTACCAAGATTTAAGGCAAATATAGAACCAATAGCAAAACAAGGTGGAATAGAAATACATGATGAAAAAGGAGTAAGATTTGCAAAATTAAATAAAGTAACTATAGAAATTAAGGAAGCAATTGAAGATGTTGATCTTATTCTTATTACTGTGCCAGCGTTTGCTCATAAACAGTTTGCTGAAGTTTGTATTCCATACCTTAAAGATGGACAGGTTGTAGTGTATCTTGGTAAAGGTGGTGGTACACTTGAATTTGCTAAAGTAATGAGAGAAATGAATGTTAAAAAGGATATTTTGTTAGGTGAAGCTAATACCCTTCCTTATACTGCACGGATTATAAAGCCAGGTTCCGTTCGAGTTTTTGTTAAAGTTAAAAAGTTATTTACAGTAGCTCTTCCAGCTAAAAATAATCAAGAACTGTTTAACTCTCTAAAAGATCTTTATTCATCGGTTACTTTAATGAGTAATGTGTTAGAAACAGTTTTAAATGATGTAAATGCTGTTCTCCATCCAGCTCCATCAATTTTAAATGCTGGTCGTATAGAATATTCAAAAGGTGAATTTTACATTTATAAAGAAGGAATGACACCTTCTGTCATAAATGTTATTAAAGCTGTAGATGATGAAAGACTAGCAGTAGTTAAGGCCTTAGGTTTTAAACAAATTCCATTTGAAAAGTTGTTTCCTGAAATCGGCTTTTCCGCTGAAGGTACACTTGAAGAAGTTGTAACTCATGTGTATGGTGCAGAAGGCATGAAATCTCCAGGAAGCTTACAAGGAAGATATATAACAGAAGATTTGCCATACGGATTAGTTCCTATAGCATCCATAGGCGACTTAACTCATATCCCTACTCCAGTAATTAAATCATTAATTGTTTTAGCATCCATCTTAAATCGAGTGGATTATTGGAGAGAAGGGAGAACATTAGAAAAACTTGGAGTAGCCAATTTAAGCTTAAGTGAATTGCTAAACTTCATAACTAATGGACCTATATGGTGAAATTTATAATCCGCTTAATGTATATTTTAATTTATTTTAAACGTAGTTAAATTAATACAATTTCTTTCCTAAAAATATTTCACCTAATTCTTTATGATCTACTACTTCTTTTGTACTTCCCATAAACACTTTTCTTCCAGCAACTAAGACGGCTACATAATCAGCTATTTGAAGGGCCTTCTTAACATTTTGTTCTACAAGAATTACAGTTACGCCTTTATCGCGTATTTCAGAAATCTTTCTAAATATTTGTGTAACTATTGCAGGTGCTACTGAAGCTGTTGGTTCGTCCAGCATTAAAAGAGTTGGTTTCGTCATCAATCCTCTACCAATAGCTAATAGTTGGCGTTCCCCTCCACTTAATGTCTTTGCCTTCTTTCTTCTCTTTTCTTTAAGAATTGGAAAAAGTTGAAAAATTTCTTCCATTCGTTCATATAAAGTTTGCTTATCATTAATTGTATAGCCACCGAGCTCTAGATTATCTTGAATACTAAGATTGGTAAAAACATTTTGAATTTGAGGAACATAACTAATGCCTAATTTAACGATTTCGCTAGAGTTTAAAGAGGTTATTTCTAAATCTTTAAAATAGATTTTTCCATTAAATATATTGGTTTCTCCAAAGATAGATTTTAATAATGTACTTTTCCCGCTACCATTTGGACCTATAAGTGCTAATATATTGCCTTGAATTACATCAAGATCTATATGTTGAATTATAGCTAATTTATGGTATCCTGCTGTAAGATCACTAACTTTAAGTAGTACATCACTCAAATATTAAGATCCTCCAACAGATTTTTCCTCATTAATTGCGCTCCATGCTGGTGTCTCAATTGGTTTTTCTGGAATCAAGCCACTTGGTTTAAACATCAAGATTAAAATAATTAATATCGCATATGCGATGTAACGTAAATAATCTATGTGAAAAGCCATCGTACCTAGTTTGCTTTGCAGTTCAAATGAAACTACTCGAGTAGCTAAATCTATAGCTGATATGACTAAAGCACCAAGAAAAGATCCTTTAATATTTGCTGTTCCTCCCATAAATACCATTACCCATACGACGAATGTTACAACAGGTAAAAACGCGTCTGCTTGAACAAATCCGCTATAATAACTGTAAAGAACACCAGCAATAGCTGCAAAACCAGAACCGAGCATCATTACCTGTCCTCTTATCCAAGAAACTTTTTTACCAAAGCTTAATGAAGCCATCTCGTTATCCCTAATAGATTCAAGCAATCGCCCATATGGCGAGTTTACCAGCTTAATCATATAAAGATATATGCAGATTGCGCATATCAAGCAAATTAAAGCATAACTAAGATATCTTAATTTAACATCACTAATCCAGATAAATGGGTTGGGTATACCAGCAATCCCCTGTGTCCCTCCAGAAAATGATTCTTGTCCTCGTATAACTATTCTAAAGATTTCGCCTGCTGCAAGTAAAGTTATACCGAGATAGTCTCCTTTAAGTTTTAAGGCTGGAAAAGAAGCGACGTATCCAGCTAGAGCTCCAAAGATAAAAGCTATAGCTATAGATGAAATAAATGCTACAGCATTTATTAAAGGTTCGCTTTCAGCAATACTTCCTCTCAACACTATAGCTTCAGATGAACCTATAGCTACCATATGACCAGTTAAATATAACAAGAAAACGCTAGAGATATAACCTGAAGTATAACATCCAATAGAATAAAAGAGAACTTTCCCAAAGTTTGGTTGTCCTGCAACCCCATATTCTAAGTTTAAACTTAATGAAAGTATCGCGTATACACTAAAAAAAATTGTAAATGAAGATATTAGTCCTAAAATATCAACAGCCACTTTACTTACCCCAATATAAATATATTTTTTTCAAAATTTTTGCTAAGTTTACATCCTCTAAAACTAATCCTGTTGGTTTAAAAAGTAAGAAAGATATCATAAGAGCAAATGTAAGCACAGGTTTATACATAATGCTTATGCCAAAAAATCTGTTAATAAGATCCATTATTAGATTTTCAGAGAGGCCAACTAGGTATCCTCCCACAATGGTGCCAAAAAAGCTATAATAACCCCCCACAGTGGAGGCTGCGAATCCTCTTAAAAGAATTACCCATCCAATTTCTGGATTAGTTTGTGTATAAATAGACCAAAAAGCTCCTGCAATACCTGCAAGCCCACCACTTATAATCCAAGTTAAACGCCTAATATAATCAACATTTATTCCAGTAGCACGAGCAAGTGAAACATTTTCAGCTACAGCCCTCATAGCTTTACCACTTTTTGTTGAAAGAAACAAAAATTCAAGTAATAAAACAGAAGCGAGAGTTACAGGTACTGCCCATAAAAATAGATTTGTTATTCTACCATCTCCAATTGTATAAATCGTTCGTAAAGATATTTCTGACATTATTGTTAATAATCTCTGTGATGTAGTTATTATATATAGGGAGTATCTCAGTCCTAGCGATACAGCAAAAGAAGCTACCATTAACATTAATGATGTCGCACCTTTACGTGTAAGCGGCTTAAAAACAACTTCATCTATTAACAAAATTATTAATGCAGGTACTATGAATGATGAGATTATGGCTATTGGAAGATTTAATGGATAATATATGAATTTAGTTATTAAACAAGCTACATAAGCACCTATAGTTACGAGTTCTCCATGAGCAAAATTAAATATCTTTGTAACAGCAACGGTTTGGGTTACTCCTATTCCTATAAGCGTAAAGAGGCTGCCAACTAGAATTGAACGCAAAATAGAATCAATAAGCAGTATTTCCATGAGCATCACTTAAAAAATAAAAAAAGGTAAAAGAAGTTTAACCCATAAATGCTTCAGGAACCCAGGGACCAAACTCACCTGTAGTAGCTGAGTAATACTTACTGTACTCGAATTTATATGTATTATTTACTTTTGTAACATGCCAGACACCGAAATCACACTTGGCTAAATCACCATTTTCATCAAGTGGAGTTGGCCCAGAGGCACCTGCATATCGTTCAGCTACTTTAGGAACAATTTTCCATAAAGTTTCACCGAACTTACCCTCCGTTTCTAAGAGGGATAAACAAAGAATCCAAACATCATCATAGAAATATGTAGCCCAGCCTGAGGGTGATGTACCAGTTTTAGCTCTATAGGCTTCAGCAAACTCTCTATTAATTTTGCTTAAGGGATTTACTGGGAAGAGTCCAGTCGAATCTACTTTCGCCAGAAAATCACCGATAGCTGTTGGAGCAGCGGGTGGCAAAAATGCATCCCTCTTTGCATCTGTTGTACCATACCATTTAACTTTACTTAAAACAGGGTCTGTCGCAGCATGACCATATATATTTAATCCATCAGTCTCAAATGTTACATGAAAGACTGCAGTCTCTTCATCAGCTCCCAACTCTTTAACTGCTGCACTTAATGCCGCTACTTCGCTAGAATAATCAGGAAGATCTATCATATATTTGATCTCTTTCCACACCCCACCTAGCTTCTCAAACGCCTTTTTGGTATAGTCATTTAGTGACCTGCCAAATGAATCATCCCTATAAATACATGCAACTTTCCTCTTCCCCTCAGACCACATAAGTTTAGCAACAGGTCCAGCGGAAAGTTTGTTGGTAACAAATGGGCGGAATATGTAATCCTTTACACTATATTCTTCTGAACTGGACATGGCAACAGAAACTATTTTATTAGCATCGCAATAAGCTTTAATCCCTCCAACTTCAATACTATTACCAGGTCCAACAATTGCTTTTATACCTCTTGTCTCAACAAGAGATGTAAGAGCCTTTAATGCGCCTTCAGCGGTAGTTCCCGTATCAGCGCTTATTATCTCAAATCGTATACTTGAACCAGCTTCTTCTAACTCACGATTTACATGATCAAGTCCAACTTCAAAAGCACTTTTCTCCTCTTCACCAAACGCTGCCGCTGCACCAGAAGTACAAACCAAGGCTCCAATTGTAATTGTTTTCCCTCCAGCAGGTGCTGTTACTGTTTCTGTTTTCGTTACTGTTGTTACTGCTCCTGGAGCTGCTTTTGGAGCTGCTCCATAACCTATTGCAGCTCCAACAGCTAAACCAACAATACCAGCTCCAACAGTCTTCAAGTAACCTCTTCTAGAAGGAACACCTTCCCCTTTTTTTTCTTCACTCAAAAATTTTCCCCTCCTAAAAATAAAAGAACTATCTAAAATGATTTATTAAAACTTAAAGTATTTAAGCTTTACGGTTAGGATGAATGCCCTGTAAAGTTAAGGCACTATAGCCTTAAGGCTCTTTAGCTAGCATTTCAAGCGATTTGGAAAAAGCCAAAATTTAAGGCACTGCCTTTCAAAAGTGAGCCTTAACTTTACAGAGCACATATATAATTAGAAAAGTTTAAATTAATGTGGGGGAGAAAAACATCTTTAGGTGATGAATAATGGCTAGAAAACCTTTAGAAGGTGTTTTTCCTTTAATGCCCTTTGTGATAAAAAATAATCAGGAAATAGATTTTGAAGGTTTAAAGGCGAATCTTCAATTTTTAAATGAAGCTGGTGTTCAAGGGTTTATAGCTTTTGGATGCATGGGAGAATTTTATGCTCCCAGTGAAGAAGAATTTAATAAATTTGTTGATGTAGCAGTTGATTCTGCAGGAAAGCTTGCTTCAGTTTTTGGTGCAACCTTCCAAAATACTAAAGAATCTATAAGGAGAGCTAAATACGCTGAAGATGCTGGAGCTGATGGTGTAATGATCGCATCCCCATACGTTATAAATCCAACTTTAGAAGTTGCTTATGAGCATTACCGATTGATAAATGAGGCGGTTGATGAAATTCAAATAATGGCATATAATTACCCTCCCTTAACTAGAGGGTTAAATATGACACCTGAATTTTGGGATAAGCTTCTCACATTAGATAGAATAAAGGCTGTTAAAGAATCAAATACAGATATTATTCACCGATGTAGATTACTATATAAAATTGCCGATAAAATTAATGTTTTCTCTGGAGGTGAGGGGTGGTTCTTTCCAGACGGTATTCTTGGGGCCAAAGGCATAGTTTCTCTATTTGGAATGGCTGTGCCTAAGCAGGTATTGGCTTTGTATAAAGCTTGCAGAGATAAAGATATAGATAAAGCTGTTAAGCTTCATAAAAAATTTGTTGAAGCTCAAAACTTAATAACAGCTGAAAATGAAGTTGCTTTCTTAAAGGCTACAACAGAATTAGGTGGAAATAAAGCTGGTCCGCCTAGAGCTCCTTATCCACCACTAGATAAGGAAACCTATGAAAAATTAAAGCGGTTACTAGAGGAGATTAAAAGCTTATAAAAATTAAACTCTAAATCTTTTTTCCATCTTATTTTTGAAGGTTTAGTTAATGGCTCACACAAACTTCGGGGTTATTCTGCCTATTTATGGTGAAAAAAGAATTGATTGGAAATCTATTTTAAATTACGTTAAAACTGTAGAGCGTTTAGGTTTTAACTCTATATGGGTGCCGGATCATCTTACAAATCCTTTTCTTGAAGACTCATTTATGCTCGATTCATGGACAGTTTTATCAGCTTTAGCTTTAATCACTAAAACTATCAGGTTAGGAACATATGTATTATGCAACCAATATAGAAATCCATCTTTAATAGCAAAAATGGTTAGCACATTAGATGTTATTTCTAATGGCAGAGTCGATTTAGGAATTGGCGCTTGCTGGTTTAAAAAAGAATTTGACTCTTTTGGTCTTAATTGGGCTTCCCGTAGAACTAGATTAGAAAGATTAAAAGAAAGCATTAAAGTGATTAGGGCGTTAATGAATGAAGAGAAATTCTCTTTTCATGGAAAATACTATAATTTAAAAGAAGCAACCCTTAATCCTAAACCAATTCAAAAACCCAATCCCCCAATATGGATAGGGGGAAACTCAAAAGAGATAATGGAGATTACCGCCGAATTAGGAGATGGATGGATACCTGAAGGTTTACCTCCAGAAAATTTCGCCTCTGGAGTAGCATTTATAAAGAATAAAGCTAAGGAGTTTGGACGCGACCCAAATAAGATTCTTTTCGCATGGGGTGGAAGTGGTATTCGAAACATAATAGCTAAAGATGAAGATTTTGCAATAAAAATTGCAGAATCTACTTTAGGTTTATTAAAACCCCATCTTTTACCTTGGATAATAGGTTCCCCCACTCAATGCATTAAAAAAATAGAGTCTTATATTAAAGCGGGTGCAACACATATAGTGCTTGGTTTTTATGATTTTCCTTCTACGCAAGCCCTTAAATTATTTTCAAAAACAATTCTTTCAACATTTAAATAGGATTTTCTTTAAAATTTATATTCTCTCTTTTTGCTATATGATAAGAAAACCTATTATTAAAAAAAGTTTTTATAAAGCCTTTTAAGGAAAGATTTAATCTTTATTCAAAGCTTTTATATTTGGAAAATATTAATTCAAGGAAACTAATCATTACAATCGCTTTTAATAAAGCGAGGCGTTAAACTATGAGTAAGGATGTTGGGATTACAGTTAAAAAGTTTGAGGATTTTTCAGAATGGTATACGCAGATTGTTATTAAAACTGAGCTTGCAGATTACGCGCCGTTAAAAGGTTTTATGGTTCTTAAGCCTTATGGGTACTCTATTTGGGAGAAAATAAGCTCTTTTGTTGATTGCGAATTAAAGAAGCTAGGTCACAAAAACGCTTATTTTCCAGCTTTAATCCCTGAAAGCTTTCTTAAAAAGGAAGCTGAGCATTTTAAAGGTTTTTCTCCAGAAGTTTTTTGGGTTACTCATGCTGGAGATGACGCTTTAACTGAGCGTTTAGCAATTAGACCCACATCCGAAACTATTGCTTATGTATCTTATGCTAAATGGATTAAAAGTTGGAGAGATCTCCCTCTATTGTTAAACTTTTGGAATTCAGTGTTAAGGGCTGAAATTAAATCTACAAAGCCTTTTTTGCGAACTAGTGAATTTTTATGGCAGGAAGGCCATACTGTTCATGCAACTAAGGAGGAAGCTGATAAAGAAGTTATGGTTATCTTAAACCTTTATAAAAGGTTGATTGAGGATTGCTTAGCTATTCCAACCTTAGCAGGTTATAAATCTGATAAGGAAAAGTTTGTTGGAGCGCTTTATACAGCTACCTTAGAAAGCCTTATGCCTGATGGAAAAGCTCTTCAAATGGCTACATCGCATAATTTAGGTGAAAACTTTTCAAAAGCTTTTGAAATTAAATATGTTGGTAAAGACGAGCAGGAGCATTATGCTTGGAACACTTGCTGGGCAATATCTTGGCGTTTAATAGGCGCCTTAATAATGGTTCATGGAGATAATAAAGGTTTAGTTTTACCGCCTAAAATAGCGCCTACTCAAATAGTTATTGTTCCAATATTTTATTCCGAAGAGGATAAAGTAAAAGTTTTAACTAAAGCTAAAAACGTTTTTTCTAAGCTTAAAAAAGCTAAGTTAAGCGTTGAATTAGATGATAGACCGCAATATACGCCTGGATGGAAGTTTAATGAATGGGAGATGCGTGGCATCCCATTAAGAATAGAAATTGGCCCAAAAGATGTTCAAAATAATCAGGTTGTAGCTGCTAGAAGAGATTCAGGTGAAAAAATTGTTATCAAGGATGAAGAGTTAACAACTGCTGTTAGAAATCTTCTTAAGGAAATTCAAAAAAGCCTTTTTGAAAAAGCTAGGAAATTTCTTGAAGAGCATATAACAATTGTTAGAAGCTATGATGAATTCAAAAAAGTTTTAGAGGAGAAGGGGGGTTTCATTAAGGCTTGCTGGTGCTCAAGCGATTTTTGCGAAGAAAAAATAAAGGAGGAAACTGGCGCAACAATTAGGCTCATTCCATTTGAAAAACAGGAAATTTTCGGTTCATGCATTTATTGCGGAAAAGAAGCTAATAAAATAGCTTACTTCGCTAAATCCTATTAAAATAGTTTGGTTACGAAAGGGTTTTCTCTTTTACCTTAATGGTTTAGTAAGAGTTTTTATGCAATAACTTTTTTAAATGCGGATAAACAACTTTAACATAAAAGAGAGTGAAAGGTTTATGCCTAAAAAAAGGCGTTCAAGAGGTAGAAGTAAAGGCGGAAAAGGTCGATCAGATCTTGTTCAATGCAGCAACTGCGGCATGCTTGTTCCTAGAGATAAAGCTAAAAAAGTAACTACGCAAGTATCTTTGGTTGATCCTATTTTAGCTAAAGAGTTAAAGGCTAAAGGAGCTTATATTGCAAGCCAAAAAGTTGTTAAATACTATTGCGTTTCATGCGCTGTTCATTTTGGAGTTGTAAAGGTTAGGGCTAAAGACGAACGAAAACAATTTTAAAACTTAAAATCCTAAAAAATGTTATCTAAAATAAAGGGTTCCATTGAATCGGCTTTAAGCTTCATAGCGAAGCTTCTTCATAAAGCAGGTTTATCCCCCTCCATTTTAAGTTTAATAGGTTTAATATTCGCTTTTTTTTCAGGATTCACCTATTATAAATCAAATTTTATTTTTGAAAGAATTTGTTTAGCTGCTTTATTAATGCTTATTTCAGGTTTTTTCGATGCGATTGATGGTGTTGTAGCTAGAAAATATGGTGAAGCCTCAAGCTTTGGCGGGTTGCTTGATTCAACCTTAGATAGATTAAGCGAAATAACAATTTATTTTGGGTTAATTTTAGGAAAATTAACAAGCGTTGAAATAGGTTTAGCTGCTTTATCCTCCTCGCTAATGGTAAGCTATGTTAGGGCTAGAGCTGAGGTTGAAGGCCTTAAACTTTCAGGCGTAGGTTTAGCTGAAAGACCTGAAAGATTAATAATCTTAGCTTTATTCTCGTTTTTAAATAAAATTCAAATAGGTTTAATAATAATATTTTTCCTTTCATCATTAACAATAATTCAAAGGTTTATTTATGCTTTTAAAAAATTGAAGGGTTGATAAATGGGTAAAGTCAAAAAGGGAGTTCAATGCAGCATTTTAAACTGCAATAAACCCGCTATAAAATATGTTTCTAAAGAAAAATTAAGCGAAGCTAAGTTTGCTTCAACTTCTGAAAGCGGAAAAGCCTACTTATGCAATGAACATTATAAAATGTTTAAAAAGAAAATTAAAAGCATGAAAAAACTTGAAAAATGGAGATTCATGGGTTAAACATAAACAAGCATTAATAAAAAAGAGGTAAGTTAAATGCGAATGCTTTTAATTCATGCTGATGAATTCAGTTATGAAGTAAAAAGCAAAGCTATACCTGAACCTGAAGAACCAAAAAGCTTTAAAGCGTTTGTTAAAAACGCGCTTGTAGCTTTTTGCACAATTGAAAAAAATGATGAAAAAAACCCTGAAGCTATAGCTTTTAAAGCTGCTGAGAACATTATTGATGTTTTTAATAAAGTTAAAGCTGAAAATATAGTGATTTATCCTTATGCTCATTTATCAAGCGATTTAGCTTCAAAAGAAGTTGCTATTCCAATTCTTGAAAATATAGAGAGAAAAATTAATGAGGAAGGTTTTAAAGTTTATAGAAGCCCATTCGGTTGGTATAAAAGTTTTAATTTAAACTGTAAAGGTCATCCGCTTTCAGAGCTTTCTAGAACAATTACGGTTGAAAAAGAGGAAGGTGCAGCTGAAATTAAAACTGAATACGCTATAATGGATTTGAATGGAAACCTTCACCATCCATTAGAGTATAATTATAAACCTGAAGAAACCGATCTTAAAGCCTTAGTTGAAAAAGAAGCTTTAAAAAAAGAGTTGATCGGCGGTAAACCTAAATTTCTGGATTACTGCAGCAAATTTAGCATAGAATGGGAACCATACTCCGATATAGGTCATATGCGTTATGGGCCTGAAGGCGGGTTAATTTTTGATTTAATAAGCGAATATGCATGGCAAGTTGCTAACTCTCTTGAAATTCCAATCTTCAGCGTTAAAGGAACAAACATGTTTAATGTAGCTGAACCACCTGTAAAAGAGCATGCCAAACTTTTTGGAGAAAAACTTTATGAAATTAAGGTTGATGAAAAAACCTTAATTTTAAGGTATGCTGCTTGCCATCAACAATTCGCTATGGTGAAGGATTGGATTATAAGCCATAAACAAATGCCTTTTGGAACATTTGAAGTAGCTGATAGTTATAGGCTGGAGAAAAGCGGTGAACTGCTGCTTTGCTTTAGAGTTAGAAAACTTCACATGCCTGATCTGCATATTTATTGCAAGGATTTAGAAAACGCTAAAGAAATTTCATTAAAAATTCATGAAAAAATTTATGAAGAAATAAGAAAGCTTGGAAGAGAATATGTTTCAATATATAATATTACAAAAAAGTTTTTTAATGAAAACAAAAGCTTCCTTTTAAAGCTTTTAAGCATAGAAAAAAAACCTGTATTAATAAATTTTGTTCCTGAAGGAAGATTTTACTGGGTTATAAATGTTGAATATACAATTATTGATGAATTAAATAGGCCTAGAGAAATAGCAACTTTTCAAATTGATGTTGGAAACTCTAAAAGATTCGGTATTCATTATATAGATGAAAAAGGAGAGAAAGTTTATCCCCCCATAATCCATACAGCTTTAATTGGAACCATAGAAAGATACCTATTCACCTTATTAGATTCAGCTTCAAAAAAAGAAGCTGAAGGTTTAAAGCCTTCTTTACCTTTATGGCTTAGCCCAACTCAAGTACGGTTAATCCCAATTAATCAATCCTATTTACCTGAAGCTTTAAACCTAGCTGAAAAACTAAAATCCGCTTTAATTAGAGTTGATATAGATGATAGAGAAGATACAGTGCCTAAAAAAGTGCTTTTAGCAGAAAAAGAATGGATTCCCTATATTTTAGTGATTGGCAAAAAAGAAGTTGAAACTGGAAAATTAACCGTTAGAGTTAGAGAAGAAGAAAAACAAAAAATCATGCTTATCGAAGATTTAATTGCAGAAATTAAAAGCAAAACTAAAGGTTACCCATTTAAGCCATCAACTCTACCTATGCTTTTAAGCAAAAAACCAGTTTACAAAATGGTTAAATAATAAATTTAAATGGAAATCTTTAAATTCTTATAATGCAACGAAAAATAGTAAAAAAGCTTTTTGGAGGATTCATCCTTTATGAGTAAAGATCAAATTTATGGCGGTTTAATATTTGCTATTGCTTTAATAGTTGCTATAGGCTATATAACTGCTTTTTTTGCGCCTTACCTTAATTTACCTTCCTGGTGGAGAGATTGGGCTATTGCTTTACCAATATTCATAATAGTCTTAGCTGTTTTAGGAATATTCATGTGGATTGGTTGGGTTATGTTTACTACGCCTCCACCTCAACCTATAGAGGTTGAAGAAGAAAAAGAAGGGGAAAAAGAAAAAACTGGGGAGGAAACTAAAAATGAGTAATGAAAAAACTCCAACAGGAATCCGTGGCTTAGATGAAATGATTGGTGGAGGGTTCCCTAAGGGAAGAGTAATACTTGTAATGGGTGGTCCAGGCACAGGAAAAACCATTCTTTCAACTCAATTTATAATCAATGGAATTGAAAAATATAATGAAAATGGGCTTTTCGTAAGCTTAGACGAAAGCAAAACGCATTATTACTCTGAAATGGTTAAATTTGGTTGGGATTTAGCTAAATATGAAGCTGAAAAGAAATTTGCTTTTGTAGACGCTTCTCCAATAAGGCATCTCCCCGGAGAAGTTAAAGTTGGAAAATTAACTATTGGACGTAGAGACTTCTCTATGCTAAGTTTGCTTGAAGCCGTAAAGGCTGGAGCTCAAAGCGTTAAAGCGCAAAGAATAGTTGTTGATCCTATAGCATCCTTAATTTTTCAATTTCCTGATCCAGTTGAACGAAGAACAGCTATATTAGATTTAATTGAAGCTTTAGCAGCGCTTGAAGCTACAACAATTCTTACAACTGAGCTTAGAGCTTATGGATTGGAAAGAACTGTTCAATTAGAAGAGTATTTAGCGCATGGAGTAATTGTTATGCAAACTTTAAAAGCTGGAAGAGCTTATGTTAGAGCTTTACAAATAGAAAAAATGAGAGAAGCAGATATTGATGTTCAACCTAGACCATATAAAATAACAGCTTCAGGCATAGAGGTTTTTCCTGAAGAAACAGTTTTTTAAATTTTAACCATTTTTTCATATTCTTCAATATTTATTGCATCCATGTCTAAAAGTTTTTTAGCAATTTCAGAAATCTTCATGAAACATTTTAAATTCACATTTTCTTCCATAAGTTTTTCTTGAGCCCCTTCTTCCCTATCAATCAAAACTATAGCATCTGTAACGATTCCCCCTTCAGATTTAATCGCATTTATAGCATTAAGCATGCTTTTACCTGTCGTAATTAAATCATCAACAATTAAGATTTTCTCTCCTGGATAAAGAAGCCCTTCAACCCTTCTCTCTCTTCCATGCGGTTTAGCTTCTTTTCTTACATAAATGAATGGTTTGCTTAATTTAAAAGCTAATATTGAAGCAAAAGGAACACCTGCTGTTGGAATGCCAGCGATTCTTTGAAAATTATTTACACCTACTGAATTAGCAAGCTTTTCATAGAATTCAATAACTTTTTTTAAAGCTTCAGGAAAGCTTAAAATTAATCTTAAATCTATATAGTAAGAGCTTATTTTTCCGCTTGTAAGCTTAAAAATGCCAAATTTAACTGCGCCTGTTTTAAGCAAAATCCTGCAAAAATCTAATTCATCTTGCATTATTTTTCAACTCTAAAATGGTATATGAAGCGTATGGAATTATTAAAATATTTTTTTCATTTTTAAAGTTTAATTTAACATTTTTTAATGCTAAATTTAATGTCTCGCAAGGTTTAAAACCTAAAATTTCTCGAGCATAATAATTTGGTAAAGAAGAAATTAAATATATTTTGGTTTTCTCTAAAATTTTATTGATTATCTCTTGAATTAAACATTCAAAAATTGAAAATATATTTTCCTCATTTTTTTCTTTCGCCCGCTTAAGTTTAGGATTAAAACCTAATCCATTTCGGCATTCAGCCAAATAAACTACAGCGCTTTCCTCTTCACTGATATTGCTTAAATTTTTTAATCCCGGTAATGCTTTTAAAAAATTTGAATCAAAAAAGCTTCCTCCAGCGCTTCCAATAGTTAACCCTGCTTTATTTTCAACTTTAAATTTTAAAGCTTCAATAAACTCTTTTTCTTTATTTAAAGTTTCATTTAAGCTTCCTAAAATAATATTGGCAGCTTCGCCTTTAACATTTGGAACCAACGTTAACGCTAAATCTATCAAGAAAATGTTTTTAAATTCTTCAATTATTTTTTCAGCAGCATAAACATTATGATAAAAGCTATCAATGTTTAAGGCTATAAACTTTAATAATTCAATAATTGTTTTTTCTCCGCTTAAACCAAAAATCGCTTGAAGAAAGGGATTAAAAAAATTAAATAAAAAACTTGAATAAACATCTCCAATAAGTATTTTTGCATCTGCTTCTTCAAAAATTTTATTTAAAAAAAACTTTACGCCTAAATTTGTTTCTTTAACAAAAGAAGCTTCGTTGTTTAATGGATTATGATATACTTCATTAAATGTTTCCATCTCATTATTTGTTAAGCCTCTTTTAAAGAAAAACTCTTCAAAATTTGGGAAACGAATAATATTTAAATCTTCTTTTTTTAAACCCTTATTAAAAAGCTCCTCCTTGATAATTGACATTAACTCATTTATAAGATTCGTTTGAATGCTTTCTTTAGGCGCAATTAAAACAGCTTTTTTAATTTCTTTTTCTGAAAACAATTTTTCAATATAATCTTTCAACGAAAGGTTAGCTTGAGCAACTGTATTTTTGTTTTCCTCTAAATTTTTAGGCGATAAAACTTTGTATAACTCTTCATTCTCGATTAATACGGGTAATTCTGTATCGCCATAAGGTAACCAAAATTCCTTCATAAATTTGAAGCCTCTTCTTTGATTCTCTTTAAAACCAAAAATAAGATTGCTAAATAAGTTTTACTCAAAAACTTGTTAAAAGCATAATTTTATTAAGCTTGTTTATGCATAGCCCATTCTGGGGCTTTCGCGTTTAAAACAAACTCTTCTGGAAGATAAGGTTTAATATCAATTATAGGTGAACCCTCAAAAGCATCCAAGCCTTTAACGATTAAAATGCAACCATCAATTTTCACAAGCTCAACTATGCATAATCCAATAGGGTTTGGTCTGCTTGGGCTTCTAGAAGCAAAAACTCCAACTTGAGGCGCATTTTTATGTCTTTTTGGAACAACTTTTAAAACATTTCTTTCCTGTTCGTTATCTCTTAAATGAAACCAATAAAGAATAATAAGATGAGAGAAATCATTAATATTTTGAAGTCCCTCACAAAACTCTTGAAAAATTCTAATTTTAGATAATTCATTAACGCTTTCTACAATTCCAATAAACTTTAACTCTGCTGCTTTATTGTTCATGGCGTTAAGCTTCCTTTTTTCTTTTTAAGCTTCTTTAAAATTAACTTATTTTAGCATCTTAAATATTAATTTTTTAATGCGTAAACAATTTTAAAAATATAGAAAAGAAAAAATATTGTTACAATTATGCTTTTTGCATTAAGTTAAATGCGGATTGAGGATGCTATAGTTGGTGGGGTAGAAAAAATTTTCTCTATAGATTTTTTTATTGAATCTATTCCTAAGATTCTTTCTGTAAGTTTTTGAGCTTCATCTTCATCCATTAAGCTTGATTGAGCAATTAACGCATCTATATTTTCCGGAATCACAATAGATTCTTGAGGTGTAACAATTGTAAATGATATTTTATTTTCATTTTTATGAAAAGTATTCATTAAGATATAAACCATATATGTATCATATCTTTTTAATTCTAAATCTCTTGAAGCTTCAATTAATTGGGATGTTGATTGAGCATTTTCTATTACTGCTACTCTTCTTTCTCTTTTGAATATTTCATATACCTCTTCTTGGTTTGGCGCTTCACTATTAAAGTTAAAGGTTAAATAGGTTAAATGAGCTAGCGTATGAGGGATTACGAAAGCGGATGTTGATATTTTAAGGTTTTCTATAACTGTTTTAACGTCTTCAGCATGATGGCTTGGGGCTGGGCTCCATTTTACCGCGTTTATTGGGCCTGTTTTATCATCGCATGGATCTGCTGCCCGCCTTAATAAAACAGCTTCAACATTCCTTACTTGATAATATTCCATTAAAGGTTTTATTATTCTGCATAAAGCTGTTGTATTGCAGCTAACAACTCTAATATATTTTTTTCCTTGAGCCGCGTTAAAGTTGCATCTAGAATTAAAGCTTAGCTCAGCTATTTCTTTTGGTTCTCCTCCTTGAAAAATAGCTTTTTTATTATATGAAATGTAAAGTTTTTTGTTTTCAATTCCTTTTCCGCCTGGTGAACAATCTATTATTGCATCGCTAAGCTTAACCATATCCTCTATTGAACCTTTAACCTTCAATCCTTTGCTTGAAAATTTTGTTAAAGAATCTTTTGGTGCAAAAATTGAAAAGCCTTTTTCAATAGCTAAAAAAGCTTCATGGTCTGGTGTATATTTTCCTACGCCTATTAAATTTAGAAGGGGATGCTTAGCTACAGCTTCAGCAACCCTTTTACCTATTGTTCCATAACCGTTTATTGAAACATTAACCTTCATATGCTTTCTCCTTTTTAATTAAAGGTTTGAAAAGTTATCTTCGCATTTACTGCATAAATAAATGTGGAGATAATATTCATCTAAAGTTAATTTGCAATGACAGTGGGGGCAGCAAACCTCTTTATAATCCATTTTCTTTTCACTTTAATTGCTTGCGTTTGAGATATGGTTAGTTATAATCAAGTAATATATTTAAAGCTTTCTATGTAATACCTTTTTTAAATTTTAAAATTAAGTAATATGCTTATAGAACTTAAGATAATACTTTTTGCAAAATAAAGCTTTCTCCATTAAACCATAAAATTAATTTAACACTTCAATATGTAAAATTAATTGATAAGGCTTGCCGGAGGAAAAATCTTGATTTATAAATTAGCAATTAACGGTTTTGGGCGTATAGGAAGATGCTTTCTTAGAGCCTCATTAAATAATGAAGCATTTAAAAAGAAATTCTCTATAGTAGCTATTAACGATTTAACAGATGCAAAAACTCTCTCGCATTTATTAAAATACGATTCAATATTTAAAATTTTAAATTTTGATGTGACAGTTAAAGAAAACATTATTAAAGTTGGAGACATTGAATTTTTAGTTTTAAAGGAATCTAACCCTGAAAATTTACCCTGGAAATCTCTCGGAATAGATTATGTTCTTGAATCAACAGGTTTATTTACAAGCCGTGAAGGAGCTGAAAAACATTTAAAGGCTGGAGCTAAAAAAGTTATAATTTCAGCTCCAGCAAAAAACCCTGATGTAACGATAGTAATGGGTGTTAATGAAGAAATTTATAACCCGAAAAAACATAAAATTATTTCAATGGCCTCCTGCACAACTGGAAGCTTAGCTCCAGTAATTAAAGTTCTCAATGAAAAGTTTGGTGTTGAAACTGGTTTCATTACCACCTGCCACGCTTATACAAATGATCAAAGGCTTTTAGATTTACCTCATAAAGATTTAAGAAGAGCTAGAGCTGCAGCTCTTTCAATAATTCCAACCACAACCGGCGCAGCTAAAGCCATAGGTGAGGTTCTTCCAGAATTAAATGGGAAACTTGATGGCTTAGCTTTAAGGGTTCCAGTTCCAAACGGTTCAATAACCGATATAGTTGTTTTGCTGAAAAAAGAGGTAACCAAAGAGGATGTTAACAACGCCTTAAAGGAAGCTGCCCAAAACAAGCTTAAAGGAATAATAGAATATACTGAAGAACCGATAGTCTCAGTAGATATAATTGGAAATCCCCATTCAGCTATAATTGATGGATTAAGCACCAATGTTATAGGAGGAAAAGGAAGAATGGTGAAAATTTTAAGTTGGTATGATAATGAATGGGGCTTCTCAAATAGGCTTATAGATTTATTAATTTATATCGCTTCAAGGGATGAGGAAAGCGTTGAATGAATTTTTAACTTTAGATGATTTAAACCTTAATGGAAAAACAGTTTTTTTGAGAGTAGATATTAACTGTCCTTTAAACCCTGAAACTAAAAAAATAATTGATGATTTTAGAATTAAAGCTAGCGCTTTAACATTAAAAGAGTTAATTGAGAAAGGTGCTAAACCAATTGTTTTAGCGCATCAAGGGCGACCGGGCGATTGGGATTTTATCTCCTTAAGAGAGCATGCTGAAAAATTTAAAGAGCTTGGCTTCAAAATTAAATTTATAGATGAAGTTTATGGAGATAAAGTTTTAAATGGTATTAAAAGCCTTAAGCAAGGCGAAGCGCTTTTACTGGAAAACGTAAGGTTTAACCCGGAGGAAACGCTTGAAAAAACTCCTGAAGAACATTCTAAAAGCAATTTTGTTAAATTTTTAGCGCCTTTAGGCGACTTCTTTATTAATGATGCTTTTTCAGCTGCTCATAGATCTCAATGCTCTTTAGTAGGCTTCACGCCAGTAATGCCTTCAGCTGCAGGTAGATTAATGGAGGCTGAAATAAAAAACTTAAGCAAACTTTTTTATGCTGAAAAACCTTCAATAGCTATTTTGGGCGGAGCAAAATTTTCAAGCTCCATAAAAATTATTAATGCGTTTTTAAATAGGGGGTTTGAAAAAATTCTTTTAGCAGGTTTATCTGGTCAAGCTTTTTTAAAAGCTTTAGGGTTTAACCTTGGAGTTATTAATGAAGCTAAACTTAAAAAAGAAGCTTCATCTTCATTTTATGAAGAGGCTAAAAAGCTTCTTAAAGTTTATTCAAATAAAATTTTGATTCCTGAAGATTTCGCTATAGAAAAAAACGGTGAAAGAATAGAAATTTCAAAAAATGATTTACCAATTGAATATCCAATTTATGATATTGGAAGCGAGACAATAAATAAATTTAAAAACGCTTTAATTGACGCTAAAACCATTTTTTTAAGCGGGCCTGCAGGAGCCTTTGAAAAACCTAAATTCCGTAAGGGAACTGAAGAATTGCTTAATGCTATAGTTGACTCTAAAGCTTTCACTGTTGTTGGCGGCGGTCATACTATAGCTGCCCTTCAAAAACTAAATTTGCTTAATAAAGTTTCTCATGCAAGCGTTGGTGGAGGCGCTCTTGAAGCTTTTATAGCTGAAGAATCTATGCCTGCGATTAAGGCTTTAAAAGCATCAGCTGAGAAATTTCATGGAAAAGTGAGGTCTTTATGAAAAAACGTTTTTGCATGACCTTAGATGAAGAATTAATGAATAAGCTTTGGCGTTATATAGATGGAGTTAAATTAAAAAATAGATCTCAAGCGGTAGAATTTTTTATTAAGTTTGGAATCCAAAACTATAGAGTTGAAAGAAGCGCTTTAATTTTATGCGGAGGTTTAGGCGTAAAGCTTAGGCCTTTAACCTTTATAACACCTAAACCAATGCTTCCAATAGGTTATCAACCTCTTCTTCAATATCAAATTCAATACCTTAAAAAATACGAGTTTGACCGAATAATTTTGGCGGTAGGTTATCTTCAAGAGCAAATTATTAAATACTTTTCTAATGGACAAAGGTTTGATGTAAAAATTTTATACAGTTTTGAAAAAGATGCTTTAGATACTGGTGGAGCCGTCAAAAATGCTGAAGAATTAATTAATGGACATTTTATAACTTTAAATGGAGATATAATTTTTGATAAGCTTGATTTAGATAAGCTTTTAGCTTATCACAAAGAAAAAGGAGGCGTAGCTACATTAACCTTAACTAAACATAAAGAACCTTTAAGGTATGGGATTGTTGAAGTTGATGAAGATGGTCGAGTAACAAAATTTATTGAAAAGCCTTCTGAAGCTAAAAGCGGTTTAATAAACGCTGGAATATACGCTTTTTCCCAGGAGATATTCAATTATATAAATAAGGGTAGAAAAGTTTCCTTAGAAAAAGATGTTTTTCCAAGGTTAGCTGAAGAAAAAAAACTTTATGGATTTATTTATGATGGATATTGGCGGGATGTTGGCGTTCCAGAAGATTATATGGATGTTCTTAAGGATCTTTTAACAGGAAAATTAAAGCTTCTTTAACTAAAGCTTTATTGTTAACTCTTCTTTTAAGCTTCTTAAAACAACCGCTGTTTCTGTAGCTGTAACCCCCTCTATGGAACCTATTTTATCTATTAAAGAAGCAAGCTCCTCAGTATCTTTAACTCTAACCTTTAATATAGCATAATAGCTTCCAGTAACATCATGCACCTCATATACATTATCTATTCTTTTAATTTTGTTTATAGCTTTACCAAATGCTCTTTGATCAGCTTTAATCAATACAAAAGCTGTTGCGCTTTTACCAACCTGTTTAGGATCAATAATTGCTTTAAACCCTCTTATAACCCCCTTACTCAATAACCTTTTAACTCTAACATGAATTGTTCCCTCGCTTACCTTAGCTTTTTCAGCTATTTCTTTAAATGAAATTCTAGCGTTTTCTTGAAGCATATTTAAAATTATTTTATCTATTTCATCAAGATTAATCAATTTTAACTCATCCATAATTTATTTTTAAAACCTTATTAAACTAAGCAAATTTTATAAGATTCCCTTTTAAATTTATTTTGTTGCAAAATTGAAATAAAAAAGGGATTTAAAGTGGTTGAAAAAATAGTTTTAGGGTATTCCGGAGGATTAGACACTTCAGTAGCTTTAAAATGGCTTCAAGAAAAATATAATGCAGAAGTAATAACTGTTACAGTTGATGTTGGTCAAGGAAAAGATTTTTCAACTGTAGAGGAAAAAGCTAAAAAAATTGGAGCTTATAAACATTATCATATAGATGCAAAAGAAACTTTTATTAAGGATTATGTGTTTCCCGCTATAAAAGCTAATGCGCTTTATGAAGGCAAATATCCTTTATCCACCGCTTTATCAAGACCCTTAATCGCATTTAAACTTGTTGAAATAGCTGAAAAAGAAGGGGCTGATGCCATTGCTCATGGATGCACTGGAAAAGGAAACGATCAAGTAAGATTTGAAGTTACAATAAAAGCTTTAGCTCCAAACCTTAAAATTCTCGCGCCTATAAGGGATTGGGGAATCTCAAGAATTGAGGAAATAGATTATGCAAAGAAAAAAGGTATCCCCATACCAGTGGATGTTGATAAACCTTACAGTATTGATGAAAACCTTTGGGGAAGATCAATTGAATGCGGCGTTTTAGAAGATCCATATGTTGAGCCTCCTGAAAACGCTTTTGAATGGACTAAACCTCTTGAAGAATCTCCAAATAAACCTGAAGTTGTTTCAATAGAATTTGAAAATGGGACTCCAATAAAGCTTAATGAAGAAAAATTTAACCCAATAGATTTAATTGAAAAATTAAACTTTATATGCGGTGTGCATAGCATTGGAAGAATAGATCATATTGAAGATAGAGTTGTTGGGATAAAAAGCAGAGAGCTTTATGAATGTCCAGCAGCTACAGCTTTAATTGAAGCCCATAAAGATTTAGAAAAGTTAACTTTAACGAGGCATGAATTATCTTTTAAAATGCTTGTAGATTCTCAATGGAGTTTTCTAGTTTATGCTGGGCTTTGGATTGATCCATTAAAAGAGGCTTTAGATGCTTTTATAAATGAGACTCAAAAAAAAGTTTCAGGAATAGTTAAGTTAAAACTTTATAAAGGTTCAGCGCAAGTAATAGGCCGTAAATCGCCTTTCTCGCTTTATAACATGAATTTAGCTACTTATAGCGTTGAAAGCGCTTTTAACCAAAAATGGTCTGAAGGCTTTATTGAAATTTGGAGTTTACCATCAAAACTTGCAGCTTTAAGAAAACTTTCTAAAAAGTGATCCGAATGATTTTAATACCTGTTCGAACAAAATTAATTAAGAAAGGCGATGATTTAACAAGCGTAATTCTTTCATCGTTAAGGAAAAATGGATTAAAGCTTAAAGATAAAGATATTCTTCTTATAGCTAGCAAAGTAGCTTCAATCGCTGAAGGAAGAACTGTTAAATTAAAAGATGTAACAGCATCTTTAAAAGCTAAAGAAATAGCTAAGGAAGTGGATTTAGATGAAAAACAGGTTGAATTAATTTTAATGCATGCAGAAAAAATTTACGGCAAGGTTCATAAAGCTCTTTTAACTTTAAAAAACGGTTTCTTAATAGCTAATGCTGGAATAGATAAATCTAATTGCAAACCTGATGAAGTTGTTTTATGGCCTAGCAACCCTCAAGATTCAGCTGAAAAAATTCGAAAAGAAATATTTAAACGAACAAAAAAACGCGTTGGAATAGTGATTGTTGATAGCAGAACAGCCCCTTTAAGATGGGGTACAATAGGGTTAGCTTTAGGTTTTTCAGGTTTCCATCCAATTAAAGATTATAGATTTAAAAAGGATATTTTTGGGAATACGTTTCAAATAACGCTTCAAAATTTAATCGATGATTTGGCTTGCGCAGCGCATCTCCTCATGGGTGAAGCTAAAGAAAAAACCCCCATAGTTTTAGCTAGAGATGTCCCAGTAAAATTCAGCTCCAAAATAAATGTTAACTCTGTTTTTATTCCACCTGACAAATGCCTATACATGAAAGTGCTTAACGAAAACTTTAAACAAGCTTCCTCTTTATCTTCCTAATCGATACTGATATAGCTATTTATTAATTCCTGCAATTTTTTAAAAGCTTCATTAACTTTATTAATTCTGGTTGAAAGTTGAGTTTTATATTCATCAATTTTTCTTTGCATTTTCAAAATTTCTTTCTCAACTTCCTTAGGTGAAGGAGAACCTAATGAGCGTTTTTCTAAAAGGGCTCTTCTAAAATCGAAAATGTTGTTTAACTCTTCTTGAGTTAACTTAACTGTTTTGCTTAAAACTTGTTTTGATAATTCTTCAATCAAGATAGGTGAAACATCGCTTAACTTCTTTTTTTCTTGAAACATTTTTTTAATTAATTCTCCAACAAGCTTATGCGCTTCCCTAAACGATAAACCTTTTTTTAAAGTTAATTCTTCAGCTAAATCTGTTGCCATAAAGTATCCTTCATTAATTGTTTTTTCTATCTTAGTTTTGTTTAAAGTTAAAGTTTTTATTACACCTGTTAAAATTTTGATTGAAGAATTTACGGTTTTAAAGCTTCTCCATAAAAATTTTTTTGTTTCTTGTAAATCTCTATTGTAACCTGAAGGTAAACCTTTAAGAATTGTTAATAAACCTGTTAATGATCCAAAAACCTCTCCTGTTTTTCCTCTAATTAACTCTAAAATGCATGGATTCTTTTTTTGAGGCATAATGCTTGAGGATGAAGCATATTCATCAGCTAACTCAATAAAGTTAAATTCTGTTGAAGACCATAAAATTAAATCTTCGCTTATTCTCGCTAAATTCAACATTAATATAGCTAAAGCTGCAGCTGCTTCAACTTCAAAATCTCTAAAGCTTGAAGCATCTATAGAATTTTCCACTAATCCATCAAATCCTAAAAGCTCCATTACCCTAAGCCTGTTTATTGGAAATCTTGTTCCAGCAATAGCGCATGCCCCTAAGGGATTTAAATTCACTCTTTTATAACATTCATTTAATCTTTCGAAATCTCTAGAGAAAGCTTCAGCATAAGCCATTAAATAATGCGCGAAAAGACCAAGCTGAGCTTGCTGAATATGAGTATAAAGAATTATAAGCGAATCATCATCCTTTAAAGCTAAATTTACTAAAGCTTCAATAAGGCTTAATAAATTGCTTGAAGCTTCATTTATTAATGATCTAATTTTCATTCTAATATCTAAGGCTACTTGATCGTTTCTTGATCTAGCTGTATGAAGTTTTCCTCCAACCTCAACTCCAATTCTCTCTATAACTTTATCCTCTAAAAATTCATGAATATCTTCATAGCCTTCTTGAATTTGAATTTCTCCATTAATAAAATCTTTTTTAATTTCCTCTAATGCTTCAAGAATTTTTTTTAAATCCTCTTTTTTTATTATTCCCTGCTCATAAAGCATTATGTTATGAGCTTCCGTCCCAACTATATCTTCAATTAGTATCTCCATATCCTCCTTAAGAGATGAAATAAATTGAGCAGCCTCCTTAGTTAAGGGTTTACCTAATCTTGCTCTATAAAGACCTTTCTTCAATTTTCTTCCCTTTCTTTCACTTCAATTATAAGCTTCCAATAATAAAAGCTATTAAACCTGCAAGCATGAATAAAAGAGTTTTATTTTTTATGGTTTTAGCATTTTCGCTTGAATAGTCTCTTATTAAGCTTATAGATAAAGAAATAAAACCTAAGTCTGAAAAAGCAACTATTGGAATATAAATTAAAGAGGTAAGATTTAAAATTGGTGGAATAAAACTTAAAATTACTGCTGCTGAAAAAAATAGAGATGCTATAATTGAAGCTTTATAAGCTCCTATAGTTGCAGCTAAAGTTTTTATGCCTTTAATTTTATCGCCTTTAACATCCACTATTCCCTTAATAATTTCTCTACCGGTATTAGCTAAAAAAGCCATTAAAGCAAAAATCCAAAGCGTAAAATTCATGTTATTTACCGCGTAACCGCCATAAATGAAGGGTAAAGCTACGCAAGCGCTTACAATAAAATTTCCTAATAAACCTGTTTTTTTACCTTTAACATTATAATAAACCATTAGAATTAATGAGATTAAAGCTATGATAAAAGTTGAAGAATTAATCATTGCTGAAGCTGAAATGCCTATTAAAACGCAAATAAAAGCATAAATTAAAGCTTCTTTAGGTTTAATTAAGCCTGAAGGAATGGGTCTATTAGGTTCATTTATTAAATCAACCTCTAAATCATAATAATCATTAAGAGCCATGGTTCCAGCAGTTAAAAAGAAAGCTGTGAAAAAACCTAAAAGAGAAGGTTGCAAAGTTAATAGAGCTTTTAAAGCTATTGCTTCTCCAATCACTACTGCTAAACCCATCATTAAACAATTGATTGGTCTAATTAATTTTACTAATCCAGCTATTTTTTTAATCATTTTTGCACCCTTCTTTTAGGGCTAGTAAAATTTTTAAATCTTATATTGCATTTAAAAATAAGTCATTAAATAATTTTGTTAAAAAGCTTTTAAAGGTTTAAACGGGTGAAAAAATGAAGATTTACGACGCTATTGTTGTTGGTGCTGGTCCAGCTGGGCTTTTAGCAGCTAGAAAACTTGCTGAAAATAATGTTGAAGTTTTAATGCTTGAAAAAGATTTGGAGCTTGGAAAAAAACCTTGCGCTGAAGCTATTTCAGAAAGAGGCTTAATTGATGCTGAAATACCAATTGAATCAAGCTTTATCGTTAATGAAATTTTTGGAGCTAAAGTTTACCCTCCTAATGAAGAAAGGTTTGTTGAAATTTCAAGAAGCGGTGAGCACTCTTGGAAAGGCTATATTATTGATAAACCTAAATTCTTAAAAAAACTTTTAGATGTTGCTGTTTCTAAAGGAGCTGAGGCAAAACTTGGAAGCAAAGTTGTAGATGTGAAACGAGAAAATAAACTTATGAAGGTTTTTGTTAAAAAGGATGGGGAAGCTGAAAGTTTAACAACTAAAATCGTATTAGGATGCGATGGTTACACCTCATTAATAACTAAAAAATTTTTTAATTCAACAAAAATTGAATACATCTCCTGCTTTCAATATACTTTATCGAAATGCAACATTGAAGATGAGCATACTTTAAGTTTTTATTTAGGTTCTTCAACAGCGCCTTTAGGATATTTATGGATTTTCCCTAAAGGTAATGGTGTAGCTAATGTTGGCGTAGGCGTAAGAAAAGGTTCACCAAAATTTTATTTAGATAAATTTATTCAAAAACATTCAAGCATTTTTAAGGAATCTGAAATTTCAAGTTCTGGAGGTGCACCAGTAATTATTAGCGGGCAGCTTCCAAAGATAACAGCTGATAACTTAATGATTTGCGGAGAAGCGGCTGGTCAAGTAATTCCCTTTACTGGAGCTGGAATTCACACAGGTATTGTGGCTGGGAAAATTGCTGGCGTAGTAGCATCTGAAGCCATTAAAAACAATAATTTAAGCGAGGAAGCTTTAACTGTTTATAAGAAAAGGTTTGATGAAATTTTTGGAAGAAATATTGAAAAAAGCTTAAAAACCATGAAAGTTTTTGAAAAGCTTTCAGATGAAGATTTAAATAAGCTTGCTGAGGTTTTATCTGGAGAAGACGTTATTGATTTAGCAAACGGGTTAAATATAGAAAAAGTTGCTAAAAAACTTTTTTCTTATCCAATTTTAGCTGCAAAAATAGCTAAAGCTTTGTTAACTTAATCGCCATTAAGAGTTTAAAAAAGTGCTTTAATAATGATTAAAAATAGCAATCATTTTGAGGTAAAAAGGCTTGCGCCTTACTATAATGCTTTAAGAAGAATAGTTTTTCCATCATTAAAAAAGATTTTATTAGTTAATATAGCTTTCAGCGTTTTAGCTTCATTAATTATTTTTCAAAACTTAATTCAAAGCTCTTTTTTGGCTTTAAGCTTCATCTCAGCTGCTTTAATCGCCGATTTATTTTCCAGCTCCATCTTCTTAAAAAATGATTCGTTAATGGATTTAAGGCGTAATATGTCCTCCTCATTATTTAGCAATATTATTTGGTTAACTTCTTTGCTTTCAAGTTTTATTTTTAAAGCAAATGTAGAAACAATGTTTTATTTAGGTTTCCCAATAGTTTTAATAATTAGGTTTCTTGTTTTTCTTTCTTTATCTTCCTCAAAATTTATTAATAAAGTTTCAGCGGCTATTCTTCAACCATTCTTATGCTTTATTTTCTCTTTTCAAATTCTAAATTTAAACTTATTAAAATCTTTTTTAACATTTCTAATAGCTACCCCATTAACTTTCAGCTACAATTTTTTAATTCTAAAAAACGTTGAAGAAAAGGGATTAAAAAAAATCGGTTTTTCAACTTTAAAGTTTTTTAGAAGTTTTTTAAAAAGTTGGTTTAATAATGAAAATTCTTCTTTTGAAGAGTACTTAGATAAAATAGGTGTTTTAAAAAAAATCAAGGTAACAACAATATCTTTTAGAGGAAAAATTAATAAAAAACTTAAAGGCGTAATGGTTGTTTCAAATTTTCATCCCGGTCCAATCCTAGAAGTTGGTAGCAGCAATTTACCCTATTTAATTCAAAAAGAGCTTGAATCAAAACTAAGCGTGGTTGCAGCTGTTCCGCATGGGGTTTCAGGTCATGAAACAAACTTGGTTTCCTCTAAAGAAAATAAAAAAATTATTGATTCTGTAATTAAACTCTTAGAAGAAAACATTTATTTTAATGAAGCTAGCAGGTTTTTAAGAGTTGAAGAGGGAAAAGCTAAATCTAGCTGCCAAGTATTTGGTGATTCATGCTTAGCAACTTTAACTCTTTCACCGGAGAATATGGAAGACATCCCGTTAACGTTAAACTTTAAATTAATCGAGTTTGGAAAACGTTATTTTAAAGATATTGCTATTATTGATGCGCATAACTCCATAAACGCTATAACTGAATTAAATGATTTTGAAATAGAGCTTTTATTTAATGCAGGTGTAAAAGCGCTTGAAAAAGCTTCTAAAGAACATAAATTTCCATTTAAATTTGGTAAGGCTAAGGTTAAATTTAATTATGGTTTAAAACAAGGTTTAGGTTATGGTGGCGCAGTAATATTTCTAATTGAAGTAAATAATCAATTATTCGCTTATATAACTATTGATGGAAATAACATGAAATCTGGTTTAAGAGAGAAAATCCTAGCTAAGCTAAAGGAAATAGGGATTGAAGATGGAGAAGTAATGACTACTGATACGCATATTGTTAATGGTTTAGTTTCAACTAAATTGGGGTATCATCCGGTTGGAGAAGCTTTTAATGAAGATGAATTTATAGAAAAAATTTTAAATGGCGTTAAAGAAGCTTTAAAAGATCTTGAAGATTGCGAGGTTGCTTTTAACTCTGCATTTATTGAAGTTAAGGTTTTTGGAAGAAAATCTATGGAAAATTTGATTAACTCAATTTATGCTTTCGCAAAGAAAATTTCCATATCATTAATTGCAACATTAATTTTAATTGATGCTGTTTTAATATTAGCTTTAAAGTTTTCAAAGCTTCTTTTATAGGTTGAGCGTGAAAAGTTGGAAAATAATGAATTAAAAGAGTTTATTGAAAAATTTGCTTTATTAAATGCTGTAAAACATAATGGAAAAGCTGAATTTAAACCTGTTTTAGGAAAAGTTTTAAGCGAAAAACCTAAGCTTAAAGCTTTTATTAAAGAGTTAACCACCTTAATTAACTCTATAATCAACGAAGTTAACAATCTTTCTTTAGAGGCTCAAATTAAACGCATTGAAGAAAAATGGCCTGAACTCCTTTTAAAAGAAAAAATTAAGGAAGAGAAAATTCTTCCACCTTTACCTAACGCTGAGAAATATTCCGTTATCGCTACAAGGTTTTCACCTAACCCTGATTGCGTTCTTCACTTAGGCTCTTTAAGAGCCATAATTCTCTCTCATGAATATGCTCAAATGTATAAAGGAAAATTTATTTTAAGATTTGAAGATACGGATCCAAGGCTTAAAAAATCCTCTTTAAGATTCTATGAGGATATAAGAGAGGATTTGCTTTGGTTAAATTGTAAATGGGATGAGGAATATATTCAAAGCGATAGGCTTCCAATATATTATGAGTATGCTGAAAAACTTATTAAGCTTGGAGGAGCCTATGTATGCACCTGCGCTAAAGAAGAGTTTTTAAAGAAAATTTCTATTGGTGAAGCTTGCGTTTGCAGAAACCTCGCTATAGAGGAGCATTTAGAGCGATGGCATAAAATGCTTGATGGAACATTTAAAGAAGGAGAAGCTGTTTTTAGAGTTAAAACTGATTTAACTCATCCAAACCCCGCTGTAAGAGATTGGCCTGCTCTTAGAATAATAGATCCTGAAAAGCATCCTCACCCTAGAGTAGGAAAAAAATATAGAATTTGGCCTTTATACAATTTTGCCTGCGGTTTAGATGATCATTTAATGAATATAACTCATGTAATAAGAGGCAAAGAACATTACACCAATATGATTAGACAAAAATACTTGTATGATTATTTTGGTTGGAGTTATCCTGAAGCGATTCATTATGGAAGATTAAAGGTGATAGGCGCTGAATTAAGCAAATCAAAAATTATTGCAAGCGTTTCAAAAGGCTTTTTTAAAGGGTTTGATGATCCAAGATTAGCTACTTTAAAAGCTTTAAGAAAAAGAGGAATAACTCCTGAATGCTTAAAAAAACTTGTTTTAGATATAGGTCCAAAACCTGTTGATGTAACTTTAAGCTGGGAAAATATTTATGCTATAAACAGAAAGATTATTGATCCAATTTGCAATAGATACTTTTGCGTTTTAAACCCAATCTTAATCATTATTAAGGATGTGAAAGAAAGCTTAATCGCGAAAATTCCATTTCACCCAAACTATCCTGAAAGAGGCGAAAAAACTGTTAAAATTGAACCTGCAAATAATATTATTGAATTGCTTATTTCTAAAACTGATTTACCTATTTTGCAGAAAAACAAAATCATTAGGTTAATGGAGCTTTTCAACATTGAAATCGAGTTTGTTAATGAAGTTAAAGCTTCAGCTAGGTTTTACAGCAAAAGCTATGATGAAGCTAAAAAACTTAAAGCTCCATTAATTCATTGGGTTTCGCCATTAGAAAACTTGAATATTGAAGTTGTTATGCCTAACGCGGAAAAACTTAATGGAAAAGCTGAAGTTGCGCTTTCTAAAGAAAAAGTTGGAAGCATTATACAATTAGTTAGGTTTGGCTTTGCTAGGATAGATGAAAAATTGGAAAATAAGATAATTTTATATTATACCCATGAGTGATTTAAAAGGTTTTACGAAAAATTCATAAAGGAAATTGCGCAAAATGGTTATGAAAAGGCTGATGAGGGTGAAGCAAATTGTCTAAACCTTTTTACGTTAAATTTAACGTTCCGAAAGAGGTAGCTGACAAAGCCTATCAATTAGTTCAAATATCTAAGGGAACAGGAAAAATTAGGAAAGGAACCAATGAAACTACAAAATCTGTGGAAAGAGGATTAGCTAAATTAGTTTTAATAGCTGAGGATGTTGATCCCCCTCAAATAGTAGCTCATTTACCTTTATTATGCGAAGAAAGAAAAATTCCATACCTTTATGTTCCAAAGAAAAATGAATTAGGTAAAGCTTCAGGTTTAGAAGTAGATTGCTCTGCAGTTGCAATATTGGATTCTGGAGAAGCTTCCGAAACCTTAGAGGAGCTTGCTAAAATAGCTAATGAATTAAGGGAGGGTAAAACCGTTAAATGAGCAGCTCTAAAACTAAATTTGAAGAAGCAGCTACACCAGCTGAAGTAACTCAAATTATTGGTAGAACCGGTATAACTGGAGAAGTTACTCAAGTTAGAGTTAGAATTCTCGAAGGAAAAGATAAAGGGCGAATATTAACTAGAAACGTTAAAGGTCCGGTAAGGCTTGGCGATATTTTAATGCTTAGAGAAACTGAACGGGAAGCTAAAAAAATAGTATAAGCTTTTTAAATTTTTTTGAAAAAAAGGGAAAACAAACATGCCTAAAAGTTTTAAATGCTCTTTCTGCGGTAAACCTTTTCCATCAGCTAGAGGCTTAATGTTCGTTAAAAACGACGGCTCAATATTTTATTTTTGTTCTAGAAAATGCAGAAGAAGTTTGCTTGAAATGAAAAGAGACTCTAGAAAACTTAAATGGACTATTTATTATGGAAAGAAGGAGCGCGGTAAATAAGGTTTTTCCTTAAGCTTTATAAAAAAGGTGCTTTTAATGTCTTTAAGGCAACCAATTGTAGTTGTGCTTGGGCATGTGGATCATGGAAAAACAACTTTATTAGATAAAATAAGAGGGACATCTGTTGCAAGTAGAGAACCTGGCGCAATAACTCAATGGATAGGCGCTAGTTTAGTTCCAAAAGAAACTCTTAAAGAAATTTGCGGAGCATTACTGGAAAAATTTAAGTTTCAAATTTTAATTCCAGGCTTATTATTTATAGATACTCCAGGCCATGAAACTTTCTCTAATTTAAGAAGAAGAGGAGGCTCAGCTTCAGATATAGCTATATTGGTTGTTGATATAACAAAGGGTTTTGAACCTCAAACTATAGAATCAATAGAAATTTTGAAAGCGCGTAAAACCCCATTTATGGTTGCGGCAAATAAAATAGATGCTATTCCAGGATGGAAATCTTACATTAACCTTTCTTTTCTTGAATCTTTAGAGAAGCAACATGAAGAAGTAAAGATTGAACTTGAAAATAGAATTTACTCTTTAATAGGGGAGCTTTCAAAATTTAATTTTAAATCAGACAGGTTTGATAGAATAAAAGATTTTAGAACGTATGTTTCTATAGTTCCAACAAGCGCTAAAACAGGCGAAGGAATACCTGAATTATTAGCGGTGCTTGTTGGTTTAACTCAAGCTTTTATGAAGGAAATTCTTAAAGTAACTTCTGGGCCAGGTAAAGGCGCGGTTATTGAAGTTAAAGAGGAAGTTGGTTTAGGTGTAACTTTAAATGCGATAATTTATGATGGCGTAATTAAAGTTGGAGATAAAATAGTTGTTGGTGGAAAAGAAGGCGTAATAGAAACTCATGTGAAAGCATTGCTTTTACCTAAACCTCTTGATGAAATTAGAGATCCGCGAGATAAATTTATAACTGTCTCTCAAGTAAATGCTGCGGCTGGAGTTAAAATTTCAGCTCCAAACCTTGAATCTGCCTTAGCTGGATCACCATTATATGTTGTTCCTGAGAATGAAGATAAACAAAAATATGTTAAATTAATCGAGGAGGAGATTGGAAAACTTAGAATAAATACAGATATTACAGGTGTTGTTTTAAAAGCAGATACTTTAGGATCTTTAGAAGCTTTGATTGATGTTTTAAAACGTTTAAATATTCCTGTAAGAATAGCTGATGTAGGCGATGTTTCAAAAAGAGATATTGTTGAAGCTGAAGTTGTTAAGCAAAAAGATAAGTTCTTAGGCGTAGTCTTAGCTTTTAACATTAAAGTTTTTTCTGATGCTGAAGAAGAAGCTGAAAAAGCTGAAGTTCCAATATTTAAATCCAACATAATATACCGGTTGATTGAAGATTATGTTGAATGGGTTAAAAAAGAGAAAACTGCTGGAAAAGAAGCTGAGCTTTCAAAATTGATTAAACCTGGAAAAATTAAAATTCTTGAAGGTTACATATTTAGAAGAAGCAAACCTGCAATTGTAGGCATAGAAGTTTTAGAGGGAATAATTAAACCTAAATATCCAGTTATGAATAAAGATGGAAAATTGATAGGAGAAATTTTAAGAATTCAGGATAAAGGAAAGGATGTTCAAGAAGCTAAAACAGGAATGCAAGCAGCAATATCCATAGATAAAGGGGTTGTTGGAAGAAATATTGAGGAAGGCGATATACTTTATGTAGCGGTTCCAGAAGCTCACGCTCAATCGTTTTTAACTAAATTTAAAGATGAATTAACTCCTGAAGAATTAAATTTATTAAAAGAAATATTGGAGTTGAAATCTAAGAAATCATTATAAACCCGATAAATTTAAGAATAAGATTTAACATTCCAAAACTATCCTATTCATTATAAAACTAAAAAAAGGGAAAAAGGGGAAAATGGTGAAATTTAAAATCAATATTTCAGATCCAAAAACAGGAAAAACAAGCTCTATAGAGCTTGAAGGCTCAAAAGCTCAACCATTAATAGGTCATGAAATAGGAGATATAATAGATGGCGCCTTAATTAATTTAACAGGTAAAAAACTGAAAATTACTGGAGGAAGCGATAAAAATGGTTTTCCAATGAGAAGCAGCGTTCATGGAGGCGGAAAAAAACAAGTAATATTGTCTGGAGGAACAGGATTTAACCAAAAACGTTCAGGCGAAAGAAAAAGAAAAATAGTAAGAGGCCGAATGATTACTGAAGAAACTTATCAAATCAACATGAAAATAATTGAGGGAGAAGAAAATTAATTTTTAAGGAGGGTGACAACATTTAAATGGAATTTAAAGTTATAAACGAATTTTACAACCCTTTAATAAAAAGAAAAGAAGTGAAAGCAGAGATTATTCATCAAGCAGCTGGAACCCCTGATAGATTTTCTTTAAGAAAGGAGCTAGCCTCAAAACTTAATGAAGATTTAGAAAAACTTTACATAGTTAAAATGGTTACTAAAACTGGAACAAACAAAACCATATGCGATATAGAAGTTTATGATAATAAAGAAACCGCTAAATTAATAATTCCAAAACATATTTTAATTAGAAATTTATCTCCTGAAGAAAGAAAAAAAGCTTTAGAAGAAAAGGAGAAAAAGAAAAAGCTAAAATCGAGGAGTCTAAGAAATGAGCAGCAAAAAACGTTTAATAAGCTCGCTTTATGAATACGATTATAAAGAGGGAAAAATAAAATTAAAAAACAAGAAGTGCCCTAGATGCGGAAACATAATGGCTATGCATAAAAACCCCGTTAAAAGATGGACATGCGGTTCATGCAATTACACAGAATATGTAAAGGAAACCTGAAGATCCGCTCATCATTTTTAGGAAAAATCACGTTTAATTAAAATTACGCATCTATTAAGCGTTTTTAGATTTAAAGAAATTGAAGCGTTAGTTAATGTTATTTCACCCATATTTGATGGATAATAATTTAATATGCTATGGTTTTTTGGGTCTGGCCCTATTTCCTGCATAACTGTTTCAACAGCTTCTTTAACATTTAATTTCCTTAGGCATAAAGCTTTTAAAAGGCTTAATGCGGCTTCATCAACATAATTTATATCCACAAGCTCACTCCAACCTAAAGCAATTGAATATGAAATTTCAATTGTCATCCACAATTAATGTTGTTGTAAGCGATACTTTACCAGATGAGGCAGAACACTTTTCAGCTTCACCTCATCCCATAACGCATGATGATACTATTACTTGGATTATTTCGGAAATACGAGCTAGACAAACAGTTAAAATTACCATGCGTGTACAGTTAAATGAAGTTCCTGAGGGAGAATGAAAACTTATAACGAATAAAGTCACAGATGAATGTTAGTCCTTCAGGTAAAATCCGTTCTTTACCTTTGCTTCGAGTAGATAAAGCAGGCGATCGAAAAGGCATGATTGGTGAGACTTTAAACTTCACCATAAATGTAACCAACTTGGCAACGAAGTTTACATGGTTAATAACCTTAGTCTCCATAACAGTTATAACATTTAAGAAGCAGAAAATTAAACGCTACTAATATAAAATCACTATATAATTTCATTTACAATTGCTGAGAATAAATCTATAAGCAAAGGAGTTACTTGAGGTTACCGCCTAAAACCTGAAGCCTCTTCATTACAAACCATCGTCTGTTCCGCTTTATATTATCCTATGGGGAAAATAAGGCAAAAATCAAAAATGAGCTTAAAAATCAATTTGGATTTTAGGCTGGGGGCTCCCCCTATAAGAGGGGGAAATAATGCTTAACTAAAATTTAACCCTTTATTTTGAGAAACAACTAAAAAATAAAGCTAATTCATTTAATTGTTTGGTGCGGCCGCCGGGATTCGAACCCGGGTCGTTGGCTTGGAAGGCCAATGTCCTAGACCAGGCTAGACTACGGCCGCTCCTTATTTTTCCTTTAAACTCTAATTAATAAAACTTTTCTTTTAATCTTTTAAATATTGTATTGTTTTAAACTGATTATTCTTAATTGTTTGTGTGGTTTTTATGAACGGTATAAAAATAAAAAATAGGGATGAATTAATAGCTAATGGGTTATCTGTAGAGGTTCAAGAAGCTAGAAGATTAATTTTAGATGGGTTGGAGAAAGCGTTAAGTTTTGCTAATCCATACGTTTTTTTATCATCTCATGTTTCTAGAGTAAATGATAACCTTATAATTGATGAATGGAGTTTTGATTTAAATCGTTTTAAAAGAGTTTTTTTGGTTGGTGCTGGGAAAGCTTGCGGGAGCATGGCTGCTTTTATAGAATCTATTTTAAACGATAAACTGGTTGAAGGTTGGGTTAATGTTCCTAAAGGCTTTAGAAAAGGTTTTTCTTTAAGCAAGGTTAAAATTCATGAAGCTTCTCATCCTATTCCAGATGAATCTAGTTTAACTGGAGCCTTAAAAATAATTGAAATAGCTGAAAAAGCTGAAGCTGAGGATTTAGTTATCTGCGTTTTATCTGGTGGGGGTTCAGCTCTTATGGCTGCTCCAAGAAAAGGTTTATCCCTTAAAGATAAACAGGAGGTTACAAAAAAGCTTATGCTTGCAGGCGCTGATATAAAGGAGTTAAACTGCATTAGAAAGCATTTATCAATTATTAAAGGCGGATGGTTAGCTAAAAAAGCTTATCCAGCCACGGTTATATCATTAATTTTATCTGATGTTGTTGGCGATGATTTAAGCGTTATAGCGTCAGGTCCAACATCACCCGATAACTCTACATTTAAGGATGCTATAGAAATTCTTATGAGATATAATGTTTGGGATAATATTTCGCAATTTATCAAAAACTTTCTTTTAGATGGAGAAAAAGGGTTACTAGAAGAAACCCCTAAAGAAGGAGATGAATGCTTTCAAAAAACATATAATTTTATAATTGGAAGCAATAGAGAAGTTTGCTTTAAGCTTCTCGATTTTTATAAAAAGAAAGGGTTAAACTCTCTTTTTTTAACATCTCAATTAACTGGTGAAGCTAAGGAAGCTGGAAAATTTTATGCGTCAATATTGCGCGAAATTGAATCTTCAAATAACCCTGTTAAAAAACCTTGCGTTATAATTTTAGGTGGAGAAACCACTGTTACAGTAAAAGGTAAAGGAGTTGGCGGAAGAAATCAAGAAAGCATGGCTTCCGCTTGCATTGAAATTGATGGTATAAATGGTGCAGCAATGGCATCTATAGGAACTGATGGAATAGATGGTGTAACTGATGCTGCAGGAGCAATTATAGATGGCTTTACCTTGCAAAGATCTAAAAAATTAAAATTAAATTTAAAAAAGATTCTTCAAGAAAATGATTCCTACAGCTTCTTTAAAGCGTTAAATGATTTAATATTTACTGGTCCTACAGGAACAAACGTTAATGATATTGTGGTAATAGTTAAAGTTTAAAAATGCTTTTAAATTTTTGTTCTTTATGAATTTTTAATAAAAACACTTAAATAGTTTTTCTTAGATAATAAAATTAATTTTTATTTTTTAACTTTGAATTTAAGTAAAAAGGAGGAGTGAAAAACATTCATTGAATGAAGGTAAAGCTAGATTTAAAGTGAAAATTGGCGAATTTGAATTTGAATTGGAAGGTGAAGAATCATACATTAAAAGCAAGCTTGAAGATTTATTAAAAATTATTCCCTTAGAAAAGTTTTTAAAAGGAGAAAAAGAAGCTCAATCCTCATTCAACTTGAAAGATCTTGAAGGCGTAGTGGAATATACGCCTGAAGGAAAATTATATTTAACGGTTCCAGCGGATTCTTTAACTTCTAAAGAAGCCTTAGGCATTATTCTTTATGCTGTATACCCAAATAGGTTATCTGATGAAGAGTTAAGCGATATGCTTAGTTTAAGCTGGAAACCAACGCGGAAAGAAGCTGTTAGAGCTAGAGCTAGCGAGCTTAAAAGAGAAGGTAAAATAATAGCTTTTGATGGAAAATATGGGCTTTCAGGCGCGGGGCTTCAATGGATTAAAAATGAAGTTTTACAAAGGTTGAAACATTAAAAAAGCTTTAAAGATTTTCATTAAAGTTTTTAAAGTTGAAAAATAACCTTTTATCAATTTCCCTTTTTATTTTAAAATTAAAATTTTTTGGTGGTTAAAGCTTTGAGGGAGCCAATTAAAATTAATGAGGTTTGCTTTGATAAAGAAGAATTTAAGGCTGTAGAGGATGTTTTGAAAAGCGGTATTTTAACTGATAAAAATGGAATGGGCCCTAAAGTTTTAGAATTCGAAAGAGCATTCGCTGATTATATTGGCGTTAAATATGCTATAGCTGTATCAAGTGGAACAGCAGCTCTTCATGCAGCTTTAATGGCTTTAGATTTAAAACCTAAAGATGAAGTAATTCTTCCATCCTTAACTTTTCCAGCAGCTGCTGAAGCTGTTGTTTTAACTGGAGCTACACCAGTCTTTGCAGATATAAATGAAAACACTTATTGTATAGATATAGAAAGCATAGAAGAATCTATAACTAGAAACACTAAAGCAATTATTCCCGTGCATCTTTACGGTTTACCCGCAGATATGGATCCAATTATGGAATTAGCTGAAAGCAAAGACATAATCGTAATAGAAGATGCAGCTCAAGCTCATGGCGCTCTATATAAAGGAAGAAAAGCAGGTTCAATAGGCGATATAGGTTGTTTTAGTTTTTATGCAACAAAAAATATGACTACTGGAGAAGGAGGAATAATAACTACAAACAATAAAGAATATGCTGAAGCTTTAAAAACCATTAGAAACCATGGTGAAGCTAGAACAAATTGGAACATTAGGCTTGGCCATAACTATAGAATGAGCGAAATTCAAGCTGCTTTAGGAATAGCTCAATTAAAAAAACTACCAACTTTTCTCGAGAAAAGAAGAGATAACGCTAAAAAATTAACTGAGGAATTAAATGATGTAAACAAGCTTATTCTTCCAAAGGAGCCTGAAGGATTTACTCACGCATGGAACCTTTATACAGTAAGGGTTAAAGGTGTAAACGCTACAAAAAGAAATAAAATTGTAGCTAAGCTTAAAGAAAAAGGAATTAACGTTGCAGTTTATTATGAAACCCCAACGCATCTTTTACCTTTCTACGCGAATATATTCACCGATAAAAGAAAAGACTTGGATAAAACAGAGAAAATTGCTCATCAAATATTTTCTCTTCCAGTGCATCCAAAAATTTCTCTTGAAGATATAGATTATATAAGCAAAAACTTAAAGAAAATTCTAGGCAAAATGTGATTTTTAATCTTATTTTTTATTTTTATAGGATTTTTCGTATTCTTTCGCAAGCTTCTTTAATTTTATCTAAAGGTATTGTTAAAGCAAACCTCACGTAGCCTTCACCGTATTTTCCAAAGCCTACCCCCGGCGTAGCTACAACATCTACTTCAAGAAGTTTTTTTACAAAACTCATTGAATCTTCAAAGCATTTAGTCCAAACATAAAATGTTCCTTTAGGTTTATCGCATTTCAACCCCATTGACTTCAATTCTTTAACAAGATAATCTCTTCGCTCCTTGTAAATCATGTTTCTTTCTTTAATATAGGAAGGAGGTTGATTGGATGTGTAGCTTTCAAGAGCTTTAATAGCTGCTTTTTGAATATAAAGTTGGGGTCCAGAATCTATCTGAGATTTAACCTTGATTAACCCATCTATAAGCTCAGCATTACCAACTGCAAATCCTATTCTATCGCCTGTCATGCTAAAAGTTTTAGAGCAGGAATGAAACTCTACAGCGTAATCTTTAGCATCATTTATTTGAAGTATGCTTGGGGCTTCATAACCATCAAAAGTTAACTCTGAATAAGCATTATCATAACAGATTATTAAATTATTTTCTTTAGCGAACTCTACAATCTCCTCAAGTTTTTCTTTGCTTATAACCGCTCCAGTTGGGTTATTTGGGTAATTCAAAAACATCATTTTAACATTCTCCATACTTAATTCATTTAGCTTAGGTAAAAAATTGTTTTCTTCAAGAAGAGGCATAAAAACAGGTATATTATCATTAAGTAAAGTGGCACCGTTTAAATAAACGGGATAAGCTGGATCAGGAACCAAAACTTTTTCTCCAGGATTTAAAAAGGCTCTTGAAATATTTGCTAAGCCTTCTTTGGAACCTATTAAAGCTGCCACTTCTGTTTCTGGATTTAAATCTACACTAAACCTTTTTTTATACCATTCAGCTACCGCCCTTTTAAATTCCTCTTCTCCTTGACTAAAAGAGTAGTTGTGGTTTTTTGGATTTAAAGCTTCTCTAGCCAAAGCTTCAAGGATAAATTTTGGTGGAGGAACATCCGGATCTCCAACCCCAAAAGAAATTAAATCTTTTCTTTCCTTCCTTTTTTGAGTTATGATTTTTTCTATCTCAGTAAATAAGTAAGGTGGAAGCTTCTCCAACCTGCTTGATTTTCTCCAACGCATTCTCTTCTTTTACCTCCATTTTTAACCCTTAATTTTAATTTCTACTTCTCCCTCAAAAACTTTAACAGCTGGGCCGCTCATTAAAACCTCATCATTAACTTTAATTTTTAATTCTCCACCTCTAAGCTTAACTAAAACGTTTCTTTCAGTTTTCTTTAATAAATTGCTAACTACCGCGCTAGCGCATGCGCCTGTTCCGCAAGCTAAAGTTTCTCCGCAACCTCTCTCCCAAACTCTAACCTTTAAAGCATCTTTATTTAAAACTTTAACAAACTCAACATTTACCCTATTTGGAAATAATGGGTGCGCTTCAATTTTTGATCCAAACTTTTTTACTGGAAAGTTTTTTACGTCATCAACAAATATTACGCAGTGAGGGTTTCCCATAGATAAACATGTAGCTTTGAAAACTTCATCTTCAATTTTTATTTCCTCATTTATAAATGTGCCTTCGCCAAGCATTGGAATTAATTTTCTTTCAAAAATGGGTTTACCCATATTAACTTCAACTTCTTTAACATCTTCATCCTCAATTTTTAACCAAACATTTTTTAATCCAGCTTTAGTTTCTATAATTAACTCTTCTCTTTTTGATATAGCTGTTTCATAACAGAATTTGGCTGCGCATCTTATTCCATTACCGCACATTTCCGCCTCGCTACCATCCCTATTGAATATTCTCATTTTAAAATCAGCTTTATTGCAAGCTGGTTTTTGCAATAAAATAAGGCCATCCGCACCTATAGAAAATCTTCTTCGGCAAAGCCTTTTAGCTTGTTCTTTAGGATTCTTAATTACTTCTTTTCTATCATCAATAACTATATAATCATTTCCTAACCCATGCATTTTCCAAAACTTTATTTTAACCAAGTTGCAATCCTCTGACCGCTTAAAAGATTATTAAAATCTTCTCTTTCCCTAATTACTTCAACTCTTCCTTTATTAACTAAAACTTCAGCTGGTTTAGGCTTAGCGTTATATTGAGAGCTCATCGAGAAGCCATAAGCTCCAGCATTAAGCACAGCTAATACATCTCCCTCCTCAACCTTAGGCATAATTCTTTTTTTGGCTAGGAAATCTGCATTTTCGCATATAGGTCCAACAACATCATATTCTTCCATTTCTTCTTCATTAAGTTTATTAGCGACCAAGATATGATGATAAGCATTATATATTGCTGGTCTTATTAAAACGTTTAATCCAGCATCAACTCCAATAAACTTTTTTATTGGAGTAACCTTGATTGAAACCGCTTTGGTTAATAAAATTCCAGCATCGCAAACTATGTATCTACCAGGTTCTATAGCGAAGAAAGGCTCAGAATCTACAATTTTTCTTTTGAAAACCGAAAGTATGGTTTCAGCGTATTCCTCGATATTTAATTCTTTTTCTTCAGGCTTATATGGAACACCAAGCCCACCACCAAAATCAATGAAATCAAAGGTTAAACCGCATCTTGCCTTGATTTCTTTTGTTATATTCAGAAATACTTCTGCCGCTTGGGCAAAAGCCTTTACGCTTAATATTCCTGAACCTATATGCATATGAATTCCAAACTTTTTTACTCCAGCTTTTTCAGCTTCTTTATAAGCTTTTTCAGCTTCATCCAGCCATAAACCAAACTTTGATTCTTCTCCCCCGGTTATGCAATAATTATGATGACCAAACCCTATGCCTGGATTTACTCTAACAGATAAAACTTCTGGAACAGCTATTTTAAGAAGCTTTTTTAATTGCGAAAGCGAATCTATATTTATTGTTACTCCAGCTTCAATAGCGTATTTTAATTCTTCCTTGCTAACACTTGTTCCAGTAAATAAAATCTTTTCCGCTGGAAAACCCGCTTTTAAACCAAGAAATATCTCTCCTGGAGAAACAGCATCTAGCCATGCGCCTTCTTTTAAAAGAATTTTTAAAACTGAAATATTAGAGTTTGCTTTAGCTGAATAATAAATTCTAATTTTATTATAGCGTTTTTTTAATGCTAAGTTTAATCTTCTAAAGTTTTCTTCTATTCTTGATTGGCTTAAGACGTAAAGAGGCGTTTTAAATTTTTCAGTTAACTCCAATGTTGAAACGCCATCAATATAAAGCGTTCCATTTTTATTTTCTAAATGCCCTAGCTGGAACGGATCCAAAATAGTTAACGCTCCAATCCTAAAACATCATTCATATCATAAATTTTAGGTTCCTTTTGGTTCATTAACCATTTGGCTGCATATAAAGCGCCTCTAGCAAAAACGCTTCTAGAAAAAACTGTATGCTCAATTCTTATTAATTCATGTTGACCTGCTATAAAAACTTCATGAATTCCTGGAACGCCTCCGCCTCTTGCTGATAAAACTTCTAATTCTTCTTTAGCTCTTTTAGATAAGCCTTCTCTACCATAAACTATTTTTGAATATCCTTTTAAAGCATTTATTGCTTCAGCTATCTTTTTTGCGGTTCCGCTTGGAGCATCCATTTTTCCGGAGTGATGCATTTCAAAAATGGTGAAGTCATAATCCTGTGGAAGCGCTCTATAAAAGTTTATTGATTTAAGCATCACGTTTAATCCTATAGAGAAGTTTGGAGAGAAAACAGCTGGAACAACGCCTTCAATAGATTCTTTAAGAAGTTTTTCTTGCTCTTCTGTAAATCCTGTTGTTCCCATAACTATTCTTTTATTTAACTTGGCTACTTTAGGTAAATTTTCCAATTCTGCCTTAGGGGTTGTAAAAGAAATATATACATCTGCATTTTTTAAAGCGGTATTTAAGTTTTGGGGAGTTAAAATTTTAACTTCTTTAGGGGTTAAACCTATTTCTCCAAGGGTTTTACCTGCATTTTCGCTTTCTATAGCTGTAACCGCTCCAACAACTTCAAATTCATTTAATAAAGCTGCCTCTTTAATTATTGCGCTTCCCATTCTTCCATCTGCGCCTGCAACACAGATTTTAATAGGATTCATAAAATAACCCCTCTAAATGCTTTTCATTATATAATCTTTCGCTTAAATCTACATCAAAAAACTCTTCTATTGAAGTTAAAAATTCGGGATTATTCTCATAAACTTGCTTAGCTTTGCTTATTAAAAAAGCAACCGCTTTTTTAGTCATTTTTCCTAATGGAGACCTGCATGGACCGGCAGGCATACCTAAGATATTCATTAAAGTTTTATATGGTAAAGGGTTTCTTGCTTTGCAGGAAACTTCTCCATATTCTGTTTCTTCCTGAGTTACAACAGTTACCACTTCAAATAAAGGTTTAAGTCCTTTAGCTATCGCTTCAGCTTTTTCAAAATCTCCTAAATTTAAAGATTTAACCATTTCTTTAACAGCGCTTGGAGCAACATTTGATGTAACTGAAATTACGCCATTAGCTTTTACCTTAGGGTCAGTCATCAAAAGAAAGGTTTTATCATCATCTCCAGATAAAATGCTGAAATATTCTCCGCATAAAGCTCTAGTAACTCTTGCATTTTCTAAATCGCCTGTAGCCTCTTTAACAGCATTAACATTTTTAAACTTTTTATGGAGTATAGCTAAATCTTGAGGAAGAAGCTTAGTTCCTGTTCTTCCTGGAATAATATATGGAATTAACTCTATTTCTGGAAACTTTGAAGCTATAGGCTCCAAATATTCTCTTCTTATTTCTAAGGAGCTTGGTCCATTATAATATGGATCAACAAGCAAAACTGATTTAACCCCTAAATCATAGCTTTCTTTTGTAGCTTCTATAGCTTCTTTACTGCTGTTGCTTCCTGTACCAGCAATAACTTCGCATCTTTCATCCACTTCCTCTAAGGTTTTCTTTATAACTTCTATATGCTCTTCCCAAGTTAATGTAGGAGATTCGCCTGTTGTGCCAACAGCTACAATACCCTCTACTCCCTCATCAATTTGAAACTCAATCAATTTTTTTAATCCTTCATAATCAACTTCAAAATTTTTCTTCATAGGCGTTATTAAAGCGGTATAGCATCCTTTAAACATTTTATTTCTCCTCAATAAATCGTATTATAATGTACGAATAAAGCAATAAAAGTTTTATTATATATAAACTTTCCGAAATTAAAATTACGAAAATTAATGTTTTTCCTCAATAAATAAAGCTTTAATTATAGCATCTCGATTAAAACCAACAATTATTTTTCCATTAACCTCAATTACCGGTACTCCAGCTTGATTTGATTTAAAGATCAATTCAGTAACAGCTTTAGGATCTTTAGAAACATCTAACTCTTCAAAAAAAACTTTATTTTCTTCAAGAAACTTTTTTAAGGCCTTGCAATAAGGGCAGTTAGGCGTTGTATAAATTTTAACTTTAACCATTTTAAAAGCACCAAAAACCTTTTTTACCTTTTTGCTTAAACTAAAAAACTTCTAAACAATCTCTTTTAAATTATAAAAAAAACCGAGGCTTGCTTATTGCTTTAAATTAATTCAGAGAAAATTATTCAATTTAACAATGTCGGTGGGAAGTCCCCTTGCGAAAGTTGGGGATGAAAGCGAACGTTAGATTTATATATTGGGTTATATTCTATCTATACGGTTGCTATGAATGAATGGACAACGATAATGGTGCGGAAAGAGACGAGGGAGCGGTTGAAAAAGCTTAGAATCGCTAAAAGAGAATCTTATGATGAAGTTATAAACAGGTTGATTGAGAAATGCAAAAAATCCAGCTAACATACAAGTTTAGGCTTTATCCAAAGAAGGAGCAGGAAGAAAGGCTGTTGGAAACCCTTGAGCTATGCAGACAAATCTACAATTATTTTTTAGCTCAATGGAATGGAAAAGGTAAAATTCCAAGCAGATTTGAGCTTCAAGCTCAGTTGCCCAAACTAAAACAAGAGAAACTTGAGCTGAATAAGGTTCACTCAAAAGTTTTACAGATGATTCTTTACCAGCTATATTCCAACCTGAAAGCTTTATCTCAGCTGAAGAAGAATGGAAAGAAGGTTGGAAGGTTGAGGTTCAAGGGCAAAGGATGGTATAAAACCTTCATCTATAATCAGAATGGCTTTAAGCTTGTAAAAACTGGGAAAAGACTTGACTTGCTACGCCTATCAAAAATCGGCAACATACCAATAAGGGTTCATAGAGCAGTTGAGGGTGAAATAAAGCAGGTGATAATCAAGAAGCATAATTCTGGAAGGTGGTTTGCCTGCTTATGCACTGAAAAAGAGATATGCGTAACTCAAAGAGAACCTAAGAGAGCTGTAGGCATAGATGTTGGAATAAGGCATTTCCTCACAGACACTAATGGAAGGCAAGTGGAGAACCCAAGGTTCTATGAGAAAACGCTTGAAAGGATAAGCGTAATCCAACATTGGCTTTCAAGGAAAAAGAAAGGCTCAAAGAATAGGGAAAAGCAAAGAATAAAACTTGCCAGGCTTTATGAAAAGCTAACAAACCAAAGAGATGATTTTTTGCATAAGCTATCAAGGTTCTATATAAATAATTATGATGTAATTTGTGTTGAAGATTTGAATATAAACAATATGGCTAGAAACCATAATTTAGCCCAAAAAATACTTGATGCCTCTTGGGGTAAATTCCTTCAATTGCTTGAGCAGAAGGCTGAAAGAGCTGGTGTTCAAGTGGTGAAGGTAAACCCAAGAGGCACATCTGAAGGGCTAAGCTATGAAAATCCCTTAAGGGATTGGATTTCCGCCCATAGAATATTGATGAGGGGTTGGGGCAACCCTGATTCGCCTGCTGAAATGAAGCCTCTACTGGCTTTTGTGCCAGCAAGCCTCATCATTGAAGCAGGAAGCCCCTTCCGATAGGGAGGGGTAGTTCACTGGAATTTAGCTTCCTTTCCATTTAAACGCTTAATAAAAAGAAATTGAGATTTAAATGAGAAAAATCCTTTTAGCTGCAAAAATTTATTTTGCTTTTTCCTCTTTCTTCTTCTTTTTTGAGGCTCCTTTCTTTGCTCCGCATGCCATTTTTTTTCCCTCTACAAAAGAAACTGTATTAAACCTATTTAAAATTTTTTATTTAAAATTTTTAATTAAATAAGTTTAATTATGCGACCAGATTTTAATTAAGATAATAAAGGTAAAAATATAGAGTTTAATAATAAAGTTTATTATTAATTGTTTAATTTATCAACTTTAAAAGTTTTAATGAGGATAACTTAATGTTTGAAGAAAAAAATTTTAGATTAAAATTATATAGTAATCCATCAGTTCAAACTTTGCTTAGCAGCGCAATAGAGGAAATAAGCGAGTTTATTCCTGTTTTTGATGAAAATAGATTGCCTAGATATTTTATGATTGAAAATATTACAGGTAAAAACCCAATGGAAACCTTAAGCTTCCTAGAGGAATTAGCTTCATCAAAAATTTTAAGAAAAGAATTTTATGAAAAACTAGTTTGTTGTCCTAAGTGCAATAAACCTTCCTCAATTTTTCCAAGATACAAATGTCCTAAATGCGGATCTTTAGAAATAAATGTTAAACGAATGATTGAACATTCTACATGCGGTGCTATAAAGGAGGAAAAGGAATTTAAAATTAATAAAAATAAAGTTGTTTGTCCGGTATGCAAGGAAGAAGTTAAAGATTTTGATGTTGGCTTTAAATTAATAGGCGTGACTTGCATATGCGCATTATGCAACTCAAGCTTTGAAGAACCAATTCATATTCTTTTTTGCAGAAACTGTAATTATGAATTTAGTTTTAAAAACGCGCCATTCATAAATGTTTATAAATATTATTTAAATAAAGGGTTGCTTGATGAAATTATAAGTGCAATAGATTTACCTATGCTTAAATTAGCTGCTGAAAACGCTGGTTTTGAAGTTCAAATTCCAGGTTTAGCTCTTGGAAATTCAGGTATAACTCATGAGTTTACAATGACATGCATTAAAGATAACCTTTCAATAGCTATAGATTTGATTAGATCAGAAAAAAACGAAGTTAAAGTTAATGAAATTTTGGCAAGCTGCGCAAAATTTTCAGATGTTAAACCTCCACTAGCGCTTCTTATAGTTGTTCCAAAATTAAATGAAACAGCTAAATCCTTCGCTAAATCAAATAAAATTACATACATAGAAAGCGATTCTATAAAGGAAGCTTCCAAAAAATTAGAAGAGCTTCTTAAAAAGTGGCAAAAATAAAAACCGCTATGTTTCTTATCGCTTCTCTTTTCTAACTTTTCTTTTACTCTCTCTACTTAAAAGAGAACCTTCTATTAAAGATGCTAAAGTTAAGGTTGAAGCTCCTAAAAACTGCGAGAAAACATACTTCCACTCCTCATTTAAACTCCAAAAATAAATTAAAGAAGCGCTTAACTTCTCTATAAATTTAGTTAACTGCGGAATTTTAACAGCTAAATTAGTTAAAATCGATCCAAACCAATTCGAAGTCAAAATATATGGCAAATAAAGGGCTGCTGCTGTTATAATGAAAAGAAAAAGCATAAGCTTTAACGATTTAACTAAAACTTTTTTAGAGGATGCTTTAAGCTCTAAAATTTTTTGAAGAATAAAACTCCAGGAGGAAAGCGAAATAGCCATAAAACCTAAAACTGGAAAATAAACAGGTTGAATAGGAAAGTTAAAAGTTGATTTTATTATTAATCCTTGAGAAACAGCATAATCTACGAAAAATACTTGAAGAATAATTATTAAGCCTGCAAAAACCAGAATAGTTGCTTTTCCAGCTTTAATTTTTAAACCCTCCTATTTAAATTGGTTTTTAGAGGTTTAAAAAGGTTTTTATTCTTTTAAATTTTTCAGCTTAGTTTTTTGTCATCATCTTTTGATTGCGCTTAAAAAATTCTCAAAAATTCTTCTCCCATTAATTGTATGGTAAACTTCAGGATGAAATTGAACCCCAAAAACAGGTTTATTTTCCAGCTTTACAGCTTGAATTAAACATTTTTTTGATTTAGCTAAAAGCCTAAATTGTTTAGGAAGTTTTTTCACTTCATCATTATGAGAGCTCCATGCTATAAATGAAGGTTTTAAACCCCTTAAAATTTCATCTTCATCTACAACCTCTATCTCAACTGGTCCAAATTCTGGATAAACTGCTGGTCCCACTTCACCGCCATAAATTAAAGCTAACAATTGATGAGCTGCGCATATGCATAAGCATGGAACATCAATTTTTATAATAATTTCGTGCAATAAATTAAATATTCCTTTTTTAAAATCCTCATAAACTCTTTGAGGTCCACCACCAAAAACTAACCCATCAATATTCGCTTCAATTATTTGATTTAAATTTGTAATCGCAGGTATTATTGGGCTCTCAACCTTAAGTTCAGAAAGCATTCTAGAAATTAAATGGTTATATTGTCCTCCTAAGCTAACTACTGGAACTTTTAAATTAAATTTTTCTTTATTCATATTCAATCGTTGCTGGGGGTTTGGGGGTAACATCATAATAAACTTCCTTTACTTCTGAACATTTAAATAATATTTCTCGAGTAATATCTCTAATGGTTTCCCAATCGATTTGCGCTACATCCGCCGTCATATAATCTCTAGTTTTTATAGCTCTTATTGAAACAGCATATTTTCCCTCGTTTTTTTCATCTATTAAATATAAAACACGGGTAAAATCTTTCTTTTCAGAAATAATTTTTGATTGAAGAAAAATTAATTTTTCAAAATCGCTCCAAATCTTTCTTCTAAACTCCTCTTCAACTTTAATGCCTATTATTTTTCCATAAGCTCTTTCATCACCTTTAACTCCTGTTGCTAAATTTTTGAAAATTTTAGCAGCGTAATTTAAGCTCAGCTCTGGAAAAAATTGGTTTTCAATAAATTCTTCATCTAAAACTGCTGCAAAATACTGTTGTATTCCTTCATCCATTAGTTTTTCCTCAACAATTTCAGTAGCCTTTTTTAACTCTCTCAACTTCTCTTTTTTCACTTCTCCAACGCATCTAACCATTAATCCTGGCCCTGGAAAAGGTTGCCTCTCCGAAATCTCCTTTGGAATATTCAAAGCTTTAGCTACAACCCTTACTTGATCTTTATATAGGTTAACTAAAGGTTCAAGAACTGTAAATCCATATTTCTCCTCTGTTTTTATACCGATTTGCGTTAAAACATTATGTTGAGTTTTTATTCCGCCTTTAGTTTCTATCCAATCTGGAGCGATGGTTCCTTGAATTAAAAATTTACAATTTTCTTTTTTAGCTGTAGAGCTTAAAACCTTATAAAATTCCTCTCTAAAAATTCTTCTTTTTTCCTCAGCATCCTTTACTCCTATTAAACTTTTCATAAAGTTTTCTTCAGCTTTTATGATTTGAACAGGTAGATTAAGCGGGGGTTTGCTTAAAGTTTTCTTCACCCATTCAGGTTCGTTAACTCGCATAAAGCCTGTATCTATCAAAATACAAACTAAATTTTCTTTAACAGCTTTATAAGCTAAAGCAGCGCAAGTAGTGCTATCAACTCCGCCGGAAACCGCTACTAAAGCTTTCCCTCCTTTAACTTCTTTTCTCAAGTTTTCTATTTGGTTTTCAATAAACTCTTCAGCATTAAACTCTGAAGCTAACAAAAATTTAACTCTCCATAAAACTGAGTGGTTTAATTAATACAAAGAAAAAGAAAAACAGTTTATATTAAGTTTACTAAATAGGTTCTCCTTTACAATAAACTATTCCCTTTATTCTTCTCACAAAATTTTTGCAACAAAAACACTCTATAAAAGATACGGTTTTATTTTTAACTCTACAGTTTACTGCTTCTTTCTTCATTTTATTAATTTGTTTTTGCCCTAGAACTCCTTTTAAGGAGTCGATATATTCTTTTTGAGTTGGAACCGCTTTATTTACAGGCTCTATTTTTAACTCATATTTTATTTCGTATAATCCCTCCATTTTATTCACAACCCCTTATTTACTAGCTAAAACCGAAGTCCCCTTTAATTAAATGGTTTATTGAATTAAACATTAAAATTCAAGTTTTCTTTGTTATCTTTAATTGGGGAAAATTTGAAAAAATAAAACGTTTTATTTTAGCAGCATCAAGATTTTTGCGTTAAATTTAATTGATCCTCTATAGCCTTTAATAATGGATCTATTTTATTTCTTTTTGTGGTTTCATAAACCATTAATGTTTCAGTTTTTTTTACAGCTGGTAAACTTTGAATTCTGGTTAATACGCTTCTAAATTCATCCATATCTTTTACAATAACTTCAGCTATTACATCAAATCTACCCAAAATATAATGAATTTGCGATACTTCTTTAAACTCTTTTATTAGGTTATCTGTTTCTTTTCGAAATTCTCTATGAGGATCTGCAACTATCAAAATATATGCGGTTAAATTTAATCCCAGATTTTTCGGATCTACATCAATTGTAAATTCTACACCTTTATTAATAAACTCTTTAATTTTTTCATAAACGCTTTGCCTAGTTAAATTGCATTTAACTGCTAAATCTGTTATTTTTTGTCTGCTATCTTTTATTAATTCTTTCAATAATAAGAGATCTTTTTTGCTAAGCATAAGTTATTTTATGTTTAAATGAAGCTTTTAAACTTTTCCATTTTGTTATAAAATTTAAATGTAAATCTGCGTTTCGTCAACTTTTCATTAAAAAAACTTATATTTTTGTTTTTATAACTTTAGTGAGTTACAACTTTAAGCAAAAAGAAAAACGCGTTTTGAGAAGGTGCCACCATATAAATGCTGCAACATCTTGAAACATTAAAAATGAAAATGAGTGAAATTGACTATTTAAAGTTATCCTCAATATCTAACCATAAAATTCATCAATTTATCGCTGAAGCTGCAGAGCTTTGCAATCCCGATAAAATCTTTATTTGCAGCGACTCTCCCAAAGATATAAGCTATGTTCGAAATCAAGCGATAGCTACTGGAGAGGAAACTCCATTAACGATTCCAGGTCACACTTACCATTTTGATAACCCTCAAGATCAAGGCAGAGATAGAGAAGTTACAAAATATCTTGTGCCTAAGTGGGATTCTCTTAACAAAAATCTTAATCAAATTGATCGTGATGAAGGTTTAGCTGAAATAAAAGAGTTATTAAAAAATTCTATGAAAGGGCGTACAATGATAGTTCTTTTTCTTTCTTTAGGGCCTCTTAACTCAATATTTAGCATTCCATGCATGGAATGCACAGATTCATGGTATGTAGCGCATTCAGCTAATTTGCTTTATCGCCCAGCTTTTAAAATTTTTCAACAGAAAGAAACTCGAAATATTCCCCTCTTTAAAGTTTTGCATTCAGCTGGAGAATTAAATGGAAAAATGGTAAGTGTAAACATTGATAAAAAACGCATTTACATCGATTATATTGAGGATACCATTTACAGCGTTAACACTCAATACGCTGGCAACAGTTTAGGATTTAAAAAACTTGCTCTTCGCCTTGCTATTCGTAAAGCTGATCGAGAGGGTTGGTTAGCTGAACATATGATGCTAACAGGTGTATATGGACCAAATAAACGTAAAACCTACTTTGCAGGAGCTTTTCCAAGCGCTTGCGGTAAAACATCTACAGCTATGATTCCAGGCAATACTATTTTAGGTGACGATATTGCTTACCTTCGCAATATTAATGGTATTTGCCATGCTGTAAATGCTGAAGCAGGTGTTTTCGGAATTATTAAAGATGTAAACCCGATAGATGACCCCTTAATTTGGGAAGCCATTACCACTCCTGGTGAAGTTATTTTCTCTAATGTTTTAGTAAAAGATGGTAAACCTTACTGGCTTGGCATGGGATGTGAGCTTCCTAAAGATGGAATAAACTATAGCGGATACTGGTATGAAGGCAAAGTTGATGAAGAGGGAGAGGAGATTCCCCCATCCAATAAAAACGCTCGTTACACAATATCCTTAAAAGCATTAAAAAATTGTGATCCTGAATTAGATAATCCCATGGGGGTAAAGCTTGGGGGAATAATTTATGGTTGTAGAGATGCTAGAGCTTACGTACCAGTTCAACAAAGCTTTAATTGGAGCCATGGCATTATAGCTTATGGCGCTTCGCTTGAAACTGAAACAACATTTGCGCTTGTAGAAGAAGAAGGTAAATATGAAATAAACTTAATGAGCATCCAAGATTTTGTCTCTATTCCCTTAGGAAAATATATTAGTAATAATTTAGAGTTTGGTAAAAAACTTAAAGAATGCCCAGTAATTTTCGGTGTTAACTATTTTCTTCGAGATAAGGTAACAAATGAATTTGTAACAAGCAAACTGGATAAAAGAGTGTGGATAAAATGGATGGAGCTTCGAGTTCATAATGAAGTTGATGCAATAAAATCTCCAACAGGTCTCCTCCCTAAATATGAGGATCTTCAGAAACTTTTTAGCGAAGTGCTCAACAAAAAATACACTATTGAAGAGTATATTAAACAATTCACTATCCGTGTTAAAGAAAATTTGGCTAAAATTAATCGTGTAGAAAAGTTTTATCGAGAAAATGCTCCTGAAGCTCCTCAAGAGCTTTTTGAAGAGCTTGAAAAACAACGGAAACGTTTGATGGAAGCTCAAGAAAAATTCGGCGGTTATATCTCACCTGAAAACCTTAGTTAATTTAAACTATTTTTTATATTACTAAAGCATTAACATAGTTAAATCTTTAGAGATTTAAAATAATTTCTGCATATTTTTTAAATATATTCATATCAAGCTGTTTAATACTTTACTTTGGGAGTTAAAATCATGACAGACATCTTAACCAAATCTTGCATGTATAAAATTAATAATAATAGCCATGGAATAAACGTTAAGCTTTACATAGAAAGAAGAATATTAATTGATTTAATAAAGACTTATGAAAAATTTTTTAACCAAGAAAAGTTAAGCTTCGAAAATGCGGTTATAAACATTATTGAATCTAAATTGCGGGATATTCTTGGAGATAATGTATTTCAAGCGATAAAAAATTATCTTGAAGAAAATTTCTCTTTAAAATTGGTTGATGCTATTAAGAAACCTGAAGAATTCTTTGATGCCTTAGAAAAAATATTCGGAAAAAGTGTTTGCACAATTGAAAAACTAATTCTTAAAGATATTCAAGAGAAATTAAAGCGGTAATTAATAATCGATATTTTGCATCTTCAATCTCCATCTTAATCAAGCAATCTAAAGACGTGTTAATTTTTAGCTAAAACCTTTTATATTTATTCTTCCAATAAAAATGTTAATGTTATGAAGTTTTAACGTAATAAAAGGTGAAAAAGAACTTGCCTGCAAAAAAAGGTAAAGTTTCAAAAAAAGCTGCATCAAAAAAGAAAGCTGCTAAACCTAAACCACCTAAAAAAGCTAAGCCTAAAGCAGCTTCAGCAAAAGAGATTGAAGAACTAAAAAATCAAGTAGCTATGTTAAGCGCCGAACTATCTAAATCTGTTCCAATAACTAAATTTAACGCTTTAAGATCAAGATTGCTAGCTAAAATTAAAATGCTTAATATTAAACGTTTTGAAGCTGAAGCTTTACGAAGAAGAGTTTTAGCTCTTCAATCAACAGTTGAAGCTCTTAAAAAAGAGTTGTCAAAAGCTAAGCAAACTGCATAAACTTCATAAAACTTTTTATTTTACTTTTTTTAATTTATTTTAGCTCGTTAACCTACAAACTAAAATAACCTTAAAGATTTTAAAGGAGAATTAAAAATGCTTGAAGTTTTAACCTCTTTAGTTATTCTTGTTTGCGCAATAGCCTTAGCTTTAGTTGCTTTTCTCTCAAGGTATATTTTGCTTCAAGATTCTGGAACAGAAAAAATGCGTGAAATAGCTTTAGCCATCAAATCTGGAGCTGAAGCTTACCTTAGAAGACAATATAAATCAATAACAGTTATCGCAGCCATCTTTGCTTTTTTATTTGCTTTAGCAATTAAGGATCCTCATAATCCTTGGCTTGGTCTTCAAACATCCTTCGGTTTTATATTAGGCGCTTTATGCTCTAACCTAGCTGGTTACATAGCTATGCGGGTTGCTGTGCTGGCTAATGTTAGAACAGCCTCAGCTGTTAGAAAAAGCTTTGATAAAGCTTTAAAAATAGCTTTTAGAGGCGGATTAGTTTTTGGTTTGGCTGTAGTTTCAATGAGCCTCTTAGGAATAACTGGATTATATCTTTTGTTTAATAAAGATCCAAGATTAATCGTTGGGTTTGGATTTGGGGCAAGCTTTGCAGCTTTATTTGCTCAGCTTGGCGGAGGAATATATACTAAAGCAGCTGATATGAGTGCAGATTTAGTTGGTAAAGTTGAAGCTGGCATTCCCGAGGATGATCCGCGCAACCCAGCGGTTATAGCTGATAATGTAGGCGATAATGTAGGCGATATAGCTGGTAGAGGCGCCGATTTATTTGAATCTATAACCGCTGAAAATATTGGGGCTATGATTCTTGGTTTAGCTCCAGCAATCTTCTCGCTATATAGCATAAACGGTGTTCTTTTCCCTCTTATAGCTAGAGCTTTCGGGTTAATCGCAACAATGATTGGAATGTTTTTTGTTTATGCAAAAAAGGAAAATGAAGATCCATTTAAACCATTAGTCAGAGGCTTAATGGTTACTTCTATTTTATGCATGATCTTCTTCTATATTTTGGTTAGGATCCTCTTAAACAATAATTTAAACTTGTTCTTAGCTGCTGTAATCGGCATAGTAACAGCTGCATTAATTGCTTTAATAACTAACTATTATACTTCCTATAGTAAACGGCCTGTTTTAGAGATTGTGGATTCCGCTAAGGGAGGAGCCGGTCCAGGAATAGCTACTGGTTTAGCGATTGGAATGGAATCAACTGGCATATTTATATTTATTGTCTCCATAGCTATCTTGGCTAGTTTTGCCTTGGGAGGCGGTCTTCCAGTTTTAGTTGGTAAAGCCTCTTGGGAAGCTATTCAAAAAGGCATTTATGGAACAGCTATAGCAACAATGGGTATGCTTTCTGTTACACCAATTATATTAGCTTTAGATGGTTTCGGTCCAATAGTGGATAATAGCAGCGGTATACTTGAAATGTCAGGTTTAGCTAGTGAAGGCAAAGAAACATCTGAAAAAATGGATGCTATAGGCAATACAACTAAAGCTTTAACTAAAGGTTATGCAGTAGGTTCAGCTTCGCTTTCAGCTTTTCTGCTCTTCTTCGCTTTTCTAGAAGTTGTCGGGTTAAAAGGCATAGATTTAAGCAAGCCAGCCGTCTTTATTGGAGCTTTCATAGGTGCAATGTTAATATTCCTCTTCAGCGCTTTAGCTATTAAAGCTGTTGGCAAAACTTCAGCAAAAATGATTGAAGAGATACGGAGACAATTTAAAGAGATTCCTGGAATTCTTGAGGGTAAAGCTAAACCTGATTATGCTAAGTGCATTGATATAAGCGCAAAAGCAGCATTAAAAAACATGGTTGCTCCAGGGCTTTTAATAATTGTTGTACCTGTAATTATAGGTTTAATTTTAGGAGCTGAAGCTCTTGGAGCTTTACAAATGGTTGGAATAATCGTTGGTGTAGTAATGGCTTTATTTATGAATAATGGTGGTGCAGCCATGGATAATTCTAAAAAATATGTTGAAGCAGGCAACTTAGGCGGTAAAGGATCACCGATTCATGCCGCTACCGTTATAGGAGATACGCTTGGAGATCCTCTAAAAGATACAGCCGGTCCATCAATTCATGTTGTAATTAAACTTTTAAATACTATAGCTTTAGCTTTAGCACCCTTATTCATTTTATATGCTTTGCTTTAAATGTAAACCTTAAATAATTTAATAACCTAATTTTTATTTTAGGCGAAGAAAAATGGAATTTAAGATTGTTAAATTGGAAATTCCCAAAGAATGCAACATTATTGTTGGAACAACCCATTTTATAAAATCCGTTGAAGATTTATATGAAGCCCTAGTTAACTCTATTCCAGGAATCAAATTTGGATTAGCTTTTTGCGAAGCTTCAGGTCCATGCTTAATCCGTTATGCTGGAACAGATAAAGAGTTAGAGGAAGTTGCTGTTAAAAATGCTTTAAACATAAGTGCTGGGCATTCCTTCGTAATTTTATTAAGAAACGCTTTTCCAATAAATGTGTTAAACGCTATTAAATCTGTTCCTGAAGTTTGCACAATTCACTGCGCAACCTCTAACCCTGTTGAAGTTGTATTAATTGAAACAGAGCAAGGTAGAGGAATCTTAGGTATAGTTGATGGATTTAAATCTAAAGGCGTTGAAGGAGAAACTGAAATAAAAGAGCGAAAAGAGTTTCTTAGAAAAATCGGGTATAAACTTTAAATTTCTATTTAAATGATGTTAAGAGCGGGCTGTTAATTGGTTTTAAAAATTTATGACACTTTAACCAGGGAGAAAAGAGATTTTAAACCTTTAAAAGGTAATAGAGTTTACATGTTTGTTTGCGGTCCAACAGTTTATGATTTATCTCATATAGGACATGCTAGAACTTACGTGGCTTATGATATTATTGCTAGATTTTTGAAAGCCTTAGGTTATACCGTATTCTTTTTAATGAACATAACCGATATAGATGATAAGATCATTAATAGAGCTAAAGAATTAAATATAAACCCTTTTGAGTTATCTAAAAAAATGACTGAAGAATTCTTTAAGGATATGAAAGCATTAAATATTTTAAGCATAAATTTATATGCTAAAGCTTCAGAGCATATTCCGGAAATAATTCAACAAATTTCCATTTTAATCGATAAAGGTTACGCTTATAAGGTTAATGGAGATGTATACTTTGATATTTCAAAATTTCCTGAATATGGTAAATTATCTCATCAAAAACCTGAAGAGTTGATTATGCATAGAATTGAACCTGACCCTAGAAAAAGAAATCCTGGCGATTTCGCTCTTTGGAAAAGTAGAAAGCCTGATGAACCTTTTTGGGAAAGTCCTTGGGGTGAAGGGCGTCCTGGATGGCATATTGAAGACACTGCTATAACTTACACTTATTTTGGTCCACAATACGATATTCATGGAGGTGCCGTGGAGCTTGTTTTTCCGCATCATGAAGCTGAAATAGCTCAGGGAGAATCATTAAGCGGAATTAAACCTATGGTAAACTTTTGGGCCCATACAGGTGTGCTGACAATTAAAGGACAAAAAATGTCCAAATCCCTAAAAAACTATATAACCATTAAGGATGCATTAAAAAATTATAGCGTAAACGCTTTAAGAATATTTTTTGCTTCAAGCCATTATAGAAGCCCAATAGATTTTAATGAAGAAAAATTAAAACAAGCTGAAACTATAACTGAAAGCCTTTATAGAATATACAAAAAAGCTTTAAATCTTTTGAAAAAAACCATTAAAAATGAAAGCAGTAATGAAGTTGCATGCGAAATTGAAGCATCTAAAAAAAGCTTTTATGAAGCTATGGAAGATGACTTTAATACGCCTCAAGCCTTAGCAGTTTTAATAAATTTTTCAAAGAAAATCGATTCCTATATTTCAAAGGAAACCGGAAAAAAAGATTTAGAAAATATAATAAATGCATTTAAAGAGTTTTTCCATATTTTAGGCCTTTTCGAGTTAGAGGAAAAAAGCGGAGAAGAGGAAGAAACGATCTCAAGCTTGATGAATTTAATTTTAGAGATTAGAGAGGAAATCAGAAAAAGAAAAGAATGGAAGCTTTCAGATGAAATCAGAGAAAAACTAAATAAACTAGGTTTTATAATTGAGGATGCGCCTCAAGGCTCAAAATGGGTTAAAGTTAAATCATGAATTCGCAAAGCAAAGTAGCCTTAGTTAAAGGGGAAAGATCCTTAGAAACTGTTCTTAAAGCTCTTAACTTGGTTGATGCTCCAAAATTTAAAGATAAACCAATACTTATAAAAGTTAACTTGATAAGCGTTAAAGATTGGAGTTCCGGCGCCACAACAGATCCAATTGTAGTTGAAGGATTAATAAATTATTTTAAACCTGAAAACACTAATATTATTGTTGTTGAATCAGATGCGACAATGACTAATGCTGATAAAGCTGCTGAAGCTTCAGGAATAAAATCTATCTGCAAAAAATACAACATCCCATTTATAAATTTAAGAAAATTAAAAGAAAAAGTAAAAATTAAAATAAACGGCGAAGTTTTATCAAAAGTTACTCTTCCAAAAATTGTGCTTGAAAGCTACATTGTTAGCGCAGCAAAATTGAAAACGCACTCAGAAACATTAGTTACTTTAGGTTTAAAAAACATGTTTGGTTTAATACCTGAAAAGTTTAAAGCAAAATATCATTTCTTTGGAATAGAAAAAGTTATAGTTGATATTAACTCTATTAAAAAACCAGATTTCACGATTATAGATGGTTTTATAGGCATGGAGGGAAAAGGTCCCGCAAACGGTCAACCCGTAAAAATGGATTTAATCATAGCAGGCGTTGACCCTGTAGCTGTAGACGCTGTAGGAACGTTAGTTATGGGTTTTGATCCAAACAAAATTTTTCATATAAAAAAAGCTTCAGAAAAAGGTTTAGGAACCATAAATAACATAAAAATTATAGGAGCCAATTTAAATGAGGTGAAACGATCCTTTAAACCGCCTAAATAGATTTAACTTAACGATTCAACTTTGTTTAGCTATAAATTTTTTAAAAAATGGGCATAAAGAATCTTTTTCTGGGCATTCACCTTTAGAAATACATAAAGGCCCTGCCTTCTCAAAAAGTTTAGGCGCTACCTTCTGAACTTTTTTAAGCATTTCCCAAGCTACTTTTCTAATTTCCCATTGAGCATGAAGGCAGCATCTTAACTCAAAAAAATGAAGAAGCTCCCTAGCATTCATTGTAACAACAATATTTGTTGAAGCAGCATTAGGTAAAATATATCTTGCATCTTCTAGGGGGATATTCATTTTTATCAAAGCTTTATAAGCTTCATTAATAGCTTTTAAACCCTCTTCAAAAACCTTTAAGGCTTGATTATTCCCTAAGATTGATGGAGGCTTTACATAATCAAATTCTGTTGATTTAACGTATCTTTGGCTTTGTTGAGAGTAAGAAGCTATTCTATGCCTAACTAATTGATGAGTGCACGCTCGAGATAAGCCTTCAAGACTAAAAGTGAAATTTGCATGTTCAATAACGGAATAATGACCTTTGCTTAAAGTCTTATCTAATGTTTCATTTAATTTTTCCTTAGGTAAATCCATTAATTCGCTTGGAGTTTTTTTAGAAATGCATGAACGTGCAGCAACTCCGCATATTTTTTCAGGTTGAGGCGTATAAGTTAACAATTTAACCCTAATATTAACATCCCCCTACAAAAAATTCTTCACAAAAAGAAAAATAAAAGCATATTTAGCATATTCTTAGATATTGCTTTAATTTACTTATTTGTTTTTGTTACGGTTAATTTCTTGCTGTTTAATTTGTTAATAAAGCATCTTGGACAGGAAATCATAGGTCTTCTTCCTGCAATTTTTATTTGAATCATTTGAAACCCGCATTCAGGGCATTCCTTGCTTAACAAAGATAATTTCCCTTTTTGAGGTAAAGGAAGCGAAAAATGGCATTTTCCCATCCATAAACCTGAGCAACCAACAAATCTTTTACCTGTTTTTCTGCTTTTAATTATTAATAATTGCGAGCCGCAGTTTGGGCATGGAGTTTTAACGGTAAACTCTAAAGCTTTAACTTGTTTTATAACATCGCTTAATGCTTTACCTATTTCCTCTTCTTTACTTTTTAACTCTATAATAGCGGGTTTTAAATTGTTGATTGCCCCTAAAACTATTTTTTCTCTTTTTTCTTCTCCAAACTCTATTTTCTTCATTCCATCTTCAAGTTCTTTAGTGAACTCTACATTAATTATTTTAGGGCAATACTTTAGCATAAGTTTAATAATTTTAAAAGATAATGGTGTGGCAATCATCCGCTCATCCTTAACATAACCTCTTCTATATAAAATATCTATTATTTCAGCTCTAGTTGCTTTCGTTCCAATACCCTGCTCCTCCATAAGTTTTAAAAGGCTTGTTGGATTAAATCTTGGTGGAGGTTGAGTATATTTTAGCTCAGTTTTAACCTCCTCAAAAAATATTTTTTGTCCTATAGAGATGGGTGGAAGCAAATTTTCCTCTAAACTTAAATATGGAGAATAAAACTTTATCCATCCCGGCTCTAAAATTCTTGCTCCCTTCAAGTAAAATATATGCTCATTAACTTTAATTGTTGCTTTTTCGCTTTTCTTTAGGCACGGTTCACCGAAAGTAGCTATAAATCTCTTAACTATTAAATCATAAATTTTTCTTTCTCTACCTGATAATTCTTCTTTTGGTTGAATACCCGTTGGATAAATAGCTGGATGCGCAGGATCAGTTTTTTTCCCTTCATTAGGCCTTAATTCCTTAAGATCATAAAGTTCATTAATTGTTTCTTTATATTGCGGATTCTCTTTTAAAGAGTTTAAAATTTCTTTATATCCTATTGTAGATGGAAGTTTTTGGCTTGAGGTTCTAGGATAAGAAATTAAAGCGTTAAGATATAAACGCTCAGCAATATCAAGGGTTTGTTTTGGAGTAAACTTGAAATATCTATAAGCTTCTAATTGAAGTTGAGTTAAATCGAATGGGGGTGGAGGCAACAACTTATATGTTTTACTTTGAACATCTATGATTTCGCCTTCTTTTTTAAAGCAATCCTCAACAATTTTGTCGGCAACCATTTTTTCATCAATTTTAGAAACCTTATATTCAGCTTCAAATTCTTCTCCATTCAAATTTACCTTTGATTTAATTACCCAATATGGTGTTGGAACAAAGGTTTGAATTTCCTTCTCTCTTTCAACTATAAATCTTAATGTTGGTCCTTGAACTCTACCTATGCTTAAAGTTGAATATTTTCCGCTATATTTACGGGCGGACTCAGTTAAAGCTCTAGATAAATTTATTCCATATAACCAATCAACTTCATGCCGACACATGCCAGCGTTGATTAATGAATAATCTAGTGAAGGCATTAAATTTTTATAAGCTTCCCTTAACTCTTTAGCGGTTAAAGTGCTAAACTTCATTCTTTTAGCTTTAACATCAGCTCCTTTGCATGCATATTTAAGAATCATATATCCTATTAATGAGCCTTCAACATCATAATCGCATGCATTAATAAAAGCATCAGCTTCCATAGCTAACTCGGTTATAGCTTTAATAAATTTCTCCTGTCTTTTTTGTCCTCTTTCAACCAAATGCTTTGGTTTCCATGCAAAATCCCAAACCGGGTACTCGCTTCTTTCTCCATCCCCTTTAACATCCACTTCATATAAATGGCCTATAGCGCTGCAAACAATCAATCTTTCAAAACCATTTTTAACCTCAAAATATGGTGTTTCATATTTCACAAATTTTTTTACTTCTCCATTCTCGCTTAAAGCCTCAGCTATATGCAAAGCAGCATCAGGTTTCTCGCATATAATTAATGTTGTTTTCATTTCCTACTTCACACTCAAATTATTCTTCATAATGTAAAGCGCGACCTCTTTAACGCTTTCTCCGCTCTCTTTTGCCTCAATTATTTTATTTAGAAACTCATTAAAAGAAATTTCGCCATAAGCTTTTTTCCATTCACCATAAGCTTTAATTATATTTAAATACGCTAATTTATGCACTTCGCAAAATTCTTCATTTTCTTCAATTTCATTAATGCATAATTTGCATTTTTTACTCATATGAAACTTAACTATAAAAATAATCTGGCTTATAAATTCTTCTTTTATGTTAAATTCAACTATTTTAAAGCAAAAGATTTTTTATTAATTAAAGCTTTTTCTTATAAAAGATGAAAAATGATGAAGAAAGAATATTTAAAACAAAAGATTAAACATTTAAATCTTGAAGAAACCCACTCAATAGGGCAATTAATTGAAGCTATGGCTTACACTTCTTATCAAAGTAGAAACCTAGCCTATTGCTATCAAGTTTTTAAAAATATGATTACAGACCATGATAGACCAACAATTTTCCTTGGGTTAGCTGGAGCTATGGTCCCTGGAGGAATGAGAAAAATTGTTAGAGATATGATTGCTTATAAAATGATTGATGTTTTAGTTTCTACAGGAGCAAATCTTTATCATGATTTTTGCGAAGCTGTAGGTGTGCCACATTATTTAGGAACGGAGCATGCAAACGATTTAGAGCTTAGAGATCTTCATATAGATCGTGTTTACGATACTTTTTTAGATGAAGATGAATTAATGAAGGTTGATAGTTTAATTTATAAGATTACAGAGCAATTTGAACCTAAAGTTTACTCTACCAGAGAATATCTTTATAAGCTTGGATCCTGCTTAAGCGATGAAAACTCTATTCTATATTCGGCTAGTAAATTTGGCGTTCCAGTTTTTTGTCCAGCTTTAAACGATAGCTCTATAGGATTAGCATTATCAAAATATTACTTAGAAAAAAAGAATGCAAATCAACCTAAGCTTATTATAGATCCTATAAGAGATCTTGTTGAATTAACGCAGATTAAAATGAAATCCAAAAAAACTGGCGTGATATTTATTGGTGGAGGGGTACCGAAAAACTATGTTCAACAATTAAGCGTTAACCTTGAAATTCTTGGGATTCCGCATGAAGGTCATCATTATGCTATTCAAATTACAACTGATGATCCTAAATGGGGTGGGCTTTCAGGATGCACCTTTAAAGAAGCTAAATCTTGGGGTAAATTTACAAAAGCAGCTTATAACTCAACAGTTTATGTTGATGCTACTATAGGTTTACCATTGCTTGTAGGTGCAATTCTACAAAACTGTAGAAATGAATTAAACCAAAGATCAAGACTAAAATTCATTTGGATAGAAGATGAATTAGTTAAAATTGAACAGTTGCATTCTTAATTTACTTTTTTAGAGGCTTAAACTTAAGCTTAATATTTCTTAAATTTAATGGTGGAAAGGGGGGATAAATACTTGAGTTACTGTATTAGTGAAATATTAAGCCCAACGAAAACTAAACCTATGCAACCTCTAATTATAAGCAATGGATATCCAAATTACTGTTTTAATCCTTTCGCAATGCCTTACCAGCAATCAGTTTGGTATAAAATTTGGGTTGAAGAGCAAGAAAAATACCTTAGAAGCCGGCTTGCAACTGAAAAAAGATTTCTCTTATATATGTTGCAATGGGGTTTCCCAACAGGTCCTTATTGGAATAAGCCTATTGATATAAGAATTTGTTAAATTTTTCCATTTCTCTTTAATTCTTTCATCTTTCTTGCGATAGCATCCCCTATCTCAAAAGTTTTTGCTGAACCGCCTAAATCGATAGGTTTAATTCTCCCTTCTTTTAAGACTTCTTTAACCGCATCTTCAATAAGGTTAGCCGCATCTTCTTCTCCAAGAAACTCAAGCATAAGTTTTCCTGCAAGAATTGTTGCTATTGGATTAGCTTTATTTAATCCTTTATACTTAGGTGCTGAACCATGAATTGGCTCAAACATGGATGTTCCTTTAGGATTAATGTTTGCCCCCGCAGCCATGCCTAATCCACCTTGAATCATAGCGCCTAAATCCGTTAATATATCTCCAAACATGTTTGGCGTTACAACAACTTGAAAAGCTTCTGGATTTTTAACAAACCACATTGCTGCTGCATCTACATAAGCATATTCAACTTCAATATTTGGGTAATCCTTTTTCACTTTATCAACGATCTCTCGCCAAAGCCCATAAACATAAGTAAGCACATTAGCTTTATCTACGGATGTGAGTTTAGTTTTATTTTTCTTTTTAGCTAATTCAAAAGCATATCTAATTACTCTTTCGCATCCCTTTTTACTAACAACCATTAATTGATAAGCTATTTCATCTGACTCGCTTTCAATATCTAATCCAAATTTTACATTGTAAATTTTCCTGTAAAGGTTTAATTCTTCTTTAGTTTTTCCCTTTGCTCTACCACCTAAGCCAACGTACAAGTCTTCAGTATTTTCTCTGATTACATCAAAATTTATATCTTTATGGGTTTTTCCTGCTAGCGGAGTTGGAACGCCTTCAAAAAGTTGAACAGGCCTTAAATTGATATATTCATCAAAGTAAAACCTTAAATTTAAAAGTATACCTTTCTCAAGGATTCCAGGAGGAACACGTGGATCCCCAACAGCACCCATATAAATCGCTTTATATTTCTCAAGCTCTTTTAAAGCCTCTTCAGAAAGCAGCTCTCCTGTAGCTAAATAATGATCTGCACCAAAAGGATAATGAATCCATTCAACTTCGAAATTACAAACTTCTGAAGCAGCCTCTATAACTTTAATTCCTTCAGCTATAACCTCAGGTCCTATTCCATCCCCTGGTATAACTGAAATTTTATATGTAGCCATTTATTTATTCACCAAACTTAAGTTAATTGGTTTAAGGAAAAATAGAAAAGTTAAATTTAAAGCTTTAGAAAGAAAATAATTAACGCCGCTATTAAAAATAATGGAGCTTTAAATTTAAGCATAAATAATAAAAAGAAGAAATAGAAGGGAAAAAGGGGATAGATAAATTTAAAAAGGCATTTTATCCATGGGTTTTAGGTTTATAAGGAATTGCTGCATGTTTTTCTTTGTTGGTTTTAAAGTAACTATAAATTTGCAAGCTTCAAATCCTGTAGCTTTGCATTCAATTTCAAATGCTATAAAATCTTTTTTTAGCATAGCTTTTAATGCGCCAGCTATATAACCTGCATCAAACCAACAGCACATTTGATCATTTTTTTCAGATTCGCTGCATGTAGCGCAATTATAAATTTTTACTGCAAGAAACTTTGAATTTGCTCCATCAACTTTCATTAACCCTACAGATTCCAAAGAGTATGCTTCAGTAATCTTTTCTAAAGCTTCTTTAAGATTTTTTACTTGTGTGCCTGCAAATTCTTTTAAAGCTAGTTTTTCACCAGCATAGTATAATACTTCTTTTTTGTTAAGCTTTAAAATTTCTTCATTAATTGCTGCTATTCGTTTTGAGTATACTAATGTTGTTTTTTCAATTATTTTAGATAATTTTTTTCACCTCTTCATTTTTTCTTTTTTCTTTATTTATTTAGAATGGCATACCATCTCTAAAGGGCATTCCATCCCTAAATGGCATGCCATCGCGAACTTTAATTTTCTTGGCCATTACCTTTTCCACCTCCTTAAAGTTTTAAAATTCTTCCCCGATTCAGATTTTTACCTAATTTTCAGCTTAAACTTTTGCAAAAAGCCAATTTTAGCTTCATTTTAATTTTTTCGAGAAAAAATGCATTCAATTTAATCTTTTTTCATAGAAATGGGATTAAATCAATTGAAAAGGCAATATTTAAATTTGAAAGTGAGATTTTTCTTAAAACCTTTAAGTTTAGACATTTTAATGAAAAATCGAATTTTTTTGCATATATTAAATTAGCGATTTTATTTGTAATGTAAGCTGTTTCTTTAAGGATTTAACAAGCTTTAAATTAAGCTAAAGCCTCAGTTTTAATGGGGAGTAAAATAATTGGTTGAAAAATACTTTGAGGCTATGGAGAAACTTAAAAAACAGGAGGAAATGCTTAAAGCAAGAATGAAAAAAGTAAAGCATAAAATTGCAGTTATAAGCGGTAAGGGTGGTGTAGGAAAAAGCATTGTTACAGCTAATATCGCTTTATCTTTTGCTAAAAAAGGGTATAAAGTTGGCATTTTAGATGCTGATTTACATGGGCCATCCATTCCAAAAATTCTTGGCGTAAGAGGAAATACGCTCGAAGCTTCATCATTAGGAATTCTCCCTGTAACAGGTCCATTAAATATTAAAATTGTTTCAATCGATTTTCTTTTACCTAAAGATGAAACCCCCGTTATTTGGCGTGGACCATTGAAAATGAATGCTATTAGACAGTTTTTATCTGAAGTGGCATGGGGAGATTTAGATATTTTATTTATAGATTTACCTCCCGGAACCGGAGATGAACCATTAAGTGTAATAAAACTTATTCCTGATATGGATGGTGTAATAGTAGTAACTATTCCATCAGAAGTTTCTCAGTTAGTTGTTAAAAAATCTATAGAATTTGCTAAAGAATTGAATATTCCAATTATAGGTGTGATTGAAAATATGAGTGGATTTATATGTCCTAAATGTGGTTCTCAAATAAATTTATTCAGCATTGGAGGTGGAGAAAAAATAGCTAAAGAATTGAATATTCCATTTTTAGGCGGAATACCGTTAGATATCGAGTTAAGCCAAAGCGCTGATGAAGGGCAACCCTTTATAACAAGAAAATCAAACTCTAAAGCTTTAAAAAGCTTTATTGCTATAACTAATAAAGTGGAAAAGTTTCTTAAAGGAAAATCAAATGTTTCTTGAAGCATTTATTTGCTTTAATTGCGGTAAAAAATATTCATTACCAATAGATAAAAATTTAAATTCTTGCTTGAATTGTGGAGGAATCCTTTTAGCCGCCTATAATATTGAGGCTCTTCAAGAAAAGTTAAATAAAGAAGAATTAAGCAGAAGAAAGCTTAATGTATGGAAGTATCGGGAGCTTTTACCTCCAATAAAAGAAAACAATATTGTTTCGCTTGGTGAAGGTGGAACTTTTCTTCATAAATGCGAAAAACTTTCCTCAAAACTTGGTTTAAAGCTTCTTTATGTAAAAAATGAAACAACAAATCCTACCGGATCATTTCTTGATAGAGGCTCCACCATTGAAGTTTCTCGAGCAGTTGAATTAAATGTCAACTCAATTTACTGCGCTACTTCTTCAGGAAATTTTGCAGCTTCAATAGCAGCTTATGCAGCGAGAGGAGGTTTAAAATGCAATATTTTCATACCTTCAGAAAGAATTAAAGAATTGAATTTAGGAAAACTTTATCAAATAATTGCTTATGGAGCAAATTTAACAGTAGATGAGCATTACAAAAATGAATTAAGTAATTTAGGTTATTCGATCTCTCCATTAAACCCCTTTTTTGCTGAGGGAGAAAAAACTACTGGTTATGAATTATGTGAGCAATTAAATTGGGCTCTTCCAGATAAAATAGTTGTACCTATGGGTCATGGTGAACATTTATCTATGATTTGGAAAGGAATAAACGATTTTTTTGCTTTAGGATTAATAAACTCTATTAATGTAGGCATGATTGGTGTTCAAGCAGCTGAATTTGCACCTATAGTTGATGAATTTCAGGGAAGAAAAATTAAGCTTCAACCTCCAAAAACGATAGCTTTAGATTTAGCTATGGAAAAACCTCTTTACGCTAAGCTAGCTTTAAAATCTATAAAGGAATCCAAAGGTACTGCTGTAAAAGTTTCTGATGATGAAATATTTAAGGCTATGGAAATGCTTGCTAAAATGGAGGGAATATTCGCTGAACCTTCAGCCGCTTCAACAATTGCTGGTGTAATAAAACTTTTAAATGAAGGGCAAATAGATAGAAGCGAAACTGTTGTATGCTTAATAACTGGCGCTGGCCTTAAAGATCCTGCTTCAGCAAGAAAATTTGTTGAAAAAACAAAGGAAATCAATAGAATAATTGCTGGGGTAGAATCTAAAAGATTTACTAAAAAACTTGGGGAAACAAAATTTAAGCTTTTAAAAATTCTTTCAAATGAATCATATGGTTATGAAGCTTGGAAAACTTTAAAAAATATGGGCGTTAATTTAGATATTTCAAGCATTTATCAGCATTTAGCTGAGCTTGAAGCTATGGGCTTAATAAAAAGAGTTAAAACTGAAAAAGTTTTAGGAAAACCCGCAAGAATATACTATCTCCTAACTAATAAAGGAGAGGAATTATTAAGAAAAATAAACATTTAAATGTTTATTGTTGCTTGAGAGGCACCATCTTCTCTCCTTTCAACTTTAATTATATTCGCTGCTTCTTCTTCCCCTAAACCATGATGCGTAACAAGTATTACTTGAGAAACTTTTTTAGCCGCTTCAGCTATATGACTAAGCAGTTGCGGAATATTCTCTGAATCAACGCCATATGTAGGTTCATCTAAAATCAATAATGCTCCTTCACCCAAAATTTTAAGCATAGCAAGCCTTAATGCTAAGGCGATAAGCGTTTGATGTCCTCCTCCAACTCTTACAGCTGGAATATATTCATCTAAATCTATTGGTTGAACTTCAACGATATAACTTTCAGGATTAATTTTAAAAGCTTTATAAACATGCTGATCTGTTAAGGAATTATAAATTTTTAAAGCTTCATAAGCTACATCTTTAAGCTTTACGCTTCTAATATCTTCAATTCCTTTTCTCAATTGCTCAATAAATTTTTCTGTTACAGCTGCTTTCTCCAACCTATTGTTTAAAACTTTAAGTTTCTCTTGATGTTTTTCCTCCTCATCTTTAAGCCTTTTGAAGTCCTCCTTTAAAACTTTCAATTTTTCAGTTTTAATTTTAAATTGGCGGCGTAACTCTTCAAGTTCATTAAGATTTAATGGAAGTTTCTCGGCAATTTTAACTTTTAATTCTTCATCTTCAGATTTAAATGGAAGCTTTAACTCTTCAAGAAGAACTGTTATGTTCATTAAGCGTTCTTGAACCTTCTTTAACTCTTTTCCAGCTTCCTCAAAAAGCTTCTTCGAGTCTTCTAAAGCTGAATTCATGTTTAGCAACTTATTTTTAACTTCATTAAATTTAATAGTTAAATCCTCAAGTTTTTGCTTAACCTCTTGATATTTGTATTCAATCTTGCTATATATTTCTTCAAGTTGTTTTAATGTTAATTCACCTAAACTTTCTTTTATTAAGGAGTATACTCCCATTAAAGTTTCCATTTCATTTTCAAGCTTTGAAAGTTTACCTTTTATAACTTCTACGATATTTCTTCTTTCTTCATAAAGCTTTGATATAACCGCAAATTTTTCTTCAAAAGTTTTTTCTTCAGCTTCTTTCTCTAAGATTATTTTTTTTAAGGTTTCTGGTGTTACTTTTTGTCCACACATTGGACAATTTAGTTTATTTTCTTCTAAAAGTTTTTTATGAGCTTTTAACTCTTCTTTAAGCGTAAAAAGTTTTCCTTCAAGCTTATTTTTTTCATCTTCAATTTTTTCAAATTCCTCTTCAATTAAAATTAAATCTGAATTTAATTTATCAGCTTCATTATGTTTCTTCTCTATTATTTCTTTAAGCTCATCTATATTTAAGGCTTTAACAGATTTTAAAAGCTCTTTAATTTTTATTAACCTTCCTTTGTAATCTTCTCTTTCATCCTCTACCCTTTTTAATTCTTCATTTATCTTTTCAACATTATTTTTTAACTCTTCTTCTTTAACTTCAACTTCTTTAATTAACTCTTTAAGTTCAACGATATCTTGAGCGTTCCATTGTTTAAGCAAAGCTTTAGCTGCTGCTTCTTTTTCTCTAAAACTTTTTAGGAAAAAATCTCTTTCACTTATATTTTTTAAAAGATTCATTAACTCAGGAGATTCTGCCTTTTCTATTTTGCATTGAAGTTCCTCAACTTCAAATTTTAAAGTTTCAATTTGGTTCTCTATAGTTTTTATTTGTTCTTTAATTTTGGGTAAAAAAACCTCATTAATCGTTTTAGCTTCAGTTTCAACATCTTTTCCTTCATATTTCTCTAATTCTTTTTTAACTAAGTTAAACTCCTCTATAAGCTCTTTAAGAGTTGTTATTCCTAAAATAGAATCCATTTCATCCTTATCCGGTTTAAGGATTTTAGTTAATTCTCCCTGTCTTACATATGTTAAGTTAAGAAACCTTCGCATAGTTAACCCTAAAAACTCCATTACCTTTCTTCTTAACTCTTCCTCTCCAGAAATAGGAACCTCTTTTTCATCCACCAAAAGAATTAAACGTTCAGTTTGATAGCTTTCTTTTCCACGTTTAAAATAAACTTTCCCCCATCTTTTAACCTCTATGCTCTGCTTTGTTTTAGGCGAATTAAACTTTAAACTTACATAGAGATTTCTTGAAGCTCCTTGAAGCCTTGTAACTAAAAGCTTCTTATCTACATCTGGGATTTCTCCATATAAAGCAAAGAATATAGCCTCTAAAATAGTTGTTTTACCTGTTGAGTTTCTTCCAGTTATAAGATTTAAACCTGCGGTGAAAGGTATTTCAGCTTTTCTATAGCCTTCAAACCCTTGCATCTCTAATTGCTCAATAACCCCTCTCAATCTTTAACCCCTAAAATTTCCATCCATTTTTTAACAAATTTTCTTCGATCTAAATCTTTTAATAAACCTGATCTTTGGCTTCCAACCTCCTCTAAGCATGCTTCAACTTCCTCAATAAGATTTAACGCTTCAGTTAACGCTTCTAAACCTAAAGGTTCAAATAACACTCTAAGAAATTCCTCTTTGCTTGCAATAGATGGGCTTTGAAATGGTTTAGCCGTTTCCTCAAGTTGATTTTCAACTTCTAAATGAATAATTGATTCGTTTTTACCAAGCTTTTCCTTAAGCTTATCTTCTAGCTCATATTTATCCTCATGTATTAAACCTTTCAAAACGACTCTTATTATTCCCTTTTTATTTAACTTCTCAATTTTCTTAATTAAGTTTTCAAATTCTATTAAAGCTTGGGTTATAAACCATGTTGAATTTCTTACAGCTTCTCCCCCGTTCACTTTAATAGTTTCAATAATATTCATTGGCTCAATAGTTTTAAATTGAAGTTTTTCCTCTTTGTTTAGCTCTAAAATATAAACACCATGCGATTCCTTCTCAGCTAAATCATAGTATTCAGTGCTTCCAGGCGTTAAAAATATAGCTTCATCGATTTTTTCATTTTTTCTACTATGGTTGTGGCCTAAAATAATTAAGTTTGCCCCTAAATTTTTCAATTCATTAATTGAAATTTTCTGATGCTCCGGTACACCTGGTGGTAAATCATGATGCCCATCTATAAATGTATGGAGGAGAAGAATCTTGTAGGATGCTTTTGAAGTTTTCAAGTTTTCTTTAATTTTTTCTTTAATTGTTTTAAATTTATAAGCTGAATAAGGTGTGTAACCCATTCCTGTTAAAGCAAAGTTTGCTTCTTCATAAAGCTCGATTTTGCCCTCTAAAGTTTTTTCTCCAACAATTTTAAAGTATTTCGCTAATGGATGCTCTATATAATTTAAAGCGTTATTTATGGTTGTTCCATCATGATTTCCGCGTATAACAAATATTTTTGTATCTTCGTTTAAACTATCTATAAGCCTTTGAAACTCATTTTTAACAAATGTGGAATCGCTTGGATTCATGGTTTCTCTTTCAAAAACATCTCCGCAATGAATTATGTAATCTACTTTTTCTTGAATAAATATGTTTATCGCTTGAGTAAACGCTTTTTTAAATGCTTCTCTTCTTAGTTCTCCTATGGCTTTAGGAACGCTTCTTCCGATATGCGTATCGCTGAAAACCCCTATTTTCACCATTTTTCCTTCCTTCTTTTTTCAAGTTCATTAACAATTCTTTTTTGAATTTCCAAAAGGTTGGGGGTTGCTCCAAAATGCACTGTTCTTCTTTTTTGGGTTTTCACTATAGCGGGGATCGGCACATAAGGTCCAACTAATACTGCTTCACCTTGATTTAAGGCTGGTAAATCCTCTATTAAACGATGGCTGAAACTTTCGCTTGCAGATTCTATAATGCTTTGATCTTGATTATTTGTTATTCTTAAAACGGCATAATTACCTATATTCGCCATGATTTCGGGGCTTATGCTTCTTGGTCTTTGGCTTATTAAACAAAGATATAATCCAAATTTAGCGCCTTCCCTTATAGCTGTTGATAAAGCTTTTACAGCATAGCGGCTGGATTCTTTAGAGGCGACTCTATGCGCCTCCTCTATAAAGAGAAATGTTGGAGGCGCTTTTAAAAGATCTTTTCCAAAATATCTAACATGATTATTAAATATTAAATCAACAATTACGGCGGTGTAAGCGTCTTGAACTTTAGATCTTAAACCCCTTAAGCATATTATGCTTAGGGTTTTAGGTTGAAGAAGCTCTTGAAGATTTAAGCCTTCAGCTGGAAGTTTAACATCTTTTTCAGCTTCCTTCATTCTAGCATATAAAGAGCTGAACCTTTTTTTATTTTCAGCATCAACTTCTTTGTTTTCAATTTTTTCTTTAACCTTCTCTATTAAATCTGCAAATCCAAAAGGTTTACCTGATTCTTTAAGTTCTTCAAGAATTTCTCTTAAAGCTGCTTCTTGCAATTCTCCTATTCTACCAAGCATATCCATAAAAGCTTCATTTTCAACTTGATTTAAGCTTATTTTAAGATCTTTAACTTCTGCAGTTACTCCTAAAACCTTAGGCGTTCCAGGTGGATAATAAATTGTCACATGAAAATCATTATGTTTTTGATTTGTTTCTGCGAATCTATCCATCATCACGTAATCTCCATGAACATCAATAACTATAACTGGAAAATATGTTTTCGTTAAAATTTCTTCAATTAAAACTCCTGCTAAATAAGATTTTCCTCCTCTAGTTTGAGCAAATACTCCTAAGTGAAAGCTTAAATCTTGAAGAAAAATAGGAACCTTAACGTTTGGTCTATGAAGAAGGTTTCCAATAAAAAGCGGAATTTTTTCTTCACTATGGGAATAAAACTTTTGAAGTTCTTCATCTGAAGCTTTATAAACAACTGTATTTGGTTTAGGCGCTATTTTAGGTTTAGACAATTTTTCCATCTCATCCATATATCCTAAAACCTCAACTGTAGCAACCTCATAACCGTAAACATCGGTTACAAAAGTTTCTCCAGCAGGTCTTTCTGAAGCTAAGGGATTTTTAGAACCAACATTTACAACTTCAGCTAAAACCTTTTTTCCCTCATCTATTTCAACTACAACATATTCGTGAAGTGGAATCGATAAACCTTTTTCAACTTTAAAGCTGAATTGAAGAGGCGTAGCTCCATCAAGAACATAACCAACATTTTCCCGTTCCATTTTAACGCATCCTTCTTAACAAAATTTCTCTAAACCTTCTTTTTCTTAACTTAGCTTTTAACCCTGCTTTTTTAAGTTCATTAATAAGAATCGGCTCATAAACATCCCTATAAATCAGATTATCTATCCTGACGAGAGAATCAACATCCATTAACGGCTTTAATACTGTGGGGGTTGCGCTTAAAACGTTAAGTTTTGCAACAACTTCTTTACAACATTCAAGAGCCTCCTCATTTTTAATAAGCATATTTTCATTTAAATCTCCGCATTTCTCTTTCACTTTTAAATTCCATCCTGCTATATCAACTCTATAAACTTCAAGCCCATGATGAGGTTTCCAACAAATTGTGGCTAAAGGTGGTAAATTATAAATTTCATCTAGCAACTTAACAATTTCATGAAGAAGCTCGTTTTTTGATTTGCTCATTTTACTTCTAAGCCTTGAATTCCACCAATTTCTTTTTTCTTCCTGTCCCGTCTCTAAATAAAGCGTTTGAGGCGCTAAAACTAAGGGCATTGTGAATCCAGGCTTCAAGTTTAAATTATTAAAAATTTCCTCATCAGAAGTTTTTAATTCAAACTCATAGCAGTAACTTTCTAAAAGTTTTTTTAAATCTTCATTATTTTCATTTTTAATTTTTTCCCTTAGTTTCTTAGCTATTTTAGATGGATACATTTGTTTTGAAATTTCTTCACCTATTTTAGGTTCTTCAATTTTTAATCGATCAATTAATGCTCTTGCTCTAATATAGGTTACATTGCTATCTTTGCATAACCCAATTAAAACTTGATTTTTATCGTAAGATTGTTTATAAAGTGCTGTTAAAGCTTTAAACTCTTCTATTTTAGCTTTAGCTATTTTTTCATTATTTAAAGCTGATAAAGGGAAAGTAGGATAAAGCGATCCATCATAAATCGCTAAGGCTTCATTAACTTCGTTTAAAGCTTTTTTAAGCGCGTTTAATTCAACAGCCTTCATATATGAATCTTCTTTTTGAAGAAGGTGCTCAACAAAAATTTTAGTTTCAACAACTCTATTTATGAATGCTTGAGCTTTAAAAAAATGAACTAAAGCTCTAGCGTATAACGCTTTGATGCCCCCTTGAAACTCTGTTACTCCTTTGCTTCCATCACAAACCATAAAATTAAAATTTAAAGATGCGATAGAATCAAAATTTATCCATAACTCTTCATAAATTTTTTTAAATCTTTCTTGAGGCTCAACTTTTAAAGTTAAATTTGGAATCTTCTTCGCCTCCTCCATAAAGCTTGAAAGAAATATATCTTCAGCCAAAATCTCACCTTTTCTTTATCAATCTAATTTTACCTTAATAATAAAGGTTAATTGATTTTTCCTCTATATTTTAAAATTTTTAGAGATTTAAAAAATTTTTATTTAAATTAAACAATAAAAATATCTTCATTTTTTTACTGGTCGCATCAATTTTATTAGATTGAGCAAAAACTTCAAAAATAACTGTTACCGAATAAATCATAATTGTTAACATAACAATTATTAGGATGAATGAAGCAATATATAATGCTCCTTGAATCTGCGTTACAATTCCTAAACTTTTAAGCCATTTTGGGGTTTCTTGAATTTTGCTAAGTCTCCAAAAAAGTTGAAGCAAGCTTAACGTAATAAATGGGCATAAAATTACTGTTGCTAATGAAATCCATAACTTTTTATTTTTTAACTTGCTTTCTTCTTTTTTATCTTGCTTAACAATAGCTTTCATTTTAAATTCAGTTTTAAATCTTGGTGAAATGAAAATTAATATTAAATCGCTTAGAATATTTAAAATTTCTTTAAAAAACTTGGCAATTTTTTGTTTAGGCATTAATACAAAAATTGTTAACATAAAAATTAAAATTCCCAAATTAATTAATGAAGGGTTAACGGAAAGATGAAAAAAGCATATGTAACGAATGCTTATTAATATTTTGATGGTTAATAAAAGTGCGAAGAGGTTTAAAGCGAAATACTTAACTATACCTTGCAAGTAATTTATAAAAAGAAAAAATGCAAGCACCGCTATAAATCCTAATATGGGATTTATAATTAACCATAGTTTAATTAATCCTGCCTTAAACAAAAATGAAGCAATTGGGCTTCTCTCTCCAAAAACTCCATACGTATTTATTAAAACAATTGTGTAATAAACATCAAGCGTACTGAAAGCAACCATTAAAAAAACGAAAATTATAAATTTTTTATTAAAAACCTTAAAACCGTTATATTTAAGCTTCATCATTATTAATTAATTTAAGGTTTAATTTATCTTTATTGTATTAAATTCAGGAAGTATAAAAAACTTTATATAGTTACAAAGCGAAAATTATTCTTCATAAATTCTACTATTAATTAAGTTTAAAAAGTTTAAGGTGAGAAAAATGGGTGAAGAATCTTCTAAAAAGGGTGTAAGCGGAAAACTCGTTATTGCAATTTTGCTTATAATCATAGTGATAGCTGCTGGTGTAGGCGGTTACTATTACTACTACCTACCAAGCTTAAAACCTAAATTAAACGTGCCTAATCCGGACACTTTTGTTTATCAAACTTTTGGAGACGCTGATTCTTTAGATCCTGCATGGGACTATGAAACTGCTGGAGGCGAAATACTAGAGCTTGTATATGAACGGCTTGTTTACTATGATAAGGATAAACTAACAATCGTTCCCGAGCTAGCTGAAAGCTGGGAAGTTTCTCCAGATGGCTTAATTTACACTTTCCATATTAGGAAAGGAATAAAATTCCATGATGGAACGCCATTAAACGCTTCAGCTGTTAAATTCTCGTTAGATAGAGTGATTTTAATGAACGACCCTGATGGTCCAGCTTGGATACTTGCGCAAATAATTAAGGGTGGACCAGAATACATGGAAGCCAATTCATGGCAAAATGAAAATGAAACAGAAATGAAAGAATATGTTAAAGAATATTTAGCTGCAGAAGGAATAAAAGTTATAGATGACTATACGGTGCAAATAACTCTTGAATATCCTTCAGCAGCTTTTCTATCTATGCTATGCTATGGTGGACCAGGCGCTATTGTTTCTCCCCCCTTCGTTTTAGCGAATTCAGAAAAGGGCTGGTGGAGTGACCCAGCAGAGTTTCCACCCTTCGGGCTTGATAAACCTGGTTTCCACAATGAATATATGAATACCCATACATGTGGAACAGGACCATATAAAGTTGTTGAATGGACGCCCAAAACAAGAATAGTTCTTGAAGCTAATGAAAATTATTGGCGTGAACCTCCAAAAATAAAACGTGTAATTTTCCAGCAGGTTAGCGAGGCTGGAACAAGGCTTTTAGCATTATTCTCTGGAGAAGCAGATAGTGTAGTTGTTCCATCATCTAACCTATTCGATATAATTGAGAAGGATCCATGGCTTAATGAACGTAAAATAGTGCCATTAAAGAAAGGAATAGTTGTAGAAGTTTATGATTCATTAGCGATTGGTGGGTTTGAAATAAACTTAAATCCTCCTGACTCTGTATTAAAAAGGGCTTTAACAAACAAAAACTTTAGATACGGTTTATCCTATATATTTGATTATGATACTTACATAAATACTGTAGCTTACGGATTAGCTGAGCAAGGTAGAGGACCCATTCCTAAAGGTTTGCTTGGATACGATGAAACATTATTCCAGTTTAAATATAATCCTGATAAGGCTAAAGAGCACTTTTTAAAAGCTAAAGCTGAAGGCGCGTATGAGGATGGGCTTAAAATAACGCTTTATTATAACGCTGGAAACGAAGCTAGACGGAGAGCCTGCTTATTGTTTAAGGATGGAATTGAAAGCCTTAATGTTGGCATTTCAATAGAGGTTCAAGAACTCGATTGGCCAACTTACCTTGCTAAAATGAGGGCTCAAGAATTACCAATCTTCTTTATTGGTTGGCAACCCGACTATGCTGATCCAGACAATTATGTAGCCACCTATGCTCATTCAAAAATGGGGGTTTTCGCTAAAAGAATAGGATATGCAAATGAAACTATAGATGCATTAGTTGAGCAAGCTGCTAAGGAACAGGATCCAGATAAACGAGTTGAACTTTATCATGAAATTCAACGCGAATTAATAGAGGAAGCAGTTTACATTTGGGTTTCTCAAGCTAAAACGCTTCATGTAGCTAGGGATTGGGTTAAAGGATACTTCTATAACCCAATGTGGTCTGGTTGGGATACAGGCTGCATGCGGTTTATGTGGAAAGAAGAAACCACAGAGCAAATAGCTGTAAACATATATGGTTTTGCATCCTCTTCATTAATGGTTGCAACCGCGTTAAACCCTGAAATTGTTAAGGAATAAGTTTAAAACTAAATCTTCCCTATTTTTTATTTTCTTCTTTTTATGCTTGATTTTAAACTTTTAAAAACCAATAAACATATATTTATGGTTTTGTCTTCCTTTTTGTTAAGGCGAAAATCTCAATGAAAATGCGAGATTACATTATTAGGCGTTTATTTCTCCTCCTCCCAGTTTTGCTTGGGGTTTCAATGTTAACTTTTACGCTTTCGCATTTAGTTGGAGATCCAGTAGCAGCTTATGTTACTAGCGAAAAAATTTCTGAAGAGCGAATTCAATTAATAATTAAAGCGCATGGTTTAGATAAACCCATTTATATTCAATATTTTTATTATTTAAGAGATTTAATTCGTGGAGATTGGGGAATTTCAAGATCAGACTCTAATAGGCCTGTGGTTGAATCCATTCGAAATTATTTTCCAGCTACGCTTGAGTTAACGATTGTAGCTATGAGCTTAAGCCTTTTAATGGGTATTCCCATAGGAATAATTTCAGCTACAAAAAAAGATAAACCTGTAGATCATGCTGTTAGAGTTTTCGCTTTAACTGGGGTTTCAATGCCTATTTTCTGGCTTGGTCTTCTTCTTCAATATGTTTTTTATTATCAATTTAAGCTTCATGGTTTGCCTTATCTTCCCTTATCCCAAAGAATAGATCCCTTCGTAGCTATTCAACATCCAATTAAACAATTGACTGGTTTACTTTTGCTTGATAGCTTAATAAGTTTAAATCCATATGCCTTTAAAAGCGCCTTAGAGCATATTATAATGCCCGCCTTCTGCCTTTCCTATATTACTTTAGCTTTAATAGCTAGAATGATGCGGGCTAGCATGCTTGAAGTTTTAAGGCAAGATTACATTACTTCAGCTAGATCAAAAGGTTTACCTGAAAAAATCGTGATTTATAAGCATGCTTTAAGAAATGCTATGATCCCAACTGTAACAGTTGCAGGTTTAGCTTTTGGAGGATTACTTTCTGGAGCTGTTTTAACAGAAACAGTTTTTGCTTGGCCTGGAGTTGGAAGATGGTCAACTCAAGCTATTTTAACAGCAGATATGGGAGGAATAATGGGTTTCACCCTTCTTATAGCCATAATCTATGTTTCAGCCAATTTAATTGTTGATGTTTTATATGCTATTCTTGATCCAAGAATAAGGTTGGGGTAAAACTTGAATACGCGCAAAAACTTTTTAAACTCTTGGATTAAAGATTTAGAACCTCAATGGCGAGAGTTCAAGTTTACAATTTATCTTTTAAGGCAAAGCCCCCTAGTAGTAGCTGGTTTCATCATAATATCTATTTTTATCATTGCAGCTATTTTTGCGCCTTGGATTGCCCCTTATGGGCCTGAAGAAAGAATTTGGAATGAACAAATGCAGTCTCCAAGCTTAAAACATTTATTTGGAACAGATGAAAATGGTGGAGATATTTTTAGCAGGGTAATTTGGGGTGCTCGCATAGATCTTTTAATAGCCTTAGCGGTTGTTGGTTCAGCTGCTTTAATAGGATCTGTAATAGGTTCTATTTCAGGTTATATGGGTGGCAAAATTGATGAAGCTTTAATGAGAGTTACAGATGTTTTCTTAGCTTTTCCAGGCTTAATTTTAGCTATGGCTATAGCTGCAGCGCTTGGAAGAAACCTTATAAACTTAACTATAGCACTTATAGTTGTTTGGTGGCCAAGCTACGCAAGATTAATTAGGGGTGTCGCTCTTTCCGAAAGAGAAAAACTTTATGTTGAAGCTGCTAAAGCTATAGGCGCTAAAAACGCACGAATAGTATTTAGGCATATTCTTCCAAATGTTATTTATCCGCTTTTAGTTAATGCCACTTTAGATTTAGGCTCAGTTATTTTAACAGCTGCTGGCTTAAGCTTTATAGGTTTTGGGGCTGGAGCTGGAATAGCTGAATGGGGCAGAATGATATCTGATGGAAGAAACTATTTATTTCAAGCTCCCTGGATGGCTACTTTTCCAGGTTTAGCAATTTTATTAAGCTCGTTAGCTTTAAACCTAGTTGGAGACGGTTTAAGAGATGTGCTTGATCCAAGGCTTAGAAGATAGCGATAAAACCATTTTATGGAGGTAAACTTAAGCGAATTGCCTGAAACTTTATTAAAAATAAGAAATTTAAAAACATACTTTTTTACATACGCCGGCGTAGTTAAAGCGTTAGATGGCATTAACCTTGACGTTTATAAAGGTGAAACAATGGGTCTTGTTGGAGAAACAGGCTGCGGAAAATCTGTTACATCACTATCAATTTTAAGGCTTATTCAACCTCCTGGAAAAATTGTAGAAGGAGAAATATGGTTTAAAGAAAAAGATTTGCTTAAATTAACTGATGAAGAGATGCGGAAAATTAGAGGGAAAGAAATAGCTATGGTTTTTCAAGATCCAGCCACATATATAAACCCTGTTTTAACCGTTGGCGATCAAATAGCTGAAGTTATAATGCTTCATCAAGATTTAAAAAAAGATGTTTTAGAAATGAAAATAGAGGAGTTAACAAAAAGACTTGAAGAAAAACAAAATGAAAAATTAAAAGATAAAATTGAAGAGCTTAAAAAGGCATTAAATAATCCACCAGCTCCCACTAAACGGGAAACTAAAAAAGCAGCTTATAAAAAAGCTGTTGAAGTTTTAAGGCTTGTAAAAATGCCTTATCCAGAAAAAGTTGTAACGCAATATCCTCATGAACTTAGCGGAGGAATGAGGCAAAGAGCAATGATAGCTATGGCTCTTTCATGCAAACCAGATTTGTTTATAGCTGATGAAGCTACAACCGCTTTAGATGTAACTATTCAAGCTCAAATCCTTAATTTATTAAATGAAATTAAAAAAGAGGTTGAAACTTCAATTCTCATAATAACTCATGATTTAGGAATTGTCGCTGAAATATGCGATAGAGTTGCCGTGATGTATGCAGGGCTTATTATCGAGGAAGCTGAGACTTTATCTCTATTTAAAAATCCTTTACACCCATACACTAAGGGGCTTTTAAATGCTATTCCAAAGCTTCACGGTAACCCTTCAAGATTAAAAACTATTTCAGGTTCTGTTCCAAACTTGATTAATCTCCCTTCAGGTTGCAGGTTTCATCCTAGATGCGAATACGCTATGGATATATGTCAAAAACAAGAACCTAAACTTATAGAAGTTGAAAAAAACCATAAAGTTTCATGCCATCTTTATAGGTGAATTATTTTGATTAATAGTGATAACGTTATCTTAGAAGTGAAAGATTTAAGAAAGCTTTTTCCAATCAAGGAAGGTGTTTTAGGAAAAATTAAAGGCTATGTTTACGCTGTTGATGGTGTTAGTTTTAACTTAAAAAAAGGTGAAACCTTAGGTTTAGTTGGGGAATCTGGTTGCGGAAAAACAACTGTGGGGCGATGCGTTTTAAGGTTAATAGAGCCTACTGAAGGCGAAATAATATTTAATGGCGTTAACATAACTAATTTATCCTTTTCTGAAATGAGAAAATTTAGGCGCGAAATGCAAATTGTTTTTCAAGATCCTTACGCTTCGCTTAACCCTAGATGGACGATAAAAAATATTATTGGAGAACCCCTTTTAATTCATGGTTTAGCTAAAAAAAGGGAGCTTCATGAAAAAGTTCTTGAGCTTCTTTTAAAAGTTGGTTTAAGCGAAGATCATTTAAATCGTTTTCCTCATGAATTTAGCGGAGGACAAAGGCAAAGAATTTGCATAGCTAAGGCTTTAGCTCTTAAACCAAAATTTATTGTTTTAGATGAACCAACATCTTCCCTAGATGTTTCTGTTCAAGCTCAAATCCTTAATTTATTAATGGATTTGCAGCAAGAGCTTAAGCTTACATATCTTTTTATATCCCATAATTTAAGCGTAATAAAGCATGTAAGCAATAGAATAGCTGTAATGTATCTTGGCAAAATTGTTGAATTAGCTGAAAAAGAAGATTTATTCGCTAATCAAATTCATCCTTATACTAAGGCTTTATTTTCAGCTATCCCCATTCCAGATCCTGAATTAACAAGAAAAAGAAATAAAATAATTTTAAAGGGTGATGTTCCAAGCCCAATTAATCCCCCTTCAGGTTGCAGGTTTCATCCTAGATGCGAATACGCTATGGATATATGTCAAAAACAAGAACCTAAACTTATAGAAGTTGAAAAAAACCATTTTGCAGCTTGCTTTTTACCAGCGTGAAAAAAAATTGAGCGATAATAATGAAAAAGAAAATTTAAAATTAAGCTGGAAAGATTATTTAGCTATAGTTGTTGCAGCTTTACAAACAACGCTTTTACCATTCATACTTTTGCTTATAGCTATGATAATCATAATGTTAATTTTCATTAATCTTTAAATTAAACAAGAATAAAAAGAAAACTATTAAATAATAATTAAATTTAATTGAGCTGAAGGATTTATGGAAATAGGCATATCAAACCATCCATTATTTAACTTAAACCCGCTAGAATTCTTTAAGTTAGCGAAAAAACTTGAAGTGAACAGAGTTGAAATTAAACTAGATGATTTAAGGTTTAAAAACTTCCTTTTAAATAAAGGAAAACTTAACGATTTTAACTTTAAATTAAGTTTTCACCTACCTGTTGTTGATGTTAATCTTGGAACACCGCATAAAGATTTACGAAGAAGCTTTGAAAAAATACTGCTTAACTCAATATTTTTAGCTAAAAAAGTTAACGCTGAAATAGTTGTATGCCATGCTGGAAGACTTAACAGAGTTTACCCTGAAGCTTTACTGCCTAAAGTTAAAAATGAAACAATAGAATCTTTAAAAAAGCTTTCTAAAACTTCAGAAAACTTAGGAATCCTATTTACTCTTGAAAATGATAGAAAAGCCTTCAGCCCATCCTTAGCTGGAGATTTAAACTCCTTCCAAGAAATGCTTAATAAAATTGAATGTAAAGCAACATTAGATATTGGTCACGCCAACACCTTCAGCAACCCAATAGAATTCATAAAAAACATCAACCATAAAATAATTAATATTCACGTTCATGATAATAACGGCGATAAAGATGAGCATTTACCATTAGGAAAAGGAAAGATAAACTTCAAGGAAATATTAGCTTCATTAAAAGAAGTTGATTACAACGGCTCATTAATTATTGAAGCCCACAACCATAACGATATGATTGAAAGCCTCAATAACTTAAGAAATTTAATAAAAATCTTTCAATAAAATTTTTAGCATTTTAAGCTTTTATTAAAGTTTAATAATAGATAAATCTAAAAATTTAAATGCATCCCGCATCTTTTATTTTTTTTCAGTAAGTGCTTAAATTAACGCGTTAAATGGAGGTGCTTAACAATCAGCTTAACCAATCTTAACTTTGAAGAAGAAGCGATTAGAATTGTAAGCGCTGCAAATCAAAAGAATGTGATTTTAAGAATAATGGGCGCGATTGCTATAAAGCTTCACTGTCCAAAATTCTCTCATCTTCTTGAAAAAATGCAAAGAAAAATAACAGATATAGATCTTATGGGGTATGAAAAACAAAAAAGTGGTGTAATTCAAGTGCTTAACGAGTTAGGTTATGTTCTTAGTGAACGGGCCCGCTTAGTTGTTGCAATTCTTCAAAGATACATATTTGAAAATCCAGTTAACAAAAACCATATAGATGTATTTTTCGATAAGCTTGAAATGTGCCATACGATTGATTTTAGAGGACGCCTTGAATTAGATTATCCTACGATTACCGTAAGTGATCTTTTCTTAGAAAAAATGCAAATCGTTAAAATAAATGAGAAAGATATTAAGGATGTTATAGTTTTACTTAGAGAGCATGAGGTAGGAGATAAAGATAAAGAAATGATCGATCATAATTATATCTCTAAATTACTATCTAAAGATTGGGGCTTCTATTATACAGTAACAATGAATATGGATAAAGTTAAAGCTTTTCTCCCTCGTTACGAAGTGTTATCTTCAGAAGATAAAGATGATGTTAACTCAAAGCTTGATATGCTTCGGGACTCTATAGAAAAAGCTGAAAAAACCTCGGGTTGGAAGATGCGCGCAAAAATAGGCCCAAGAAAAAAATGGTATAGAGAAGTTGAAGAGACTGGAATTTAAATAAGTTTACCGAGTATCTTTAGCTTGTTTTGGAGGTGGATAAACATCATCCGGAGGTCTATCCGGTTGTCCTGTAGCTAACTCAAGTATAAAACCTAATCTTTGTTCCGTATCAAAGTAATAGTAGGAACCCTTTCCTACTTTTCCACTTTGTAAAACATTAATACCTTGTTTTTTGAAGGCATCTATAACTGCTTCAGGTTTTTCTGTAGTATATTTAAGGTGATGCAAGCCTTCCCCCTTCTTTTCTAAAAACTCCTTATATATTGTGTCTCCATCTAAATGCTCTATAAGCTCAATACTTACATCTCCTACCATTGCTTCAGCTATCCTAAATGAATGCTTGCTCGGTTTTCCCCGATATGTCATTTCTCTTGTATTTGATGGGTTGAAATTCCAAACTTTCCATGGACCAATGCCTAAATCTTCCCAGTATCGCTTCATAGACTCATAAAGATCCTTAACAACGATAGCTACTTGCGTAACCTTATCAAATTTAATAATCATCTACCCTCCCCCTCTAAATAAACATTTTTTCAATCCTAAATAAAGCTTATGGTGGTTTTATTTTTCCCAATGAAAATTTACGTTTTAGCAATTAGCGCCCCTAATAACTTTTTCATTTACTGTAACTGTATCTTTCGCCTATTCTCAATATTATTGTTTTTATTTTATATTTTCGCAGCTTTACTTCCCGTTCTACAAGGTATGGATTTTCTAATGAAAAGCTCCAAAGATCCCAATGCATTGGAATTAAAATTTTTGCTCCAAGATCCCTAGCTATTTGAACTACTTCTCCCGGATTGTTGTAAATTTTTTGTCCAGGAGGATTATTTCCCAAAGTTACAAGAGCAATATCCACCCCATATCTTTTTCCAGCTTCATAGTATCCTTCAAAGAACAGCGAATCACCTGAATGAAAGATTTTTACTCCATCCACTTCTAAAATATATGTATTTGCGGTTTTTGGAATAGGATCATAAGATGGAAGTGCAACAACTTTAATATCTTTCACTTTTGTTTCTTCATATTCTTTGAGGGTAACTATTCTCCCTTTATCTATTCCCCAACTTCTTAAGAGTTCAGAAACGCTGGGTGGTCCAATAAATAAACATTTTGTATTTTTACTTACTGGAAAAACAAAATCTTCATTTAAATGATCTAAATCTTCATGTGTAATTATAGTTGCCTCAATCTTTCTTACGTCGGAAGGATTAAAAGGTATTGGAATCATTCGATGAACAGTATTTAACCCTGGAACTGTAATGGATCCTCCACAATATGGATCAATATACACTATTGCATTTCTTGATTTCATAATAAAACCTGCACCACCAATAGACCAGAGAACCACACCCTTTTCCACAGTATAATTCTCCACTTCTTTAAGGAACCAGTCAAACCACTCGCTTTTAAGATTTAATGTTTGCAGTGGTTTCCCTAATCTTATATCAAACCATTCACCTTTTCCCATTTTTATCACCTACGATACCATATTTAATTTCTCTTCATTCATTATATATTATTTTTTACTTTTTTGGGGATTAGGAGGAAACCTTTTATATTTGTTGTTAACTAAATAATATTTCATGGGGTTATATCCATTTATTACTTCAACGCTAGTTGGAGACTTTAAAGGAGTGGTTTTAGAAACTAAGTTGGTACGGATGGTTGTTATTCCTGATTATGGAGCAAGAATTATTAGTTTAATCTACAAACCAACTGAAACTGATTTTTGTTGGCGTCATCCTGATACCCCGATAAAAAAACCTGAATATAAAATAGAATATGAAAATGTTAGTGGTTTCTTTGATTGTATTCCAACATGCGAATCTTGTACATTTAAAGGAAGAACTCTTCCTCCACTGGGGGATGTTGCTTTAAAACCTTGGAAATTAATTAATAAAGAGAAAAATGCAAAATCACTCACCATCACGATGAAAAGGGTATGTGATGCGTATCCCATTTCAGTGCGCAAATCTATTTCTCTCTCAAATACTGAGTCTACCATCGATATAAATTATACAGTTCAAAATTTATCTAATGAAACTCTTGAATATCACTATAGTGGACACAATACTTTATCAATAAATCCCTATTGCCGGATTATTCTTCCGCATGAAGTTTCAACCCTTCGTATTGGCGCAATAGCTACTGATCGTCTTGGAAAAACGGGAGAGAAAGTTTCATGGCCAATAGCAAAAGATAAACATCAAGAAAATGTAGACCTTAGCAAAGTAGGTACACCATGCGATAAAACTGCCGAAAATCTTTATACAGAGAAGCTAAAAGAAACTTGGTGTGCCGTAATTAACGAAGCAAAAAAAGAAGCTATTAGCTTCCTATTTTCTTCTCAAACTCTTCCCTACATCCTATTATGGCTGAATTACGGTGGGTGGAGAGATTATTATCATATAGCTTTAGAACCCTGTTCAGGTCGACCGGATAATCTTAAGCTTGCAGTCGATGAATGGAAAAATTATGCTGCACTAGAGCCCAAAGGTAAAGCTTTACTACATCAAAGGATAATACTTAAACATAATATTAATCATATTGAGAAAATTACATTGGATGAAGGAGTAATAGAATAGAACCAAAAATCTTAAATATTGCTTACCATTATAAATTCTATATTTGTGGGTGATGTCGTGTTGGAAAAGGAGGTATTTATAAGAAAGGCAAGTGGACTTGTAAGGCCTTATGGTGCACTTGATGTCACCCTAATTTATACATTAATTATTTTCGCTATTTTAAATACAACTTTGCAATTGGCGTGGTTTCACGGTTTCTGGCCTGGTGCAGATCTTCCAATTGGTTGTCTCGTCGGACTAATTCCAACACTGCTTGTCGCGTTTGCTTATTGGGCGATCGCTGTATCGATGCCGCGTTCAGGTTGTGATTATGTATGGTTTGCAAGAGTTACACATCCTGCTATAGGATTCGGTTGGAGTTTAGTATACTTTTACATGTATCTTTGCGCAGCTTTTGTAACTATTTGCTTTACTTACGGATATACAATCTCCATGGCTCTCGTAGCTTGGGGGATGCTCTATAATGCACCAAACTTAGTTTCTATAGGGACATGGTTGCAATCGACAACAGGCTCTTTTGTTTTCGCATTAGTTATAATGATAATTTACTGTATACTTAATATCTTAGGATATAAAATAGCGAAAGCAATTCTTTATGCTGGGTGGATTATCCAAGCAATAGCCTTAATTGCAATGTGGTACATTCTTGGAAGTATAACTCCAACCACTTTTGCTGCTAAATGGGATTCCTTAATGTCAAATTACGTTACATATGATGGTGTATTTAAGTTAAGTGAATCTGCAGGATGGAGTTTTACACCTATCTCATTCGGTCCAACGTTCTCTTCAGTTGCATTTACTTTTATGTTACTTTCAGGTGCAGCTTTTGGAGCCGGAACAATATCAGGTGAAGTGAGAGATGTTAGTAAGTCTGTTCCGATAGGTTTAATTCTTTCAAATCTCTTTTCATGCGCCATATGGTCTATTTGCGATATTACCTTACTTCATGCAACAAGTTATAAATGGTTCTCCGCTATATCCTGGCTTTGGGCAAGCGGTTCAGCAGAATACCCCTTACCATTCCCGCCATCTATGCCTTTAATGATAGGGATAGCTGCCTATCCAAACACTTCAATTGGTCTTTTAGCGTTAACTACGTTCGTTCTTGCGAACATAGCTTTTCCATACGTTACTTTAATGACCGCTGCTCGATACTGGTTCGCTTGGGGTTTTGATCGTCTTATGCCCACAAAGCTGGCTGAAGTCAGTACTAGATTCAAAACACCTCACTACGCCATTATAGTAACAACAATAATTGCAATTATAAGCGGTTTCCTATTCGCCTTTTTAGGGTTCGCGAATTGGTTCGCAGCGGTTTCAACGGTTATGGTTTTATGCTATGCTGTTATAGCATTATCAGTTGCAATCTTTCCATACACAAAGTGGAGAACGCTTCTTGATACTCTTCCGAAATTTATGAGAGCAAGAATTGCAGGGGTTCCAGCAATTACTATTATATCGGCTGTAGGTGCTATAATTCTATTCTATGCAGCATATGCGGTTAGCGTTAACCCATTACTAACTGCAAATGCGAATCTTGCCGCAATTCTTTTTGGATCAATCTTCGTTGGTGGTATAATCCTTTACTACATTGGCAAAGCTTATTGGGCTAAAAAGGGAATTGATATAACATTAGGCTTTAAGGAGATTCCACCCGCTTAAAACATCTGCTTAAAACATCTTTTTTTTATTTTCTTAAAATAAAAAATATAAATATTACCAGTAACTGCCTTTTCTTAGTCTACCCGGCCTCTGGCTTCTACTTTCCATGTGGCTATTACTTCATCTCCTTTTACAACGTAAACTTTATCAAAAAGGTTTATCGCTGTCTCTGAATAAGCTGGAATAAATTCTATTTTATCTCCCACACTCAAATTTCTACTACAATTACTACTTAATTTTAGGATTCCATGTTCAACATGTAATGCAGAAACAGTTACTCCTTCAATATCTTTAACTATGGGGTTTCCTAGCATCAACGAAAATGTTTTAACGCCACCATCAATCACAGCTCTAGTTTCCGTAGGTTTGCTTATTATTGTAGTTAAAATAGTTAACGCAGGTTTAAATGGAATACCCTCAATCATAAGATGGCTTGCGCTCATAATAGCATAGTGTCCAGGTTGGATTTCATTTATTCCGGGGTATTCAGCTGCGATGTTGAAGCTCCCTGTTCCGCCTGCGCCAACTGTATTAACGTTGATGCCTGCTTTCTCAATTTCTTTTACGGTTTCAATCAGTTTGCGGTAACATTCTTTGCAGGCTTTCTCTCTTTCTTTAAACTCTTTAATCCAAATCGCATATCCCTCAAATCCTAGTACGCCTTCAAAGATTAATCCTTTTGATTTTGAGATTTTTTCCGCTAATTCTACGGCTGGTTTTCCAGGTTCGACACCGCATCTATTTAAGCCGACATTAATTTCTTCTATAACTTTTACTTCAACACCTTTTTCATAAGCTATTTTTGAAAGCGTTTCTACAACTTCAAAATTATCAACTGCAACTGAAACCGTACCATAACGATTAAGATTAACCAACCTTTCAAGTTTACTTTTCTGAACAACTTGATTAGCAATAAACACATCCCTTATACCAGCGTTAACCATAACTTCAGCTTCACCAAGCTTAGCTACAGTCAACCCCTTAGCACCAGCATTAACCTGCATATGAGCTATAACAGGCATTTTATGGCATTTAACATGAGGCCTCAACTTTACAGGTTTACCCCTTAAATAATCACTCATAAACCGAATATTACCCACCAAAACATCAAAATCCAAAACAACAGCAGGAGTCTCCAAATCCCACTTCCTCAAAACAAAACAACCCCCACAAACCACAATAAATAAAATTTAAACCTATTTTTTATTAGTTTTTATTCTTTAAATTCTTATTTGAATTTAAATTTAACCCCTAAAATAATAAAATTACCCCAATTATGTAGAGTATAGATTTTAAAAAATATAATATAAAAGATTTAAAGATAAAAAGGATTTAATATATTGCTTTTAAAGACTTAACATTTGTTTACATCAAGCTATGGCAAATAGCAAGGTTTAGATGCCCAACTATGCATTTTTTCTTTCTTTTCTATTTCCTTAAATTCCTTAAATAGTTTGATAACCTCTTCAACATCAGCGTTCTCATGTACAATTAAACGAAGTGCTTTAACTATAGATGTAGGGTCTTTAGCCTGAAAAACGTTTCTTCCAAAGATTACTCCCATCGCTCCAGCTTCAACAGCACCTTTAGCTGCTTCAAGAACACCACGAACACTTTCCATTTTCGGTCCCCCAGCTATAAGAATTGGGATTGGACAGCTTTTTACAATCTCTTTAAAGCTATCTGGGTCGCCAGTGTAATCTGTTTTAATAAAATCCGCTCCAACTTCAGCTGCCATCCTAGTATGCAGCTTTAAGTATTCTGGGTCATATTCATGCCCAAGCACTCTTTTTCCTCTAGCCATAGGTTCAGCGATGTAAGGCACTCCATACTTTTCACATTCTCTCGCAATTTTTCCAGCATTAAGAATGTTTAAAGCTTCTGCTTCATCCCTTTCATAACCTATGAAGAAGTATGTTATTACGCCATCAGCCCCAAACTTTACAGCATCTTCTACTGAAGCTATTAAAGCTTCACTTCCTGTTAAAGCGGGTAAGGTTGTTCTAAAGAGATTAGTCCAATCTAAACGAAGTATTAATGATGGAGCGGTTTTACTTAGAAAACCTTGCTGACAGATTTTAGCTTGTCCCGGAGGCATTAACACAGCATCCGCCCCCCCTTCTATAACTTTTTGAAAGGTTTTCACAGGATCATCAAGCCCAGGCATTGTACCAAGCGGTAATCCATGATCCATTGCAACCACAACTGATCGCTTACTCTTTTCATTAATAAAACGGCTTGCCCTTATCTTTTTTCCCATAGTATCTAAACCCAAAACCATCCCTCTTAAAATTCTTATTTGATCGTGTCACTGCAATTTTGAAGTAGAATATTAAACAATTAAGCTTTTTGTTAAGTTTAGTTTTATAAATTTTTTAAACAATAAAAGTTATTTATAACTCCATAGACTTTTTAATTTAAATAAAGAAATGATAAAAAAATTTGGGGAGTTAAAAAATATTACGATGTCGAACTTTAATACTTTAATATTGATATTTTTCGCTCTCACTGAAGTATGGTAGAACTTTTTCTCCTATAAATTTTATTCTATCCGGAAAAGAATGTGTTACTAATTCTACATGCGTTGCACCGATGTTCCAATATTCATCGATAATTTCAATAATATCTTCTGGAGAAGAAACAAAGCAGAAGTTAGCCATTATTACCTCGTCACTTACTGTAGAAGCCATTTCTTGTATTTTTCTTGGATCTATCTCGTTAAATGAACCTTCTGCAAAGAAGCCTGATTCACCAGATTTTCTAATTTCTTCAACTCCTCTTTTTTTATTAGCAAAATAAAGGGGAATCTCAACCATTTTTTCCATTTTTAAAGGATCTTTCCCTACTTTTCGAGCGGCCTCCTCAAAGCTTGGAAAAACAATATTTTTACAAACTTCTGGAGAGTTTACAGTTACGAGGTGATCCCCATAAACGCCAGCATATGCCGCTGCTTTTTTACCTTGCGCAGCAAAGTATATAGGAATTCTAGTTTTCGGCTTTGTATAAAGGAAGAAAGTTTTAATCTTAAAGTATTTTCCTTCAAAATCGAAATAATCTTTGCTTTCCCACATTTTTCTCATAAGAATTATCGCTTCAGCTAACCTTTCAATTCTTTCCTGCCATTTTGGCCAACCATTTGGGAAGAATCTAGCTTCACTCATTGCTTCACCTGAACCTACACCAAGAAGAAATCTACCGGGATACATATTATCTAGTGTGGCGGCTGCTTGTCCTATTATTACGGGATGGTATCTACCTCCAATAGGGGAGGTTACCACCGGGCCGATGTTAACTTTTTTTGTTCTATCAAGAGCCACAGGCATAACAGACCATACAAAAGCAGATTTATTTTGACTATGCACCCATGGTAATAAATGATCCCCAAACCATACCGTATCAAACTTATATTTCTCAGCTACCACCGCGCATTCAACAAATTGCATTGGATCATTGTATCCCTCTCCAATATTAACACTAATCTTTAAACGGGACATAATTATTCACCTAATAAGCTTAAGGGTTTCATATTAATATAAAGTTTTACTATAGATTAGTTGGGAAATGAAAGTTAACGCAACCTTATTAAAGGTTATTTAAACACTATTCATAAAGTGCTGAAAGATTGTACAAAGATGTAGTAAGGTAGCATTAACATTAACTTGTTAAAAAAAGAAGTTAAGGTAACTTTAATTCGAGTGTTGAAAGGGCACGTAGAAGCGCTGGATATTTTTTTGCAGCTTCTTCGAGAGGTACACCAGAAATCGCAGCTTTTGCAGCTTCCATCATAGCTTTCGCTCCAGCGGTTGAACCGTCTGGATGCCCATGAATTCCACCTCCAGCAAGAAACATCATATCAACACCTAAAGTTTCTATGCTAATATGAATGTTTCCTGGACGATTTCCTGCGGATGAAACAGGCATAGTAGGTTTTATGTGATGCCAGGTTTGTCGAAGAGCATTTAAAGTGCGTTGAGTCTCAAGTTTATCGTAATAGAATTTACCTTCAACGCTACCGATATGCAATTGATCAGCTCCACACATTCTCATAAGTTTAGACCAAAGTGCTGCATCAATTCCATGCTTTGGGTTTCGTGTAAAAGCTGCATGACCTACACGATGTACATGAATCGGAACCTTAACGGATGGATCTTCAGCAAGCGCTTGAATACCTCCAAAACCTACGTATGGACCGCAAACCATTATGTGATTGGCGCCTGCTTGAATAACTTTTTCTGCTAATTCTAAAAGTTTATCTTGCCGCGTTGTAATATTGACGGCGTATAATGTTTTTTTACCTGTTTGTTGCTTTGCGCGATCTAAAGCTTCCATAACAGCAGAGACCCTTTCTTCTAAAGGACAGTACTTTGGGTTTACTAGAGCCTCGTCATCCTTAATAAAATCAATGCCACCTAAGGCAGTTTCATAAGCTAACTTTGCATATGTTTTAACATCCAAACCAATATTAGGTTTAGTGATCGCCCCTATTACTGGTCGGTTTTCTTTATCAATATCAATTCCTGCTAACTTTTTTGTTCCATTTAACCCATACTTTGGTCCTTTGTAGGCTTCAATCCAATATTTAGGAAAATGTAAATCTAATAATTTTACGTTATTAAGGATTTTCATATCAAAAACGTTTCCTGCGATATCAGAAAGAAGACAATTTATCCCTCCAATTTCAGGATCATAATTTTCAGCTTCTATAGCGAGTTGGATATAACCTGAAGTTTCAGAACCTATTAAACGAAAAATTTTAGCACCATATTTTTTTCTAACTTCGAGAGTTTCGTATCCTACTAAAGTCCATGTACCTGTTGAATTTTCGATTGCTAGTTCTTCAGCCATTTTCATTAATGGTGCTGACCCTTCTATATAGTATAATGCTATTATATGGTGGTCTAAATCTACAGACTCAGGTGTAATATACATAATTTCTCTAAGCGTTTTATCATCAACATTACTTTTCATAATTCTAAATCACCTTTAATAAATGTTTGCATTAAAAAATTAAAAAATAGAGAAGTTTTAAGCAGGTGGGACCTCTTTAAAAGCTAATGTAATATCAATTCCTTGGCGTCTTCTATAGTATTTTATAACAACATACCATATTGCTGGAACTATATAAAGGAGGGCTGTAAAGGTAAGAGCCAGTGGATTTCCAGGCCAGATACCGTAATTTGGATTTGTAAAATAGAGAGCTAATGCCCAGATATCCATTCCAAGCCCAATTATTCCACAAACAGTTATTAACGGTATATTCCCAAGTTTATATTTACTTATGGGTGATGCTTCGTAAAGTGCTTTTGCTCTCCATGGGAAAATAATCCCGCCTAAGATGGAACCTGCAAAGCCTATAAACTGACACATTAAAGCTAATTGCATCATTCCCGCTAACCCTGGATATCCGGTTAGGATGACAGCAGCAATCGAACTGAGTATGGTGAGGAAGGTCAATATGTAGTCAGGAGCTCCACGTTTATTTACATGCCCGACCCACGCTGGTAAAATTCGATCAAAAGATTGAGCGAGCAAAAGTCTAGAAGCGCCAAGGAAGCCATTAAATAAACTGTTAGCCATAGCTCCAGTAAATGCAAAACCAATTATGATTCCAATAGGGACATTTAAAGTTATTGTTGTAAATAAGGTGTATGCTCCTCTAAACTCAAAACCTGGAATTGCACCTGGATAAAATGTAGCTAAATAACCTAAAGATTTTAAAAATTCTGGCCCCATATAATCCATCGCCCAGCCTATTCCTATAACGAAAGTTACAAACTCTAAGAATATAGCGCCAAATAGTACTTTATATGCGGTCTTAAAAGATTCTACTCCTTTAATTTCACCGATAAGCTCCATAGCAAAAGATACAGCTGTCCAAAGGCCATAATAAAGAGCGGCAAGCCCGATCGTATCATACCAACTGAATCCGGGATTTGGATTAAACCCTAACTCCTTTGCCTTATCGATAATTGTATGATACCAATCTGGATTGTATGTAAAAATATTTTGATAAGCATTAAAGTTAGCTATGAATGTCTCTTTAGGAACAACTATGAATAAGATTGGAACCAACGCTAAAGCAATAAAGCCAAAGAGCATAATGAAGTAGTTTTGGAAGAGCACATATGCTCTTAAGCCTCGTAACATCACTAAAAGAGCAACCCAAAGCAGAATTATTGAAATTATACATGCAACCCAAGGGTTAGATAATTGCATTCCTATATCGATTAGGGAGGGATTATTTAAAGAGTGCCCCACGAATTCGAACATAGGTGGGAGAATTGTGGATGCTATAGTATTGCCAGCAAGATAATCCCAAAAAACTTGCCACCAAATCATACCCGCATTCGTGATAACAAATCCAACAATTCCACAAAGCAATCGACTTGAGAAAACATAGTCTCCTCCACTTCGCGGCATAGCACTAATAAGACCTGCATAAGTAACCCAACGAATAGCAAAAAGAATTAGCAGAATTAGACAAGCGAGATAGACATTTGCTCCAGGAAACATACCAGAACCTGATAACATATAGAAGGAAAGCCCATAAAAACCTGCAATAACAAGATACCCATAGAATATTGCATCTTTGGGTGACATAGATCTAATTACGCCTGAAGCTGTTCTTAGGAATGTTCCCTTCTCCATATTCGTCACCTTTTTAAGCTTTTATTTTAAGAAGCTTACTACCAACTAAGACTAATAATAAGAGAAATATATAAGGTTTAAAGCAAAATTCAAAACTTTCCCTTATTCATTTTATAACTGTTGGGGATGCCATTTCCTATATTTGCCTTAGATGAATTTTTAAAGCTTTGTAAACCAGTAAAATCCATTTCTTTACATCCTATTGTCTTGTCGTTTTAATTTTTCCTTTTTACAACCTCTTTCAATATGTTTTTTATATTTTAGGGGTTTATCTACTAAATAGTTAAAGTTGAAGAAATTTAACATTTTAAAATGTTAAGGTTGAAGTAAAAACTTATTTAAAAATAAGGGTTACTCAACCTTAATTGAAATACGATCATCTTCAACATCCATATACCATTTTTTCTTTGTTCCTATTTGACTGCGCATTTTCCACCCTAAACTTTTAGGTTCTTGTTCGATCATATTTAAGAGGGTGGTTATTCTTTCTTTAAGGATCTCTTGTTCTTCATTTGATAAAGATATATATTCACCTGATAGATCTAAAGTTTTTTTGAGATTCATCGTCACAGTATAGTAGAAGCCCCAATCTTTCGCAAGGGTTTCAGCGATGTATTTTCCATTAACCATTTCATGATCCGCATTTCCTATATCATGCTCTAAAAATAGCACAATAAGATCTTTAATATCTTTAGGATTTATTTTGACTATTTGTAACTTCTCTAATGCAATGTCAGCTATAGGTATTGTTGGATAATCTACATTTAACCTTTTTCTCCAATCTATTCTGTGGCACATTTTAAGTTCATCAAAAAAGACATCTAAACGAGTTTTACCGTAATATACATATCGGTTTCCTTCAGCATAAGCTGGAAAACTCATTAACCTTTCATCAGTTTTATAACCCAATTCTTTTAGAAATTTAGTAAGTAAACTCTTGTCTTTAGAATAAGCAGCAACATCTATATCTGTAGGAACTCGTTGCATTTTCCCTAAAAGATGCCGGTATTTAGGACAATGAATATATACGGCGAGAGCGCCCATCAATCTGACTGTCAAGTTATGCTCTTGCGTTGCATTCACTATTTTAAGCGCTTCTTCAACAAATTCTTCAAAAGTAAGCATTTTCATTTCCCCTTATTTTAAAATTTAACTTGCCTTTATAAATTTTTTGGTTAGATTACTCTAAAAATAAAAATATAATTAATTATCTACTCTTTTATTTTAGATTTAACCCTTCTATTTAAAAAAAGAAAAATAACCATTGAAATGCTTTTCGTGAGAGAAAACTTGTTACAAACCACTATAACACTTTTTATAGAGATGATTGAAACTTATCATTTTTGACCATACCTCTTAACTATAAACTTTCTTATTTTGGAGACCTCTTTTAAAGGAATCTTTTTTACTTCACCTATTATCTTAGCGTAAATATTTATAGCAGCTGTATATTCTACACTTAAGGCAATGTTAAACGCTTCATCTAAATTTTGTCCCACAGCTACTAAACCATGATTTGCCATAAGTACAGCTGAACCTAAACCAAGTCTTGCTGCTGTTATTTTGGCTAATTCCTCTGTAGCGGGAGTAGCGTATGGAGCTATTGGAACGTTTCCTCCAGTAACAGCAGCCAATTCTATGGTCGTCGCAGGCACTTCCTTATGAGCTATAGCATAGGCTAAACTCATTGGAGCGTGAACATGAACTACTCCATTTACATCAGTTCTTTGACGATATATAGCGCAATGAAGTGGTGTTTCAATAGACGGCTTATATTTTCCTTTAATCTTTCGGCCATATATATCTACCATAACTAAATCATCTGGTTTAAGTTTTCCTTTTGGAAGACCGCTTGGAGTTATTAAAATTCTATTCGAATTAGTTATTCTAGCACTCAAGTTTCCAGGAGCATAAACACCAAAAAATGATGTTAAACCTGCTTCATCCATTTTTTTACTTATGTAACATAAATGTTTTCTAAGAATATTCTCATTCGATCCACTCATCTCCGTCACTTCACATACTGTTTTTCATCTTATTTTTATTCATGAATAAACAATTAAAAAAGTTTTAAGATGCAAATTACCATGCATTTTTATCTTCTAAATAAAGCATTGCCTTTTTTATTGGTGGATGATAAAAAGAGACAACCTCCATTTTCTCTGATCCTATGTTAACGATTTGATGAGGTGAAAGTTTACTAACATAAACTACAATCCCTCTATAAAGATCAACCTCATTAACGGATGGAGGTGCACCAACTTGGCATTTTCCCTCCCCCTCCAAACAATACAAATAGAAATTAGAGCTATGATAATGAAAGCCAGTTCGTTCATTAGGTTTAAAAACAGCTTTAAGAAGAATCACATCGCCTTTTTCATCAGTAACTAATCTTTCTTCTCTGGGAAATGCGGGGATATCTTCTAATTTAGGGGCTTCATCTATTTTGATTGTTGCCAATTTGGCAACAGCTTTTTTCCTACTTCGAGCCATATTCATATCCTTAAATTTATGCGAAAGATAACGCGCAACAGTACGATAGGAGATGCCGGTCATTTTTGAAATAGTTTTTGCAACTTCTCCTGTTGGAATGTTTCTCTCCCTTCTTAATATTTCAGCAAGCTGATTAAACATTTCAGATTTTTCAAAGGCAGATAATTCTCTTCTACAAATATTTGCAATTATACGTGCAACTAAAATTTGCTCCTTATGTTCAATTTGGCTCAGTTTAACTTTTGGCCAGTTAGGATCAGCTTTTAGACGATGCACTCCGTCTATAACATATTGGCCTGTTGCATCCAATAATACAGGATAAAGTTGACCAATTAACCCCAGCGATTTTTTTAAATTAAATTTATCTCGAACTTTCATAATGACATCTTCTAATAGATTGGTAATGCATTCTCTAATTTATATACTTTACGGAACAGGTTTAATTTCTATCTCATCTACAAAAAAAGAATTATTTTATTTAAAGAAGAAAATGAAGAAAAAATAATATAAACAATGTAGATGTAAAAATATTGGTGAAAATATAATATGAGTTTAATTGGAATCGATGTAGGATCAACTGTGTTAAAAATTTCTGCTTACACTGTAGATGGAAGACTTTTAGCTATCGTATCTAAACCCCACACGCCTTACCATCCTCATCCTGGCACTTGGGAAGTTGATCCAAAAGAAGTATGGAATAATTTAGTTAGTAGTTTTCGTCAATTAGTTTCAATGGAATCCATTAAACAAGATCCTCCAATAGCAATTGGGATTTCCGCATCTACTAGAGAAGCATTTCCAGTTGGTGCTGAAGGTGAACCGCTCGGCCCTTGCATAATGACAGCGGATACTAGAGAAAGCGGTTTAGAAAAAATCCTTCTGAATCTGTATCCACCAGAAACTTGGTTTAGTTTTTGTGGACATCTTCCCGAGCGTATGGACCCAATCTGTAGGCTATTATGGTGGAAACAAAATCATCCCGATGTGATAGAAAAAGCAAAATATTTTCTTGGATGGGCTGAATTTATTTCTTTAAAACTAGTTGGTAAAGCGGTTGCCGACAGGAGTCATGCCGGAAGATGGTTAACATACAATTTTAAAACTCATCAATGGTCACATGAACTTATTTCTCAATTAAAAATTAAAGCTGAATTATTACCTGAAATAAGGCCATGGGGAACCATTATTGGAACCCTAAAACCTGATGTTTCTAAGTTGTTAGGCTTAAAAGTGGATGCTGAATTAGCAGTAGGCGCTAATGATGCCGTATGTTGTACACTTGGTGCTGGATGCTCTAAATCTGGTTCAGGTTGTCTTATGAGCGGCTCATGGGAAAATATTCTTACACCTATAACTTCACCTCCTCCCCCTGGTAACCTAATTAAAATAGGAGTGTCTATTGGACCTTATCCTGGTAAGTCAGGTTGGATGATTTACGCACTTAACCCAACAGGAAGCGCAGTTCTTAATTGTGTAAGAAATTTAGTAGAGCTCTCAATAGAGAATGCTGAGCGTGAACTTCAAAGAAGCGAGAGGAGTCCAGGTTCTATTATTGCAATTCCACATTTTTCAGGAGCATTAACACCATGGAGCGAAGGGTCAAAGCTTCGGGGAACATTTTTAGGATTAACCCTCGCCACTAATAAAATGGATATTGTAAAAGCAGTTATGGAAAGCATTGCATACGATTTATTTTATACAGTTGATGCATTTAAAAGTATGGGAATAAAATTATCCGCTTTAAGAGCTATTGGAGGAGGATCGCGTTCACCATGGTGGAATCAGCTTAAAGCTGATTTAATTGGAATTCCCTTGGAAACTGTGAATCAACCTGAAGTTGGAACTGTAGGTGCAGCTTTACTCGCCGGATGGGCTATAAAAATTTTTACTGATCCAGAAAAAGAGGCGGATGCATTTACCCAAGTGACTCAACGGTTTGAACCTAACTCTGAGCGTGCAAACATGTATAAACCGCGAATGAAGCTTTATAAAGATTTAATTAATGATTTAATCAAACTTTACAATGCAATTCTCTAGAAAAATGGAGAAAAAACTATATATACCATAAGCAATATCATTTTATTTTGGGATGATGACTTTTGAAGGCTTTAATGAAGATTAAACCTGAACCGGGTTTATCATTAGTTGAAGTTGATGAACCTCAAATTGTTAACTCTGATGATGTAAAATTTCGTGTTGCATATTGTGCCATATGTGTGACTGAAATGAAAGTTTATGATTGGAATGAGTGGGCAGCTTCTGATCCAACTCTAAAACTGCCAGCAGTATTAGGACATGAGGTATCTGGTGTAGTTGTTGAAGTAGGAAGAAATGTTAAAAATATAAAGGTTGGTGACCGCATAACTGTAGATGTAATGATGCATTGTGGAAAATGTTACCAATGTCGACAGGGATATACTAATCTTTGTATTGATCGAGAAATATATGGTAAAAAAAGAGGGGCATTTGCGGAATACGGTGTTCTACCTGAGCGAGTATTATGTAAATTACCTGAAAAATTAAGTATTGAAGAGGGAACTTTAATGGATAATTTAGGCGTTGCTGTTCACTCAGTCGAAGACGTTAATCATGAACCGGGAGATGTTGCGGTAGTTATTGGTTCAGGTCCAATTGGTATCATGGCAGCACAAACTCTAGCTGCATATGGTGTGAATGTTATTCTAACGGGTAGAAGAAAATCACGACTAGAAATAGCCAGACAATTATGTAAGGATGCTAAAGTAGTAGATATAAATGAGGAGGACCCGATAGAGATAGTAAAGCAGGAAACTGAGGGGAGAGGAGCGTACTTGGTACTTGAAGCTGCAGGCACACCAATAGCATTAACACAAGCATTTGATATGGTGAGAGATCATGGAACAATTGTTACTATCGGGTCATTTAATGAACCGGTTACATTTAATCCATTCTTTAAATTAGCTAGAAGAGAAATTAAATTGGTGGGCACTATTGGAAGAACCTGGAAAACTTGGTATCGCATGGTTCAATTAATTAATTCTGGTAAATTTAATTTAAAACCATTAATATCTCATATTTTGCCTATAGAAAAGTATAAAGAGGCATTCGAACTTGCTAAATCGCATGATTCAATGAAAGTATTGCTTCAACCATAACTATAAATTAAAACAGTAGTAAATTTTCTGGAGGAGTTTATGTGATAAAGGATTGTATAGTTGCTTTTGATTCTGGAACACAATCTGTTAAAACAATTATCTTTGATAAATATGGAAATATACTAGGTGAAGGACATGCCCCTCATACAATTTTTATCAATGAGTTTAGAGCAGAGCAAGATCCTAATGAATGGTGGTCTGCTTTTTGCACATCATTTAAAATAGCACTAAAAAATTCTCGAATTCCTGTTGAAAGGATTGCAGCTGTCGGTCTCACCACTCAAAGAGAAACTATGTGCGCTGTAGATTTCGAAGGAAAACCACTCATTCCTGCTCAAGTATGGTATGATGCTAGAGCTATAAAACAAGTGAGGAAAATTAAAGATGAATTTGGCTCAGAAAGATACATGAAGATTGCTGGTAGAATGCCTGATACTACATGGTGGATATTTAAGGTGATGTGGATTAAAGATAATGAAAAAGATGTGTTTAATTCGACTTATAAATTTCTTACTGTTCATGGTTTCTTCATTTATAAACTTACAGGAGAATTTAAAGATTCCTATGCATCTCCAACAGGAATCTTAGATATGACTACAATGAACTATTCAACAGAGCTTATGAAAGCTTTTGATATTCCACGTGAAAAACTCTGTGATTTAGTACAACCTGGAACAATTATTGGATATGTTTCATCTGAAGCTGCTAAAGAAACGGGTTTAATAGAGGGCACTCCTGTTGTTGCAGGTGCTGGAGATCAACAAGCTGGAGCGCTAGGTGCTGGAGTGATAACTCCTAACTCTGCATATCTAAACCTTGGGACATCAGTAGTTTTAGGAGTTGTTGAAAAGTACTATAAATACAATAGTAACTTTATTGTTAGAGAGGGATGCGCCCCAAACACTTGGAATTTCGAGGCGCTTATCAACAGCGGTTATTGGATGATAACTTGGTTTAAAGAAAATTTTGCTCAAACTGAGATTAACGCGGCATTATCTCTTAAATTACATCCCGAAGTAATTCTTGATCTTGAAGCTGAAAAAATTCCTGCAGGTTCTCATGGGCTTATAGTTCAACCATACTGGCTTGGTGTAAGACAACCGTACTGGGATGAAAAGGCAAAAGGGAGTGTAATAGGTTGGAGTAGTATTCACACGCGAGCTCACTTCTATCGAGCAATAATTGAAGGATTAGCTTATGAGATTAAATTGAATCTTGAACTTTTCGAGGAAACGTTAAAAAATAGCGTTGATGATGTGGTAACTTTTGGTGGAGGAGCTAAAAGCTCTCTTTCATGCCAAATAATAGCGGATGTTTTAAATAAACCTATAAGGCTTACAGGTACTCATGAAGCAACTACTTTAGGAGCAGCTATTCTAGCTGCTTTTGGCGTAAAACTTTACTCGAGTATTGAGGAAGCTGTTAAAACTATGACGAAAATATCTATGAGGTTTGATCCTAAAAGGGAAAATGTTGATGTTTACTTAAAATTGTTTAAAGTATACAAGAGGTTATATCCCACTGTTCGATCGCTTATGAAAGATTTGTAGCTTTACGTAAAAACCTATTTTCCTTCGCTTTCTTGGTGTTTGGAGATTTTAGATGGGTAGGTTTTCTCTGGCGGTCCAACATCAGCATCGTTACCCAATTCATAAATAAAACCTAACATATCTTCTGTATTTAAATAGTAATGCTCGTCACTACCGTACTTTCCTCCTCCAATAACAGTTATTCCTTTCTCCCTAAATTTTTTTATAGCATTTGGAATGTCTTCTGTTGCAAGTTTTTCTTTTATATGGTGAATTCCTTCTCCCCTCCTTCTAATATAATCTTGATAAATACTTGGTCCTTCAAGAGGTTGAATTAACTCTATTTGAATGTTTCTTGTTTTTGCAAGAGCAACATTAAATGAGTAGACTGGGGGTTTAGTAAAGGGGGTTTTTTCTAATTTTGGCGGAGAAAAAGTGTAAATGTTCCAAGGTCCTATTTCAAAAACTTCCCAATAAAGTTTCATAGCTTTCCACAAATCTTTTACTACTATCCCTATTTGAACAATTTCCTTCATAAGAAACCACTAAAAATATTTATAACCGGGTAAAATTTAAAGTTTTACTTATCAAGGTATTTTTATTAAGAGATCTCTTCTAATTTAGGGGCTTCATCTATTTTGATTGTTGCCAATTTGGCAACAGCTTTTTTCCTACTTCGAGCCATATTCATATCCTTAAATTTATGCGAAAGATAACGCGCAACAGTACGATGAAGAATACTTTAATGGCATTTAAAACTTTGCAACATTGAATTAAAGATGTCTATTTGAATCTGATTTTTATATGGAATGTGCGAGTAAATTGAAAAATACCTATTTGATTGACCACAATGTATATGTGTAAATATTATTTCTATTTGTTTATTTGCAAATAGCATGTATGAAAATTTTGATTGAGTATCCAACATAACGTGATAAACAGATGTTTTATGATCATTGCATGTTTTCTCTTCTATATTTAATATTTTAATTGATTTTACTCCAGTAACTTTTTCTAATTTTTTTAAAGTTAATTTAGAGTGAATCTCAGGAGTCTCACATTTTTTCTTTATTTTATCTAATTCACCCCATGAAAGAAAAATTTTTGTACCTTCTTTAGATTTAAACACTATGTCTCCTTCATTCCGTCGAGATTTAGGGTTCATCTCAAACTCCCAATCATTGGGATATTCAACACTAAATCCATATAAAGAAAATTTCTCAAAGATGAGCATCTTAACACCTTCATAAAAGATTTAAAAATTTATATATTGCTCCAAGTATTATGTTAAAGGTAGGTTCCATTTAAAATTTTCTTTTTAAATGACCTTAAGCATAAAAACAGATTTGGAGGAATAGTATGAGTATTGGCATTAACAAATGGGAAGTTGAAACTCCTGCATTACTTATAGATTTAGACCTTATGGAATATAATATAAAAAAAATGAAACAATATTTTTCAACCGTAAATTCCAAACTTAGAGCTCATGCTAAAACGCATAAATCCCCAATTATTGCACATAAACAAATTGAGGCTGGATCTCATGGAATCTGTTGTCAAAAACTTGGTGAAGCTGAAGTTATGGTTAACGCTGGCATAAAAGATATATTTATTACAAATGAAGTTGTTAGCAAAGAAAAAATTGAAAGACTCATCATGATTAATCGACATGCTAATGTCAAAATAGCGATTGATAATCTTGAAATTGCAAAAATTATTTCGAAAGCTGCAATTAAGAGAAATGTTCAACAAGACGTTTTAGTAGAGGTTGATGTTAGAAATAAAAGATGCGGTGTAGCACCAGGTAAACCAACATTAGATTTAGTAAAAGAAGTTATAAAGTTAAAGGGATTAAGGTTTCGTGGTTTAATGGGTTATGAGGGCCCCTTCTTTGGGCTCATAAACTTTGAGGAAAGAAAAAGAGCAGCTTATCAACTTTTAGCTCTTTTAAAAGAGACAATAGAATTGGTTGAGTCGGAAGGTATAGAGGTGGAAATTGTAAGCGCTGGTTCTACAGGTACTTATAACATCACTGCAGAGTACCCAAGAGTTACTGAGATTGAGGCTGGATCATATGTATTTATGGATTCTACGTATCGTAAACTTGGGCTCGAATTTAAATGCGCTCTTACAGTTCTTACAACAATAATTAGTAGACCAACCCCCACTCGCATTATTGTTGATGTAGGATTAAAAGGTATAACTACAGAATTTGGGATGCCTATCGTAAAGGATAAAGAAAAAGAAGCAGTTGTATATCATTTATCAGAGGAGCATGGATTAATTGAAGTGGATCCAAAAGTTAATTTTAAGGTAGGAGATAAAATTGAGTTAATTCCTAGCCATTGCTGCACAACTGTTAATCTTCACGAACGATATTACGGTGTTAGGGATGATGTCGTAGAAGTGATTTGGCCAATCCTTGCTAGAGGGAAGTTTCAATAAAATAAAAAATATTTAACCTGATGTAAGTTGGTAACTTAACACAGAGTCTTTAGTAAGATTTACAATAGCCCCTCTAAGAATTCCTTCTCCATATTCGCTGCCCGGGTTTATACATAATGTTCTTCCAATTTTTGTAACACCCCTAGATTCATGAATATGACCATGAAGCCCAAGCAAGGGTTGATGTTTTTCTATAGCTTCTCTAACGGCAATACTACCTACGCCAATAGTGACTGGCTGCCCCCCCTCGGTTATTACTTTAGGCGGAAAAGTGCTTGTATCCAATTTAAAAGCGGTGTCTAACGTTGAATCTTTTGGAGGAGCGTGAAGATTAAAGATAGAAGTTTGTGGATTCTCTAATTTATTAGCTAAATTCTCGATTACTTCTTTAAGCTTTTCCTCAGACACGTCTCTTGGGCAATTCCAAGGAGTAATATTCGCATAACCAACAGTTAACATCTCATGGTAATCATCAACCCGAATTATTTTATCACCAGCGTTTATTACATAGTTTGAATTATTTAATATTTGGTCTACATCAAATAAATCATCATTTCCAGCGCTCATTATGCATTTTATGCCGGAATTTTGATAGTGCTCCTCGGCCATTTTAACCCATCGCTCAAGCCTCTCTAGCATTAATTTCTTAAATATTTCATTAACTATTTTTGGGTTTGCTTGCATTTCTTCCATACCTTTCTTATCAACATAATATGGGTAATATCCCATACCAGAAATTTTTTCTTCTAAGGCCTTAACTTCTTCTGTCTTTACTTCATACTCTTGCCCAAAAAGTTTACACTTATAAATCCCGCTTGAATATTCCACGATCGGTACAATCATTTTACCTGTAAGATCCCCACAAAGCATAACTATGTCAACCCCATAGTATTTTCCAGCGTTTAAAAATTTTCGATAAGCCCTCTCGCTACCATGGATGTCTGTTGTGAAAAATATCCTTGTAAACTTCTTCTCCTTTTCTTTTGGTTTTTTAAAGAGCATTTTTAAGCCTCCTCTTTTCTAATAGCTTAGAAATCATTAAATAAATAATATAAGTCTTTCGTTAGCATTGAATTACTAAACATTCTTTATTTTTATGATTTAGATTAGAAATCGTGTAAAGATTAATATAATTAGTTGGTTGATTGGTTTAATGGGTTGTGGTTTGTGGGGGTTGTTTTGTTTTGAGGAAGTGGGATTTGGAGACTCCTGCTGTTGTTTTGGATTTTGATGTTTTGATGGGTAATATTCGGTTTATGAGTGATTATTTAAGG
>Ga0078972_1000983_pt1 | contig 114588 bp, 86 predicted proteins | sample YelNatPaOPGAMG01_FD_67568 | JGI IMG/M metagenome (GOLD analysis project Ga0078972, IMG submission 67568) | Hot spring thermophilic microbial communities from Obsidian Pool, Yellowstone National Park, USA - OP-RAMG-01 (SPADES assembly) (version 2) | ecosystem: Environmental > Aquatic > Thermal... | reverse complement strand
GGAGGAGAGATCCGACCGAGCCGAGCGGAGTGTCGAAAGCCCTTGAAAAAGAGGGGAGCAAACCGGCGGGCCGCAACAATCGGTGAACGCAACAGCCTCGTCAGATTATCAGCCGAAACTGCGCCATAATTTACCAATGCTCCTGGAACTGGTGGTCGAGAACTACGCCGTTGTCGAGCAGGCGCGCGTGCGCTTTGGGGGCGGGCTGAACCTGCTGACCGGCGAGACGGGCAGCGGTAAGTCGATCGTCGTGGATGCGCTTGGGCTCCTTTTCGGCGGGCGCGCCTCGGCCGATTGCGTGCGCTCCGGCGCCGCCCGGGCGCGCATTTCGGGAATCTTCGAAGCTCCGCGCGAAAGGGCGTTCGAGCGGCTGCTTGAAACGGCGGGCATCGAAGCGGAGGACGGCGAGCTTCTCATCGCGCGCGAAATTTCGAGCGAAGGTAAGTCGCGCGCGTTTGCCGGCGGACGGCCGGTAACCGCGGCGGTGCTCCGCGAGATGGCGCCCTTCCTCGGCGACATACACGGGCAGCACGATCAGCAGATGCTCTTCCTCGGGCAGGCGCAGCTTGAAATGCTGGACGCGTTCGCGTGCGCCGGCGAGGCGCTGGCGGGAGTGGAACAGGCCTACGCGGCGTGGCGCGAGTGCTCGCAGCAGATCGAAGAGCTCGAGCGCACCGAGCAGGAAAAGCTGCGGCTGCTCGATTTGTGGACCTTCCAGCGGAAAGAGATCGAGGGCGTGGCGCCGAAGCCCGGAGAGGACGCGGAGCTCGAGCAGGAGCGGCGCGTGCTTCAGAACATGGCGCGCCTGGAGGAAGCGGCGAACGCGGCCTACGCGGCGCTCTACGATTCGCCCGATTCCGCAGCGGCGCAGATGCGCGTTGCGCTGAAGCGGCTCGAGGAGCTGTGCCGCATCGACCCGCGCCTGGACGCCGTGCGCGAAAGCCTCAAGCCGGCGGTGATCGCGCTCGAGGAAGCCGGCTACGCCGTGCGCGATTATCTCTCGCACCTCGAAGCGAACCCCGCGCGCCTCGAGGAGATCGAGACGAGGCTCGCGGCGCTGGACCGGCTGCGGCGCAAGTACGGCGCAACGGCCGAACAGATCCTGGCATTTCTCGATCGCGTGCGCAGCGACATGGCCGCGGTCGAGCACGCCGCCGAGCGCAAGGCAGCGCTGGAAGAGCAGCGAAAATCGTTCGCGGCGGCGTACGAATCGGCCGCGCGCGCGCTCACGGCGCGGCGCAGCGAGGCGGCCCGCGCGCTCGAAAAGCGCATGGAAGCCGAGTTGGCGTCGCTCGCCATGGAGCGCACGCGCTTCCGCGCCGCCGTCGAGCCCGCGCCGTGGTCCGCCACCGGCTCGGACGCCGTGCGGTTCCTGATTTCGCCGAACCTGGGCGAGGAACCGCGGCCGCTCGATAAGGTGGCCTCCGGCGGCGAGCTTTCCCGCATCGCCCTGGCTCTCAGGACCTGCGTTGCCGCGGCTTCGAAGCGCCGCTCCGAGCGGCCCCGCACACTGGTTTTCGACGAGGTGGACGCCGGCATCGGCGGGCGGGCCGCCGAAACCGTCGGGCGGCGCCTCAAGCACCTCGCCGCGGCCAACCAGGTCCTCTGCGTGACGCACCTGCCGCAGATCGCCGGCTTCGCCGACCGACATTTCCACGTCGAGAAAAAAGAAAGCGGAGGCCGGACCGTGGCTTCCATCCGGGAACTGTCTCCGGAGGAGCGCAAGCACGAGATCGGGCGCATGCTTTCGGGTGAGCGGGTGACCAGAGAGGCGCTACAGCAAGCCGCACAGTTGCTTGAGGTAGGGCGGGGATGATCAGGGCCAGGGTGCTTACAAACGCAGCACGTCGCGAACACCGGGGCTCAGCGGGCGAACTCCAGTATTGCAAAAAGCGACACTGATGGCCCTCCTCAGCGGCAACCGGCTCAATTGCTTCGGTTCCTTCATTGCGGTATCTTTAATTAGCAGTGCGGGTCTGAGCGATCATTCGGCTTTTTTCACCGTTCCGAATTCCTGCGCCTATAATATGACAGCGTGCGGCTCCTGAAGAAAACTTCATTCATTTTGAAGGACTCAGGCCAGAGCGATTGAATTGAGATGCAGACATCTTATATAGTAGTGGACCCGGCTGGCGTTGCGGCTGCGTTTTCCGGCCTCGCTCGCACGGGCCGGCCATGATTCTGGAATAGTCACGAATGCTGAATACTAGGAGGGTTGCGTGGTAACCGATGAGAAACACGCGTTAAGGCGCGAGAAGCGCCTGCCGCTGGCCGGCGTACTGAAGGCCATGCTCGGCGCATTGCTGTTGTTGGGGCTGTCGGCTCCGTTGATGGCGCAGCCGGAGCAGCACGGCGGCGGCGAGGCAAACCTCGTCCTGCCGAACCTGAACTCGGCACAGTTCCTGGGCGGCATCGGCGGCGACACGCTGCTCATGGGCGGACTCGTGGTCTGCTTTCTCGGCTTCGTTTTCGGCCTCGCGATGTTTATGCGGCTGCGAAACCTGCCGGTACACTCGGCGATGCGCGAAGTCTCGGAGCTGATCTACGAAACCTGCAAGACGTATCTCGCGACGCAGGGGAAATTCCTGCTCGTTCTCGAATGCTTCATTGCAGTAATCATCGTCTTCTACTTCGGCTTCCTGCAAAGCTTCGAGGCGTACAAGGTCGCGATCATCGTGCTGTTCAGCCTGATCGGCATCTCGGGCAGTTTCACGGTGGCGGCGTTCGGCATGCGCGTGAACACGTTCGCGAACTCGCGGACGGCGTTCGCGAGCCTCACCGGCAAGGCGTATAACTGCTACTCGATTCCGCTGCAATCCGGCATGAGCATCGGCATGCTGCTGGTCTCGATCGAGCTGGTGATCATGTTATCCATCCTGCTGTTCGTGCCCGGCAACCTGGCCGGCCCGTGCTTCATCGGCTTCGCCATCGGCGAGTCGCTGGGCGCGGCGGCGCTGCGCGTCGCGGGCGGCATCTTCACCAAGATCGCCGACATCGGTTCGGACCTGATGAAGATCGTCTTCAAGATCAAGGAAGACGACGCGCGGAACCCGGGCGTGATCGCGGACTGCACGGGCGACAACGCGGGCGATTCCGTCGGTCCCTCCGCCGACGGCTTCGAGACCTACGGCGTCACGGGCGTCGCGCTGATCACCTTCATCCTGCTGGCTGTGAAAGACCCGATCGTGCAGGTTCAGTTGCTGGTGTGGATCTTCTCGATGCGCGTCATGATGGTGGTGGCCTCGGCCATCGGTTACTTCGTGAACAGCCTGGTGGCCCGGGCGCGCTTCGGCAGCGCCGACAAAATGAACTACGAGCAGCCCCTGACTTCGCTGGTCTGGGTGACTTCTCTGCTCTCGATCGGCCTCACCTTCCTGCTGAGCTCGTTCATGATTCCGGATCTGGGCGGCCAACCGTCGCTGTGGTGGAAACTTTCCATCGTCATCAGTTGCGGCACGCTCGCCGGCGCGCTGATCCCCGAGTTCGTTAAAGTGTTCACCTCGATGAATTCGCGGCACGTCCGTGAGATCGTCACCAGCTCGCGCGAAGGCGGCCCGTCGCTGAACATTCTGTCCGGCTTCGTGGCCGGCAACTTCAGCGCTTACTGGCTGGGTTTCGCGATGCTGCTGCTGATGTCCATCGCCTACATCGTCAGCACGGCGGGCCTGAGCACGCTGATGGTGGCCCCGGCCGTGTTCGCGTTCGGCCTGGTGGCGTTCGGCTTCCTCGGCATGGGCCCGGTGACGATCGCGGTGGACAGCTACGGCCCGGTCACCGACAACGCACAGTCCGTCTACGAGCTCTCCATGATCGAAGAGGTGCCCAACGTTCACGAGGGCATCCGCAGGGAATTCGGCTTCGACCCGCAGTTCGACCGGGCGAAGGACAACCTGGAGGAGAACGACGGCGCCGGCAACACGTTCAAGGCGACCTCGAAGCCGGTCTTGATCGGCACCGCGGTGGTTGGCGCCACGACGATGATCTTCTCGACGATTGTGATGCTGACCAAAGGCCTCACGACCGATCTCGACAAGCTCTCGATGTTGTACCCGCCGTTCCTGCTCGGCCTGATCACGGGCGGCGCGATGATCTACTGGTTTACCGGCGCCAGCGCGCAGGCGGTCACCACCGGCGCGTATCGCGCGGTGGAGTTCATCAAGCGCAACATCAAGCTCGAGGGCGTGACCAAGGCTTCGGTGGCAGATTCGAAAAGGGTGGTGGAGATCTGCACGCAGTATGCGCAGAAGGGCATGCTGAACATCTTCCTGACGGTGTTCTTCGCCACGCTGGCCTTCGCGTTCATCGAGCCGTTCTTCTTCGTCGGCTACCTGATCGCCATCGCGATCTTCGGGCTGTTCCAGGCCATCTTTATGGCCAACGCGGGCGGCGCGTGGGACAACGCGAAGAAGGTTGTGGAGACCGAGTTGCGCGCGAAGGGCACGGACCTGCACGCGGCCACCGTGGTGGGCGACACCGTGGGCGACCCGTTCAAGGACACCAGCTCCGTCGCGCTGAACCCGATTATCAAGTTCACGACGCTGTTCGGACTGCTGGCGGTCGAGCTGGCCGTATCGCTCGCGGCGAAGAACAGCGTGCTCACGACCGCGCTCGCGGCCGTGTTCTTCGTGATCTCGATGTTCTTCGTTTACCGCAGCTTCTACGGCATGCGGATCGAGTCGGAAACGGGCGGCGAGAAGGCGACCGCGTACTCCACGGTTTCCGAGACCGAAGTACGATAGCTGGAGCAAGTAGCGAAACGGCGGCGGGCATCGACGTGCCTGCCGCCTTTTTTTGTGTCCGGCCGCGGGTCCACAGCCCACTGCCACAGAGCCGCACCGGATCGGTTCACTTCCTCCGTTACAATGAGTAAAATGCTGCGTTCCATAGACGACCAGATCGCTTACCTGAGAAAGGGCTTGTCCGAGCTCATTCGCGAGGAGGATCTTCGCGAGCGGCTCGTCGAGGCGGAGCGGTCCGGCCGGCCGCTGCGGGTGAAGGCCGGTTTCGACCCGACCGCCCCCGACCTGCACCTCGGCCACACGGTCCTGCTTCGCAAGATGAAGCATTTCCAGGATCTCGGTCACACGGTCATCTTCGTCATCGGCGACGGCACGGGAAAGATCGGCGACCCGACCGGCCGCAACATCACCCGCCCGCCCATGACGCGCGAGGAGATCGAGCGGAACGCGGAAACCTACAAGCAGCAGGTTTTTAAGATCCTGAGCCGCGAAAAGACCGAGGTCCGGTTCAATGGCGAGTGGCTCGACCCGCTCCGCTTCGAGGACATCATCCGCCTCGCGGCCAAGTACACGGTGGCGCGCCTGCTCGAGCGCGACGATTTCTCCAAGCGTTTCAAGGAAGGCCTGCCCATCTCGGTGCACGAGCTGCTCTATCCGCTCGCGCAGGCGTACGATTCCGTGTTTCTGCACTGCGATGTCGAGCTGGGCGGCACGGACCAGAAGTTCAATCTGCTCGTCGGCCGCGAGATCCAGCGCGATTTCGGGCAGCCGCCGCAGATCGTCGCCACCACGCCGCTGCTCGAAGGCCTGGACGGCGTCAACAAAATGTCGAAGTCGCTCGGCAACTATGTCGGCATCACCGAATCGCCCGAGGACATGTTCAAGAAGCTGATGTCGATCAGCGACGACCTGATGTTCCGCTACTACGAGCTGCTCACCGACCTCAGCGTGCCCGAGATCGCCAAAATGCGCGAGCGCATCGCGAGCGGCGAGCTGCACCCGATGCGGGCGAAGATGGACCTGGCGCGCATCATCGTCACCGACTTCCACTCGGCCGCCGACGCCGAGCGCGCCGCCGCCGAGTTCGACCGCGTCGTGCGCCGCCACGAGGTGCCGTCGGACATCCAGACGGTGCCGCTTCCCGAGGGCGTGCGCAACGAGGCCGGCATCCGCGTTGACAAGCTGCTCGCGAAGGTGGGCCTGGCCGATTCGGTCAGCGATGCGGTGCGGAAGATCAAGGCGGGCGCCGTCGAGATCAACGGTGCGCGCATTGACGAACTGGTGGCGAAGCGCGTCGACGGCGAGATGATCATTCAGGTAGGCAAACGCTGGCGGCGCGTGGTGGCGGCCCAATGATCACGCCCCGCAAGCGCACCATCTGGAAGCTGAAGCAGCGCGAGATACAACTCGGCGACCGCACGCTCATCGCGGGCATCCTGAACGTGACGCCCGATTCGTTCTCCGACGGCGGCCGCTACGCCGATCCCGACAGCGCCTACGCGCGCGCGCTCGACCTGCAGGAACAGGGGGCGGACATCATCGACATCGGCGCGGAATCCACCCGGCCGGGCTCGACGCGCATTCTCGAGGCGGAGGAGAAGCGGCGGCTCATTCCCGTGCTGAAACGGCTGCGCGGGAAACTGGACGTGCCGATTTCGGTGGACACCTACAAATCCGGCGTGGCGGAGAATGCGCTTGACACCGGCGCCGAGATCATCAACGACCCGAGCGGGCTCACGTTCGATACGCAGCTTGCGAAAGTGGTCGCGCAGTACGATGCGGGGCTCATCCTGAACCACATGCGCGGGACGCCGGAGACGTGGGCGAAGCTGCCGCCGGCGAAGGACGTGATGCTGACGATCGTGGACGACCTTCGTGCTGCCCTGCATCGGGCCGCGCTCGCGCACGTGGACCGGTCGCGGATCGTGGTGGATCCGGGCGTCGGCTTCGGCAAGCGCGGCGAGCAGAACGCCGAGCTGCTGGCGCGGCTGGACGAGATGCGCAAGCTCGAGATGCCGGTGATGGTGGGCCCGTCGCGCAAGCAGTTTTTGAAGCAGGAATCGCCGCAAGCCACGGAGTTCGCCACGGCGGCCGCGGTCACCGCCGCCATCCTGGGCGGCGCGCATATCGTGCGCGTGCACGACGTCGCGGCAATGCGTCCGGTGGCGGCGCTGGCCGACGCCATCGTGCGCAATGCGCGGGAGGCCGATTAGGCCCGCTGGCACTTGGGGCAGTAATGGCTTCCCCTCTGCGCGAGCACGATGCGCCGGATCGGCGTGCCGCACGCGACGCACGGCTCGCCCTGTTTTCCGTATACCGCGTGGCGCAGTTGGAACGAGCCGCGGCGACCGTCGCCGTCGACGTAATCGGAGATCGATGAGCCGCCGCTCTCGATCGCGGCGCGGAGCACTTCCTGAATGGCGCGGTAGAGGCGGCGCGCCCGCGCGCGGCTCAGGCGCGCGGCAATGGCGCGCGGATGGATGCCGGCGCGGAACAGCGCTTCGTCGGCGTAGATGTTTCCGATGCCGCCGAGAAAATGCTGGTCGAGGAGGAGGGGCTTGATGCGGCCGCGGCGCGCTTGGAGGCGTTCGATGAATTCGCTCTCGGCGATCGCAAGCGGGTCGGGGCCGAGGCGGGCGATGCGCTCGGGAATCGCGCAGCTCACCTCGATGCGGCCGAACTGGCGGACGTCGTCGTAGACGAGCCGGCCGCGGTCGAGCAGAAGCTCGGCGCGCGTGTGCGGCCCGGGCGCGCCGTCCCAGAGAAGGCGGCCCGTCATCCCCAGGTGGATGGAGAGCGTGGCGCCTTCGCCGAGATCGAATACGAGGAATTTTCCGAGGCGCCGCGCTGCGCCGATGGTGCGGCCCCGCAGCCGCGCCGCCGCTTCCGCCGGGTCCGCCCGCATGACCAGCCGCGATGAGAACCGTGCGCCCAGGATGCGGCCGCCAACGACGCGTGGCGCGATCGTCCTCAGGACGGTCTCAACTTCGGGAAGCTCGGGCATTATCGACCAGCATAGCGCCGGGCAGCAAAGCGCGCGCCACGGCCGCGCGCCATGGTATAAGAAATAAAGAACCCCGAGCCACCCTAGCTCAGCTGGTAGAGCGGCTGATTCGTAATCAGCAGGTCGCCGGTTCAAGCCCGGCGGGTGGCTCCAGCAGTCCTCGCCCCCTCAAAGAGATACGGACACTCGCCAGATTGGCGATTTCGGCACTCGGGCAAGGCCAGCATGGCAACGCTGCGGGCCCGCGCGCTGAATTCCAGCGGCCTGCCGGAACCTGCGTTCTCGACGTATTTGGTGACTCCCTGATCGTCTTCAACCATGACACGGACTACCGGCACTCCGAAGCTAAGAACGGCGATGCAATGCCCTGCTTCATGAATTGCGACACCACGGCGCGTGCGGTGTTTCGCAAAGGGAAGCAGTCTCTCCGCCTCGGGTCCTGCCAGCGCAAGTACGGCCACGATTTCGGCGCGCGTCATGCCGCCCCCTCGCCCAGCAGTCGCGCCAAGCTGCGCGACGGAGTTCGCACTTCTCCTTCTCCCGCTCGTAGTCGGCAAGTTCTTCTTCGTACTGCTGCCGCCAGTCGGCCTGGATGTCCAGCAGCGGCCGCACCGTGACAGCCACCCCCGGCGAGTTCATGAAGCCCGGAGGCGCGATGAACCTGCCCCAAAGGTTCGGGACCGCCACCCAGTTGGCGTCCCGCGCTTCGGGCTGGACCACCGCACGCCGGCTCACCACGCCCCGCCAGGCACTCGCGCCGGCCTCCCTGGACAGGTTTGCAGCTTTTGATGGTTCACTCCGGCCGGTCAGCCGAAAGATTTCGGCCTTGCGCGTCGGGAAGTCGCCGCTGTGAAGGGCTTCCTCAAAGTCAGGGCGGGCACGCGGGCGCGATAGTAATCTGCAATCTCCGCAGGGGTGAACCGGACAGGCGCGCTGCCGGGATCAGCGCGAGGTCAAGGATTAGGCTCATCGCGGATCGCTGTTGGGACTCCAGTCAAGAGGCTGGACGAAAAAGGCCAAGTCCGAAGCTGCTCGAATGGCCCACATGGACTGGTCCGCCCACTGGTGCCGGAAAGCGAAGCCGAAGCCAGTAACCACGGCGGTCCCCAGCGAAGGCCGTTCCGTTTCTCTGCCGAGGGGGCAGATGCACAGCAACCCATTCCGGATTTCTCACTTGCTCGACTACCACCTCCTCTGCGTGGGGAAATCCTCGCAAAGATAGCTCGCGACGGATTTGGCGCTCGATGGACTCAGCGAGGCGAGGTTTGCCTCGCCTCAAGTAGTGCCGCGGAGGCACGTAAGGGGTGACCGACTCCCATACCGCCGCTGTAGCGCCATCGAAACCCGGAGGCAGTGGTACGACCCTATCCAACGGTACCAGGCGTACCTTCCAAACATCGGTCCGATCACCGGATGCGGCCCACGAAAATTGCCGTCCCGCCGCCTTCAGCAAAGCTTCCTGTTCGTTCGCATTAAACGGACGACCGTTCCGCCAAGCTACGAGCCGCACTGGTTCGCCGTCCTCGCACCAGACCAGATATTCCGTATGCCGGTGAGCTTTCAATGGCTTGCCTTGGGCGTCTTTGCCAGCCATCTCAGCTACTACTTCACGAACTTTAGACGGCGCTTTACCCCACGTGATCTGAGGGTCGCCGGTCAACTTGCGAAGCATCTCTTTTAAGACCGTACCGCGGAACTTTGCCGTCAGCCGGACTATGGCTCGAGCTTCCGGCCGCACGTTCCAGCCGATGGCGAACTGGATTAGATTGATTGCACAGTAGGATTTCCGTGGGGTTCCAATTTCTCTCACAGTCGGAATCGCCGGTCGTGTAGCATACAGGAGCCGCGCTCCTGGGGGAGCAGAACGTTTGACAACCGCTGGATCATCGGTCACCCGCTCGATGTCTTGGCGTGTGGCAGTAGATTCCGGCACAAGCACAGGTACTGCTCCTGCGGCTCGCCGCTCCATTAAGGTGCAATTGGGTGACGGGGCTTCGACAGAATCTAGCTCAACGGCAATCCGCGTGAACGCCTCAGCGCGACCAAAGTAAGTCATTCGTTTGAGGCATTCATTCAGCGCCTCAGCGAGCTCCTTCGTCCACAGGTCGCTCTCGAGAAACCACCAGACAATGCCGTTGTCGTCCACCGGCAGGCAAAGGTAGTTGTCCTGAGCGAGACTTTTGCTGTACAAGCGGACGGCCGCCTTTTTCTTCTCCTTGGGATTCCATCCGAACTCCACTGGGAAATACTGGCGCACCGGAGCCCCGCGCTGTGTGTGTACCGGAAGATGAAACGCATAGGAACTCGTACACAGCGCCTCAATCAAGGGATCGAGCCTTCCATCCGCCCTCTGAGGGTCTTCGCGGCACCATTGGTACCAGCGGGCCACAACTCCGCGAACCAATCGCCACGGGCTTGGGGGCCACTCGCCATACGGATCGTCAAACGGGTTCACGCGCCACGGAGTGGCGTGAAAGCGCCCGAGCGGAAAGATCTGCTTCAGCACAACCCGCATGGTTATTCGCTTTCTTCTTCGTCGTCAGCGCCGTTTGCTTGACCTTCCGTTCCTTTCCCCTCGTTGTCTTCCTCCTCGCCGGCGCGGTACAACTCCTCTCTTGGCCAGAATAGGTCTGTAATTCGGGGGTCCTCGAAGCCCGCCTTGGCGATCGCGTCCTTGATGTTCACCTCAATTGTAACTTCCTGACCTTGATCGTCGGTGAGTTTGGCGCATTTTAGGTGGCACCCCGAGCGGAAGCGGAAGGGCGTCTGGCACAACTGCTGTATCTTCCACAGTGCCAGCGCAATCAGGAACTTCTTTTGCCTGTCACCAAGGCCAAGGGTGACATTGCCATTGTTTCGGCCAAACGAGCGCACGAGCGCCGTATCCAGTATGAAGGTGGCGCGAACCTCTCGCGCAATAGCATCGTCCACGGCAAAGATCGGCTGTCCTGAAGTGGTCTTGCCAAGCCGGTCGAACTTGACCCCCGATCGATCTACGCGTGAAGCGCCGAAGGCTTCCAGGTGGGCCGTCAGAACGCGCGGAATCTTGATCTGCCATTGGGGAAACAAGACCCCGTGAACCAACGCGTTGGGGTCATAGCGGAAGATCGTCTTGAAAACGTTCCACCACTTGTCTGCCGGGGGATGCGCCCGTGAGCTTCCCGGTAAAACGATCCCGAACTCCTCGACTAACCTGTCTTCAAATTTCCCGGACGCATTGGAATTGGCCTTGCTCTTGCCCTTCTTGGCCTTGGGAGAGTCTGGGACTCCCGCCGGAAGGCCCTCTCCGTCCAAAGCTCTTCCCGCCAAGAAGTATGTCGATGCGATGCGGTGTCCTTCGGTCAAACTAGTCACGACCACTTCCCGTTTCTCGCGAGGGAGCTTGCCGTCCTCAAAATCGCCTGTTACGCAACGCAAGTAGGGCATGCATTGGAGATCGTCGACGAGTTCGTAGTCGTGCGCACCGCGCATGCAGAGCGCTTCTAAATGATTCGCCATGCTGGCGGCGCTGTCAATGATACAAACGTTCTCAACGGCGCCGTCGCTCCTGGGCGCCTTGTAAATGACGTGCCCCACCTCCGGGAATCCGGCCGGCTGGAAGCGGTCAAGTCCGGCAACCGGTTCAAAGAACGCGTAGAGCACGAGCGGTTCTCGTTTGTCCAATACACCGCTCGGGGTGAGGGTTTCAGGCATAGGCAATCTCTCCAATTTCTTTGTATGGCCGAAGCCAGCGTTGAATCAGTGATCCTCGCTCGCGCAGAGGAATCGTAAACAGAAGCGACGCCAGCAACCGTTCATAATCTTCGATGAACCAGGGCGCGGCGGTCTTCACTAGCCATGTCTTTGCCATTGCATAGCGGCTCATCGCAAATGCCACCGCGACATCAGCTTGTCCAGTCCGAATGAGAGCGGTCATCCTGCGTGCGGCTGCCGGGGTACGCGCGCCGCTTTTTGGATCGAGCAGGTTGTACTCAGAACCGGGCGTGTGCACCGGTTGGAGATCGAACAGGGGCTGAAAGAGTCCGAATATCGCTAGCGCGCCGCTGATCGGTACCTTGCCGCCATCCCGGCCTGTTGATCTTGCGGCAACAGGCTTGGGCACCCAGCGCCAATCGAAGAGGGCGAGGCGTGAAAGCCAGCGCCCTAGTACCAGCTCATCCACTTGACCATCGAGCCACGCATTAACATGCTGGCAGGATGCCGGTAGAAGGATGCGGGCGGGTGGCTCCTCGCGCGAATTGTCCTTCGATGCTTTCTCCCAATCCAGCACTCGGCGCGTAAGTACATCAGCCAGAACACGCGGGAGCTCTCCTGCTCCCCACACCCAGCGCAATGGGGCTTGTTTCGGATGGACATACCGGCCATATTGCCACTCGACGCCGAAACGATACAGCGCGAATGGCCGGGAGGCGGGAAAGCCTGAAACCGCAGCCAGAGCTAGCCGCGCCTCAAGAGGCGGAGTTTCAGAGCCGAACAGTGCCGGAAGCCATGCAATCGGTAAGGGCTCCCATGAAATCTGCCTTGCGCGGTAGCCTTGATTGCGATCCACTTTGTCCAAGGCAGCCACGACGGCGTCCAGCAAGCTGCACGCTACCACTGGATCCGACGGAGCGGCAGCCACTTGGATCATAGCGCGCTCGATTGGTCCCCGGAGCCCGGCAAATCTCCAGCGCTGCCCCTTCTTCTCATCGCGGGGCAAGCGGTCAAAGAGTGCGAGGAAGCGTTCAAGGGCGCTTGCCAGGGGTGTCGCTGCTTCGGCTGCGTGATTCGGAACTTCGCTCGTGGGCAAGACGATCTGCCCCTCAAGGCGTGGTTCAAAGGTGTTCGCGCTGGTGGTGCGGCCCAACGAGAAACGCAGGAAGCCGGTAATCCCTGCATCTACACCACGCTCCACGATTGCGGTCGCGAACGCGGCCGGGGTGAGCGCGCCTCGGCCGCGAACTTCTGCGCGGCCGCGGGCAAACAGAGCGCGGACTTCCGGCAGGCTCATCGGCCTATCCCACACTGGCGCCCAAACCTCGGCGTTGTCGCGCCCTGCCTCCCCGGAGGTGCTCGGCGCGGCTGCTTGCGTGACGAACGGAAAGGCTCCGAAGGCGCGCGCCCGCGATCCCAGACGCCTCGACGCAGCCCCCGCGAAAAATGGAAGCCCCTCGCATGCCAGCGCCATGGCCCATGGGGAAACAAGCCCCTCGCGATATGGATTCTGGCCGCTGTTATAAAGCTTGTTGGCATCGCTGAACCACGATGCAGCGTTGAGTTTTTCAAGCAGCCAAGACACCGTCTGGCCCATCAAGAGCGACTTAAGCTCTTGGCATACCTGCTTAGATGATTTGTCTGATTCTTTCTTTAGTTCATCGACGGCCTTCTTCCGTCCGTCCGAAAAGGCTCGCTTGCCTGCATTACCTCCACTTCCGAGCAGAGGATTGAAGTGCGCACGGTCGCGAGGGACGACGTGAGCTGCAAACAATTCGAGATGTTCCTCGGAGGCATGAGCCTGCCATTCCGCAAGGGGGACGCCCGACTTGCGCTTCGTACTTTCCTTTTGCTTGTCGACCCAGCCACGCTCGTAGGGCGTCCAACTCCTGTTGGTGGCCACATCCATAAGTTGTTTGAGCAAGGCGTCAAGGCGGTCCGGGCCGCCCACCACATGCAGCACTCCGTCCCTCCAGGCGATCCGAACTTCGGGCCATTTGCGGGTGAGCAGCCGTAGAAGTCCAAGCGACGCCAGATAGTTGCCCAAGCTGTCTGGTCGCAGACCCGGAAGCGGAATCGCAGGAAGATTACGCGGGCTTGTGCTCACAGGCTATCTCCTCGGGCTTGATACTCTGCGACGGATTGCCGCTGGCGCGCCAGTCGGCGGCACGCACCAGTGCCTCTAAATACGCGAGGACGAAAGGTCCAAGCCGCTTCGGCTCGCCGTCTGGAACGACGGCAGAGTGGGAAGTATCATCGGTCCGCCACGGGCCGAGCAGGTCGGAAACGAGCCCCGTCCAGCCGGCGCCAGTCAATACGAATCCGTCACTTTCCCACTGGCCCTCGGCGCCATCTTTGGCGACGCTGAAATCAAGAGGCCACGCCAATCCATCTATACTTATGACGCCGGGATCACGGGGCACACCAAAGACGTCATCTCCGGTGTCTGTAATGCTACGAAGAACCGTTCTCACCTTGCCGTGATGCGTCGCCGCCAGATACACGGCAAGCGCAGGGTACCAAGCTGTGCCGTCACGATACCTTCGCCACATGGCAAGTGCAGACGCGGCTTCATGCCGCAGTCCAGGACGGAAGGCAACATGGCCGGCCCATCGAACACCGACGATCCCCCTCAGCTTTTCCAGTTCCTCCCGCTCAAGCCTTGTGAGCACTGCCCAGCGTAGCCGGACCAGGATGTCGCGGCCCCGTCTGCGCGTCTCGGGTGACAGTTCCAAACAATCGGGCTGCACAGCGCGGACGGCGTTGCAAATCTCATGGTTCGCCCCAAGTGCGTCGATGGCGAGCACCCCGGGGCACTTCGCCCACGGGTCGCCCCTTAGACCGACAGCGGCGGGCAATGCGCTCTGCCACTCGGGATGGGTCTTGCCGATGTCATGCAGCGCGGCGGCCTCAATCACCGCAGTTCGGTACGGTTGTTGGAGCTGCAACGCTTCGCAAATCTCCTCAGCACGGAGCTTGGCGTCGGCCAGGTGAACGTCCAATTTCACCCAAGAACCGACTTCCGAGCGGGCATCATCCCGAAGCATCCGGCCCCGCCCTGCCCGTGGCGCACTGGCAAGCCAGTGTTTTGAGTCACCGGTCCAGCCTGCAGTCGAGTCATACCCGCCGATCTCGCGATGCAACATCACGACCATGCCCGGCCGCAGTTCGCTCCGCTCGATTTGTTCCCACAGCTCGGCTTCGTCATTCCACGTCCAGGCGGCAGCCTTCTGGGAGTTCAAGAACCCTCGCAAGCGGAAGACGGGTACAGGGCAACCCTCCCGCTCAAGGTCCAGGTCCGGACCGTCGAGATCCTCTTCCCTGGGCGGTGCGCTATTCTTGCCCTTCCAGTCGCGCCAAAACACGGTCACATCCGCGTCCGGGTCCGGCGAACGCACAAATGCGCTGACGTCGGTAAAGCCTCCGTGCACGTCGCGCTCGGTAGAGAACAAGCCGTGCACATCGAGCGCGCGCGGCATCGGATCGAGCTTAGGCTCCAGAGTTTTCTTAACCACTTCGCCCTGCTGCTGCTCCAGTTTCTCGATGGCCTCGGCGAAAGGATTACAGGAGAGAGGAATCAACGCATTGAGGAGTGTCTTCGCCGCGCTGATATCAGAGGCGTCGTATGGCCCGATCCTCTCCTCCTTCTTTTTCCCCCTTCCGCCAGTAAGGGGTGTTTCCCAGAACCAAGCCTTGGTGTCGTGGTCGAGCCCGTCCCGATTAAGGCGGCCCAGCCGTTGAATAATGGATGGCCAAGGCGCCAGTTCGGACCACAGATGGTGGGCGGAAATATCGAGTCCAGCCTCCACGACCTGCGTGCTGACGCAGATAAGGCCGGAATCATCCGGGATCGGCCCAGAATGTTTCCTGCGCTTGTCCTCGAATTCGAGTAATCGGGTTTCGTGAGCGTCTCGGTCCTGCCGTCGAAAGCGTGAGGTAAGCAAGATCTTTGGCGTGGTTGCAGGCAAAGCCACGAAAATCTCGCGCGCCGTCTCGACGGTATTGCACACGACCAAGGAAAGGGTACCGGCTTGGTGGCTGTCGGAAACGTGCTTCGCGATCGTTTGGGGATCACCCGTGTCCGCCCATTGAACCGGGCGGACAGCCTTTCGCCTAGCATCAAGTGCCGGATCGTTGAAGTTCAAATTAGGATCGCGCGCCGTGTCGCACCCATCTTTTTTTCGGTCCGTAGTTGACAAGAAGGATGTCCCCATCGTGGCGCTCATCCACGTGGTCAGGCAAGGCTTGACGGAAGCGAAACGCTTTCGTCGCATCCAGTCAAGCTGGGCCGTAGTCCACAGACCGGGCCCCATCAACTGCACCTCGTCGATAATCCAGCGGCAATCCTGATTGAGCAGGCCGAAGTGTACAGGCCACTCATAGCGATTCATCGAGTAGCCGCGATTGAGCGCTCGAGAAAGGAGTTGGTCCTGCGTGCCCACTAACACCCATGGCTGATCGGGCTTGCCCGCCCATTCTTCGTCGATGGCGCCTCCCCTCAGTTGATAGACACTGACTTCGGCGTACTGGGCTGTTCTGAGGTTGTCGAAGTACTTCCGGAGCCGGTCGACTGTTTGCCGGACAAGGCTTCGCATCGGCAAGCAGTAGACCAGATGAAGCGGCTCAGCTTTGTCCTCTTGGATGGTTCGCTGCCATGCCCAGGCGAGCGCGGCTCCCTCGGTCTTACCGAGTCCTGTTGGCACCGGCAGGATTTCAGGCAATCCGTTCAGAGCGATTTGTCGTTGCCAATCGTATGGATCGAATCCGGCGGCTTGCTTGAAAAAAACATCGAATTTCTCCGAGTCGGCCATGCTGTATTTCGCCTGCACGTAGTCTCTTGTCGATTAGGGGAATTATACTTCTGTGCGGACCAGCGCCGGTATAGTGGAAACGATCGCACCAGCCACTGTGAGCACTTTTGTGCCCACCCTGTGCTTCTCTCTGCTGCGCGCGGCTGCGCATGAAGGGAGGGCGTGCGCCACAGCGGGGCGGCGCACGCCCTCAACGTGCCGTGCCGGCGCTTGAACAGCTTACAGCGAGGCCGGTTTCGCGCTGCCGTAATACAGCGAATTGAACAGCAGCTTGAAGGTGGCGTGCGGCTGCGAGCGGAAGGCGACTTCCGGCCCGAGCAGCACGAGCTTGCCCTCGCCGACCGCGCCTTCGGCGACCGCCGTGCCGCCGTCGAGGTATTGCTGGCCCCACGCCCAGCCGCTGTGCAGCGGCTCGGCGCCGGAGAACCACGCCACCGCCGAGGTGTGCTTCAGCTTCGCGTCCGGCTCCAGCAGGAATACCGGATTGTTCTGGAAGAACACGTCCACCTGCGACGGCATGCCGTAGGCCACCGGGTCGGTATTATCGATGTTCGCCTTGAGCAGCGAGCCCGGGATGTAGAACTTCTCCCGCGGCAGGGGGCGTTCGCGGCCATCGGCGGTTTTCTCGACCAGATAATTCTTGACGGGCATGTCGAAAGCCTCGCCAAGACTGGTCGAGCTGCCGATGGTGACGATGGAGCCGCCGCTCTCGACGAATTTGCGGAGCTGCGGCAGCGTCTTCTCCTGCGTGATGCGGCCGAGCCAGCCGCGATACTCTTCGGGGATCGTCTCCGGGTTCGGCTGGCCGCCGAATCCGCCGGCGCCGCCGCCCCTCGCGCCCTGCGCCGCCGCTCCGCCGCCGAAGCGCGGAATGGCGCCGCCCGGGAACACGAGCACGTCATACTTGCTGTTCAGGTTGCCGGCGTCGAGCATCGGAGGATAGACCAGTTCGAACGGAACTTCGTACTGCTCGAAGATCCAACGCGTCCAGCCCGACGTCATCGAGCCGCCGTACTGATCGTAGAGGCCCACGCGGACCGGCTTCAGCTTCAGGGCGTCGCCCGCGGGTGCCTTCGCCACCGCGTGCACCGGGACGCCCAGCTCTTTGGCGCCTTTCTCGACAATCGGCTTTGCCGATGCGGAGGCCGGAACCCAGATGGCGCCCGTGCCGAGGTCCTCGCCGTCGGCCTTCTGTTCCGTTTTCAGCCAGTACACGTCGCAGCCGGCCTTGAGGAGCCGGTTGGTGAGCTTGAACGAGTTGTTGATGCGGTGGCTGATCAGGTAGCCCGCGCTTCCCGTGCCGGTGACCGGTTGCGGCGGAGGCGGCAGCAGACCGTTGACCTTCGTGAACGGGCCGTCGAACCCGTCGAGTATGCGATCGAACTGCACGCCCATCTGGAAAGCCAGCGTCCAGCCTGCGACATCATACGGCGGAACGGGCGGCCCGCCCGGATACTGGAAATCGTTCGGATGGTCCTGCGGCTCGAACATATCCATGATGTGCGGCCGGAACGCCTGCGCGGTCTTCACCACGTAGGAGCCTTCCGGATAGGTCTTGCCGTTCACCTGGAAGCTCGAAGTTGCCTTCAGGACGGTGATGCCGGTCTTGATGAGCGCATTCACGAACTCGGTGGCGGTGGCGAAATCCGCCTGATCGGAGGGAATGATATAGCCGCGCGGATCGCGCATCTTGGGATCGTGCAACACGCTGTTATACAGCTCAGCCGGCACGGGACGGGAGAAGGTGATCGGCACGGAGTCGCCGCCGGGCGCCGCCTGTGGCGCGCCTCCGCCGGGACCGCCGCGCCGGTTGCCCTGGTTCTGCGGCATTTTCGCGGCTGCGGCTTCGAGCGCCGCGATGCGGCTGGGCGTGACCGTCCAGTTGTCCCTGCTGCCCTTCTCGATCGAGTTCATCCCCATGCGGTAGATGTTGTAGAGGAACGTCTCGCGGTAGCGGGAGGCGATGTCCAGGATGGCGCGGTTGTTCTCGACGTCGTAGTCGATCGACTGCCGGTAATGCCACTCCTGGGGCGCGATCGGCAGCGGCCAGTCGCCCTTCGGCAACTGCTTGTCGGGCACCAGCGCGATGTTCATCGGCGTGGGGCTGCCGATGATCTCGGTCAGCAGGCCGATCATGTTATGGAAGTAAGTGATGGTGCGCAGGCCGCCGTTCCACCAGGTGGAATAGCTCGCGCCCGTGCGCATCACCGATCCGCCCTTGCCTTCCGCGACCAGGCGGCTGTGCATCGCCGTGCCCACCATCTCGATGCCCAGCGGAATCAGCGGGTCGAAGTTGTAGTTGAACGGATCGCGGAACGGCGGCATAAAGATCACCGTTCCCGTCGGCCCGGTCTGGTGGTGGTTGTAGACGATCTGCGGAAACCACTCCTGGAACATGATGCGGTTCATGTTCGTGGTCTCCGGCATCGCCGACATGTAGAAATCGCGATTGTCGTCGTGGCCGATGTACTTGTGGTACAGCTTCGGCAGGTTGTTCATGCTGCGCTTCTTCGGATCGCTTTCGCGCATGTACCAGTTGGCCACCAGTTCCTGGCCGTCCGGGTTCGCCTGCACGCAAAGCAGGATGCAGTCGTTCAGGAAACGCATTGTCTCCGGGTCGGTGCGGCTCACCATCTGGTAGACCATCTCCATGAGCTGCTGCGAGCCGACGGTCTCGGTGGCGTGCAGGCCGCCATCGACCCAGACGACGGCCTTGCCTTCGCGGGCGAGGGCGTGCGCCTGCTCGTCGGTGAGGCCTTCGGCCAGGGCGAGCCGGCGCGAGATTTCCTTGTAATGGTCCAGCTTCTTCATGTTCTCGGGCGACGTGATGATGGCCATGTACTCATGCCGGCCTTCCGCCGTCGGGCCGATATCGACCAGCTTCATGCGGTCGGACTCGGTGGCGAGCTTCTTCCAGTAGCTCTCCAGTTGCGAATAACTGGCCATCTGGTAGTCGTCGCCGATGTTGAAGCCAAGGGCTTCCTTGGGGGTGGTTATCTTGGGCGCAGTCTGCGCGCATAGGGACCATGCGGACAGGACAGCCGCCAGGAGCAGGGGCGCTCGGTGCGCGGATCGTCTTTTCATCGTTTTGAGATTATACAGCGGAAAGAAGCCCGCGACAGGGGGGCTCTCCGGGCATTCATCTTGTGGAGGGCATTACGAGGTCATTCTCGCAAAGACGCAAAGGACGCAAAGACGCAAAGCAGATTCAAGGATTTTCTTAGCGGTCTTTGCGCCTTTGCGCTATCCAACGAACCGGCCGAAGCCGCAGGCCGGTTCTACATGCTCTTCTCGCGCGCCGGCAGATACTCGTCGCCGGGGTTCCAGGTCGGCAGCTTATCGAGGTTCGCGATGTTCGCGCCGAACTGGGTGGCGAAGCGGACCAGATCCTCTAATCCCGAGAAATCCCAGAAATCGTGATACTCGTCCGAAGGCTGGTGATAGGTGCCCTCGGCCGCCTTGCGGACCTTGGCCACCAATTCCGGCGGGGCGAGGCTCTCGCCCGCCAGCGTCACGCTGGTCGAGGGCACGCCCGCGCGCGCGAAGGCGAACAGGTCCGTGCGCAGGAACGACGACTGCCGCCCGGAGGCGTTCGCCGGCACGTCATAGCCGAACTGCTTCGCGGTCTGGACGAACACCGGCCACAGCGTGGTGCGCTCGGCGCCGCCGGCTCCGAATCCGCGCTGGCGGCCTGCCGGAGTGTAGCTGTCGAAGTTCAGCACGGCCGCCGTCTTGCCGGGCGGAACCGGCGCGTGCTCCACGTAATACGACGCGCCGAGGAGGCCCGCCTCTTCCGCCGTGGTCGCCACGAAAATCGCGGTGCGCTTCGGCTTCTGCGGCAGCGACGCCCAGGCGCGCGCGATCTCGATGATCATCGCCACGCCCGTCGCATTGTCGATCGCGCCGTTGTAAATCGAGTCGCCGTTCACCGGCCGTCCGATGCCGAAGTGATCGGCGTGCGCCATGAACACCACGGCCTGATCCTTCAGCGCGGGGTCGCTGCCCGGAATCATCGCGACCACGTTCGAGGTGTCGAGGTCGTGAATCTTCGAGGCCACCTTCGCCTTCACGCGGAAATTGAGCGGAAACGGCTTGAAATCGCGCGAATTCGATGCCTTCAGCAACTCGTCCACGTTGTGGCCGGACATGGCCAGCAGCCTGTTGCCGGCCTCCGTGGTCACCCAGCCCGCGAAGGACAACGCGTGCGCGCCGGGGGCCAGTTTCGGGAAGGCCTGCTGCGCGCCCCAGGCCGTCTGCACCACGTCGAAGCCGTAGGTCGCGGTCGGCGTCGTGTGGATAATGATGGCGCCGAGCGCGCCCCTGCGCGTCGCTTCCTCGTACTTGTAGACCCAGCGGCCATAGAAAGTGAGCGCGCGCCCGCCGAAGAATTTCGGGTCGTTCGACTCCGGCTCGTTCGTGAACAGCACGATCACCTTGCCGCGCACGTCCACGCCCTTGAAGTCGTCCCAGTTGTACTCGGGCGCGCTGATGCCGAAGCCCACGAAGACGGCCTCGGCGTCGAAGTCCTCGAGCGCCGTCTGCTTCTGGTTCGTGCCGACGTACTCCTCCATCCACTTCAGCGGGAAGCTCTGCTCCCTGCCGACGATGGTGAGCGAGGAGGCCTCGGGCTGCGGGTCCACGCCCACCAGCGGCACTTTTTGCAAATACGTGCCGTTGTCGCCGGCGGGCCTGGCTCCCGCGACGGCGAACTGCGAGGCGATGTACTCGCTCGAGAGCGCGCCGCCGCGCGCGCCGAGGCCGCGGCCTTCAAACAGGTCGCTCGACAGGATCTTCGTGTGAGCGCGAATGCGGTCTGCCGAAGCGTCGATGTTCTGAGCCGCCGCGGCGATTGTGAAGGCGAAGAACAGCAGAAAAGAGCGTTTCATAGGCGAAAAGCCAGTTTATAACCGCGCCACTCCGGATTCCAGCAAATTTCTTCTTAACTTTTCCGGGCGACCTTCGTATTGACCTATATGATTGACATTCGCAGCAACCTCCGCCTGGCCGCCCGCACGCTGCGGCGCGAGCGCGCCTTCGCCGCGATTGCCATCCTGATGCTGGCGATCGGGATCGGCTCCATGACGGCGATCTTCTCGATCGTCAACGGCGTGCTTTTGAAGCCGCTGCCGTACCCGGAGCCCGAGCGGCTGATGGCGGTCCGCGAGATCAATCTCGAGGTCGTGCATCTCTACCCGTTCCTGTCGGTGAACGCGCGTCATTTCGTGGAGTGGCGCAAGCAGTGCGGGGCCTTCGAGGCGATGTCGGTGGCGAACGCGTCCACCATGAACCTGACGGGCAGCGGCGAGCCCGAGCGTCTGGACGGCGCCATCGTCTCGCCCAACCTGTTCCGTCTGCTCGGCGTGAAGCCGGCGATCGGCCGCGACTTCCTCGACGAAGAGGAGCAGGACGGGCGCGATCGCGTCTGCATGCTCACCGACGGGCTGTGGCGGCGCCGATTCAACGCGGATCCGTCGATTGTCGGCAAGACGATTACGCTGAACGGACGCGCGAACACGGTGGTCGGCATCCTGCCGGCGAGTTTCCGGCTCACCACGCGCAACACCTTCGGCGCGGCGGAGGCCATGGACCCGCCTGCCGAGATTTTCCGTCCCGCGGTTTTCACCAAGGAGGAGATGGCGGAACTGCTGGGGATGCACAACTGGAACGTGCTGGGGAGGCTGAGGAAAGGGGCGACACGCGAGGAGGCGGTGCGCGAGCTCGAGGCGGTGCAGCAGCAGATGATCCGGCTGGCCGGGGAAAAACAGCCGCTGCGCGCGGACGTGCGGCCGATGCTCGACCTGGTGGTGGGCAACACGGGCCCCGCGCTGATGGTGTTGCTCGGCGCGGTCGGCGTGGTGCTGCTGATCGTGTGCGTGAACCTGGCGAACCTGTTCCTGGCGCTCGGCGAGAGGCGCGCGCGCGACGCGGCGGTGCGGACGGCGCTCGGCGCAACGCGCGCGCAGCTCATGGGGCAGACGATGGCCGAGGCGTTCATGACAGCGCTCGCGGGCGGCGCGCTCGGCGTGCTGGTGGCCGTCTATGGCGTGAAGCTGCTGGTGAACGCGGCGCCGGCGGGCATCCCGCGGCTGGGCGAGGTGACGATCGACGCGCGCGTGCTGCTGTTCGGCTTCCTGGTGACGCTCGTCACCTCGGTGCTCTTCGGCCTGCTGCCCGCATGGCGCAGCAGCCGCGCCGATCCGCAGGAAGCGCTCAAAGCGGGCGGGCGCACCGCCTCCGGCTCGCGTTCCGGCATGCGGCTGCGCAACGCCCTGGTTACCGCGGAGGTGGCGCTCAGCGCCGCGCTGCTGATCGCGGCCGGCCTGCTCATGAACAGCTTCATGCGCATTATGCGCGCGGATAAGGGCTTCAACGCGCCCTCGGTGATCGCCGTGGACCTGGGCCTTTCGCCCGCGAAGTACAACAAGGACCAGCGCAACGAATTCTATCGCCGCATCACCGACGACCTGGAAACGCGGCCCGGCGTGCTCGCCGCAGGCATCGCCACCGCGCTCCCGCTCCAGGGCGAGACGTGGATCGATAGCGTGTTTACGCCGGGCCTCGAGAAGCAGACGGAATCGAGCGTGAACATCCGGTTCGTCAGCGCCGATTACCTGCGCACGATGGGCATTCCGCTGCGCGCCGGGCGCACGTTTTCCGAGAACGACCGCAACCGCAAGGTCGCGATCATCTCCGAGAAGCTTGCGGCGCGGCTGTTTCCGGGGCGCGATCCGGTCGGAAGGCGGATTACGCGCGGGCACGACCAGTTCTTCGAGGTGATCGGCGTGGCGGGCGACGTGCGCGTGGAGGCGCACAAGCAGCCGGTGGCGATGATGTACTGGCCGTATTGGGATTGGGCGCCCACGCGCGTGGTGCTGGTGGCGCGCGCCCAGGGCGATCCGCGTTCGATCGCGGGCACGCTGCGCGCGGCGATTCGCGGCCTCGACCCCGACGTGCCCGTGCCGCCGATGCGCACCATGTCGGAGTTGCTCGACAAGGCGGTGGCGACGCGGCGCTATAACATGCTGCTCGCGGCCTCGTTCGCGGGCGTGGCGCTGCTGCTGGCGAGCCTCGGCATCTACGGGGTGATCTCCTTCGCCGTCGCCCGGCGGACCGGCGAGATGGGGGTGCGCGCCGCGCTCGGCGCGCGGCCGGCGAGTTTGTACGCGCTGATCCTGAGGCAGGGCATGGCGCCCGTGATTGCCGGCCTGGCGCTCGGCGTCATGGCGGCGTTCTGGCTGGGCCGCGTGCTGGCGAGCATGTTGTACGAAGTGGGCGCGCGCGATCCGATGACCATCGCCGCCGTCACCGGCCTGGTGGCCGTAGTCGCCGCCGCGGCCTGCTATATCCCGGCAAGGCGGGCGGCGCGGACGGATCCGACCGCGGCGCTGCGGTACGAGTAATTGCTTACTTGCCCGCCGCCCGCGGCGCCATCGCGTACCGCTTCTCGCAGTACTGATAGAACAGATACGTGAACGGCAGCGTCGCGGCAATATAGAGGAAAGGCGAGAACATATTCCGCGGGATGCCGAGTCTCACGAGGCCGGTCACCAGGGACACCACGTGAATGTGCAGCAAATACACCGAGTACGACATCTTGCCCAGGCCCATGAACCCGCGCGAGATTAGCGCGTCCCGGGGCACAACATCCTCGAGGCCGCTCGCCAGCCAGAAGAGGAACGCGCAGGCCACCGCGAATAAGGTCTGCCGGTACAGGCTCTCGTCCGGCACGTACATCACAACCGCCACCACGGGAAGCGCGAGCGCAATCGAGGCCAGGGCGCTCATCAGCACCGTGCGCTGACCGAAGAGGCGCGCCGGCCGGTAGTCCGCTCTCAGCACGGTATAGAGCAGCAGACCCAGCGCGAACATCGGCCAGTATTCCGGAAACAGCCCGGGCGCGATCAGCCCCACACGCCACCAGAACAGCAGCGAGCCCGCCGTCACGGCGATGAGGATCGCCCCGAAGAAGCGCCGGAACACGAGCGCCACGTACATCACGAGGTAAAACTGGACCTCGATCGCCAGGCTCCAGTAGACCGCGTTCACCGCCGCCCACGGCTTGTGCGCCGCGCCCTGCGTCGCCAGGCCTTTCGTGAGCGTCCAGAGCGCCACCCAGTCCAGCCACGAGAACTGCTCCCATGGCGGATTCGGCCAGCGATACACGCCGCTGCGGATCGCGTAGACCAGCGACGACACGAACGGCACGGCCATCACCACCAGGATCGAAGCCCAGAACGGCGGGAAGATGCGCCGCAGCCGCCGCTTCAGGAACGCGCTCGCCGGCAGTCCTTTCGCCATCACGCCGCGGCTGGACGCCATCATGCAGTATCCGGAAATCACGAAGAACAGGGGCACGCCGAGGAATCCGCCGTTCGCGAAACTCCTGAGCGGCCCCGGATCGATGCCGAGGCGTATGTGGTAGATGAAGACCCACAGCGCGGCCAACCCGCGCGCGATTTCGAGGCTGACGTTTAGCATGCTTCGCAGGCGAAGGTCCGAAACAGAGACGAAGGATATTGTAACGATAAACAGCAGCCGGAAGCTATCTATGGAGCAAGGCGGCTTACGGCGCCCGCTCGGCCAGGCCGGCCTGGCGGCCCATGCCCGTTTCGGCGTGGACGGCGCGCACCGCCTTTTCGAGGCCGTCTTTCGGCACCACGACGGCGATGGTCAGCTCGCTCGAGCCCTGGGCGATGGCGATGATATTCACCATCTCGCGGGAAATCGCGGTGAAGATGCGCCCGGCGAGCCCCGCCGTGCCGCGCATGCCCTCGCCGACAACCGCGAGCAGGCCCACGTCCTCGCGCACGTCGATCGGGCGCAGATAGCCGTGCGCCAGTTCGAGGTCGAGGCTGTCGCGCAGGCTTGCGAGCGCGGGCTCGAGGTCGGCCTTCCTGACCAGGAAGCAGAAGCTCTGGCGATGCGACGAGCTCGATAGCGCCAGCACCTCGATGTTCGCGCGGCCGAGCCCCACCATGGCGCGTCCGATCATGCGCACTCCGTTCGGGACGCCGCTCTCGGGCTCGATGGCGATCAGCGCCACGTTCGACATCGACGTCACGGCGCGCGCGCCGCCCGCGGCCACCGACGGCACGATCCTGGTTCCCGGCTTTTCCGGCGCGAAGCTGTTCTTGCTCCACACCGGGATCCGCTTTTCGATCAGCGGCGCCAGCGTGCGCGGGTGCAGCACCTTGGCGCCGTTGTACGCCAGCTCCGCCGCCTCGCGGTAGGTCACCTCGGCGAGCACCGCGCAGTCCGGCACCATCCGCGGGTCGGCGCTCATGATGCCGTCCACGTCGGTCCAGATCCAGAGCTCGGCGGCGTCGAGCGCGGCCGCCAAAATCGACGCGGAAAAATCGGAGCCGCCGCGGCCGAGCGTCGTCGGCCGGCCATCGATCGTCGCGCCGTTGAAACCGGTTACGACCGGCATCACGCCCGCTTCGATCATCGGCAGCAGCTTCGCCCGCGCGCGTTCCCGCGTGGCTTCCATCAGCGGCGTGGCGTTGCCGAACACGTTGTCGGTCACGACGACCTCGCACGCGTTCACCGCTTCGGCGCGTATGCCCAGGCTCTCCAGGTGCGCCGCCAGCAGCAGCGACGAGAGCCGCTCGCCGACCGCCATCGCCTCGTCCACCGAGCGCAGCGGCGCCTCGCCCAGAATCGACACGCCGTTCGCGATCCGCTCGAAATCCGCCACGATCTCATGGATGCGCTTCAGCACGGGCTCCTGCATCTCCGGCGGCAGCAGCTCGCGGCAGGCTTCGGTGTGCTTCTTGCGCAGCCGCTTGATGTCGGCTTCGAAGCCGGGCTTGTCTCCCGATTCGGCGCGGCGCAGCGTCTCGATCAGCAGGTCTGTCACCTTAGCCATCGCCGAGATCACCACCGCCACCGGGCGCTCGCGCTGCCCGGCGCAGATCGAGGCCGCTGCGCGGAACCGTTCGGCGGAGCCGACGCTGGTGCCGCCGAATTTCATGACAAGCAGGTTGTCCATATTCATGTGCTGCGGGCGCGAAATTCGTCGAACGCCGGGAGATGAACTAGCGGGACGGCCTGGCGCGCTCTGCTATTGTTTTCAGGATAACCTGTTCCACTTCGTCGAGGCTGAGCGCCGTGGTATCCAGGTAGACCGCATCCGAAGCTCTGGCGAGCGGGGAATCCGCGCGCGTGGCGTCGCGGCGATCGCGCTCGCGCATCTCGCGGTCCACGTCCTCCGCGGGCATGGCGAGGCCTTTCTCTTCAAGCTCGCGCGACCGGCGGCCCGCGCGCACCTCGGGCTTTGCGTCCAGGAAGATCTTCACGTCCGCGTCGGGAAACACCACCGTGCCGATGTCGCGGCCCTCCATGACGACGCTGGTCCCCGCGGCGATCTCGCGCTGCTTCGCCACCAGCGCGCGCCGCACGCCGGGAAACACGGAAACCTGGGAAGCCGCGGGCGAGATCTCGGGCCGCCGGATGGCCTGGCTCACGTCCTCGCCGTTCAGGAACACGCGCGAGCCGCCCGGCTCGAACTCGATCCGCGCGCCGCGCGCCAGCTCTTCCAGGCGCGCCGCGTCCTCCAGGCCCACGCCGGCGCGCAAGGCGGCGAGCGCCACGGCGCGGTACATCGCCCCCGTGTCGATGTACGTGAAGCCCATCTTTCCGGCCACGCGCCGCGCGATCGTGCTCTTGCCGGCTCCCGCCGGCCCGTCTATCGCCACTACAACCCGTCTTTCCATGCGCCGAGCTTCAATTGTATGATGCGTTTCCCCGCTTCCGCAGGCGCGCTCGCCGCATCCAATCGGGTATGAAACCCGCCGTGCTGGTGACCCGGCGCATCTTTCCGGAAGCCGTCGAGCTTCTCCGGCAGCATGCCGAGGTCGATTACGCCGACTCCGACGCCGTGCTGCCCACCGAAGAGCTGATCCGCCGCAGCCGCGGCAAGCAGGGCATCGTCAGCCAGATTACCGACCGGTTCGACGCCGGCGTTATCGACCGGCTCGACACCGTGCGCGTGATCGCGAACGTCGCCGTGGGCTTCGACAACGTGGACCTCGCCGCCGCCGCGCGCCGCGGCATCCTGGTCACCAACACGCCGGACGTGCTCACGGACACCACCGCCGACCTCGCCTTCGCGCTGCTGCTCGCCACCGCCCGCCGCGTCGTCGAGGCCGACCGCTTCCTGCGCGCCGGAAAGTGGGACACCTGGGCGATCGACCTGCTCGCCGGCCAGGACGTGCACCACTCCACGCTCGGCATCTTCGGCATGGGCCGCATCGGGCAGGCGGTCGCGCGCCGCGCCCGCGGCTTTTCCATGCGCATCCTCTACAACGATTCGAAGCACGCGCCGGCGGCGCTCGAACGCGAGCTGGGCATCGAGTTCGCGGATAAGCACCGCCTGCTCGCGGATTCCGATTTCGTCTCCCTGCACGTGCCGCTGCTCGAAAAGACGCGTCACCTCATCGGCGCGCGCGAGCTGAGTCTGATGAAGCGGACCGCCATCCTGATCAACACCTCGCGCGGCCCAGTGGTGGATGAGGCCGCGCTGGCCGATGCGCTGGCGCGCCGCGCGATCGCGGGCGCCGGGCTCGACGTGTACGAGCACGAGCCGCGCGTCCACGCGGGCCTGCTCGATCTGGAAAACGTGGTGCTGCTGCCGCATATCGGCAGCGCCACCATGGCTACGCGCCGCAAGATGTCGCTGCTGGCCGCCGAGAACGCCATTGCCGCGCTCGAAAGCGGCCGGCCCATGAACCTCGTCAGCCGCCCGGCGGCGTGATGGGTGAGGCGCAGTCCTGAGCGGCTCGCCGCGGGCCAAGAGCACCACCTCCATGTGGTAGAATGCCTTCCGGCCTCAACGTTTACAGATTTTCATAGCGGTACACTCAAATTGGAGGTGCGTATGCCTCATGATAAGGATGCCAAGCTGCGGCCCAACACCGCAGTGCTGACACGCGGCTTTGATCCAACCCTTTCGGTGGGTTCCGCCAGGCCCGCCGTATTCCGCAGTTCCACCTACGTCTTCTCGAGCCCGGAAGCGGCGGAGCGCGCGTTTCAGGTGCGCGCGGCGGGCATGCCGCCCCTGCCCGGCGAGAACGTCGAACTGATCTACTCCCGCATTTCGCACCCGAACGCCGAGATTCTGGAGGAGCAGACCGTGCCTCTGGAAGAAGGCGCGACCGCCGCGGCGGTGTTCAACTCCGGCATGGCCGCGATTATGACGGCATTAATGACCTTCGTGCGGCCCGGCATGAGCGTCATCTATACGGACCCGCTATACGGCGGCTCGGTTCATCTGATGCACGAACTTCTGCACCCCTGGGGCGTCAAGGTGATCGGCGTGCCGGCGGGACATGGGAAGGAGCTGGACGATGCCATCGCGGCTGCGGAGAATCTGGCCGTGGTGTTCATCGAGACGCCGGCCAACCCGAACATCATCATGACCGACATCCGCCGCGCGGCGGATGCAGCCGCCAGGCGCCCGAAGCGGCCGCTCGTCATGGTGGATAACACCTTCCTCGGTCCGGTATTCCAGCACCCGCTGCTGTTCGGCGCGGATATCGTGCTGTACTCGGCGACGAAGTTCCTCTCCGGCTTCAGCGACATGCTGGGCGGGATGGCGCTGGCGAGGGACGCGGCTCTGATCGAGCAGATCCGCAGCATGCGGATCATGTTCGGCAATATTCTCCAGCCGGACGAGTGCTGGCTGCTCGACGGCCGGCTGCCGACCGTGCCGCTGCGGATGAACCGCGCGAGTAAGAACGCGCAGCGCATCGCCGAGCGGCTCGCGCATCACCCGCGCGTGCTGAAAGTGTTGTATCCCACGCTGTTCGAAGATCCCGAGCAGATCCGCATTTACAAGACGCAGTGCGAGTTCCCGGGCTCGCTCTTTTCGCTCGAGCTCGGCAATCGCGAGGCTGCGTTCGCGTTCCTGCGCAGTCTCAAGATCGCCCGGCTCGCGGTTTCGCTGGGCGGCGTCGAGACGCTCTGCTGCCATCCGTACACGACGATTCACTCGGTGATGCCGGCGGAGGAGAAAGCCCTGGCCGGAATCACGGACGGCATGGTGCGCATCTCGATCGGCATCGAGGACTGGCGCGACCTGCTCACCGACTTCGAGCAGGCGCTCGACGCCATTCCCGAGCATGCCGCGGCGCACAAGCCCGAACACGCGCTGAAAGCGTAAGGAAAGCGGGGCGGCGCTTGCGGAGGCGCTTGCAAAATCCGGCGCGGAAGCCGCATGTACGCGAAAACCGGTGAGAAGCTTCCGGGTTTTCGCGCCCGGCAGCGCGGCCGGCCGAATTTTGCAAGTGCCTTGCTTCACGCCCGCATGCCCGTTTTCCCTCGCGAAAATATCATTAATTCCGGATCTTTTCCTGCCGGTTTCGATATAATCCGAGACTTGGGCCGCAGTTTACTTCCGGCCCGGCTTCGGAGGACAGATGAAAACTCTCCCGCGCGCCTGCGTGCTGCCGGCGCTTCTGGCCTGCGCGCTCTTCGGCGCGCCTCCCCAACAATCCACGGCGAGCAAAGTCTCCCCGCTGAAATTCACGGACACGCGCCTGGCCAACGGCCTGCGCGTCATTATCGCGGAAGACCACTACGCGCCCGTCTATTCGATCGCGGTCACCTACAATGTCGGCTCGCGGAACGAGCGCCAGGGGCGCACGGGTTTTGCGCACCTGTTCGAGCACATGATGTTCAAAGGCTCGGAAAAAGTGGGTCCGGGCGAGCATTTCTACCTGGTTTTTGCGAACGGCGGCAACATGAACGGCAGCACCAGCCAGGACCGCACGAACTATTTCGAAGAACTGCCCATCAACCAGCTCGAGCTGGGGATGTTCCTCGAAGCCGACCGCATGCGCTCGCTGGCCATCACCAAGGAGAATCTCGACAACCAGCGCAGCACGGTGCAGGAAGAGCGGCGGCTCGGCGTCGATAACCAGCCTTACGGCAGGACCGACGAGCTGATCGAGGAAATGGCGTACGAGAACTTCCCCTACAAGCACTCGGTGATCGGTTCGATGGAGGACCTGAACGCCGCTACAGTCGAGGACGTGAAGGCGTTCTTCCGCACCTACTACGCGCCCAATAACGCCGTGCTCACCCTTGTCGGCGACCTCGACACCCAGAAAACCCTCGCGCTGGTGAAGAAGTACTTCGAAAGCATCCCGAAACAGACGCCTCCGCCCGCGGTGGACGAAACCGAGCCGCCGCAGAAGCAGGAAAAGCGGACCACGGTGGAGGACAAGCTCGCGCGCATGCCGCGCTTCGACATGGTCTACCACGTTCCCGCGGCCAATACGCCCGACAGCTATGCGCTGACCGTGCTCGGCAGCATTCTCAGCGGCGGCGAAAGCTCCCGCCTGTACCAGAAGCTGGTGAAGGAGACGGAAGTCGCCACCTCGGCTTACGGCATGTACGACGGGCGGCGCGGCCCGAGCCTGTTTCGATTCATGGCCACGCCGCGGCCCGGCAAGACCCTGGAGGAAGTCGAGAAGGCCATCGAGGACGAGATCGCGCGCATTCAGAAAGAGCCGCCGGCCGAAGCGGAGATGCGCAAGGTGCGAAACAGCTATCGCAGCAACGCGGTTTCCATGCGCGAGAGCTCGCTCAGCCTTGCGACGCAGCTTGGGCAATACGCGGTGTACTTCAACGACCCGAACCTGATCAATACGCGGCTGGACAAGATCATGGCCGTGACTCCCGCCGACGTGCAGCGCGTCGCCAATAAGTATTTCGTTCAGAACGAAAGAACCGTGATTTATACCAAGCCGGTTGCGGCCGGGGCGGCGAAATAAGGAGCGACTTCCATGCGAAAGATCTATTTCATTCCGTTGATCCTGGCCGCTTGCCTGCCGGTGACCGCTCAGGCGCCCGGCGCGCCCCAGCAGCAGCAGTCGATGAAAGCCGTCGTCCAGAAGCACCTGGCGCCGGTTTCGAATGAGGTGCTGCGGGTGAAGATGCCGCGGCCTGTAGAGCGCAAGCTGAAGAACGGGCTGCGCGTGCTCGTTCTTGAAAACCACCGCGTGCCGACTGTCACGATGCAGTTGATGATGCCCGCCACGCCTTTACGGGATCCCGAGGGCAAGACGGGTGTCGGCGTCGCGACGGCCTACATGCTCACGCAGGGCACCACGACCCGCACTTCGGCGCAGATAGCGCAGCAGGTTTCCGAGCTGGGCGCCAGCCTCAGCGTGGGGACGTCGTTCGGCTCGCCCGTCACGGGGATCTACGCTTCCGCGCTCAGCGAGAATCTCGATCCGCTGCTCGAACTCATGGCGGACGAGCTGCTCCGTCCCACCTTCCCGCAGGACGAGCTCGAGAAGTGGAAGAAGCGGCAGATGGCCTCGCTCCTGCAGATGCGCGCCAACCCGTCCTTCCTCGGCAACGAGCGGCTGCAGCAGGTTCTCTACGCCGGCGACGCGCGCGCCATCGTCGCGCCGAACGCAGAGTCGCTCCAGAAAATCACGCGCCAGGACCTGGTCGATTTCTACCACGCCTACTACGTGCCCGGCGGCGCCATCCTCGGCGTCACGGGCGACGTAACGCCGGACGCGATCGTCGCGAAGCTCGAAAAGAACCTCGGCGAGTGGAAGCCCGGGACGGCCGCGGGCCCGGACCTCGCCGCGCCCAAGCCGCCCATCTCCGAGAAGAAAATCTATCTGATCGACCGGCCGAATTCCGTCCAGACCATGCTGATGCTCGCCAATCACGGCATCACCCGTACGAGCCCGGACTACATCACGGCGATGGTCGCCAACCGGATCCTCGGAAGCGGCCCCTCTTCGCGCCTGTTCCTCAATATCCGCGAAGAGCACGGGTTCACCTACGGCGTGTACAGCAGCTTCCAGGCGGATCAATACCTCGACTCGTTCGTTGCTTCATCGTCGGTGCAGACCGCGGTCACCGGCCCGGCGCTCGACGAGTTCCTCAAGGAGTTCCGGCGCATGCGCGAGGAGCCTGTGCCGCAGGAAGAGCTCGAGACCGCCAAGCGCGCCATCGTGGCCGGCTTCGCGCTCTCCATCGAGAACCAGCGCGGCGTGCTCAGCCAGGTGCTCACGCAGGCCCGGTTCGGGCTGCCGGCGGATTACTGGGACACCTATCCCGAAAAGGTCATGGCGGTGACGGCGAAGGACGTTCAGGAGTTCTCGCGCAAGTACGTGCCGCTCGACAACGTGCAGATCGTGGCCGTCGGCGACGGCGCGAAGCTCAAGGACGTGCTGGCCAAGTACGGGCCGGTCGAGGTCTATAACAGCGAAGGGAAGAAGCTGCAGTAGGAGTTCTCACCAGAACAGCACGCGCCAGACGGCGTTCGTCAGCGCGTGCGCGATCATGGCCGCGCGGACGCTCCCCGCGTTGCGGTATGCGCGGCCATAAAATACCCCCGCCACCGCCGCCAGCAGCGCCATGCGCCAGTTCGGGAAGCCGCGAAACGGCAGATGGCATAGCCCGAACACAACCGCGGCCACGATCAGGCCCGCCGCGTCGCTCCGGAACCAGGCGCCAAACCACGGCTGCAGCAACCCGCGGACGAAGAACTCCTCGCGCAGCGCCACAACCCACAGCATGCCGAGAAATACGCCGGCCAGTTCGCCCGCGATCATCCACCAGGCGATGTTCGGCGGATGGAACTTAGCGACTCCGAGCCACCACGCCAGCAGCGCGCCCGGCACGAGGAACAGCAGAAAGTTGATCACGCCTTCGCGCCATTCGCGCCGCGCGGGCACGAAGCCGAAGCCTTTCACTTCCAGGCGCGCAAGCGAGAGCACGGCGAGGACGCTGAGCCGCGTCCACATCGACTGGCCCAGCACGCCGAGCCCGCGCGGCCCCGGCGTCGCGTAGATGCGGTCGAACGGCACGGCCAGCAGGACCGCTGCGACCATGGCCACGAACGCCAGATTCGCCCACGGCCGCTCTTTAAGTACCGTGTGCCACCACGACACGGCGGCGCCGAGCGCAACGATCGCCGCGAGCGAACTCCACTCGAAGACTCCCGTGGGGACCGCGTAGATCGCGTACGGCGCAGCCGCGCTCGCCGTCATCGCGGCCGCGAGCGCTGCACCGCGCAGCCGCCGCCCGATCGCCGCGCGCGCGCTTTCCATGACGGCCGCGAGATAGAGCGCGATTTCGGCCAGAAATGCGGCCAGCAGCGGCAGCGCAATCCGCGCGGGAACATCTTTCTCGCGGGCGTACACCAGCCCGGCTGTCGCTGCCAGAACCAGAACGCAGGTAAACGGAATGCGCAATTCGCGGCGCGCGGCTTGCATCGGGATCATCTTAGCATCCGCGCTCCGGACCGCCCTGACTGGACTAATAGCCGACCGCCCGGCCGCCGCGGCGCCCGTCGGACCAGCCGAGCCGCCATCCGGTGCCCTCTTCCACCATCACCGCGTGCACGTCGCCCTGCGAGCGCAGCTTCGGATTCAGCTTGTGCCCGTACGATTCGAGAATGCGCGCCACGTCCCAGACGAGCGCCGCCGGCTCCGCGTCCACCTGCCCGCCGTTCTGGAAATGAATGCGCGGGAACTCGACGGCGTCGCGCAGCGACATCTTCGAATCGATGATGTTCACGATCACCTGAAAAATCGTGTTCGGGATGGTGGCGGAGCCCGGTGAGCCGAGCGCGAACCACGGCGAGCCGTCCGGGTGCAGCACGATCGTGGGCGCCATCGACGACATCGGGCGCTTGCCCTGCTTGATCTCGTTGCGCACGCCGGCCTCGTTGCTGAAGCCGCCCATGATGTCGTTCATCAGCACGCCCGTCCCGTGCGGGATCACCTGCGAGCCGTAAAAGCTGTTCAGCGTGTACGTGTTGCTCACGATGTTGCCGGCCTCGTCGATCACGGAAAAGTGCGTCGTATCGTCGGATTCATAGCCGGAGCCCGCCGCCGCGGCGGCCTGTAGCGGCGGAAGCGGCGTGGCGCGGTCCGGGACGATGGAGCTCGCCAGCTCGCGCGCATGTTCTTTCGAAGTGAGCATCGCGATCGGGACCTCGAAGAAGCCGGGATCCGCCGCGTACGCGGCGCGGTCGCGGAATGCGCGGCGCATGGCCTCGATCATCAGGTGCCGCTGCGCGGCGGATCCTTCGCGGCCCGGTTGCTGCGGGAAGTTCTCCAGGATATTCAGCATCTCGATGATGGCGAGGCCGCCGCTCGATGACGGCGGCGTCGAGAAGACCAGGTTGCCGCGATAGGTGGTCTGGATCGGGTCGCGCTCGATCGCGCGGTAGTTTCGCAGGTCGTCATAGCGGATCGTTCCGTTGTGCGCCGCCATGTCGCGGTCGATCAGCCGCGCCGTCTCGCCTTCGTAGAATTCGCGCCAGCCGCGCTTCTGTATGCGCGCGATCGTGGCGGCGAGATCGGGCTGCTTGACGATTTCGCCCTGCTTGAGCGGCGTCGTCCCGCCGTGCAGGAAGACTTTCGCCGTGTCGGGGAAATCCTTCATGACCGGCACCTGGAGGGCGAGGATCAGCTCCATCCGCTGCGAGGCGGGAAAGCCGTCGCGCGCGAGGCGGCGCGCGGGTTCGAGCACGACGCGCCACGGCAGCTTGCCGAACCGCGAGTGCGCCAGCGCCATGCCGGCCACGGTGCCGGGCACGGCGGAGGCCAGATAGCCGACGCTCGAGTCGCGGCGCGTGCGGAACATGCCGGGGTGCGCGAGCGCGGGCGCCGTCTCCTTGTAATCGATGGCGCGCACCGGTCCGTTCGCCATCTTCACCAGCATGTAGCCGCCGCCGCCCAGGTTGCCGGCTTCCGGGTGCACGACCGCCAGCGCGAACGCCACCGCGACCGCGGCATCCACGGCGTTGCCGCCCTTGCGCAGGATTGAAAGCCCCGCCTGCGACGCCAGTTCGTTCGCGCTCGCGATCATCGCCTTCGGCGCGCGTTCCGGCTGTTCGATCATCGGGCGCTCGGCTTTCAGCTCGAGGCCGCTTTGCGAAACCTCCTGGGCCGGCAAGAGCGCGGCTGTGGCGAGGGCAAAAATGGCGAGATAGCGCATTCGGATATCTTATCCGGCCAGTCGCGACGCGGCAATTCTTCCGTCCTCCTGTTGGGTGCATAATCGTCAGAATGAACCGGCGAAACTTCCTGATGACGACGGCCGCGGTCGCGGCGATGCAGGCGCGGGCGGCGAAATTCGAGCTTGACGAGATCACGATCGACCAGTTGCAGGAGGGTATGCGCGCGGGGCGCTTCACGGCGCGCACGCTCGTTGAAAAATACCTGGCGCGGATCGATGCGATCGATAAGAAAGGCCCGGCCATCAACGCGGTGATCGAGCTGAATCCGGAGGCGCTGGCGATCGCCGACGCGCTCGACCGCGAGCGGAAAGCGAAGGGCGCGCGCGGGCCGCTGCACGGCATCCCCATCCTCGTCAAGGACAACATCGACACGGGCGACCGCATGACGACCACGGCCGGCTCGCTTGCGCTCGAGGGGTCGCGCGCGGCGCGCGACGCGGCGGTGGCGGCGCGGTTGCGCGCGGCGGGCGCGGTCATCCTCGGCAAAACGAATCTCAGCGAGTGGGCGAATTTCCGGTCCACGCACTCGGTGAGCGGCTGGAGCGGGCGCGGCGGGCAGACGCGCAATCCGTACGCGCTCGACCGCAATCCCTGCGGATCGAGTTCCGGTTCAGGCGCGGCTGCCGCGGCGAACCTGTGCGCGGCGGCGGTCGGCACGGAGACGGACGGCTCGGTGGTCTGCCCGTCCTCGATGTGCGGCATCGTGGGAATCAAGCCGACCGTCGGCCTGCTGGGCGGAGCGGGCATCGTGCCCATCTCGCACACGCAGGACACGGCGGGCCCGATGGCGCGCACGGTGCGCGACGCCGCGATCCTGCTCGGCGCCATGGCCTCCACGGACAAGCAGCAGCGCGACTACACGAAATACCTGGACCGCGCCGGTCTGCGCGGCGCCCGCATCGGCATCGCGCGAAAATTCTTCGGATTCAACACGGCGGTGGACCGGCTGATGGAGGAGTGCATCGCGGTGCTGAAGCGCGAGGGCGCGGAGATCGTGGATCCGGCCGACCTGCCGTCGCACGGCAAATGGGGCGAGCCCGAGATGGAGGTGCTGCTCTACGAATTCAAAGCGGACCTGACGGCGTTCCTGGCGGCGCGGCCGGGCGCGCGCGTGCGCTCGCTCGCCGACGTGATCGCATTCAACGAGAAGAACGCCGCGCGCGAGATGCCCTACTTCGCGCAGGAAATCATGGTGAACGCGCAGAAGAAGGGCCCGCTGACGGAGAAGGCGTACCTGGACGCGCTGGCATTGTGCCGCAAGCTGTCGCGCGCGGAGGGCATCGATGCGGTGACGGCGAACTACAAGGTGCAGGCGATTGTCGCGCCGACCACCGGCCCGGCCTGGGTGACGGACTGGCTGAACGGCGATCACGACACGGGCGGCTGCTCGACGCCCGCGGCCGTGGCGGGTTATCCGCACATCACCGTGCCCGCCGGCTTCGTTCACGGCATGCCCGTAGGCATCTCGTTCTTCGGGCCCGCGTGGAGCGAGCCCGCGCTGGTGAAGATCGCGTACGCCTTCGAGCAGGCCCGGCAGGCGCGGCGGCCGCCGGAATTCTTGCCGACGGTTCGCTTCGAGAAGGCGTAGCGCGGCGGCATTGATTTCACGCAAAGACGCAAAGGCGCAAAGAACGCAAAGGAATAAAAATTGTTTTCTTTGCGGCTTTGCGTTCTTGGCGTCTTTGCGAGAAAAAGACGCCGGCCGCTCTCGCAAAGCCGCCAGCCTCAAACAACCCGCGCGCCGGCCCGCTCTTTCTCGAGTTCGCAGCCGATGCGGCGCAGGCCTTCCGCCAGGAATTCCGGCTTGCCGCCGAGCCAGATGCGCAGGAAACCCTCCAGGCCGAGGTGCGCGCCGGGCACGACGAGCACGCTCTGGTTCACGCGAATACGCTCGCAGAGCTCGTAACTCGGGGTCGGTGAATTGTACCGCACCAGGCAGAGCGCGCCGGCCTGCGGTTCGCGGAATGTGAGGAAGCCGCCGAAGCTGTCCACCCACCGCCGCATCACCGGCAGATTCTGCTTGAGGATCGCGCGCGTGCGCGAGTAGAGCTTCTCGCGGTTCGCCGCCTCGACCGCAACGCAGGCCACCGCGTCGGAGATCTTGTTCGGCCCGATGGTGATGTAATCGTGCTGCGTCCAGCATTCCGCGATCACGTCCGCCGGCCCGACAATCCAGCCGATGCGCACACCCGGAATTCCGTACGCCTTCGAGAGCCCGCTGGTGACGATGACGCGGTCGCTCATGCCCCAGAAGCTGCGCGTGCGCTCGCGGTCGATCTCCGCGCCGAGATAGACCTCGTCGGCGAGCAGGAACGCCCCCACTTCATCGCACCGCCGCACGATGCGCTCCATCGCGGCGCCGGAGAGCACGGAGCCCGTCGGGTTGTTCGGATTCGAGATGTAGACGAGCCGCGTTTTCTTGTTCACGGCGCGCTCGAACTCGTCCCAGTCCGGTTCCCAGCCGCAATCGATGCGCAGCTTGAACGTCCGCAGCGCCGCGCCGCAGGCTTTCGGCAGGCCGCCGAACTGCATGTAATTCGGGACCTCGAAGGCGACCTCGTCGCCCTCTCGCAACAGCGAGAGCGCGAGCAGGAAGTTCGCCTCGGAGGTGCCGTTGGTCACCTCGATCTGGTCGATCGACGCGCCGGGATAGATCGCGGCCAGCCGCTCGCGCAGCGGAATAGTGCCGTTCGACTGGCTATAGCCGAGCGGCGTGTCGAGGATGCGGCCGATGTCCAGGCCCATTTCGCCCAACTCGCGCAGCGTCACCGGCCGGATGCCGCTTTCGCTCATGTCCATCTCGACCACGTTTTCCCACGTGGACTGCATGCGTTCCATCTCGAACTTTTCGATCTTCATGTGCGGTCCTTTAGCTTGTTGTAGCAGTATTCGGCAATGAAAAGGTCCTCGACGCCGAGGCCCGTAAAATCGCATACGGTGATGCCGCGCTGATCCCAGGCGGTGTGCGAGCGGCAGAACGCGCCGATCTCGACGGCGCGCTCGCGCTGGGACGGCGCGTGCTGCAATTCGCCCAGTTTTTCGCACTGGCGGCGCGAATCGACGAGCAGCAATGCGGCGCGCTTCAGGATTTCGGGATCGAGTTCCTGCTTGCCGGGCGCGTCCGAGCCCACTGCGGAGATATGTGTGCCGGGCTCGATATCGCCGTCCGCGAGCAGCGGCGCGCGCGATGCGGTCGCGGTGACGATCAGACGGCAGTTGCGCGCGACCTCGGCCGGGGTCGCGGCTACCCGCACGTCGGCGCCTGGGGCGAGCGCCTCGATATCACGCGCGCACGCCGCGGCGTGTCCGGCATTGCGGCCCCAGACCCAGATGCGCTCGAGATCCAGCACCGCTGCATGCAGTTGCGCTTCGAGGCGCGCCTGAATGCCGGTCCCGATGATGCCGAGCGCCGTGTCCTTCCTGCCCAACTCGCGCGCGACCATCGCCGCTGCCGCGGCCGTGCGGTAATCGGTCAGAAAGCCGTTGTCGGCCAGGAAGGCGACGGGCTCGCCGGTTTCGGCCGAGGACAGCAGCATCATTCCGCTGCTCGCCGAAAGGCCGCGCGCCGCATTGCCGGGGAACGTCCCCGCGATCTTCAGCGCGAAGTATTTCCCGCCGAGCCGGTAACTCGATTTCATGTGCACCTCTGCGCGCTCGGGCGCGATGTCGAGGTGCATGGGCATCGGCGTGTCGCACTCGCCGCACGATTGCGCGATGAGCGCCTCGCGCATGCGCCCGATCGCCTCGCCCGCCGCGAGCGCGCGCCGGATTTCGTCCAGCTCAACGATTCGCATTTTTTCCGCTTTCGCCCGGCTCGATGTCCCTGAGTGCAGGCGCGGGCTCGGCCGGCTCATTTACTTTGATCACGGTTTCCAGCTTACTCGTGGGCTGAAAGCGCTGCGCGCCGCAAACAACCGCGAGCGGCTCGCCCGCGATCGAGAGCGAGATGCGCATCTCGCTCTGGCGGTGCTCGACGCTGCCCGCCACCGTCGAGCGGCCGACGCGGTAATTGTCGAAGCGCACAGTCCAGCCCCGCGGAATCTGCGGCGCGAAGGTGAGCGTCTTTTCGAGCGCGTCGCCGTCGAGCCCGAGCATGCCGCTCACCAGCGGATTGATGACCGCCGACGACGAGAAGAGCTGGTGCGGCACGGCGTGCGGAAGCGCCTGCGCGCGCTCGCCGCTCATGTATTCCGGAACGAAGCCCGCGCCCGTAAGGCCGCTCGTCGCGGCGAGTCCGTGCAGCAGCCGCAGGCCCGTCGCGGGCTGGTGGTGCGCGTACTCGGCCAGAATCGCGAAGCCGGTGACGAACGGCCACACGCTGCCGTCGTTGTAGCTGAGCGGATCGTAATACGGGCTGTCCGTCGCGAACAGACGCGCGCCCCACGGCGTCGAGAGCTCAGGCCGGCCGATCCGCGCCGCTGCCGCGTCCGCGCTTGCATCATCGAGTCCACCCAGGGCGAGCGCGAGCGCCTGCCACGACGACTGCGCCTCATAGAACGTGCCGTCCGCCAGCCGCGCGAACGCGAAGGCGCCCTTGGGCGCGACGAACCACTGGTTCAGCGACCGGCGCGCGCGCTCGAGGCGCGCGGGCGCATCGCCGGCGGATCGGCCCGCCATCTTCGCAAGACGTATATAGCCGTCGAGCCCCGCGAGCCATGCGCCCTCGAGGAAAATGTCCTTGTCCACGCGCCCGCTCAGCGCGCCGGTTTCGACCGCGCCGAAGCCGGCCTTCGCGTTCGACATCAGGCCGTCATCCCCGACGGTGGTGAGGCAATACTCGTACGCTTTCTGAATCGACGCCCAGGACGCGCGCAGAAATTCGAGGTCTCCGGAGCGCGCCACGTACCGCGCCATCGAGTAGATGTAGAGCGGCGTCGTGTCGCCGTGATAGTAACCGTAGGGATACTTGCTCCAGTCGAGCAGCGCGGCGGCCTGCGTCAGCTCGTGCTGCATCTTGCCGTCGGCCCGCTGGTGCTCGCGCACGAACTCGAGCGCCGCGCGGGCGCGCTCGAAATCGCCGTAATCGACGATGCTCCACGAGTTCAGCATCGCGTCGCCGCCGAAATACCACGCGAACCCCGGCCGCTCGCTTTCTCCCGAGCGCGCGAAGCCCGCCACGAGCCCGCAGCCCACGCCGTCGTTGCACGTCCAGCCCTTTTCGAGAGCGAAGCGCGCCCAGCGGAACGCATTGTTGAGCGTGGCGTCCGGCGTCTCGACGTGCATCGTCCTCGCATCGAATGCGCGATAGTAAGCGTCCGATTCGCGCACGATGCGCTCGACGCCGTCGAGCGCGGCGCGGTAAGCCTGCCGCGAGCCGGCCAGCACGATGGGGATGATGTGCTCGCGGCACACCTGCGGCGTCAGGTCCATTTCCAGCAGAACGCGGCGGCCCGGAAGCTGATGGCCCACCTGCTCGCTGTGCGTGGTAAACAGCGGCGAGCCGGCCGGCATCGCGTAGCGCCGCAGCCCTTCGCCCATAACGATCGCGTGCTCCTTCTCGTCCCACGCGCTGCTCTGGCCGCCGAAGCTCGCCGGCCACATCGGCTTCATCTCGGGGATGAAACTGGCGCGCAGGCGCAGCGGCCGGTCCGTGTCGATGTCGAGGAGCACGAGCAGCGCGGGTTCATCGAGCGCCGCCACCCAGGTCTGGCGGATGGTGAATGCGGCATGCGAGTGGATGATGGTGACGCGGCCGGGCGAGACGGCCACCTGCTCGGCGAGTTCGGAAAGATCCACCGGCTCGAGCGCGCCGTCGAAGTAGACCGACAGCCGAAAATCGCGCAGCAGCTTCACCGGGTTCAGCCAGGCTTCGAACGTGCCGTCCTCCGTGCCGAGCAGCATGGCCCGGCGGCCCACCGATTCCAGATAGTGCGACGGCTGCGCCGGCTTGACGATGGCCGGCTCCGGCGGCCCCAGCCAGAACCGCGATGGCAGTGTTTGTCCGCAAGCCGCAAGGCAGGCTCCCAAAACGGCAAGAATCCGCATGGGAATCATCCTATACTCTTCCCGCGCCGCCGGCGAGCGGCGCCGCGGCCGGCTTGCCCGGCGATGGGCTCCGCCCACCTGCCGCCGCCGCAGGCGCATAATCGAGGCAAGGATGCCTTTCCGAACCTCGCGGGAACAGTTCGATCGGCAGGCGCCGCACTACAACGGGCAGTGGAATGCCTGGAACGGCGAATCGCTGGCCTGGCTCATCGAACACTCGCGGTGCAAGGGTTCCGACAGGTGGCTGGACGCGGCTACCGGTTCCGGCTTCACGGCGGTCGCTCTTGCCCCTCTGGTTGCGCGCGTGATCGGCCTGGACGTCTCGGCTGCCATGCTGAAGGAGGCCGGCGCTCGGGCGCGGGCGGCCGCGCTCCGCAATCTGATCTTTACGAGCGCGGCGGCTGAAGCTCTCCCGTTCCGGCCGGAAAGTTTCGATGGCGTGGTTTGCCGCCTGGCCGGCCATCATTTCCTCTCCGTGCCGAAGTTCATGGCGGAAGCCTGCCGCGTGCTGCGGCCGGGCGGGCGGCTGTTAGTCGCCGACACCGCCGTGCCGGACGACGCCCCCGAGGTGGATGCCTGGCACAACCAGGTCGAGATCCTCCGGGACGGGTCGCACGTCCGGAGCTATACGCTCGCGGAGTGGCGCAGCTTTGTTGCCGGAGCAGGGTTCGTGCTCGACGAGTCGCAGGAAGTGAGCGAGCCAGAGCCGATCACGTTGGGGGACTGGCTTGAAAAGGCCGGCTGTCGCGGAGAGCGGGCCGCCGAGGTGCGCCGCCGGTTTCTCCAGGCGCCTCCGGAGGTAGTCCGGGCCTTTTCCATCGCGCAGGACGCAGGCGGCGATATTCGCTTTCAGTGGTTCCGGATTGCGCTCTCGGCGCGAAAACCGGCTCCCGCGGAGGCTTTCAGCCCTTCCCCGCTTCCAGAAAACTCCGCAGGTCGCCCTCGCTGATCTCGGGCAGGCCGGGAGCGACGTTGTACAGCTTGCCTTCCCGCATCCACTGCTCCAGCCGCCCCACTTCGTCGAACAGGTGCTCGAAGGAATCCACGATGAACAGCAGCGGCTGGTAACGGTCGATCTCGGCGCCCTGGTTGATCACCCATTCGAGCTGCAATGGATAGCGCTGCACCTCGCTCGATTCGATCGCGTGCTCGAGCTCGCCGTACGAGCTGAGCAGGCCGCTGCCGTACGCGCGGACCTGACCATGGATACCGCGCATGAGGCCGAACTCCACCGTGAACCAGAAGAACCGCGAGAGCGCGCGCAGGATGCTGATCAGCCGCCGCGCTTTTTCCCTTTCGTCGCGCGCCTCCGAGCTCATCTCCACGGCCGTGTGCGCGCAATCGCCGAAGCGCACGAGCACATCCGCGAACGCCCGGTCCGTGTGCATCGGCACGTGGCCGGCGACATCGTGGAAAATGTCCGGCTCCGGCAGATAGTCGAGCTTGTCCGGGGGCCGGATGGTGATCGTCGTCGGAAACTCGCGGCGGCGCAGGCAATCGAAGAACAGGAACGAGGGCACGTAACCGCTGACCGCGCGCGCCTGAAAGCCCGTGAGCGGCTCGAGCACGCGGTTCACGTCCGGAAGGCGCGGGATGCGGTCGGGTGGAAGCCGCAGCACCTCGATGCCGGTCAGGAAGCGCTCGTTCGCGTAGCGTTCCCATCGCGGCCGGATGCGCGCGAACAGCCGCTGCCAGGACTCGTGGTTTTGATCGGAATACAGCTCGTACCGCTGCTCGATGTACAGCTCGCCGCGAGAGCGCGCCTCTTCGACGAACGGTGCGTGGCCGGTGGTAAGCCCCGAGGCGAATACGCCCGGAGATGGTGCGCTTTGTGCCATGACGGCCTCCCAGTGAGCCGGACGACGCCCGGCCTTTGACCTCAAGTTAGCAGAGGCCCGCGGCGAAGGCAACCACTAAATTGTGGTGGTATCGGCTGCAATTCCCGCAACATCACGCACAATCCCGGGTTCAAAACCACAGAGGGTCAAAGATGGGAAGATCTGCCGTCGCGCTGGGGTGCTTGTTTGGCTTAGCTGTTTCGTCGACTTCTTTCGCGCACGTTTCGAACAAAGAAAGGAGCGAGGCCCGCGCCTTCCACCAGAAGCTTTCAAAGGACGACCAAATCCGTCAGGCGCTGAACCGCCTGACCTTCGGCCCGCGGCCGGGCGACGAAGCCTGGGTGCGCCGCATGGGCTTGAAAAAATGGATCGATATGGAGCTTCACCCCGAGCGGATTCCCGAAAATCCCGTGCTCGAGCAGAAGCTCCGGCAACTCGATACGCTGCGGATGTCCTCAGAAGAACTGGTCGAGAATTATCCGAGCCCGCAGATCGCGCAACAGATGATCGCCGGCCGGATACCGCTTCCCGCCGATCCGGAGCGCCGGCGCATGATTCGCAAGCTGGCGGAAAGATTCGAGAGAAGGCAGCGCGATCCGAATGCCCCGCTGATCCGGCCCATCAACGATATCCTGGGCCCCGCTCAGCTTCGCAGCCTGCGCACCGGAACACCGCAGGAGCGGCTCGCTCTGTTTGAATCGCTGCCGGCGGCCACGCAGGACGACGTGCTCGATGTGCTGCCCGGTGGGATCCGGCAGGCCCTCTTCGAGGTGGCGCCGCCCGATTTGCGCCGCAGGATCGAGCTGGCCGCCGGCCCGCAGCAGGTGTTGGCGCGCGATCTCGACGAGGCTAAACTGCTCCGCGCGATCTACAGCAACCGCCAGCTTGAAGAGGTATTGACCGACTTCTGGTTCAACCACTTCAACGTCTTCCTTAACAAAGGCGCGGATCATTACCTCGTCACCGGCTATGAGCGGGACGTGATCCGGCCGCACGTGCTGGGCAAGTTCCGCGATCTGCTCGAAGCGACTGCGAAGAGTCCGGCCATGCTCTTTTACCTCGACAACTGGCAGTCCGTCGCGCCGAACCCGCGCGCCGGCGCCGCGGCCCGGCGCGGGCTCAACGAAAACTACGGCCGCGAACTCATGGAGCTGCACACGCTCGGCGTGACCGGCGGTTACACGCAAAAGGACGTTACAGAAGTGGCGCGCTGCTTTACAGGCTGGACCATCGACCAGCCGCAGCGCGGCGGTACCTTCTTCTTCAATCCGCGACTGCACGATAACGGCGAAAAGGTCGTGCTCGGCGTGACCATTCCGGCCGGCGGCGGCATCGAGGACGGCGAGAAGGTGCTGGACATTCTGGCGCGCCACCCCTCGACGGCCCACTTCATTTCCCGGGAACTCGCGCAGCGATTCGTTGCCGATGATCCGCCGCCGGCGCTCGTGGACCGGATGGCGAAGACCTTCCTGAAGACCGGCGGCGACCTCCGGGCCGTTATGAAGACCATGCTCGAATCGAAAGAGTTCTGGTCGCAGGCCGCCTATCGCTCAAAGATCAAGTCGCCGCTCGAGTTCGTGGCGAGCGCCGTGCGCGCCGTCAACGGCGACGTGGACTACGCGGTTGTGCTGTCGAACCAGATCGCGCAGCTCGGCGAACCGCTGTATCTGAAACTGGAGCCGACCGGCTATTCGAATTCGAGCCGGGAATGGCTGAACTCGGCGGGTTTGGTTGCCCGCATGAATTTCGCCCTGCAGCTTGCGAATAACAGACTGCCGGGCGTGAAAGTAGAAGCCGCGGATGCACTCGCACTGGGCTCGCCGGAGTTCCAGAAACATTAGAGGAGCGCTATGACCACCCGTAGAGTTTTTCTTCGGAACCTGGCCGCATTGGGCGCTGCGCCGCTCTGGATTGAGCGTGCGGCACGTGCGGCGGCCGCTCTGCCGTCGCGCAGGAAAGTGCTGGTCGCGATCTTCCAGCGCGGCGCCGCCGACGGTCTGAACATCGTCGTGCCGCACGCGGAGAAGGCGTACTACGAACTCCGGCCGACGATCGCCGTGCCGCGGCCGGTTTCGGGCGGCAGTCCGGATGCAGCCATCGACCTCGACGGCTTCTTCGGCCTGCATCCCTCGCTCGCGCCGCTCAAGCCGCTGTTCGACCAGGGGCATCTGGCGATCGTCCACGCCGCCGGCTCGCCCGATCCCACGCGCTCGCATTTCGATGCGCAGGACTACATGGAATCGGGCACGCCCGGCCTCAAAGCCACGCGCGACGGCTGGATGAATCGCGCGCTGCCGAAAGAGGACCGGCCCTCGCCCGTGCGCGCCCTGGCGCTCGGCCCCACGCTGCCGCGCTCGATGGCCGGCCCGAACGCCGCGGTCGCGCTCGCGAACATCGGTTCGTTTCAGGTGCGCGATGCCGCGGCCGCAAAGCAATTCCAGCGGATGTACGAGCAAGACGGCGATCCCAGGCTGCGGGCGGCGGGCCGCGAGACGTTCGAAGCCATCGCCATGCTCGATGCCATTCAGAAGCAGCCTTACGTTCCCGCCGCCGAGTATCCCCGCAATCCGCTGGGCAACAGCCTGAAACAGATCGCGCAGTTGATCAAATCCGGCGCGGGTGTCGAGATGGCGTTTGCCGACATCGGCGGCTGGGACCACCACGTAAACGAAGCCGGCCGGCGCGCCTCGGAGGGCCAACTTGCCAACCTGCTGCGCGAGTACGGCCAGGCGCTCGCCGCTTTTTGGCAGGATATGGGAGATCGCATGGCCGACACCGCCCTGGTCACGATGTCCGAATTCGGCCGCACCGCGCGCGAAAACGGCAATCGCGGAACCGATCACGGCCACGCCAACTGCATGTTCGTGATCGGCGGCGGCATCAAAGGCGGCAAAGTCTACGGCAAATGGCCGGGCCTCGAAAAGGAGCAGCTCAACGAAGGCCGCGACCTGGCGCTCACCACGGATTTCCGCGACGTGCTCGGCGAGCTGGTCTCGCGCCACATGGGCAACCCGTCGCTCGATGCCGTGTTCCCCGGCTACACGCCGAAGTTTCCCGGGCTGGTGTAGGCGTCCGCACAAAGAAAAAGCCCCGGAGCGGCCGAAGCCGTCCGGGGCCTTTCCAGCTAATGGCTGTCAGCTAACTTAGTACTCCATCCCCTCGGGGCCGTGCGGCATCGGCGGCGCCGGTTTCTTCTCGGGGATCTCGGCAACCAGAGCTTCGGTCGTCAGCATCAGCGCTGCGATCGAGGCGGCGTTCTGGAGCGCCGTGCGGGTCACCTTGGTCGGGTCGATGACGCCGGCCGCAACCAGGTCTTCGTACGCGCCGGTCTGGGCGTTGAAGCCGAAGTTCGGGTTCTTGTCGTTGCGGATCTTCTCGGCCACGATCGCGCCCTCGAATCCGGCGTTGCCGGAGATCTGGCGCAGCGGCTCTTCGCAGGCGCGCTTCACGATGTCCACGCCGATCCGCTCGTCACCCTCGACCTTCAGGTTCTCCAGAGCCTTCGCCGCGCGCAGCAGCGCAACGCCGCCGCCCGGAACGATGCCCTCTTCCACCGCGGCGCGCGTGGCGTGCAGCGCGTCTTCCACCCGGGCCTTCTTTTCCTTCATCTCGGTCTCGGTGGCCGCGCCGACCTTGATCACCGCAACGCCGCCGGCCAACTTCGCCAGCCGCTCCTGCAGCTTCTCGCGGTCGTAGTCGGAGGTCGTCTCGTCGATCTGGGCGCGGAGCTGCTTGATGCGGCCCTCGATCGCCTTCTGGCTGCCGGCGCCGTCCACGATGGTCGTGTTGTCCTTGTCCACCGTGACGCGCTTCGCGCGGCCCAGGTCATCGAGGCGAACGCCCTCGAGCTTGATGCCGGTCTCTTCCATGATCGCCTTGCCGCCGGTGAGGATCGCGATGTCCTCGAGCATGGCCTTGCGGCGGTCGCCGAACCCGGGCGCCTTCACCGCGCACGCGTTCAGGGTTCCGCGCAGCTTGTTCACCACCAGCGTGGCCAGCGCTTCGCCTTCCACTTCCTCGGCGATGATCAGCAGGGGCTTGCCGGCGCGCGCGATCTGCTCGAGCACGGGCAGCAGGTCCTTCATGTTGCTGATCTTCTTCTCGTGGATCAGGATGTAGGGATCCTCGAGCACCACTTCCATCCGGTCCGGATCGGTGATGAAGTAGGGCGACAGGTAACCGCGGTCGAACTGCATGCCTTCCACCGTGTCGAGCTCGGTGGACATGGTCTTCGATTCCTCGACCGTGATGACGCCGTCTTTGCCGACCTTCTTCATCGCCTCGGCGATCGTGTTGCCGATGGTCGCATCGCCGTTGGCCGAAATCGTGCCCACCTGCGCGATCTTCTCGTCGCTGGTCACCTTCACCGAGAGCTTCTTCACTTCCTCGGTCACCACTTCGACGGAGCGCTCGATGCCGCGCTTCAGCGCCATCGGGTTCGCGCCCGCCGCCACCGACTTCACGCCTTCGCGGAAGATCGACTGCGCCAGGATCGTCGCCGTCGTCGTGCCGTCGCCCGCCACGTCGGAGGTCTTCGACGCCACTTCGCGCACCATCTGCGCGCCCATGTTCTCGAGCGGGTCCTTCAGCTCGATTTCCTTCGCCACGGTCACGCCGTCCTTGGTGATGGTCGGACCGCCGAATTTCTTCTCCAGGACGACATTGCGGCCTTTGGGGCCGAGCGTCACCTTCACCGCGTCGGCGAGCTGATTGACGCCGCGCAGGATTGCCTGACGGGAAGTTTCGCTATAAACAATCTGTTTCGCTGCCATTGTTGAGTTCCTCCCTCTCCGTTTACGCCTTCGCCTTGTCGGCCGCGCCTTCGAGAATTCCGAGCACTTCCTCCTCGCGCATGATCACGACTTCCTGGCCGTCGAGTTTGATCTCGTTGCCGGAATACTTGCCGAAAAGCACGCGGTCGCCGACCTTCACATCGAGCGCCGCCACCTTGCCGTTCTCCAGCCGCTTGCCTTGTCCGACAGCAAGCACTTCGCCTTCCTGGGGCTTCTCTTTGGCCGTGTCCGGAATGATGATGCCGCCCTGAATCGTCTCTTTCTCCTCGATTCGCTTCACCACGATGCGATCGTAGAGCGGTCGAATATTCATAGACATTCCCTCCCAAAATTGTTCTTTTAGAGCTTCAGAAGCGGACCCGGCGTGGAATGCCTGGACCCGAAAATTATTATTAGCACTCTGCCGCGAGGAGTGTCAATACTGATAAATAAGTTCTGCTTTTTCTGTACGATTCGTGACTATCCGGGCGCACAGGGAATCTGACCGGCTGCGTGGAGCCGGCCGCGGCGAAGCTGTGGTGAGCAGGGCTCCGGGCCCCGCGATGAATTGCCCGCGCGCGGGCCGGCCGCAAGAAAACGGCAGCTTTTATGCCAGGGAAGAATTGCAAAGCCGGATCTGGCTCCAATCCGCGCCTGCTATATTGGATTCGATCCATGTTGCGGAGCACGCGTACCCTGCTGCTCCTGGCCATTGTGCTGATCGTCGGCGCGGTCGGGACCCTGTATTTTCGGCAGCGAAGCTCGGCTGCCGGCCACCCCGTGGCGGCGCCGAAGCCCCTGCCGCTCAACACCGATGCGACCGCCACGGACTGGACCTGGTCCGACGGCCGCTCGGTCACCGTGCGCGCCCGGCGCTTCCGGCTGGCGAACAATCCGCAGCGCGTCGAGCTTGAAGACGTCGAGCTGCGGCTGGCGCAGAAAGACGGCAAGTACGACTTGGTCCGCAGCGCCAGCGCCGAGTTCGATCCCGCCGCCCAGACCCTGTATTCCGACGGCGAGGTCGAGATCACGAAATCCGTGCCGGCCGAGGGCGTTCCGATCGGGCGTCTGCTGAAGATCCGCAGTTCCGGCGTCACCTACGACAACAAGGGCGGTCGCGTGTGGACCGACCGCGCCGCCGCGTTCACCTTCGACGCCGGCGACGGCGCCTGCGTGGGCGCGTCCTACGATCCGGCGCTGGGCGACATCGTCATGAAGAGCCAGGTCGAGCTCCACTGGCGGGGCGGCGGCCCGAGCAGCCGGCCGATGAAGATCGAGGCAGGCGAGCTCACCTATAAGGAGCGCGATTCCTACGTTCTGCTGCAGCCTTGGTCGCGGCTGACGCGCGACACCGCGGTGATCGACGGCGGAGAGGCGCTGATCAGGCTCGACAAAGGCGTCATCCGGCGCGTCGAGGCCAAGGCGGCGCGCGGCGTGGATAAATTCCCGAGCCGCAATCTCGAATACTCGGCGGACCGCCTGTACATCGATTTCACGGGCAAGGGCGCGATTCAAAAGGTGAATGCCGAGGATCACGCGCGTCTGGTCTCGACAACCTCCGCATCGCGCAGCACGGTTACGAGCGACGCCATCGCCATGGATTTCGAGATCAACGGCGAAAACAGCGAGCTTTCGAAGGCGCTCGCCCGCGGCCACAGCCGGATGGAATCGGCGCCGGTTGCGAGGCCAGGCGCGCCCAGGCCGGAGACGCGCCGCTTGCAGAGCGAGGTGCTTGTGCTGACGATGCGGCCCGGGGGCCGCGAGATGGATAATGTCGTGACGCAGGCGCCCGGAACTCTCGAGTTCGTGCCGAACGCGCCCGGCCAGCGGCACCGCACGCTCCAGGCGGCCGGCATGACCATCCGCTACGGCGCCGAAAACCGCATGCAATCCTTCTTCGCCTACGATGTCGCGTCGCGCACGGATCCGGACCCCAGGCGTCCCTCGGACCCCGTCATGGAAACCTGGAGCAAGCGCATGAACGCCGAGTTCGCGCCCGACACGGGAAAGCTCGCGAAGCTCGAGCAGTGGGACGACTTCCGCTACAAGGAAGGCGACCGGCAGGCGCGCGCCGACCGCGCCACGCTCGAAGAGGCGCGCGACCTCATCACGCTCGACCGCGCGGCGCGCGCTTGGGATCCCACCGGCTCGACTTCAGCGGACCGCATCGTCCTCGATCAGAAGACTCGCGACATGCTCGCCGAAGGCAACGTGGTTTCGACGCGGCTGCCGGACAAGGCCGGCAAGTCCTCGTCCATGCTTTCGAGCGACGAGCCGATCGAGGCCACAGCCGCGCGGATGCGCAGCACGGATAAGAATCGCAAAGTCCACTATGAAGGGCGGGCGGTGGCGTGGCAGGGCGCGAACCGCATCTGGGCCGACACGATCGACATCGACCGCGACGCGCGGCGGCTCACCGCGGAAGGCCACGTCAAGACGCAGTTCGTCGATCGCGACAACACGCCGGCCGCGGGCGCGCGGAAAGCGCCGCCGGCGTTCGTCGTGGTGGAAGCGCCTGCCCTGGTGTACACCGAAGCGGACCGGCTGGCCCATTACACCGGCGGCGCGCACCTGGTGCGCCCGGGCATGGACGTCCGGGCTTCGGAGATTCGCGCGTACCTGAGCGAATCCGGCTCGTCCTCCTCGCTCGAACGCGCCTATGCCGATGGAAAAGTCCTCATCCTGCGCGTCGAGCCCGACCGCAAGCTGACGGGCAGCGGCGAGCACGCCGAATACTATACGGCCGATCAGCGCATCGTGCTCACCGGCGGCAAGCCGACTCTCGTGGACAGCCTGCGCGGTTACACCACCGGCCGCGAGTTGATCTATTACGCCAATGACGATAAGCTGCTCGTAAATGGAGTGGAGCAGCAGCCGGTAAAAACCGTGCTCAAGCGGCGCCGGTAGCACGGTCGTCCGGAGGACCCGGCCGAAGGCATGAGGAAAGTCCAGACTTCCGAAATCTCGAAAACATACCGCGGGCGGCGCGTAGTGGACGGCCTCTCGATCTCGGTGGAAGAGGGCGAAGTCGTCGGCTTGCTGGGCCCGAACGGCGCGGGCAAGACAACGTCGTTCTACATGATCGTCGGGCTGATCAGCCCGGACTCGGGCCGCGTCTCGCTCGACGACGAGGACATCACCAACCTAGCGATGTACCAGCGCGCGCGGCGCGGCATCAGCTATCTGCCGCAGGAGCCTTCGGTCTTCCGCAAGCTCAGCGTCGAAGAGAACCTGATGTGCATCCTCGAAACGCTGCCGCTTCGCAACGGCCAGCGGCGCGCGCGGATGGACGAGCTGATCGAGCAGCTCGGTCTGGAAAAGGTCAGGCGAAACAAGGGCTATGCGCTCTCGGGCGGCGAACGGCGCCGCGTCGAGATCGCGCGCTCGCTCGTGATCCAGCCGAGTTTCCTGCTGCTCGACGAGCCGTTTTCGGGCATCGACCCCATCCAGGTCCTCGAGATCCAGCGCATTATCTTCGACCTGAAGCGCAGCGGCATCGGTATCCTGGTGACCGACCACAACGTGCGCGAGACGCTGGCCGTCACCGATCGCGCCTACATCATCAACAACGGCAGGATCTTCCGCGCCGGCAGCCCGGAAGCCCTCGGCCGCGATCCCGAAGTGAAGCGCGTGTACCTCGGCGAGAGCTTCCAACTCGGCGTGCTGTAGATTTTCTCAGGCCGCCTCGCGAATTTCCATCGAGAGTCGCTTGCCCATCGAAGCCGTCTCAAGCGCATCGGCGCCGCTACAACACATCGGTAGGGTTCCGACCGGTCGGCGCGGCGGCGGGCCCGACATCAGAGGGCGGTGGTGCTCCCCCGCAAAGCCCCGAATTTCGCGCTTCACAATGTCAGCTTTGATGTTCCTTTGTTATGATTAAGCCAGATGAGCTTGCTGTCGCCTAGACTGCAGATAAAAGTCGCGCAGAAGCAGATCCTCACGCCTGGGCTGGTCCAGATGGTTACGGTTCTGCAACTGAACCGGCTCGAGCTGCGGGATATGATCACGCAGGAAATCGCGGAAAACCCCGTGCTCGAAGAAGCGGCGGAAGATCTGGCCGAGGAGCTGAGCCCGCAGGAAGTGCAGCAACTGCTCGAGGCGGAGCGGCTCGCGGAGCCTGCCGATCAATCCATTCTCGAAGCCGCCAATGGCGAGGGCTACGCTCTTCAGGAGGCGGCGCCCGAGATCGAGAGTGAGCCGGGCGAAACGCCGGTTGCCGGCGCGCCGGCCGCGGAACCGGAACCCGATACGGCCGAGACGAAGACGGCGGATCCATTCGAGGAAATCGATTTCGGCACCTTTTTCGACGATTATCTGGATCCCGGTTACAAGAGCCCGTCTTCCGAACAGGTCGAAAAGCCCTCGTTCGAGACGTTCCTTTCCGCTCCCGTCACGCTCGGCGACTATCTGCGCTCGCAGTTGAGCATGGTGCCGCTCGCCGACGACGTTCGCGACGCCGCGGATTCGATTATCGGCAACCTGGATGAAAGCGGATACCTGACGGCGAGCCTGGAGGAGATCGCGGCATCGAGCGAGCAGAAGCTCGAGGATGTGGAAGCGGCGCTGCGCGAAGTGCAGAAGCTCGATCCGGCGGGTGTGGGCGCGCGCGACGTTCGCGAGTGCCTGCTGCTGCAACTGGAGAGCCGCAACGGCCGCGGCGGCGTCGCCTGGCAGATCGTCTCCGATCACCTGAAGATGATGGAGCTGCGCCAGTTCCGCGAGATGGCGAAAATCCTGGGCCGGCCGCTCGAGCATATACAAATCGCCGTGCAGGTGATCCGCCATTTGAACCCGCGCCCCGGGCTGCGCTACTCCGCCGCCGGCGCGCGCCAGGTGGAACCCGACGTTCACATTTTCAAGGACGGCGACGGCTACATTATCCAGCTCAACGACGAGGACCTTCCGCAACTGCGGCTCAACGCGCAGTACCGGCGCATGCTCGACCGCCACCAGGAGCCGAGCAAGGAAGTCCGCAATTACGTGAAGGAACGCTACGCTTCCGCGCTGCAGTTGATGAAGAACATCGAGCAGCGGAAGCACACGATTTTGCGCGTCTGCCAGGCCATTGTGCGGCGGCAGACGGAGTTTCTGGACAAAGGGATCGACCGGCTGAAGCCGATGATGATCAAGGAAATCGCCGAGGAGATCGGCGTTCATCCCTCGACCGTCAGCCGGGCGGTAGCAAACAAGTACGCCCATACGCCGCAGGGCGTTTTCGAGCTGCGGTATTTCTTCTCGGAGGCCGTGCAGGGCCCATCGGGCAGCGCTACGCCGCTTCTGATCGTGAAGCGGATGGTGAAAAAGATGATCGAGGAGGAGGATCCCGCCCATCCGCTGACAGACGAGCAGATCACGGCCAGGCTGCAGGCAGCCGGCATTCAGGTCACCCGGCGCACGGTCGCGAAATACCGGGAAGACATGAAGATTCCATCCACTCATCAACGGCGCGTTCGCGCCTGATCTCCTACACGGAGGGACGCAAATGAAGATCACCTATTCAGGGAAATTAGAGGCGTTAACTCCAGCGGAAACCAGTAAAATAGAGGCAAAATTCGGCAAAATTGCCAAATTGCTCGACGCACGGCAGGGGGAGCGCGAGGCAAAAGTCATCTTAAGCGCCGAACGTCACCTGCACAGCGCCGAGATCACGGTGCACTACCGGGAGCACGATCTGGTGGGCATCGGCTCCGCGGCGGATACCTTCACGGCGATTACGACTGCCCTGGACCACCTGGAAAAGCAGGCGCTGAGGCTGCGCGAGCGGCTGCGCGACAACAGCCGCGCCCCCAAGGCCGAAAAGGCGGAATTCCAGGAACCGGCCGGCGCGGCCGCTGCGGCGAGCGAATCCGAGGCGGAAATGGAATCCGAGGAAGAGTCCCCGGCGCCCCAGGTCTTCCGCATCAACCACCGTTCCGGCCGCAAGCCGATGACGCTCGAGGAAGCCATGCTGGCCATCGGCAGCCGCGAGTATCTCGTCTACCATGACGCCGGCACCGACCGCGTGTCGGTGCTGCTGAGACGCCGCGACGGCAATTTTGATTTAATCGAAGCGTGAACCCTGATGGCCGCTCCTCCCGCCAGCCGGAAACCCCGGAACTGGTCATCATCACGGGACTGAGCGGTTCCGGAAAAGGCACGGTGCTGAAGTGCCTCGAGGACCTCGGGTATTATTCGGTCGACAATTTGCCGATCGGCCTGATCCCGAAGTTCGCTGAGCTGACGCGCTCGCCGCGAACGCGTTATGCGGCCCTCGTCGTCGATATCCGCGAGGGCGAGGGGCTTCAGCGCTTCCCGAAAATCTTCCAGCAGATCCGGCGGAAGGTGCCGACGCGGCTCGTCTTCCTGGAGGCCGACGACGAGACGCTGATCCGCCGTTTCAGCGAGACGCGCCGGCCGCATCCGCTCGGCACCGAACGCTCGGTCGCCAAAAGCATCCGCGCAGAGCGGCAGATGCTGGCCCCCATCCGCGCGCTCGCCGATCACATCGTGAACACGTCGAAGTTCAACGTGCACGAGTTGCGCGAGTTCATGGCGGAGACGTTTCGCGGCAGCCGCGGCCAGGGCGACATCATGGTCTACGTCACCAGTTTCGGCTACCGCAACGGCGTGCCTCCGGACAGCGACCTGGTTTTCGACGTGCGCTTTCTGCCGAACCCGAACTACATCCCGCAGTTCAAGCAGCTCACCGGCCGGCATCCCTCGGTGGCCCGCTATATCCGCTCCTTCCCGCAGACCGTCGAGTTTATCGACCGCATCTCGGACCTGCTGATTTATCTGCTGCCGCACTACATCCACGAGGGCAAGAGCTATCTGACGATCGCCTTCGGCTGCACCGGCGGCCGGCACCGCTCGGTGATGATCGCCGACGAGATCCGCAAGCGCCTGGCCCGCGCCGGTTTCAAGGTGAAGACCACGCATCGCGACGCGCTGAAGGGGCGCTAGGCACGCGCCCCAGCTCCGCCGCTACGCAATCGACGCCTTTCGGATGTAATCCAGCTTCGGAAAGCTCTTCTCCAGGTACGCGTTGCCTTCCATGCTGATGCGGTGTTGCTCGGGGCCGCGCCCGTGCGGCGCGCCCTCGCCGTAGCCGCTGTAAAGCTGCTCCACCACGTCCATCCCCTGGACGACGGTTCCGAACGGCGCGAAACCCATGCCGTCGAGATTGCGGTTTTCAGCGAGGTTGATGAAGACTTGCGTGGTGCGCGTGTTCGGGCCGGCGGTCGCGAAGGTGACCGCGCCGCGGGTGTTCGACTGCCGCACGGGATCGTCCGCCAGCCGCGCCGAGGACCATTTGCGCGCCACCGCGGGGTCGCCCGGCAAGCCGAACTGCACCACGAATCCCGGCAGCACGCGGAAAAAGCGCGCCCCGTCGTAGAACCCGCTCTCGACCAACTCGCGGAAGCGGCCGGCGCCGAGCGGCGCCCAGTCCCTGTTGACCTCAATCGTAAATTCGCCCTTGCTGGTTTCGAAACGGACCCGGTACGTCGCTGGCGCCCGCTCGTCTCGCGCCGATGGATTCATGTTTTGCCTCCTTACCTATTGTGCACGGTTGTTCTCGTGCGCACCCGCCGGGGCCTACTCCCCGATCATTCGCAGGAGCGCCACCGAGCGCGCCGTCAACTCGACCGCATGGCCCGGCTCGAAGGTGCGGGAGCCCGGTTCGAGATCGGGCTCGTTCGTGTCGAGCAGCATCTCCCACCTGCGCCCCGGCCGCGAGTCCGGCACGAAGAAGCGGATCGGTTCGAAATGCGGGTTCAGCATGATGAGCAGCGTGTCGTCCTGAATGGGCTGGCCGCGCTCATCGACATCCTCGATGGTTTCGCCGTTCAGCAGCATGCCGAAACAGCGCACCCAGCCGGCGGTCCATTCCTCGTCCGCCATCTCCCGGCCGTCCGGGCGGAGCCACACGATGTCCTTGATATCGGGACGGCGCGCGCCGGGGCCGTGCACTCCTTCGCCGCGAATGCCGCGGTCCTGGAAGAACTTCCGCCGCCGCAGGTTGGGGTGGTCGCGGCGCAGGGCGATGAGGCGGCGCGTGAATTCGAGCAGCTTGCGGCGGCGCTCGTCGAGATTCCAGTCGTGCCAGGTCAGCTCGTTGTCCTGGCAGTAGGCGTTATTGTTGCCCTGCTGCGTGCGGCCGATCTCGTCGCCGCCGCAGATCATCGGCACGCCTTGCGAGAAGAACAGCGTGGCGAGGAAATTCCGCATCTGCCGGTCGCGCAGCCCGACGATTTTGGGATCGTCCGACGGGCCCTCGACGCCGTAATTGGATGACCAGTTCTCGTCGGCGCCGTCCGCGTTGTTCTCGCCGTTGGCTTCGTTGTGCTTCCGCTCGTAACTTACCAGGTCGTTCAAGGTGAAGCCGTCGTGCGCGGTGACGAAGTTGATGCTCGCGGTGGGGCGGCGGCCGTCCCGCTGGTAGAGATCGCTCGATCCGGTGAGGCGGTAAGCAAGCTCGGCGATCTGGCCGGAGTCGCCCTTCCAGTAGCGGCGCACGGTATCGCGATACTTGCCGTTCCACTCGGCCCACAAGGCCGGGAAATTGCCGACGTGATAGCCGCCCTCGCCCACGTCCCACGGCTCGGCGATCAGCTTCACCTGCGAGATGACGGGGTCCTGGTGGATGATGTCGAAGAACGCCGAGAGCCGGTCCACATCGTGCAACTCCCGCGCGAGCGCCGCGGCGAGATCGAAGCGGAAGCCGTCCACGTGCATGTCGAGCACCCAGTAGCGCAGGCTGTCCATGATCAGCTTGAGCACGTGCGGATCGCGCGCGTTCAGGCTGTTCCCGGTGCCGGTGTAATCCATGTAATAGCGCGGCTGGTCCTGCACGAGGCGGTAATAGGTCTGGTTGTCGATGCCGCGAAAGCTCAGCATCGGCCCCATGTGATTGCCCTCGGAGGTGTGGTTGTAAACCACGTCCAGGATCACCTCGATGCCCTCGCGGTGCAGCTCCTTGACCATCGCCTTGAACTCGGAGACCTGGCCGCCGCGGTCGCCGGTGGACGAATAGCGCGCGTCGGGCGCGAAGAAATTCGTAGTGTTGTAGCCCCAGTAATTCCGCAGCCCGCGATCGACTAATATCTTGTCGTCGAGAAACGAGTGGACCGGCATCAGCTCCACGGCGGTGACGCCGAGCGACTTCAGGTAATTGACGGCGGGGCGGGAAGCGAGCCCGGCGTAGGTTCCGCGCAGCTCCGGCGGGATCTCAGGCATCCGTTGCGTGAAGCCTTTAACGTGAAGCTCATAGATGACGCTCTCGGCGAGCGGGATGTTCGGCGGGCGGTCGCGCTCCCAATCGAAGTACGGGCTGACGACCACGGACTTCGGCATGCCCCAGGCGTCGTCCTCGGCGTTGCACGAGAGGTCGGCATCCGGATGGCCGAGCTGGTAAGGAAAGACGGGCGCCCGCCAGTTCACCTGCCCCGCTATGGCGCGCGCGTAAGGATCGATCAGCAGTTTCGCGGGATTGAACCTGAGGCCATGGTTCGGTTCAAACGGCCCGTGCAGCCGGTAGCCGTACAACTGGCCCGGCCCGATGCCCGGGACGTAACCGTGCCGGATGAAAGCGGCGGATTCGGGCAGAACGTACTTTTCCCCGGGGTCATCGGGCTTGGCGCCGTCGTATAGAATCAGCTCGGCCCCGGTCGCCCGCTCCGAGTAAATTGCGAAGTTAACCCCGGTGCCATCCCAAGTGGCTCCCAGCGGATACGGCTTGCCGGGAAGCACGGTGCGCGGCATGGCCCCCTCCGAAAATAAAATCCCCTCTTCTCCCTCAGGCCCGGACGCTCAATTCCAGCTTAGCGGGTTTGCGGCCGGCGCGGAGAGCCGCCGGCCTGCCCGGGATTCTTGAAAATCTAGTAGCGGCCGCCGCGCTCGTGGCCCCGGCCGCCGCGGCCGCCGCCTCCGCCTCCCCCGCGCGGTCCCCGCCCTCCGCCCGCGCCGGCGCCGCCTGCGGCGTTCAGCGGACGCGCCTCGTTGACCACCAGCGCCCGGCCCATGAACTGCTTTCCATTGCACGTGGAAATGGCGCGCGCTGCGTCCTGCTCATTGTTGATTTCGACGAACCCGAAACCGCGTGCTTCCCCAGAAAAGCGATCCCGCATCACGTTCACACTGTCCACGGAGATACCGGCCTCTTTAAACCAGTTCTCCAAATCCGATTCGCTCGCCTGATAGGGGAGGTTCCCCACGTAGAGCTTCATCGCAACTCTCCTTTCAACCCATCTCGGGTCCGACTGGCAGTCGAAGAGACACGATCAATCCGCTGGCAGGCGCTATGTCCTGGGCTGCTGGAGGCGGGAGTGACGCTGACTTTACGGCCAATCGCTTACATTGTCGCATACCATAATGCACGCGCAACCGCAATTTCCAGAGCCCGAAAGGCCCGCGCTAACCTGGACCCAGGGACCTATGGCGAAGCGTTCCGTACTGGCGGTTTTCGCGCACCCGGACGACGAGACCGGGGTGGGGCCGCTGCTGGCGCGGCTCGCGCGCGAGGGGCACGACGTCTACCTCGCCAGCATCACCTCCGGCCAGAAGGGTTTTCGAACGCACGCCGCAATTCCGCCAGGCGAAGAACTGGGCCGGGTGCGCGAGGAGGAATTGCGTTGCGCCGCCCGGCAGCTCGGGATTCACGAGCCGTTTCTGCTCGGTTTCGAGGACCAGGGCATCGCTCCACCGGCCGTTGCGGAGCAGGTGGCGCGCCGGATTCGCCTGCTCTTCGAGGAAACGCGCCCGGACGTGGTGATCACGTTCGGCGCGGACGGCATCACCGGCCACATCGACCACCGTATCGCCGGCGATCTCGCCACGCTGGCGTTCCAGCAGCAGGCGCTTCTGGCGCATAAACCTCGCAAGCTGTACTACGTGGCGTTTCCCGAGTCGGTTCTCGAAGGCAGCCCGCTTGCGCGCGAGCGCAAGCTCTACTCGGTCAGCGACCGTTTCGTCACGACGGAAATCGACTGCCGCGATTCGCTCGACGCTGCGCGGCGCGCGCTCGAGTGCCATCGCTCGCAGTTCGCCCCCGAACTGCTGGCCCGCATCACGAACCTGCATTCGGAGTTGTTCCGCGGCCGCGTGTTCCTGCGCCTGGCGCTTTCCTCCTGCCCGTTCCCGGCCGCGCGCGAGCGCTCGATTTTCGAGGGGCTCTGAGTGGCGGGAACAAAGCGGACATGCTAGGATGAAAGACGCCTGCCGATAACGCGGGGACGTAGTTCAGTTGGTTAGAACGCCGGCCTGTCACGTCGGAGGTCGCGGGTTCGAGCCCCGTCGTCCCCGCCATTTCCCGTTTCAACCAGCCCGACCGGACGCTTCCGAGTTCGCTATCATCGATTGGCGTGTGAACCAGCGCGCGCGGGGGAATTGCGTGGCAGACGCCCTCGCGCGCCACACGGAGGTTCTATGACCAGGCGGGAGTTCGTGTACTCGATACCGGCGGCCGTGGCGGCGCTCAGCCCCGCGGAACCGGCCAAGCCGAAAGTTCGCGCAATCACGGGATTCCTCACGCTCGATCGCGCTCGATACGAGGCGCAGTTGAAGGATACGCTCGAGGCGCTGCGGCAAGCCAGGCGTATCGTCGAAGCGGGCGGCTATACGGTCGAATCCGTCCGCATCACGACGCAGCCGTTTCCCGAATACACCCGCGGCCTGCCGGGCGCCGACGCCGTCGCGTTCTTTCGCGAATACGACGCGATCGCCGCGCGCGAATCGTTCGACCCGAACATCGGCCCCGCGATGCTGCGGGACGGCGACGATGCCGCGCAGGCCACGCTGCTCGCCGAAATCCTGTCGTCCACGAAACTCATCGCCGGCAGCCTCGTCATCGGCGGCGAGGAGGGGATCTATTGGAACGCGGTGCGCGCGGCGGCGGGCGTGATCAAGTATCTCGAAGAACGCAGCCCGGGCAGCATCGGCAATTTCAACTTCGCGGCCACGGCGATGCTCGAGCCCTACGCGCCGTTCTTCCCCGGCTCGTATCACACCGGCGCGGGCCGGCGATTCTCGATCGGCACCGAGGGCGCGAACGTGGTGGACGAGGTGTTCGCGGAAACCGCGGGCGACGCGCCGCGCGCGGCCGCCCGCTTGAGCCGCGCGCTCAACGAACACGCTGTTGCGCTCGACAGGCTTGCGCGCCAGGCCGCGAAGGAGACGGGCTGGGAGTACATGGGCCTCGACGCCACGCCCGCTCCGCTCGCCGATGTCTCGATCGGCGCCGCAATCGAGAAGTTCATCGGCGGCACGTTCGGCTCGAGCGGCGCCATGACCGCGGCCGGCATCATCACGAAGGCCGTTCAGTCCATTACCGTGAAGCGCGCCGGCTATTCCGGGCTGATGCTGCCGGTGATGGAGGACAGCCTGCTCGCGCGGCGCTGGGCCGAGGGCGCGTACGGCGTGGACGCCCTGCTCGCATATTCCGCGGTCTGCGGCACCGGCCTCGACACGATCCCGATGGCCGGCGGCGCGCCGGTGCGGCAGATCGAGCGCATCCTCGGCGACGTCGCCACGCTCGCCGTCAAATGGCGCAAGCCGCTGAGCGCGCGCCTGCTGCCGGTCAAGGGCAAGAAGGTGGGCGACCGCACCGAGTTCAGCGACCCCTTCCTGGTGAACACCACCATTCAGGCGGTGCGTTAGCGCGTGCCGCCTCCGAGGAAAAACAAGGCCGGTGAGCGCCCCGCCAAAACGCTGGAGCGCGTGCTGTCGAAAGCGGGCGTCGGCTCGCGCACGGAAGCGCGACGCTGGATCGGCGCCGGCCGCGTTGCCGTGAACGGCCGCATCATCCGCACGCCGGACCACTGGGTCGACCTCGAGCGCGATAAAGTGACGCTCGACGGCAAGCCGCTGCGCGCTCGCGCGAAAATTTACCTGCTGCTCTACAAGCCCAAAGGCTATCTGACGACTTACAAGGACCCCGAGGGCCGCCCCACGGTTTACGACCTGATCGAGGATCTGGGCGAGTGGGTCTTCCCGGTCGGAAGGCTCGATCTCGACACCAGCGGCCTGCTGCTGATGACCAACGACACGCAGTTCGCCGAACGCGTCACCAACCCCGCGCACAAGGTCCCGAAGACTTACCTGGTGAAGACCGCGTCGCGGCTCGATGACGCGCAACTCGAACAACTGCGGCGCGGCGTCCAGTTGAGCGACGGCCCCACGCTGCCCGCAATCGTCGAGCGCATCCGCGATTCGGGCAACCACACGTTCCTCGAGATCACCATCACCGAGGGCCGCAACCGCCAGGTGCGCCGCATGATCGAAGCCGTGGACAGCAAGGTGCTCAAGCTGGTGCGAACCGCGATCGGACCGCTCGGGATCGGGGCGCTGCCGATCGGCAAATACCGCCGCCTCGAGCCGGCGGAAATCAAAGCGCTGGCTGGGCGATCGGCACGCTGACGGAGGCGCCGAATCGCGACGAACACCGTCTCCGGAGCAAGGCCCGCTTCCGCCGCGCGCACCTATATCATTAACGAACGCCATAGGGGCTACTTCGGGATGTTAAAATGAGTTAATCGAGACGGAAGACTCGTTATGAGGCATCACGGCAGGGGGGTATGCCTCGCAGGCCGCCAGTCCATCTTATGAGGCCGCGCCGAATTTCGACGGACAGCACGAAGTTGCTTCCGTACGAGCAGCCGCTGAAGGCGATACTCGACGACATGGCCGATGGCGTCGTGGTTTTCGACGCCGGGGGTCGTATCTTGTTTTCGAGCGCAGCGGCTTGCCGGATCCTCAGAACCTCTGCCATCGGAGCGACGCTGCCGGAATTGCCGCGCGTGTGCGGGTTTTATTTGCCGGACATGCGGACGCCTTTCCCCGTCGGGGAGCTACCGCCGGCGGCCGTGTTGCGCGGCGAAAAGCCCGGCGCGGCCGAAGTGTATATGCGGCACGAGAACGCTTCGGGCGGCGCATGGCTGAGCGTGACCGCAATCCCGGTCCAGTTCGATGATTTCCGCGGCGCCGCAGCGATCCTGCGGGATATCAGCGAACAGCGCCGGGCGCGCGACGAAGAGCAGGAATCGCGCCGGCGGCTGCAGTTTCTGGCTGACGCGACCGCGATCCTCGGCTCCACGCTCGATTACGAGACCACCCTGGTGCAGGTGGCGCGGCTGGCGGTGCCCCACATCGCCGACTGGTGCGCCGTCGATATGCTCGAGCCCGACGGAACGGCGCGCCAGCTCGCGCTCGCCCACGTCAACCCTGCGAAGATTGAACAGGTGCGCGAATTGCGGCGGCGGTATCCGCCGGACCCGAACCTGCCGCACGGCGCGCCGGAAGTATTGCGAACCGGCCGGCCGGAAATCATCGAGGAGATCTCCGACCAACTGCTGGGCGAACTGGCGCGCAACGAAGAGCACCTGCGGCTGATCCGCGAGCTGGGCTTCAAGTCGTACATGTGCGTGCCGGTGATCGCGCGCGGCCGGACCTTGGGCGCGATCACGTTCGTATCGGCGGAGTCCGGGAGGAAGTACGGGCCCGCGGACCTCGAGATCGCGCAGCATCTGGCCCGGCGCACCGGCCTCGCCATCGATAATGCGCGGCTGTACGAGGCGGCGCACCGGGCGCGGCAGGCCGCCGAGGAGTCGCTCGAAGCCGGCCGCCGCAGCGAGCAGCACTTCCGCCGTCTGGTGGAATCGGGCATCATCGGCATCGTGCTCGGCGAGGGCGACACGATCACCGAAGCCAACACCGTCTTTCTCGAAATGCTGGGCTACAGCCGGGACGAGCTTGCGGCCGGCCGGCTGCGTTGGCCGGACCTCACGCCCTCCGGTCATGCCCGAGTGGACGCGCGCGCGGCCGAGGAAGCGTCCGTGCGCGGCGCGTTTTCGCCGTACGAGAAGGAGCTGACGCACAAGAATGGCACGCGCGTTCCCGTCGTGATCGGCGGCGCCCTTCTCGAAGGTCCGCCGCGCCAGCGCTGGGTTGCGTTCGTCCTCGATCTCACCGAGCGCAAGCACCTCGAACAGCGCCTGAAGGAATCGCAGAAGCTCGAGAGCATCGGGCTGCTGGCGGGCGGCATCGCGCATGACTTCAATAACCTGCTGACCGGCATCATGGGCAACGCCAGCCTCGCGCTCGACGACGTGCCGCCCGACGACCCGCGGAGGCCGATGATCGAAAACGTGGTCCGCGCCAGCGAAAAGGCGGCCCACCTCACCCGGCAATTGCTCGCCTATTCCGGAAAGGGCCGGTTCGTCATCCAGACTATTAATCTGTCGGAGCTGGTGAGCGAGATCAGCGCCCTCCTGCGCACCTTGATTCCCAAAAAGGTGGAACTACGGCTCGACATCCGCGAGAACCTTCCGCCCATCGAAGGCGATTCCGGCCAGATCCAGCAACTCATCATGAACATGGTGCTGAACGGCGCCGAAGCGATCGGCGAGACGATCGGCACCGTGCTCGTGACCACGGGCGTGCAGGACGTGGATGAGGAATACATCCGCAAGGCGGGACTCCGCGAAGGAATCGCGCCGGGAAGCTACGTTTATCTCGAGGTGCACGATACCGGCTGCGGCATGGACGAGCAGACCCGCGCCCGCATCTTCGATCCGTTTTTCACCACCAAGTTCACGGGCCGGGGCCTCGGCCTCGCCGCCGCGCTCGGCATCGTGCGCGGGCATAACGGAGATATCAAGGTATACAGCAGCCCCGGCAGGGGCAGCACGTTCAAGGTCCTTTTGCCGCGCGCCGCGGGAAGCTACGAGCAGGCGCGGCCCACGCAGGTTCAGGAGCTGCGGGGCTCGGGCACCATCCTGGTGGTGGATGACGAAGAGGTTGTGCGCCAGACCGCACGGATCGCGCTCGAGCGCTACGGCTACCAGGTGCTTACGGCTGAAAACGGCATGGAGGCAATCGAGGTATTCCGGCCGCGCGCCGATGAAATCTCAGCCGTGCTGCTCGATATGACCATGCCGGTGATGAGCGGGGAGGAAACGCTCGAGAAACTTGTGGCCATCCGGCCCGGAGTGCGGGTGATCGTTTCGAGCGGATACAACGAGGTCGAGGCGGTGCGCCGCTTCACCGGAACCGGCGTCGCCGCATTCCTCCAGAAGCCGTACACCGCCGCGCAGCTCGCCGAAAGAATAAAGGCCGTGCTCGAAGGCAAAGCCTCCGGCCTGGCCGCCCACCCCTAAAAAAACCGGTGACAAAAAAACCGGTGACAGTATACTCATTCCCCGATTTTTACGGGTGTGGTGCCCCTTCAGCCCCCTTCAGGAAGTCCGCACGCCGGCGGTTCACGATGCAGCCTCTCGGGCTCGACGTGGCGGTCCTGGACGGCCACGAGCAACACGCCGGCTACCGCCGTGGTTCGGGTCGCCGGCGCCTGACGCGCGCCGCTGCCCGGCGCGCCGAAGTGTCTCCACAGGCCTCGGTCTGTTCAGCCGCGGCGCGATGGCAGCGGTTCACCGCGCCATGAAATCGGGGAATGAGTATACTGTCACCGGTTTTTTCGGAGCCAGTCTTTCGCTTCCACCAGCAGGACCAGGAACACGAACAGTCCGGCGGCTACGGCCGCAAGCTGGCCGGCGTGGTGCTTCAGGTATTCGAGCGGGTTCTGGCTGAGCTGCGAGCCCAGGTACGCCAGCCCGAAATACCGCGGGATGCGCGCGGCGAGCACGATCGCAAGGAACTCGACGACAGGCATGCCGAACGCGCCCGCCGAGAGCACGAACACCTTGAGCGGCAGCGGAACGGGCAGCAGCGCCGGGATGAACACCGTGATCCCGCCGTAGCGCAGGAACCACAGGCGGAACGTCTTGGGCCACCCGGTCTGCGTCTTGCGCTCGAGGTAGAGCCGGCCGCCCTTGTGACCGATGTGGTAGAGGATCAGGCAGCCGACCACAGATCCGACCACGGCCATGCCAGCCGACAAATAGCCGGCCCGCGCATTGTGCAGCGCCGTCACCACCACAAGCACGTCCACGCCGTCGGGGATCGGCACACCGGCCGAATCGAGTCCCGCCAGCAGGAGCGAACCGGCCGGGCCCCAGGCCTCCAGCGTCTTGGCCAGCGTTTCGAGGATGCTCAAGGCTTTACGACGTGGTTTTCGAGCGTGCCCACGCCTTCAATTACAATGCGAACCGTAGAGCCCGGCTGCATCGGCCCGACTCCCGCCGGAGTTCCGGTCGCAATCAGGTCGCCCGGCTCGAGCGTCAGGAATTGCGTGATGTACTCCAGGATGTGCCCTACCGAAAACATCATATCCGTGACCGGGGCTTCCTGCTTTTTCTCGTTGTCGAGAAAAGTCCGGACGTACAGGGCGTCGAAATCCACTTCGCCTCGCGGCACGATCCACGGGCCCACCGGGCAGAAGGTGTCGAAGCCCTTGCCGCGCGTCCACTGGCCGTCCTTCTTCTGGAGATCGCGCGCGGTGACGTCGTTCACGCAGGTGTAGCCGAGAATGTAAGCGCCCGCGTCCTGCCGGCGGACGTGGCGGGCGCGCCGGCCGATCACAACCCCGAGCTCGCCTTCGTAATCGACGCGCGAGGAAATCTCCGGGTAAACGATCGCGTCGCCGTGCGCCAGCAGGGACGAGGGGGGCTTCATGAAGATCAGCGGCTCGGGCGGAACCTGGTTGCCCAGCTCGCTTGCGTGCTCGCGGTAATTTCGCCCGACGCACAGTATCTTCGACGGCGAGCAAGGCGGCAGCAGCCGCACATCCCGGAGCGCGTAGGTAGCCCGGCTCGCTGTTTCGTGAACGGTGTCGCCTTCGAGCACGCCGTGTTTGACGTCCGGAGAGGAGTCCGGAGTCGTGGGTTCAAGATCGCGATTCAAGCTGAAGCGAATGAGTTTCATAAGGAGAACGGGGAGAGAGCATCTTATTGGGCAATCGCCTGGACCGGCGCGGACCGCGGGCTTTCGTTCCCGCGCTGGTCCACGGCCGACACGGCGTACGTGTACTGAGTGCCGGACTGGATGTCGTGATCGCTGTAGGCCGGAGTGTCGAGCAGACCGCCGACCCGCTGCGGCTGCCCGCCCGCGAGCCAGCGGTAAAGATAGTAGCCCTTCAGGTCGGGCTCGGTCGCCGGGTCCCAGGAGACCTCGATGCTGCGCGCCGTGGCGACCGCGGTCAGCCCCGAGGGCGTCGCGGGCGGGAACGTGTCCTCGGGCGTGATCGTGACCGGCTTCGAGATCTCGCTTTCGGCGCCGGAGTCGAGGAAGGCCTGAGCGGAATACTCGTACGGCTTGCCGAACTCGGCGGTGGCGTCGACGTACTCCGCAGCCTGCGATTCCGCCAGCTCGGCCGCGGTCTTCTCCGCCCCCGCGCGCCGGAAAATGCGCCAGCCGAGGCCGGGCCTCGGCGCATCGCCCCTGAACGTGAGGCGTACGCCGGCCGGGGCCGATTCCGCGGCGACCACCGGTGTCGCGAGCGGCTCGGAGATATGCATGCGCGCCAGGTTCGACCACTCGCCGAACCGCCCGCTTCGGCCTTCGAAGCGGACGCCGACGATGACATCCTGCCCGATCCATCCCTTCGCCGGCGCGACGGCCCGCGCCGGCCCCGGCACGGCGCTCGCTACTTCGATCCTGCGGGCGCTGTCCGCCCAATTGGCCCCGGCCGCCGGCCCGATTCGCAGATCGACCTCGACGCTCTTAAGCACTGCGCCGTCGGTCGTCTGGCCGGGAACGGTGAAATGGATGACGATGTCGTCGCCGCGCTCGACCGCGGAGAGGTCTTCGGCCCGTCTCGGAATATTCAACGAAGGCGGCAACGGGTCGGCAATGTAGCCGCACCCCGCCAGCGCGGCAAAGCACGCGCCGCCGGCGAGGAGCCGCCAGACGGCGCTGCGGTTTGCCGATTCCGGTAAGGGCATTCTTAGAGGATATACCGCGTGAGGTCCTGGTCCTTGATGATCTCGGCCAACTGCTGCCGGACGTACGCCGCGTCGATCTTGATGACCTTCTTCTTCATATCGGGCGCTTCGAACGAGATCTGGTCCAGCACCTTCTCCATGATGGTATGCAGCCGGCGCGCGCCGATATTCTCGGTGCTCTGGTTGACCTGCGCCGCCAGGCGGCTCACTTCCTCGAGCGCCTCCTCGGTAAACGTAAGCTTCACGCCTTCGGTTTCGAGGAGGGCGGAATACTGCTTGATCAGCGCGTTCTTCGGCTCCTTCAGGATGCGGATGAAATCCTCCTGGCTGAGCGACTTCAACTCGACGCGGATCGGGAAGCGCCCTTGAAGCTCGGGGATGAGGTCCGAGGGCTTCGAGACATGGAACGCCCCCGCGGCGATGAACAGGATGTGATCCGTGCGCACGAAACCGTAGCGCGTGTTGACCGTGGTGCCTTCGACGATCGGCAAAATGTCGCGCTGCACGCCCTCGCGGCTCACGTCCGGGCCGTGCCCGGATTCGCGTCCCGCGATTTTGTCGATCTCGTCCAGGAAGATGATGCCGCTGCGCTCGACCTTCTCCAGCGCCACCCGCGTGACCTGGTCCATGTCGATCAGTTTCTGCTCTTCTTCCTGGATCACGTACTCCATCGCCTCGGAGACGCGCATCTTCCGCTTGCGGCTGCGCCCGCCGAAGATGCCGGGCAGCACGTCCTTCAGGTTGATGTCCATCTCCTCGATGCCGGCGGGCGTGCTGATCTCGAACGTCGGCCCGCGCTCTTTCACGTCGAGTTCCACCAGGCGGTCGTCGAGTTTGCCGGCCCGCAGCCGCTCGCGCAGCTTTTCGCGCGTGCGCTCGATCGTCTCGGTCGATTCCTGCTGCGGCGGCATCAGGAGGTCGAGCATGCGTTCCTCGGCGTTCTTCTCGGCGCGCTCGGCCACTTCGTCCAGCCGCTCTTCGCGGACCATCTCGATCGCGATCTCGACCAGGTCGCGGATCATCGATTCCACATCGCGGCCGACGTAACCTACTTCGGTGAACTTACTCGCTTCCACTTTCAGGAACGGCGAGTTAGCCAGTTTGGCCAGCCGCCTGGCGATCTCCGTCTTGCCCACGCCGGTCGGGCCGATCATGAGGATGTTCTTCGGCACAACCTCTTCGGCCATTTCGGGATCGAGCTTCTGCCGCCGTATGCGATTGCGCAGCGCCACGGCGACCGCGCGCTTCGCGTCCTGCTGCCCGATCACATACTTATCGAGTTCCCGCACGATCTCGCGCGGAGTAAGCTCATCCAGCACGGGCTCTTCTTCGACAGATTGGGCGGGAAGATAAATTACCATAACTTACTTATCCCAGTTCTTCGTAATTAACGACGTTATTCGTATAAATACAGATCTCTCCGGCGATCGCCATGGCCTGCTCGACCACCTTGCGTGCGTCCATCTTGGTGTTGCGGAGCAGCGCCGTCGCCGCCGCTTTGGCGAAAGCCCCGCCGGATCCGATCGCGGCCACCCCTTCGTCCGGCTCGATGACGTCCCCGCTCCCGCTGAGGATGTAGGTGTTCGTGACGTCCGCCACGAGCAGCAATGCCTCCAGGTGGCGCAGCACGCGGTCGGTTCGCCAGTCCTTGGCGAGCTCGACCACCGAGCGCGGCAGATTTCCATTGTGCTGCTCCAGCTTGCCTTCGAAGCGGGAGAACAGCGCGAACGCGTCGGCCGTGGATCCGGCAAAGCCGGCCACGATCTTATCGTTGTAAAGCCGGCGGAGCTTCTTGGCGGAGCCCTTCAGGACTTCCTGCCCGAGCGTCACCTGGCCGTCGGCGGCCATGACAACCTTGCCGCCGCGGCGCACACACAGCACGGTCGTCGAATGTACGCGTTCTTTCATGGACTTGGACAAATTCATTTTAACGCACCCATGCGGGAGCCGGCCCGGATCGCTGAAACGCGGAACAGCCGTTCTCGTGGGATCGAAGGATGGACCCGGCCCGGGCGCGGCAGCTTACGCGCGCTGCCGCGGCCGGGACGCGGCCTGGTGGGTGGGGGTTGCCGTCGCGGGCCGGGTGTCAGTCGCTGGCCTTCTCATCGATCTCCTCGAGCTCGCGCTCGACTTCAAGCCGGTACGCAAATTGATGCTCGTAATAGTCCAGAAACAACGCATCGCCCTCGTCGATGCCGAGTTGCTGATACTCTATTACCCGTGCGGTCTTTGCGGCGGTCGCATTCATGTTAGGACCCTCCTGAGTTTTAATGGCGTCCGGGGAATGAACCCTTTGCGCTTCTGTCTAAAAAAGAAGCAGCCTCGTGGCCACTCCCGGACTCTGTCGTTTGATTAATGATATACCAGCGCAGCTTGACTCCGAAATAGCTTTTTCACCCATCAGCGCGCATGCCGGGCGCGATTTGGCGCAGTCCCCGCGGGGTGGGTGTCGCCGGGCGCCCAAGCTGCGCGCCGGCGGGCGCGCGGCGCCGCCTCTGGCCGATCGATAATGAGCGCGCGAGCTCTCGTTCTACGATAATGGCGGGAATGAAGCCGTTTTTGTTGTGTTTAGTCCTCGCGCTCGGCCTTTCGGCGCAGCCCAATCTGCCCACCATTGCCGCCAGGACCGCGGGCATGCAGGCGCTGCCCGGCTATTTTCCCTTGTACTGGGACGAGCACTCGGGCAAGCTCTGGCTCGAGATCGGCAGGTTCGATGCGGAGTTCCTCTACGTGGATTATCTTTCGGCCGGCGTCGGCTCGAACGACCTCGGGCTCGACCGCGGGCAGATCGGCGGATCGCGCATCGTCAAATTCGTGCGCAGCGGGCCGCGCATTCTGCTGCTGGAGCCCAATTATAAGTTCCGCGCGCTGAACGCCGGAGCGGACGAGAGCCGGGCGGTGGAGGAATCTTTCGCGCAGTCGGTGCTGGGGGGCTTCGACGCGGCCGCCGAGGAAAACGGCCGCGTGCTGGTGGATGCCACGCAGTTCTTCCTGCGCGACGCGCACGGCATCCCGCGCGCGATCCAGCGCGCGCAGCCCGTGGGCGGCGCGCCGCGCGGGCAGGCAGCGGGAGCGCCCTCGTACCGGCTCGATCCTTCGCGCTGCGCTTTTTATTTGCCGCGCACGAAGAACTTTCCGAAGAACACGGACGTCGAAACCATCCTCACGTTCACCGGCGAGAGCCCGAACGCGTTCGTGCGCGCCGTCGCGCCGGCTCCCGAAGCGATCACGGTGCGGGAGCACCATACGTTCGTCGAGCTGCCCGGGCCCGGGTTCAAGCCGCGCGAATTCGATCCGCGCAGCGGCTACTTCGGAACCAGCTTCATGGATCTGACCGCGCCGCTCGGCGATCCCGTCGTCAAGCGATTCATTACGCGCCACCGCATAGCGAAGAAGGATCCCTCCGCGCCGGTGAGCGAGGCCGTTCAGCCCATCGTCTACTACGTGGACAACGGCGCGCCGGAGCCCATCCGCTCGGCGCTGGTCGAAGGCGCGAGCTGGTGGAACCAGGCGTTCGAGGCGGCCGGGTACAAGAACGCGTTCCAGGTGAAGGTGCTTCCGGAAGGCGCCGACCCGATGGACATCCGCTACAACGTGATCGAGTGGGTGCACCGGCAGACGCGCGGCTGGTCGTACGGATCGTCGATCATCGACCCGCGCACGGGCGAGATCATCAAGGGTCTGGTCACGCTCGGCTCGCTCCGCGGGCGCCAGGATTACCTCATCATGGAAGGCCTGCTTGCGCCCTACGAAGCCGGCAAGCCGGTTCCGAAAGAGATGGAGCGCGTGGTGCTGTCGCGATTGCGCCAGCTTTCCGCGCATGAGGTGGGCCACACGCTCGGCCTCGCGCACAATTTCGCGGCCAGCGTGAAGGACCGCGCGAGCGTGATGGACTACCCGGGCCCGGTGATCAAGTTATCGCCCTCCGGCGCGCCGGATGTCTCCGACGCGTACGCGACCGGCATCGCCGAGTGGGACAAGGTGGCGATCGCGTACGGCTACCAGGATTTCGCGCCGGGAACAGACGAGCATAAAGCGCTCGACGCCATCCTGCGCCGCGCCGAGGACCGCGGCATCCTCTACATGAGCGACGAGGACGCGCGCCCCGAGGGCAGCGCGCATCCTTACGCGCACCTCTGGGACACGGGATCGAACCCGGTGGACGAGCTGAACCGCATGATGGACGTGCGCGCCCGCGCGCTGGCCCGCTTTTCGGAAAAGAACATTCGCGAAGGCCAGCCCATGAGCTCGCTCGCCGATGTGCTCGTGCCGGTGTACCTGCTGCACCGGTATCAGACGGAAGCGGCGTCGAAGGTTCTGGGAGGGCTGTTCTACACCTACGCGCTGCGCGGCGACGGGCAGAAGGTCACCGAACGCATCCCCGGCGCGGAGCAGCGGCGCGCTCTCGATGCGCTGCTGCGCACCCTCTCGCCCGCTGAGCTGACATTGCCCGAGCGGATCATTTCGCTCATCCCGCCCGTGCCGCCGGGTTATGAACGCACGCGCGAGGATTTCCGCGACCGCACCGGGCTGACCTTCGATCCGGTGGGCGCGGCCGAGGCCGCGGCGAATCTCACCGCCGGGCTGCTGCTCAATCCGGAGCGCGCCGCGCGGCTGGTGCAGTATCACGCCGAGGACGCGAGCCTGCCGGGCCTCGACGAGGTGATCGACCGTCTGCTCGCCGCGACCTGGGAAGCGAAGCCGGAGAGCGGCCTCGCCGAGCAGGTGCGGCGCGCCGTGGATTCCGTGGTGCTGTACCGGCTGATGGCGCTCGCCGCCGACGAGAGCGCCCCGGCGCAAGTGCGCGCCACCGCGCTCTTCAAGGTGAGCGAACTGGGTCGCTGGCTGGCCCGGCAGCAGCCCTCGGACGAGACCCTGCTCGCGTTCCACCAGTTCGCCGCCGCCCAGATCAAACGCTTCGAAACAAATCCGAAGGAGATCACCGTGCCCCGCCCGCCCGAGGCGCCGCCCGGCCAGCCGATCGGCGATTTCGAGTTTTGACGCGGTCGTTTGATCGCCGGAACCGCGGGCGCCCCCGGCCCGCGGGCCGAACCCCGGCGCCGCCCTGCTCGCCTTGCGCCCGGCGCGGACCGGGCGCAATTCCGCTCAAATTTCGCCGATTCGGACCGTTAAGTGTGAATGACTCCAACCGGACGAACTTCCGGATTGGCGAAAGGAATCATTATGAGCAAAACACTGCTGGCGCTGGGACTTTCGATGTTGGCTGTCGGAAGCGCAAGCGCCAGGTCGCACAGGATCACGCTCTGGCGGCCTACCGTCCTGGCGGGAGCCGAGCTGAAGCCGGGCGACTACAAGATCACCCTGACCGAGACGAAATTCATCCTGAAGGGCCGCAAAGTCAACCTGGAATGCAATATGACGATCGAGAAAGCGGAGCGGAAGTATCGGCGCGACTCGGTCCTGTACCTGGAGCGGGACGGCAAATCGTACCCGCTGGAGATCCGTCTGGGCGGCACGACGACAAACCTTGTGCTGGGCGGCGCCATGGCGGTGGCGGCGTCGTCGATGCCGCGCTAGCGGCATTCATAATTTCTCCAGCAGCGCCTGGAACCGCGCATCAGCACGCAGCGGGTCCAGGTTGCTGTCGCTTTCCAGCCGGCATTTCCCGGTCAGGCCGGCGCGGATCGCGCTATCGAGGCAGCCGATAGCTTCCTCGCTCCGGCCCAGCATCGAATAAATGCAGCCCACGTTATAGAGCAGCATCGGGTCGTCGGGCCGCATCGCCAGCGCACGCTCGGCCCATTGCGCGCCGCGCTCGCGATCGCCGAGTTCGATCAACGCGTTCGCGCCCATGTAACGCGCCCGGGCATCGTCGGGATTCAGCTTCAGGTGCTGCTCGGCAAGCTCCACGCCGCGCCGCCGCGCAAGGCGCGCATCCCCGGCCCGCCCGAAATCGGCGTAGATCTGCGCCACCAGCAGCGGCGTCTGGAAATCGTCCGGCCGCACGCGCATTGCCTGCTCGTAGAGTTGCAGCGCCTCTTCGCGCCGCCCGCGCGAGAAGCAATGGCGCGCGTAAAAGTAATAGGCCTCGTACAGATCCGGTTCGAGACGGATGGCGGTCTCGAACGCGACGGCGGCTTCCTCGTCGCGCTGCCCGAGCGACAGCGCCAACCCGCGCGACGCCTGGGCCTGCGCCGAATGCGGCTCCAGTTCGATCGCGCGCAGGCTCGCCCAATCGGCCTGATCGCGCAGCAGGTCGTTCCGGCCTCCGTGCAAAAACAGGTACGCCCAGCAGTCCGCCAGCCCGGCATAAGCCAGCGCGTAATCCGGATCGCGCTCGATGGCGTGCGTGAATAGCTGGATCGCGCACTCGATGTCCCGCGCGCCGTACTGGTAATAAAATTTGCGGCCGCGCAGATAAAAATCGTAAGCGGCGGCATCGCTTGCCGCCGCTTTTTCGAGCGCCGCCCGCTCCCCCGGCGTCAGCTTCACCCGCAGCGCTTCGACAATATGATTCGCGATCTCTTCCTGGATCGCGAACACATCGCTCATGCGGCGGTCGTAGCGCTCCGACCAGGTCTGGTATCCGTTTTCCGCATCGGTGAGCTGCGCCGCGATGCGCAGCCTGCCCTCGGATCTCCGGACGCTTCCCTCGAGCAGGTAGCGGACCCGCAGGCTGCGCCCGATTTCGCGGCTGTTCGCCGCGCCCGGCTGGAACTGGAAGGCCGACCTGCGCGATGCGATCCGCAGATGGCTCACCTTGCTCAGCGCGTTCAGAATCTCCTCGGCAATTCCCTCGCAGAAATAGCCCTGGTCCTTCTCGCGGCTCATGTCCGCGAACGGCAGGACGGCAATCGACGGTCCCGGCTCCCGCTCCGCCGTCTCCTTGCCCTCGAGCCCGGCGCGGCGCCCGTCCCACCAGGCATCCAACTCGGACTTGTAGGCATAAACGGAACCGAGTTTGTCGTGCCGGAGCCGGTGTACCGGCAGACCCTCTTCGCGCTCCCACCGCTGCACGGTCCTGGCGCCCCGGTTCAGATATGTGGCGATTTCTTTCCAGGAAACCAGCCGCTCGCCGGCCGCATGCGCGATGACGGCTTCCTGAAAGGGCGCTATCTTGTGCGGAAGCGGCTGGGGCACTCGAATGATCCGTTCTTTGTGCTAGACGCTCGTCTGGATCAAAAGTTCCTCGCGCGTTTCATTTTTCCGCGCCGCCTGGCCGGAACTCGCCAAAGCTCGCCACGCCGGCCCCGGCAATCAATGACGCATCACAAACGGCAGATCCGGCCGTATTTCACCAGTGAGTACGGACCGATGAGCGGTTCCGGAATACGGAAAGGAAAAAGTCATGAAGAAAACATTGTTTGCTCTGGCGCTTTCGGCACTGGCTCTGGGGAGCGCGAGCGCCAAATCGTACAACGTGAAACTGTTCCGGCCCTCGGTCGTCGCCGGCACCGAACTGCAGCCCGGCGAGTACAAGCTGGACATCAGCGACGACAAGATCGTGCTGAAGGGCGCGAGGGTCAACACCGAACTGAACGCGGTCGTCGAGACGGCCGCCGATAAGTTCGCGAACACCACATTGCGGTATGAAGAGCGCGGCGGCAAGTCCCACCTCCAGGAAATCCGCATCGGCGGGACCGACAAGAAGATCGTCCTGGGCGGAACCCTGGCGGCTGCGCCGTTGCCGCGCTGAGCGCCCCGCAATTTGAGGGCGCCCGAGCGGGCGCCCTGCTCCTTCCCGCCGCGCCGTCACGGCAAGCGCGTGCGCTGGAAGCGCTGGAGCGGTTTCACTTCTTTTCCAGCCTTGCTTCGAGCGCTTTGCGGAACTCTGCAATGTCCCCAGGCGGAGCTAGCAGCAGCACCGCGTACCGCCCGTGCGCGAAAAACACGTCCGCCGTCTTCCCTACGCGGCGGTAATGCTGCTTCAGGCGCTCCACGCGGCCGTTCGCCTCCTGAGCGTTCGCGGCGATCGAGATCAGCACCTTCGTCTTCCGGCCGCCAAGGACGTATTCCGCGCTGAGCGCCGGCGCCAGAAACTCGTGGCCCTCCGGCGCCTGCACCAGGTATTGTTCCGAGCGCGGCACGCGGTTTTCGGGCGGCAGCAGGTCGAGCACCGCCGGCAGCGAGCGCCCGCCGCCGATCTTCGCCGAAACCGCCGCCGCGAACTTCGCCAGATCGCCCGAGCCTGAAAGCTTCACGTAATAGCGGTCCTGCAGGAAGTTGAGCAGCCCTTCCTCGCGATAGCCCTCCGCTCCGACCGCCACGAAGTGATAATCGGGCGAGCGCTCGGCCGCATAAATGCCGAACGCTTTCAGCGGATCGCCCATGTCGAAGATGTCCGCCGTGATGGCGGTCTTGCCGGTGTTCGATTCCTGGTGGGCTACCGCGACCACGCCGTAGACGTGGTAGATATCCGCGCCGCCGTCCATGTATTCGTAAAGGTCGGACGAGTAGAATCGGATCGGGCCCGGGGGCAGCAGTTTCGTAAGGCGCGCCTTGACCGGGGCCGGAATCGGCTTCGGCGGCCCGGCGGCCTCGCCTTCCTCCTGCGCCCGGAGCGAGGGCAGGGCGGCCATCAGCATCAGGCATAGAAGAGCGGAACCGGCTTTCATGCGAGGCACTCCCGCGCCGCTTCCAGGCGCGCGACGATCCCGATGCCGTTCGGGCACACGGCTTCGCACCGCCGGCAGCCGGCGCACTCCGGCGCCCAGCGCCGTCCGGCGGGAATCTCGCGGTAGGCCGCCAGCGCCGCCGGCAGGTCGTCCAACTGGTCGCGATAGTAATCCTTGGCGCGCAGGACGGTCGAGATCGCGATCCCGCGCGGGCACGCCTGCCGGCATTCGTCGCACATCATGCAGTTGTTCGCGCGATTGGCCTGCGCATAGCGGTACAGCATGCGGTCCTCGCGCGCGGTCAGCGGCTCGTTTGAGGCCTTCAGGTAGGCGTCGAACATCTCGAAGGAAGCGATACCGCGGGCCAGCGTCGTGACGGCGGGATTTCGCAGCACCTTTTTCAGGTACGCGGTCTCGAGGTCGAGTCCCCTGAGCCCGCGCATCGTCTTGATCGCCATGATCCCGATGCCTTTTTCGCGCGCCAGGTTCAGCTCTTCGCCGATCGCTTCCAGGTTCGGCTGGTTCAGCGTGGCCATGATGAACGAGTAATAGCCCGACTGTATGCCCGCCGCCACCGTCGCCTTCACGTTTCCGTGCACCGTCAGCCCCGCAAACCGCGCTTTCCCCTGCTTCTTGAAATTCTCGAATATCTCCGGAATGCGCGGGTCCCTGGCCGACTCCGGATCATGCCGGTTGAACATGAGGAAATCGACGTGATCGGTGTTGAGGATCTTCAGAGCCTCGTCGAGGCTGCGGTAGTCGTCCTTGAGCGCAAGATAGACTTTGTCGCGCTTGGTTTTCAGCACCTCGCCCAGCATGTAGATGGCGCGGCCGCCGATGTAGCTCGACGCCATGTGCACAAGGTTGACGCCGTGCTCGATCGCGTAATGATGCACCGCGTCCTGCATCGCCATGCCGCCCAGGCTGATCTGCGATACGGAAATGCCGGCCGCGGGCAGGCGCCGGTATTGCATGCCTTCCTGCTGGTTGAGGATCTTTTCCTCTGTGCGGGCCTGCGGGATCCCCGCCTGCCGCCTCGCCGCCACGAGCGGGACGGTCATCCCGCCTATAAAAGTGCGCCGGTCCATACACCACCCCTTTCACGCTGCGTACGCGAGGGAAGACGCCGCCGGAGGCCGGGGTGTTACGCGCCGGTTTCGAAAATCCGGCGCCCGCGCCGCCACGGAATCGAAGATGCCGCGTCATAATGGATCAATGCGGGTTTTGAGCTGTCTTGTTCTATTTTGCTTCGGCCTCGCCGCACAGGCTCCGTCAGACAAAGCCGCAGTGCCCCCTGAAGTGGACCAGGCCCTGCGCGCGCGCATCCAGAAGTTTTACCAGGCGCATGTGGACGGCAAGTTTCGCGTCGCCGACGAGGTGGTCGCCGAGGACAGCAAAGATTTCTTCTTCGAGATGGAAAAGGTCCGTTATCTGAGCTTCGAAATCGTAAAGATCGATTATTCGGAGAACTTTACACGCGCGACGGCCACAGTGAATTGCGAAGAGGAAATGACCGTGCCCATGGTCGGCGCCAGGACAAAGGTCAAGAGACCGTTGCAGAGCACCTGGAAGCTGGTCGACGGCCAGTGGTGGTGGTACGGGCAGCCGCCCGACAGCATCGCCACGCCGTTCGGAATCATGAAGGTGCCGCGGCAGGGGACTGCACAGGCGTCTTCGCCCGGAGTCGTGGAGATTCCCAAGGGGCCCTCGGTCGGCGACGTTCAAAACGCGGTGAAGCCCGATAAAAACGTAATCCGGCTCAAGTTCTCCGAGCCGTCCTCGGACGTGGTCACGCTCTCGAACGGGATGCCGGGGGGCGTCGACCTGACGCTCGACGCGCCCCCGGTCGCGGGTCTCGAGCTCAAGTTCGACCGCGCGCAGATCGGCCAAAACGAGGCCGCGCGCCTGACCGTGAGTTACACCCCCGCTAAAGACAGCGGGCCAAAGCCGCCGGCAAAGTTTAGCGTGATCGTCGAGCCGACGGAACAGGTCATTCCCTTCCAGGTGTTATTTGTCGCGCCGGAAAATCCGCCCGCGCCGCCGGCCACAAGCGCGCCGCCCGCGAAAACCGCTTCGGAGAAGAAAAAGAAATAAGCGTTCGCGCGTGCGTGATGGCGCGCTGCCGCGGCCCGCGGACCGCCCCGGCCTGACGCGCGGCGCCGCCCGGCGACCCCGGCATGGGAGCCGTATCAGCGGATTACACTATTAGCTTGTTTCAGCACAGACTTTTTGTGACCCGACGGCGTCATTGAACAAGGAGCCGGAGCGTTGATCTTTCGCGAGGCCGAGGACCGGGACCTGATCAGGAAAGCGCGCCGGGGAGCGGTGGAGGCGTACAACCTCCTCATCTCCCGATGGGAAAAGCGCGTCTTTAATTACCTGCTAAGGCTGGTCCGGGACCGCGAGGACGCGCTCGACCTCACGCAGGACGTTTTCCTGAAGGCGTTTCAGAACCTGGGCAAGCTGGCCGACGATTCGCGGTTCGGGCCGTGGCTGTTCCGCATCGCCCACAACGAGGCGTTTTCGCTGCTCCGGCGGCGGAAGCCCGAGGACGGCGCCGGCGCGGAACCTTCCGGGGGCGAGCAGAGCTTCCGGATGTTTCCGGTCGAGCTGAGCCTGGCGGTGGAGCGCGCGCTCGATCGATTATCGGCCGAGCAGCGCGAAGCCGTGGTGCTGAAGATCTATCAGGGATTCAAGTTCGACGAGATGGCCGAGGCGCTCGATTGCCCGGTATCGACCGTGAAGTCCCGGTTGTACACCGCGCTCGACCTGCTGAAGGAAACGCTGGCTCCGATTCAGACGCGGGGTTTTCAATGAGCTGCTCGGAAGATGACCTGAAGGATTTTATGTTCGGCGAACTGGACGAGGCCGCGCGCGGCCGGGTCGAGGCCCATGTCCGGAGCTGCCGGCATTGCCAGGAGGAACTGGACCGCTTGCGGCTGACCGGGGCCGCCCTCAACGCGCTACGCGAGGAGGAGATGCCGCGGCGGATCGCCTTCGTCTCCGATCCGGTGTTCGAGCCGCGCTGGTGGCAGCGCCTGTGGCAATCGGGCCCGAAGCTCGGGTTCGCCTCGGCCGCGATGCTGTCGCTGGCGCTCGTCTTCAGCGCGGTCTACCGCCCCGCGCCGCAGCCGGTTCCGGCGGCGGTCGATCCTGCCGCAATCGAACAGCGCGTGAACGCGGAGGTCGCAAAGCGCATCGGGCCCGCCATCGAAGCCGCCGTCGCGGCGAGCGAGGCGCGGCAGGCGAAGAAGACGGCCGAGATGGTTGCCGCGGCGCAAAAGGAAGCGGCCTTCGAGCGTCAGGCCGACCGCGCCCGGATCGAAGAAGCGTTCGATTATATCCGCAAGAAGCTCGGCACGTTTTACATGGCTAGCGCCAATCTGGGGAGCCGGCAATGACACGCGCGATCCGATTCTCCCTGGCGTTCGCGCTCGCCGCGGCGCTTTTCGCGGCGCAGAAGCCTGCTCCGTTATCGGAATTCAAACCGGCCGAGACGCCCAAGGTGGCCCGGGCCTCGCTGGCCGCGATCGAGAAGCTGTTCGACCGCACCATCACCGAGCTGGACATCAACGACCCGTACGACCTGCTGGGGACGACGCGCGGCGTCTATCTCGCCGGCTATGGCGCGGTCTTCACGGCGGAGCTGAACCTCGTGATCACTCCCATCAGCCCCTTCGCGCCCCAGCCGACCGGAGCCGCGCTCGGCAGGCTGCACCAGAAGAAGATCTCGCGCCTGGGCGCGGTGAAAGCCGCGATGCGGCAGGCGCTGATCGGTTCGGCGGCGATGCTCGACAGCGTTCCGGCGAACGAGCAGATCGTGTTCGGGGTGACGCTTTATTACCGGAACTGGGAGGAACGCGCCGGCCTGCCGAACCAGATCGTCATGCGCGCGCCGCGGCAGACGCTGCTCGATTACAAGGCCGGCCGCATCACGAGCGAGGCGCTCGATGCCGCGATCCAGGTGGAAGAGATCTGACGCATGCGCCTTGGTGAAATTCTCATTTCCCGCCGGCTGATCGAGCAGGAGGATCTGGACCGGGCGCTCGAGCTGCAGAAGGAGCGCGGCGAGAAGATCGGAAAAATCCTGGTTGAACTGGGATTCGTCGCCATGCGGGACGTTCTCGCGGCGCTGTCCGATCAGCTCTCCGTGCCGCTCGTCTCGATTGAGGGACCGCCGCCGGCCGCGCCGGAGCTCGAAGCCATCGCGCCGCGCTTCATGCGCCAGTGCCGGTTCCTTCCCATCGCGCTGCAGGACTCCACCGTCGCGCTGGCGATGGCCGATCCGCTCGATTTCGAGACCATCTCCGCCGTGCGCGCGCTCACGCGGATGAAAGTGGAGCCGGCGCTGGCGGCCGAGCAGGAGATCCTCGACGCGATCGACCGGTATTACGGGGAGGAGGAGAAGCAGCAGGCCGGCGCGGAGTTCCGCGAAGCCGAGGCGAACGAGGATCTCGAGCACCTGCGCGACATGGCCAGCGAGGCGCCCGTCATCCGGCTGGTGAACACGATGATCGCGCAGGCGATCGAAAAGCGCGCCAGCGACATCCACATCGAGCCGTTCGAAAAGGAATTCCGCATCCGGTACCGCATCGACGGCGTGCTTTACAACCAGGACGCCCCCCCGCGCGAGCTCAAGTCGGCCGTCATCTCGCGCGTGAAGCTGATGGCGAAGCTGAATATCGCCGAGCGGCGCCTGCCGCAGGACGGGCGCATCAAGATCAAGGCGCTCGGCCGCGAGGTGGACCTGCGCGTCTCGACGCTGCCGACGCTCTACGGCGAAAGCGTGGTCATGCGCCTGCTGGACCGCTCCGCGGGCGATTTTTACGACCTGCGCCGCCTGGGATTCGACGAAGGCATGCTGGCGCGGATGGAGCATTACACGTCGCTGCCGCACGGAATTCTGCTGGTCACCGGACCGACGGGCAGCGGCAAATCCACCACGCTCTATTCGGCGCTCAAGCGCATCAACCAGCCCGACAAGAAGATCATCACCATCGAGGACCCGGTGGAATACCAGATGGATGGGATCAACCAGCTCCACGTGAACCCGCAGATCGGGCTCACGTTCGCGTCGGGCATCAGGCACATCGTGCGCCAGGACCCCGACGTCATCATGGTGGGCGAGATCCGCGACCGCGAGACCGCGGAAGTCGCGATCCGCGCCGCGCTCACGGGCCATTTCGTCTACTCGACGCTGCACACCAACGACGCGCCGAGCGCGATCACGCGGCTGGTGGACATGGGAGTGGAGGAATACCTGATCAGCTCGACCGTCGTGGCGGTCCTGGCGCAGCGGCTCGTGCGGCTGATCTGCCCGAACTGCAAAGCCCCGGACGGCACGCGCATGGCGCCGGACGGGAGCCGCGTCGAGTGCTTCCGCGGCCGCGGCTGCGAGAACTGCTTCGGCACGGGATTCGTCGGCCGGGTCGGCATCTTCGAGCTGATGGAGATGAACGACGAGATCCGCAAGCTGATCCTGGCCAAGGCCGACGCCATCATGCTCAAGCAGGCGGCGCAAAGGCACGGCATGCGCACGCTCAGGGAAGACGGCTGGATGAAAGTGCCGATGGGCCTGACCACCTCGGAAGAAGTGATGCGGGTGACGCAGGAATTCTGATGGCGAGCTTCTACTTCAAGGCGGTCGCGCCGGACGGGAAAATGCGGACCGGCTCGATGCACGGTGAAACGGACAAAGCCGTCGTCCGGGAACTGCGCGCGCAGGGGCTGACCCCGGTCTACGTCGGCACGGCGCCGAGGAAATCCTTCGAGTTGAAGCTGCCGTCGTTCGGCGGGGGCAAGCGCAGGGATATTCTTTTCTTCACGCAGGAACTCTCGACGCTGCTGAATTCCGGCGTGCCGCTGGACCGGGCGCTCGCGATCACGAGCGAGCTGACTGCGCGCGCGGAGTTCCGCTCCGTGATTCACGACGTGCTGCGGGTGCTCAAGGGCGGCAAATCGCTGGCCGACAGCCTGGCCTCGCACCCGGATTACTTCCCCGACCTTTACGTGAACATCGTGCGCGCGGGCGAGGCGAGCGGCGCGCTGGGTCCGGTCTTCGAGCGGCTCTCGGAATTCGAGCGCACGCGCGACGACCTGCGCAGCTACATCATCTCCTCGATGATCTACCCGGTGCTGCTGGCGACGGTCGGGATGTGCTCGGTCTTCGTGCTGCTGAATTTCGTGGTGCCGCGGTTCGCGCAGGTGTTTCAGGATTCGCGCATGAAGATGCCGCTGCCGACGCAGATCATGCTGCAGGCCAGCGCCATCGTCAAGACCTACGGCTGGATCGCGGTGCTGGCCGTGCTCGCGGCTGTGGTCGCGCTGCGGTATTACATTCGCACGCGGCCGGGCAGGATGTGGTGGGACGCGTTTCGCCTGCGGATCCCGGTGCTCGGCGACGCGCTCCGGAAGGCCGAAACGTCGCGGTTCGCGCGCGCCATGGCGACGCTGGTCGCCAACAGCGTGCCCCTGGTGCAGTCCATCGGCATCGCGGGCGCGATCCTGAATAACCGGAAGATCGCGCTCTCGCTCGACGGCGTCGCGCAGGGCGTCAAGCGCGGCGAAGGCATCGCGGCGCCGCTCAAGCGCACCGGGCAGTTCCCCCCGCTTGCCGCCCACCTGTTGAGCGTCGGCGAGGAAACGGGCAAACTGGATCAGATGTTCGCTCGCATGGCGGACATCTTCGAAACGGACACCCGCGCGGCCATCAAGCGGTTCACGGCTCTGTTCGAGCCGATCGTGATCCTGGTGATGGGCATCGTCGTGGGAGCCCTGATTCTGACCATGCTGCTGGCGATCACCAGCATCAACGAGGTTGCGGTGTAATTATGGAAACACCTAAGGATTCCACCCGGCGCGAAGCCGGAAGAAGGCGCCAGGCCGGCGTCACCCTGATCGAAATGCTGGTCGTGGTGATGATCATCGGCCTGTTCGCGGCCCTGGTCGCGCCGCGCATGCTGAGCAGGGTCGATACCGCGCGCGTTACTCAGGCGCGGGCTCAAATCAATTCCTTCATGACGGCGCTGGGCGCTTACAAGCTCGACACCGGCACGTTCCCGACCACCGAACAGGGCCTGCAGGCGCTCCGCGTGCAACCGCCGGGCGTGAACCAGTGGCAGGGGCCTTACCTGCCCCAGGAGATTCCGGTCGATCCGTGGGGGCGTCCTTACCTTTATAAGTATCCGGGCGAGCACGGCGACGAGCCTGACATCGTTTCGCTCGGGGCCGACGGAAAAGCGGGCGGAACGGGCACCGACGCCGACATCGTGAGCTGGAAAAATCAGTGAAGCAGGGCGCGCGCGCGGCGGCCGGCGTGACGCTGGTCGAGATGCTGATCGTAATCGCGCTGATCGGGCTGATGGCCGCCATCGCGTTCCCGTCGGTATCGTCGGGCATCGACTCGCTGCGTCTGACGGCCGCGGCGGATTCCGTGTCGGGTCTTTTCAACCAGGCGCTGAACGTCGCCGAGCGGCGCCAGCAGGCCGTCGAGATCACGATCTCGAAGGCGGACCGCACCCTGCGCGCGCGTTCGGCCGAGCCGGGTTTCGATCGCACGCTCGCGCTTCCCCAGGGCATCTCGATCGCGGCGGTGCTTCCGGAGCCTCTTCAGGGCGACGACGGGCCGCGCCGGTTCCTCGTCTATCCGGGAGGCACGGCGCCGCGGGCGGGAATCGAGATGACGACCCCGCGCGGCGCGCGCCGCATCGTGCGCATCGACCCGATTACGGGCGTGCCGCGCATCGAGCGGCCGGAGCAGTGAAGAATGGGCAGTCGCCGCCGCGGGTTCACCCTTCTGGAGGTCCTGGTCGCCACGCTGCTCATGGGCATCGCGGTCGTGGGGCTGCTTTCGAATATCTCGACCTCGCTCCGCACCGGCGCGCGCCTCACGGATTATGATCGAGCGGCGCTGCTCGCGCGCGCAAAAATGGACGAGTTGCTGCTCGAGCCGCGCCTGCCGAAACAATCGCCGATCGAGGGGAAGTTCGATGCGGCGGCCACCGGGGGCGTCCAGGCGGGGTGGCGGGCTCGGGCCTCGGTGTTCGAGGCGCCGCAAGCGGCGGCGCCCGGCATGCCGGCGCTCGAGCGGATCGAACTCGAGGTCTGGTGGATGAGCGGCGCCACCCGGCGCAGGCTTTCGCTCGAAGGTTTTCACCGCATCGTGCTCGCCCCGGAGGACGCCGTAAAGCAATGAACCGCCGCGGCGTCACGCTCATCGAACTGCTGATCGCGGTATCCCTGCTCAGCCTGCTTTCGATCGGCATCCTGTTCGCGATGCGCGTCGGCATCAATGCAATCGCGAAGGCGGATACGAAGCTCATGGCGAACCGGCGCGCCGTCGCGGTCCAGCAGATCCTGCGCAAGCAGATCGAGGGCCTGATGCCGGTCTCCGGCGCCTGCCCCACCGGCGCGGCCGGCATGGTCTCGGCGACCCCTATCCTGTTCTTCCAGGGTCAAACACAATCCATGCGTTTTGTTTCCACCTATTCGCTCGAGGAGGCCGGGCGCGGTTATCCCCGGGTGCTCGAACTGCAGGTGATGCCGAGGGATCCCGAGCCAGGCGTGCGGCTGGTGGTCAACGAGAGCCTGTACACCGGCCCGATGTCGACCGCGGCGCAGTGCATGGGCATGCAGCCGGATCCGGCCTCCGGGCTCCTGCTGCCCGTTTTCCGCCCGATCGAGATCGGCCCGCGCTCGTTCGTGCTCGCCGACAAGCTCGCGTACTGCCGCTTTTCCTACCGGGAGCCCCCGCAGCCGCCGGATCCCCCGCGCTGGGTGGCCGCGTGGAAGCTTCCGCAGTGGCCCACCGGGGTGCACATCGACATGGCGCCGCTCGAGCCGGACCCGTCGCAGGTGCCCCTGATGAGCGTGACCGCGCCGGTGCGCGTCGAGTGGAAGGGCTATGGGTATTAGGAGGCGGCCCTCGTCCCGCGGCAGCGCGCTTCTGGCGGTGCTCTGGCTTTCGGCCGCGCTGGCCGCGATCGCGTTTTCCCTCGCCAACAGCGTGCGCGGCGAGACCGAGCGCACCACGGCCGAGGTAAGCGGCGTCCGCGCGTACTACCTCGCAACCGGCGCGGTCGAGCGCGCCCTCCTTTACATGGAGTGGGCCGGGGCGTTCAAGCGGCCCGATGGCTCGCCTGGTTGGGAGCCCGGCGTTTCGGTTCTGAACTTCGACTTTCCCACGGGCCAGGCCACGGTCCGCATCATCTCCGAGGCCGCCAGGATGAACGTGAACTCCGCGCAGCCCGAGGACCTCTACCGCCTTCTGCTGGCGCTGGGCGCCGATTCCGACCGCGCGCGCGGAATCGTCGCGGGCATCCTGGACTGGCGCCAAACCGTTCCCCAAGGCGTCGCGACCGACTTCGATCGCTACTACCTGACCCTCAATCCGTCTTTTCGCGCCCGGCATGCGTCATTCCAAGAGATCGAGGAATTGCTCTTGGTTAGAGGCATGACGCCGGACCTGTTTTACGGAACCTACGAGCGCGACGACGCCGGGCGGTTGACGCCCCGCGGCGGGCTGCGGGACTGCGTGTCGATCTTCGGCAGCACCTCGGTGTTCGACGTGAACGGCGCGGAGCCGGCCCTGCTGGCGGCGATCGGCTTGAGCCCGGAAGCGGTCTCGGCCATCGTGGCCAGGCGGCGCGTCGCGCCCTTCCGCACGATGGACGAACTGGCTGCGTTCGGCCGCGGGCCGGGCTTCGACCGCCTCGCCATCGTCCCCGGGCAGGACGTGACGGTGCGCGCCACGGCCAGGCTGCGCCTTCCGAACGGCGAGCTTTCCGGCGAACGGCGGTCCGTGGCCGCGCTGGTTCACTTCGATTACAGGAATTTCAAGCCGGACGGCAGGCGCTACTCGTATCGCCGCTGGTACGACGACGTATGGGCACAATAGACACCTTCATTCCCGCAAGCGCGCGCAAATGGCTCGCGGCCGGCACCGGAGCCGGCATCGAGATCGGCGCCGACGGCCTGCGCGTGAGCGTGGTCCGCGTCCGCCCTTCCGGGGTGCGCGTGCTCGGCGCCGCCGCCATCACGCAGTTCCGCGAGCGCCCCGCGGCCGAGTGGGGCGGCATCTACCAGGACTTCCTCAAGCGGGCCGGGGCGGGCCACCTTTCGGCGAACGTGCTGCTGCCGCGGCGCGAGGTCATCGTGCGGCGGCTCGAGCTGCCGGGCATATCCGGCCGCGACCTGGCCGCCGCCATTCAACTCCAGATCGACTCGCTGCACCCCTATGCGGAAGGCGAAGCCGAATACGCGTGGGCTCGCATCGGCGGCGGTTCCGTGCTGGTGGCCATCGTGCACCGCGAGGTCCTCGAACGATATATCACGTTATTTTCCGAAGCCGGCATTCGCGTTGCCTCGTTTTCCTTCTCCGCCGCGGCGGTCTACCCAGCCCTGCGGCTTACATCCACGCAGCCGCCGGCGAGCTTTCTTGCGCTTAGGGAGCTCGACGGCGGCGGCGTGGAAGCGTATGGAGAGAGCGAGGCCAAGCCGCTCTTTTCGGCCGAATTCGACGCGCCGTGGGACCGGGCGGCGGTGCTGGCGGCGGCGGAGTTGCGGCTGGGAGGGGAAGTCGCGCCGGTGACGTTCGACCGGGCGCTGCCGCAACCAAAAACATTTCCGTCCGATTACGATTCGGCGGCGTACGCGCTCTCTTATGCCGCGGCGTTGTGCGGCGCCTGCCCGCTGCTGGCGCTGCCGCTGAACCTGCTGCCGGCGCGGCATCGCAGCACGAATTCGCGCGCCATCTTCGTTCCGACCGCCGCGCTGGCCGTCATCCTGATCGCCGGCCTCGTCGCGCTCGGCTCCATCAATCCCATTGAGGACCGCAAGTACATGGCCGCGCTCCAGGACGAGATCGCGCGGCTGGAGCCGGTGGCGAACCGAGCCGCGGCGCTCGACCGTGCCATCGATCGCGCGCGCAGCCGCACGCGGCTGCTGGACGGCTTCCGGCGGCGCTCCCGCGCCGACCTGGATGCGCTCGCGGAGCTGACGAGAGTGCTGGAGCCGCCGGCCTGGCTGACTTCGCTCGAGATGTCGCGCGACGCCGTGACGCTGAGCGGCCAGGCCCAGCAGGCCGCGCCGCTGCTCAAAGCGATCGACAGCTCGCCCTATTTCCAGGCGTCGTCCTTCGTTTCGCAGATCACGAAGCAGGACAAGATGGAGGCGTTCCGCATCCACAGCGAGCGCCGGGAAGGGCGGCAATGAAGCTCTCGCAGCGGGACCGCCGCGCGCTGTTGATTCTGGGCGTCGCGATTGTCGTGTGGCTCGCGGCGAACCGGCTGTGGCGCGCCCCCGCGGGAGCGGCCCCGGTGGTTTCGGCGGCGGACTCGATCTCAATGGCCGAGAAGCGGCTGGCGCGCGTCCGGCAGCTTGCGGCCTCCGTGCCCGGCAAGGAACAGGTGCTCAAGCAGGCTCAGGCCGAGCTGAGCGCGCGCGAGAAGGGCGTGATCCAGGCGGCCACGGCCGCGCAGGCGCAGGCGCAGGTGCTCGAGGCGCTGCGGCGGATCGCGGGCGCGCAATCGCCGGCCCTGGAACTGGGCGCCGTGGATATGAGCCGCGAAGTGCGCGCGCTCAGCCCGGATTACGGCGAGGTCTCCGTCACCGTGCCCTTCACCTGCACGATCGACGCCCTGGTGAACTATCTGGCCGACGTCGCGAATGCGCCCGAGGCGCTGGCGACCTCCGACCTGCGGGTCGCGCCGGCCGACGCCAAACAGAAGACGGTCAACGTGCGCCTGACGGTCTCGGCGGTCGTGCCGCAGCGGCTGGTTCCGGAAAAGAGAGGGTTCACGTCGTTTTGAGGAAGAAACTGCTGCTTCTCGACCTGGTTCTGCTGGCGCTGGCGACGGTGGTGTGCTCGCGCGTGCGCGACGCCTGGCTCGATGCGCGGAAGCGCGAAGCGGTCGTGCTTGGACAGAAGCTCAAACCGGCGCCGGCGCCGCCCTTCGCTCCCCTTCCGGCCGAGCAGCCGGTGACCGCCGCGGCCTTCGCCGACATCGCGCAGAAAACGCTGTTCAGCGCCGACCGCAACCCGACGGTGGTCATCGAAGTGGTCCCCGAAAAGCCCATGCCTCCGCTGCCGCTGTTTCACGGCGCGATGGACATCGGATCGGGAACCACGGCCTTCTTGAGCGAGAAGGCCGGGGCGCCGCCGCAGAAGGTGCGCTACGGCGAGAAGATCGGCGAGTTCACGCTGGTCGCCGTGAGCCGCGAGGACATTGTGTTTACGTGGCAGGGCAAGAAGGTGGTCAAGAAGATTCAGGACCTGGTGGATCGATCCGAACCGGCGCAGCAACAGGCGGCGCCGCCGCCCGCGCAGCAGGCCTCGAACGCGCAATCGACGGCTCTCGGTTCGACAGCCTCGAGCACCGCGCCGAGTCTGGGCGCCGATGTGGGGGGAGGATTTCGGGCTTGCAATCCGGCCGACAAATCGCCCGCGGGCACCGTTCTGGACGGCTATAAGAAGGTGATCTCGCCCAGCCCGTTCGGGAGCATCTGCCGGTGGGAACAAGTTAAGTAGTGCCGAGCGAGGAAGAGATGAGACTTCGTGCATTGTTGATATTCGTGCTGCCGTTGCTCTTGATTGCGGCGGATCAGAAGCCGGCTAAGACGAAAGCCGGGAGCGCGGGGAAATCGAAGCAGGCGGTGAAAGTGGTTCCGCTGAAGGTTCCGGCGGGCGCCACCTTGATCGAACCCGGGACCTGGCGCTACGTGGATGCGAAGGCGAAGAAGACCTGGATCTACCGCAGCACGCCGTTCGGCATCACACGGTACGAGGAGCAGCCGGCCGTCGCGGCCGAGGAGCCCCCGGCGGAGATCAAGGCGTTCGATGAAGGGGACAGCGTGCGGTTCGAGCGCCAGAGCCCCTGGGGCCCTTCCCGCTGGAGCAAGAAGAAGAACGAGCTGAGCGAAACCGAGCGGCAGGTCTGGGAGCGCGACCGGCCGAAGGATGCGGCTGATCCGAAGGCGGGCCCCGGAAGCGCGATCAAGTAGAGGGCTGTGGCGCCGTGCGCCACCGATCCGGCAGTGAAGGAAGCAGTTTCAAGGGAAGAGTAAGGGATAGCCGATGAAAGTTCGTTCGATTAGCCTGGTTCTCCTGTGGTCTCTGCTGTGGCTCCCGGCGGCCGGCCGGCAGGCGCAGCAGGCCCCGCCCGGGAAGCAGGACGCGGAGCAGAAGCCGCCCGCCGCGCAGCAGCCTCAGCCGACGCTGCCCGTTCTGGATATTCCCAACGCGCCGCTGACCGAAGTCATCGATGCGCTGGCGCGTGAGCTGAAGATTAACTACATCCTGGATCCGCGGGTCGGCAAAGGCACGGTTACGGTGAACACCTACGGCGAGCTGCGGGGCGTGGATGGAATGGCGCTGCTGCAGACCATCCTGCGCGTGAACGGCGCGGCGCTCGTCAAGGTGGGGGATTTCTACCGCATCGTGCCGCTCGCCGGCGGCGTGGCGGCGCAGCTTCCGATCACGCCGCAGGTGGACGCGAAATCGTTCCCGAACGACGAGCAGCTCATGCTGAACCTGGTGTTCCTGAAGTACGCCACCGTCGGAGAACTCGGCGAACTCCTGAAGCCGTTTATCGGCGAGGGCGGCAGCCTGGGCACGTACGCCCCGGCGAACCTGCTTCTGATTCTCGATAACAGCCGCAACATGCGGCGCACCATGGAGCTGATCTCGATGTTCGACAGCGACGTGCTCGCCGGCCAGCGGGTGCGGCTGTTCGAGGTGAGCAACGGCCGGCCGTCGGACATCGCCAAGGAACTGGAGTCCGTCATGAAGGCGGTCTCGCTCGGAGGCGAGAAAGCCAGCTCGGTGAAATTCCTTCCCATCGACCGCATCAACACCGTGGTGGCGATCGCGCCCAATCCGGGCGTGTTCGACCAGGTCGGGCAGTGGCTGAAGAAGCTCGATACGCCGGTCAAGGTCACCGCCGGATCGACCGAGAACTATGTCTATCGCGTGAAGTACGGCCGCGCGGAGATGCTGGCGGCAGCGATCACCGCGCTGTACTCGGGCAATGCGCAGGCGCTCAACATGATGACGATGATGAACGGCGGCGGCTGCGGGCTGCAGGGCGGCTATGGCGGGGGATACGGCGGGTACGGAGGCTACGGCGGGTACGGAGCCTACGGAGGCATGTACGGCGGCATGGGCGCCTACGGAGGGCTGGGCGCATACGGCGGTATGTACGGCGCCCCCGGAATGTATGGAGGCGCGTATGGAGCGGGCTATCTGGGATACGCGCCGCAGCAGGCAGCCGCACCAGCGGTCGCCGCGGGCGCGACTGCCGCTCCCGCCGGCACGGCCGCGCCGGCCGGCGCCGGGGCCGATCTGACCGGTTCGTTCCTCGGAAGCGCCGCCGCCACGCCCGGCGCCGGCGTCCCCAGGGTGATTCCGAATCCGTTCGATAATTCGCTGCTGATCCAATGCAAGCCGGGCGAGTACGAGCAGATCGCGAGGCTGCTCGATCGGCTGGATCTTCCGCCGCGGCAGGTGCTGATCGAGGCCAAGATCTACGAAGTGAACATGCAGGGCGATTTCTCCGCCGGAGTCCAGGCCTTCCTGCAAAAGAAGGAAGCGGCGCTGCCGAACGGCGTCACCGGCAGAACGCTCCAGGCCTTTACGTCCGGCTCGGGCCTGGCGCTCACGGCGGGCGCCCTCGTCGGTCAGAGCCGGGTCTTGCTCGGCATTCTCACCGCTTCGGAGGACAGGACGCTCGCCAAGCTCATCGCGGCGCCGAGCCTGATCGCGACGGATTGCATACCGGCGACGATCAACGTCGGGGAAGCCGTGCCGACCCTGGCCGCGCAGGCCGTCAACGGCAACCTGCAGCAATCCGGCAGCTCCCTGTTCACTCAGTCGATCGTGAACCAGCAGACGGGCACCACGCTCAACGTGCTGGCCCGCATCAACCCGAGCGGCATCGTCACGCTGGAGATCAACCAGACCGTGAGCGCGCCCGTCGCGCCCCCGGCAAACAGCGCGATCCAGTCGCCGTCATTCACCAACCGGAACGTGCAGACGCAGGTCACGGTTCAGGACGGCGATATGATCGCGATCGCCGGCATCATCAACCAGAGCGACACCTTCAGCTCCGCGGGCGTGCCGTTCTTGAGCCGCATCCCCGTTCTGGGAGCCGCGTTCGGCGCGAAGTCGAACACCAAAACGCGCACCGAGCTGGTGATCTTCATGACGCCGCGGGTGATCTACGACACCAACCAGATGGCCGAAGCCACCGGCGAGATCAAATCCGGGCTGAAGAAACTGACCAAGGAAATACCGCAGTGATTTGTGCGGGACGGCCTGCCCGGGCCGTCCCGGCTCTAAAGAATCCGCCACTTCGGCCGATAGACGTGACGGATGAGCATTCCATTCCCGCCAGGCCCGCCAGGCAGATGGCCCCCGCCGTTCCCGCGCGCTGGTGCCTCGACTACGGAGGCGCCGGCGGGATGGAGGCGGGCAGCGCAGCCGTTAACTAACCTTAATGCATATGTCAGCCGCGTGCGGCAGTTGTGTCAGGGTGTGGGTCGGTGTGACACAGGTGGCGGAATCGTGGCGCGGGGAAGTGGCTGATGTCGAAACCGGACCGATTGGCCCGAAACATGCTTTAGAAGTGCTCCCGGCATCGAGGAAATGCGCGGGGAAGGTCAAGTCAGGGCCTCCCCGAACGACGGGGAGGCCGGGCCCGGCGCGCGTAAGCCGAAGAAAAGGTGCGATTCTACTTGACGCGAGCTTGGGTGAGATGATAATTATGTTTTGACCGCGCCACTAGTGTTGCGGCAATTATCAGCTCGAATCCCGCGAGCACGACGAGCAGCATCAGCAGTAACAAGCAGTAAAAGAAAGAGATCGCATAAGCGCGAGTTTCAAGCTCAGGTAGGTAGCCGTTACCGACCGAGGCGCACGACAGAAAGCGCCCGGAGCAGTTCGGCGGCACTTCCCGATTTGTGATCGCAAGTGGTTTAGATGCTCAGGTTAAAAGAGACAGCTCCATCAGTTCGAATTCTATAAGGGAGAAGGAAATGGCAGATTTTCGCAAATGGGTATTAGTGCTTGCCGTCCTGGCCGCGTTAGTCGTTCCGGCCAGCGCGCAGGTTGCATCTTGCACAGTATCTTCCAGTAACCAGCCGATCCGCGCGGAAGGACTCACGGAACAGGTGGGACAGATCACCCTGATCTGCACCCCGACTACCGGGTTCACCGCCACGACGGCCAACTTCACCGCGTTTTTCACGACCCCAGTTACCAACAAGATCATTTCGGGCACGACCGGGACCGACGTCGTCCTGACGAACTCGACTGGGTCCGTGAGTGTCGCCGGCACGATCGGCGGTTCCAACTCGCTCATCTTCAATGGCGTGGCAGTTCCCGCTACGGGCGATATTTTCACCATCAGCAATGTGCGGGTCAACGCTAATGCCGTTGGCACCGGCGGGTCCGTGTCGGTGATTATGTCGGCTTCCAGCCCCGGCAATAACGTGCTGTTCACGGGCATCCCGACCGCGCAGGTTGCGAATGTCCAGACCGGTCTCGCCTTCGCGATAGCTTCCGGTTCGAGCGCGGTGAACCCCGGGCCCGTATCGTTCACGCAGTGCAGTGCGCCGAACATCAAGCTTGTCGACCTGAACTTCACGGAAGGCTTCGCGGCTTCTTTCAAGCCCTGGGCGCTGGAGAATGGCACCGTCACGCCTCCTGGGACCGCTACGCAGGGCACGCGGATCTTCGCGCGTTTCTCCGGGATTCCGGGCAACGTGAATATCGCGGTTCCGGAATTCCTGCCGGCGAGCGCGGGAAGCCTTGCGGCGGCTACCGCGGTTCTGGTTGGATTTGATGCGACCGCGAAAGGCAGCAGCGCCCCAGTGACCACGCCGGGCTCCAGCGTTGCAACTCCGGTCAGCTCCAGTTCGGCGTTCTTCAATGCGTTCAGCGACGGCAGCTCCCCGGCCAATCCGGCGTTCCTGGTTCCGAGCGGCGGCACTCCGGTGTATGAAATCACCGGCAACAATATCAGCACGAGCGCTGTTGACGTGGTGACTATGACCGTCGCCATTCAGATCACGCCGGGTGTGGCGGTGACGAGCACGTCGGCTCCGCCGACGGTCAGTGGCGGATTTGCTCCGATCAGCACGGTTTCGACGCCTGCGCCGACCTCCGGCACTGGTTCGGCTCCGTATCCGCGCTTTGTTGACGTCGCCAACCAGAACAAGACCCTGTTCTCGGTTTCGGCTTGCGTGACGAACCTGCTGTTCCCGTTCGTGACCAACCAGGCCGGCTTTGACACCGGCGTGGCGCTGATCAACACCTCGCTGGACAACGGAACCGGCACTGGCACTCCGTTCGCCACGACGCCGCAGTCGGGCACCTGCACGGTGTACTACTTCGGTTCGATGTCGAGCGGCGCGGCTACGCCTTCACCGCAGACTACTCCGACGATAGCGGCCGGCCAGATGTACGCCTTCGCGCTTTCGGCCGGTGGCGTCGCGGGTTCCACCACCTCCGCGGCTGGCTTCCAGGGCTACCTGATCGCCCGCTGCAACTTCCAGTTCGCGCACGGCTATGCGTTCGTGAGCGACCTGGGCGCGCAGAAACTGGCGCACGGTTACCTGGCGCTGGTGATCCCGGACCGTGGCCCGACGGGCGGCCGCCTTGCGGATCCGTTCAATACGGCCGGCGCCGGCTCCGGCGAGCAACTCGTGCGGTAAGCTTCGGCGAGTTAGCCAAATACGAGAGGGAGGGGAGAAATCCCCTCCCTTTTTTGTGTGTGCCGCGCATATTCGACAGCCCGATACCGGGAGCACTGGCAGGGACTCGGGCCGTTATGCGCTGAAAGCGGTCGAGCCTACCCGTGAAATCCGCTGTGCGCAGCGGAATCAGATCCAAGGCGCCGGAAGGCAACTTGATCTCGCGGCAGAAGCTGGCAGAGGGCATAATTGGTCCGGTAACCAGCCGAGGCTCAAACCCATTATCGCGGGCAGTAATGCGTCGGCTCTCGTGGCGGCCATGCGCCGGCCGATCCGCTTCGGCGCAGCTTGCCGGGGGCGGATGGGCGAAGCCCGAAAAACGCTGGTCGCGGCGAGGCTTCCTGCGATCTCGGATTTAAGGCTTTGCCGCAGGCCCGATGAGTGATAAACTACAGCTTCCGCGTCCAGTGCGACATTTTTGAAAAAGGGCCGAAACCTGCTTGGCAAAGAGTGCCGCGCAGAATCGCGCCACCTGCTTGCAGATGCTTACTGATCCGCGACCGTCCGGGAGCGGACGAGTCCTTTTCCTGAAATATCGGATTTTGCGACAGGTGCTTAATTCAAGCCGCCGTCTCGCGAAGAGCTTGGGTTGCGCGCTGTCAATTTCGAGGTGGATGATGCGAATAAAACAGCCGGTCCTCAGCACGGCGCTGCTGGTCGTTGCCGCGCTATTTCCCCTATATGGCCAGCAGGTCCTGGTCATGCCCGGATCGGGTTCAACCAATTCGGTGACGCAGGCCTATTCCCCGGATTTAGCCACCAGTTCATCATTCTCCGGATCAGCCGGAGCTTTCATTGCTCTGTCGAACCCCGCCGGTACCCAGTATTATCTGCTTTCGAATTCGGGTGGCTCCGGCAAACTCGACGTGTTTACCTCCAGCGGCACTCTTTCGAAAACCATCCCGCTGGGCTCGACGGTGAGCACCGGCGCCGTATCGCCGGATGGAAGACGCCTCCTGGTGCTGGCAGGCCAGCTCGATGTCTTCGATATCACCGGGTCATCGCCGACGCAACTCGCGGCGCTCGATGTCGGCTCGCCGTCCTACGATCTGGCGATCAGCCTGGATTCGAAGCGCGCGTTCGTGACCACCGCCACGGCCCTCGTCGGCGTTGACCTGACCGGCAATCCACCGTCCCTGCTGACGGGCAGTCTTCCCATGACGAACCGTAATCTGCCCACGCGGGTCGCGACGGGCCCGAACGGGCTGATTTACGTCACCGTGCCGGACGAATTGTGGGAAATCGACGGCGGTAACGCCACGGGCGGCAGCATGACAAAGGTGAATACGTTTCCGCTCGGTTCCGGAGTCCAGCTTGCGAAGCCGTCGTTCAGTCCCGACGGAACATACCTCATCGCGGGCAACGTGGGCACCCCGCTACCTTCCATGGCGCGGCTCAATGTCGGGAACCACACGGTTACCCTCAGTGTGGCGCCTACATATCCTACGCCGGATTCGTTCCTGGCGCCCAATGCGAGCGGCTTTCTCGGCTATTCCTCCACCACCGTCGGTCCTCTTTTCAACATCTTGAACAACAATTTCAACAGCGCGCCATACGCTACATTCAACGGCCAGTTGGTGCCTGGGGTGAAGTCAGCCGTGCTCTCGAACGAGGTTCTGGAACCGAAGGCCTTGTACATCAGCTCATATCAAAGCGTGATGCGTGTGGATCTTGCGACCAATCAAATCGGGGCGACCCAGTCGGCCGGCGGCATAGTGGCCTATTTAGCGCCGGCATCCACAGCGGCTGTCTCCACGCTGATGCAGGACTCCCCGGTCGCGGTAACCGTGCAGTCCGGGGCCAACACGCTTCCCATTGTCGTACGCGCGCTCGACAGCAACGGGCTCCCGGTTTTCAATGCGCCAGTCACGTGGAGCGCCCCTGGGTTGACCGCCCAAGCCACCATGGCCGCGACCAATGCGCAGGGTTTTGCGCAGGCTGTGTATGCCGCCGTTCCCGCGGGCACTTACACAGTGACGGCCACCGCAGGTTCGCATTCGGTTTCTTTCCAGATCACGGCGTCGGGCGGCGGTTCGACGCCCGGACCGGCCGGCGGGCTGAGCATAACCTCGGGCAACGGGCAAGTTACTACTCAGGGGAATCCGGTCAACCTGGAAGTGCAATTGACCGACGCTAACGGGAATGTGGAACCGGGCGCCGAGATCCTCTGGACGATAACCCAATCCAGCGGAGGCTCGGGCACACTTACTGCCGCCAGCGGGTGCACGGCAAGCTCGACTACCACCGTGACGTGCACCACCGATGAGAACGGCAAATCACTGGTGAATTTCCTGCCGGATTCGCTTGCCGGCGACGTTGCGCAATTCACGATTACAGCCGAAGCCCCGGATAGTGGGGTCACGTTCAACGAAACGGCCGTGTCTGACTTAGGCATTCTGCGAACGAGTATCGACGCTAGCGCCACCATTCGCGGTCCGGCGGGCCAGACGTTGCCCGGCGCAATTCAGGTGCAAGTCGGCAGCACAGCGGGAACGCTGCCCAATATTGGCGTACGCGTCACAACGGATTCGACCGTCGTGACCGCAGCCTGCTCCGGTCCCGGCGGAGTAACGTTGACCGACTCCAGCGGTAACGCCTCTTGCGATCTGGTGTTGGGCGGCGGCGTCGGTTCGGCAAACCTTACGGTCTACGTCGGAGGCCAGGCTTACTCCGGCTATACCCTGTTCGTGGACCCCGGCCAGCCGACGACGATCACTGCGGCGGGCGGCAACAACCAGACCGGGAATGCGGGGCAGACGCTGCCGTTGTACCTGCTGGCTGTCGTCACGGACGCCGGCGGCCATCCGGTGCCCGGAGCCGCCGCCAGTTGGACTGTTCTCAGCGGTAGCGCCACGCTGTTCAATACCGGTACGCAGACCAACTACAGCGGCCAGGTTTCCACCGGCGTGACCCTCGGCTCCACGCCCGGCCCGGTCAAGATTCAGGTGACCGCCGGCACCGGCAGCTTTGTGTTCACGGCCACGGTGACCGGCACCTTGAACCTGACCAAAGTCGATGGCGATAACCAGACCGCCATCATAGGGACGCAGTTCGCCAAGCCGCTTACGGTGCAGGTGACCGGGGACAGCAGCGTCGGTCCGATCGCCGGCGCGGGCGTGACCTTCAGCGTCACCGGCGGGAGCGCAACGCTATCCACCCCGGCCGCGACCGATGCGAACGGCAAGACCAGCGTCACGGTAACCGCGGGGCAAACCGCGGGAACGATCCAGGTGACGGCCACCGTCGGCAACCAGACCCAGACCTTCAACCTGACCGCGCGGCTCCCCGGGCCGGTTCTGACGGCGGCGTCCTTCGTGAACGCGGCCAGCTTCGCTCAGGTGTCGGACGGCAGCAAGACCGGCATCACGCACGGTTCGATCATCAGCATCATCGGCGACGGCATCACGAGCGGAATCCCCGCCGGCATGTGCGTCACCGGCAACACGATCGCCGGCGCGCTGCCGACGCGCGTGGCGGGCATTGAAGTCCAGTTCGGCGACCTGCTCTCGCCGATCTATCACGTCTGCCGGACCAGCGACGGCAAGGACCAGGTCACGATCCAGGTGCCGTTCCCGCTGGGCGTGCCTTCGACCACCACCGCCGTGATTCGCACCAACGCCGATTCCAGCGCGCCGCAGACGACGCTGGTGGACGGCGTCAACCTGCTTCCGTCGGCGCCGGGCATCTTCGAGTGGACGCCCGCGAACAGCGGAACCATCGCGGTCGCCGTTCACCCGGACGGAACTTATGTTTCGCCGTCCAGCCCCGCCCGCACCGGGGAAACCATCCGGGTCTACACGACCGGACTGGGGGTGAGCGCCACGCCGCCGACGCAAACCAACGTTCCCGGAGTCGCCGGCCAGAGCCTGTTCCAGACTCCGGCGGTTCAGATCGGCGGCCAGGGCGCGAGCGGAGTGACCGCGGAATACGCGCAGAACATGGTCGGAATCTGGATCGTTACGTTCCAGGTGCCGAACAGCATCACGGTTGACCAGAACGGGCTGGCCAGCCTGTCGGTAACCGTGGCCGACGTGGGCAAGACCTACTCCAGCCAGACCTCACGCATACCGATCGGGCAGTAACCCGCGACACACCGGCGGCCGGGGACGAACCCCGGCCGCCGGACTGGACAGGCGAAAGCGCCTGCCCCACCCTACTTCCGCAGCGGCTTCGAGGCCTCTTTGATCGGAGGCTGCGCGAGCTTTGATTTGATGGCGGCCACGCGCGCTTCCATGGCCTCGGCTTCCTGGTCGCGATCGAGCAGGCGCAGCAGTTGCGCATAGCGCTCGAGAATCATGCCGGCCTCGACCGGGTCGGGCGGATCCAGCTTTTCCGCGATGGCCAGCGCGCGCTGGTACAGCGCCTCGGCCCGCGCGTACTTCTTCTCGCCGACATAGACGCTGGCCAGCTTGTCGAAGCTCGCCAGCGCCGCCTTTTCGCGGATCAGGAGCGCCCGCTGGTAGAGCGCCTCGGCATCGGCGAACTTCTGCTCCTCGACTTCGGTCCCCGCCAGGTTGTCGAGCGCGGTGGCGACGGTGGGATGATCCGGCCCCACGGCCTTCTCCCAGATCACCAGAGAGCGGCGGTAGAGCGGCTCGGCCTCGGTGAACTTGCGCTGCGCGTAGCAGACCCAGGCGAGGTTGTCGAGGCTCGGAACCAGGTCGGAGTGGTCCGGCCCGAGCGCTTTCTCGCGGATCGCGAGCACGCGCCGGTAGACCGGCTCCGCGAGCGCGAATTTGCCGCGGTCGCGATAGATGCCGGCCAGGCCTTCCAGGGTCGTCGCCACGCTCAGGTGGTCGGCGCCCTGCGATTTTTCGCGGATATCGAGCGCGCGGGCGTACAGCAGCTCGGCATCGTCGAACTTCGCTTCGATGCCGTCGAGCGCGGCCAGGCTTTCGAGGCTTTGGGCGACATCGGGATGGGTGGGCCCCAGCGCCTTCTCGCGGATCGCGAGCGCGCGCTGGTAAACGGCCTCGGCGCTGTCGTACTGCCGCGTCGAGGTGTAGAGCGTGCCCAGGCCGTTGAGCACCGGCACCAGCCGCAGATCCGACGGCCCGTACGTCCCTTCCAGGATGCCGAGCAGGCGGTGATAATGCGGCTCGGCCAGCATCAGCTTGCCCTGCGTGCGATAGACGGTGATGAGCTGGTCCAGCGTGGTGGCCAGGCGCGGGTCGCGCGGCTCGAAGGCCTCCGCATCCTGCAGCGCCGCTTTCAGTTCCTTCTCGGCGTCTTCATAGCGCCCCTGCTCGTAGGCTTTCCGGGCCGCCTCCATCGAGGCGTCCCAATTCGGAGCCGGTGTTTGCTGCGCCTGAGCGAAAACCACGAGCGCCAGCGCGTTCACGAGCCAACCGAGAAGTGCGGCGCGCACGACCAAGGCCTCCTAACTGGGTAGTATACAGGTCGCGCGCGATGCGCTGCCGGGCTAGGCTCCGGCGCCGCCGCCGGCGATCTTCTCGCCGGTCACCTTATAGAACGAGTCGCGCGCGCTGCGCGGCAGAGCGTTCCATACCTTTTCGGCCGTCGTCCGTTCCTCGGCCTGGATCTCGCGAACCAGCCGCTCGGTCTCGGCGTCGCCCGCCGCCGAGCAGACCGTCGCGAAGGCCTCGTACATCGCGATCTCCGAGTTCTCCACGGCGTAGGCAATCACGAGCTGCTGCGTGTTCTTCTCGGCCGGCTCGTGGCCAATCTGGGCAGTTTCCGGCGCCAGGGCGAACAGGTGCGCCATGAACGATTTCGCGGTCGAAGGCGTTTTTCCGAGCGCCTCCAGGCGCGCCGTCAGCCGTTCGTATTGCCGCCTGGTCTCGTCGGCATGCTGCTCGAAAAGCTGCTTCGCCTCCGCCTGGTCGCCGCTCTTGGCAAAACTCCGAAGCTGCGACTCAAAACTCTTCTCGGCCGCAATTGCATCGTCCAGATAACGGATGATGACATCGCGCGCGGTTTCCTGAGCCATAAATCGATCCTCCCAGGGGATTCGCCGCCCGGACGGGCGGCGGGTGATTCCTATCCACGAAGGCAGCAACAGGCCGTCCAAATCGCTCCGGCCTCGATTTGCGCCGCGATGGCGCGCGCCCCGGTCCAGAGCGCCTGCGTAAGAATTGCGCCGCGGAGAAAAACTTTCATGCGGCGCCCGGGAACGGCGCTCGATCCGGCCTGCCCGGCGCCGCTCGAAAAAAGCTTCGCCGAGGGTCGCAAATCAAATCTGCATGCCTCTAAAATAAAGCTGGGTTAATCGGAGTCCAGCCCGCGAGGAAAGCCCGTATGCCACGAAAAAAAGACGTGAAGCCGCTGCCCGGCGGCGCTGAGCGGCCGAACAAGAGCCGCGCGAAATCCGAAGCTGCGGCCGAGGAAAGCCAGTCCTGTCCGGTTGCGGGATTCGGCGCGTCAGCCGGGGGGCTGGAGGCCTTCACGGAGGTGCTGCATCATCTGTCGTCCGATACCGGTTTGGCGTTCGTCTTCATCCAGCACCTCGACCCCAAGCACGGCAGTATCCTGACCGAACTGCTCTCGCGCGCGACAAAGATGCAGGTGATCCAAGCCGGCGACGGTATGCGGGTCGAGCCCAACCGCATCTATGTAATTCCTCCGAACAGCGACATACGAATTTCGAAAGGGGCGCTGCGGGTTCGGACGCGTCCGCCGGAACTGCCTCACATGCCGATCGACACGTTCTTCCGGTCCCTGGCGGAAGACCAGGGCGGAAGGGCTATCGGAGTGGTGCTCTCGGGGACGGCGTCGGACGGCACGCTCGGCCTCAATGCCATCAAGGCGGAAGGCGGCATCACCATCGTCCAGTCGCCCGAATCGGCGAAGTACGACGGCATGCCGAGGAGCGCGATTGCGGCGGGCTCCGCGGACCTGGTGCTGCCGCCGGATCGAATCGCGGAAGAGTTGGTGCGGCTGCGCCGCCATGAGTACCTTAGCCGGCCGCGGCCGGCCGAAGTTCCCGAAGAGGGTGAAAGGGACCTCAACGAAGTTTTCACGATGCTCCGGCAAGCCACGGGCGTCGATTTCACGAATTACAAGCCGGGGACGATACGCCGGCGCACGCTGCGCCGCATGGCGCTGCACAAGTTCAACACGCCGGCCGAGTACGTTCGTTACCTCAAGGAGCACCGGGAAGAGCTGGACCTGCTCTTTCAGGACCTGCTGATCAATGTGACCGCTTTCTTCAGGGAACCCGCGACGTTCAAGGCGATCCGCTCGCGCATCCTTCCGACCTTGTTCAAGGGCAGATCGTCCGACGACACGTTCCGCGTGTGGGTTCCGGGCTGCTCGACGGGCGAAGAAGCCTACTCGGTGGCAATCACGGTGCTCGAATATCTGCGGGAGGCGCGGATCGACGTTCCCGTCCAGGTATTCGGCACCGATCTGAGCGAAGCGGCGCTGCAAAAGGCGAGGGCGGGAGTGTATCCCGAAAGCATTGCGGCGGACGTTTCCCCGGAACGGCTGCGGCGTTTCTTCGTCCGCGTGGAAGGCAGCTATCAAATCGCCCGATTCGTCCGGGACGTGTGCGTCTTCGCTAAGCAGAACGTAACGAAGGATCCGCCGTTTTCCAAGCTGGATTTAATCACCTGCCGCAATCTGCTGATCTACCTCGGTCCGATTCTGCAAGGCAAGGTGATGCGGCTGTTCCATTACGCGCTGAAGCCGAACGGCTATCTGGTGCTGGGCGCCTCGGAGCACATCGGCGCGGCCGGCGAAGGGCTCTTCGAAGCTGTGGACAAGGAGCATCGCATCTATAGCCGGAAACCGGCGCCCATGGGCGTGACGCCCGATTTCGGCAGTTATGACGAGCAGCGCGCCGAGCCCGCCGCGGCGCACGCCGGGGCGATCCCCACCGCGGCCGAGAGCCAGAACCGGGTCGATCGCATGATCCTGGCGCGCTATTCCCCGCCCGCGGTGGTGCTCGACCAGAATCTCAAGGTGCTGCAGTTCCGGGGCGACACGTCGCCTTATCTCGGGCATGTTTCCGGGGAAGCGACGCTGGATGTGACCAGGATGACGCGAGGGGGGCTCGGCTCGGAAATCCGCCGGCTGGTCGGGAAAGCCGATGCAAGTTCGGCGCCGGTGAAAAGCGATCCGGTGGCCGTGCAGTCCGACCGTGAGGAAGTCCGGTACATACAGATCGCCGTCACGCCCGTTCACGGCCTCAATGAGCCGCAATTCCTGGTGGTATTCGAGCCCGCCCAGCCCCCGCAGCCCGACGCCCGCAAGAAACGGCAGGCGCGCGCCGCAAAGAGCGGAGATGAGCGGGTGCAGGAGCTCGAACAGGAACTGGCGAGCACACGGCAGTATCTGCAGTCGGTCATCGAGGAACAGGAAGCGGCGACCGAGGAGCTGAAATCGGCCCACGAAGAGGTGCAGTCCAGCAACGAGGAGTTGCAGAGCACCAATGAAGAGCTGCTGACCGCAAAGGAAGAGCTGCAGTCCACCAACGAAGAGCTGACCACGGTTAACGAGGAGATGCAGACCCGCAACGCGGAACTGCATCAGGTCAACAACGATCTGCTCAATCTTCTCAGCAGCGCCAACATCCCGATCCTCATGCTGGGCAACGATTTGCGGATCCGGCGCTTTACTCCGCAGGCGGAACGGATTTTGAACCTGATTCCGGCCGATATCGGGCGGCCGATCAGCGATTTCCGCCTCAAAGTGAGCGTGCCCGACATCGTGAGCCTCTGCCAGGAAGTGATCGACACGCTGGTTTCCCGCGAGCGGGAGGTGCAGGACGCCGAGGGCCGCTCTTACTCGATGTGGGTCCGCCCTTACCGCACCTCCGACAACCGGATCGACGGCGTCGTGATTGCGCTGGTGGATGTGACCGAGCGCAAGAAGGCCGCCGAGGCGCGCTACCGCCGCCTGTTCGAGGCCGCCAAGGACGGCATCGTGATCGCCGACGCGGACACGGGAGAAATCCTGGACTCGAATCCGTTCATCACCAAGGTCTTCGGATTTCCCCGCAGCCGGCTGATCGGGCAAAAGTACTGGGAAAGCGATCTGTTCCGGGACACCGAACTCGGCCCCTCCCTGGCGCTTGAACTGCGCGAGCGCGAATCTCTGCAAAGGACGATGTGGCTGCAGGCCGAGAGCGGCGAACATATCGAGGTCGAATTGGTCGCGTCGCTGTACGCCGAGAGCGAGCGCAATGTGATCCAGTTCAATATCCGCGACATCAGCGTGCGCCGGCGCGCCGAGGAACAGGTGCAGCGCAGCGAAGACCACCTGAGGCAGACGCAGAAGATGGAAGCGGTGGGACGGCTTGCCGGAGGCGTGGCGCACGATTTCAACAACATCCTGACGGCTATCCTGGGCTATGCCGATCTTCTCAATGACGAACTCCCGCCGGATCATCCCGGGCGCCCGCTGCTCGAGCAGATTCACAACGGAGCCGAGCGCGCGGCCGCGCTCACGCGGCAACTGCTGGCGTTCGGCCGCAAGCAGATCCTGAACCCGGAAGTGCTCGATCCCAACGAGGTCATCGGCGACATGCGGCAGATGATCTCGGTGATGTTGAGCGAAAAAATCGAATTCGCGATCGTCCCGCAGCCCGATGCGGGGCACGTCAGGATCGACCGGTCGCAACTGGAGCAGGTGGTCTACAACCTGGTGCTAAACGCGCGCGACGCCATTCAGGACGCGGGGACAATTACGGTCTCCACGGCCGACGTTCAGGTAGACGAGAGCTTTGCCGAGCAGCATCCGACGGTCCCCATCGGCCGCTATGTCGCCATCACCGTCAAGGACACAGGCGCCGGCATGGATGCGGAAACGCAGGCGCACATCTTCGAGCCGTTCTTCTCCACCAAGCCGAAGGGCATGGGCGCGGGCTTGGGACTGGCCACCGTTTACAGCATCGTTTCCCAGAACGGCGGCTACATCCGGGCTTATAGCGAACTGGGCGTCGGCAGCACGTTCACCGTGTATCTGCCGAGGCTGGAACCCGAGCTCGCGCGCCCGGAGCCTGCCGGCCGGAAGGAAGACCTGAGGGGCTCGGAAACCATTCTGCTCGTCGAAGACGAGAACGCCGTCCGGACGTTGGCGCGAAGATTCCTGGAAATCAGCGGCTACCACGTGCTCGAAGCTTCCAACGGCCCGGACGCCCTGCGAGTCGCCCGCGCGCACAACGGCCCCATTCATGCCATGGTGACCGATGTCGTGATGCCTCGTATGAGCGGCCGCGAGCTTGCGTATCAACTCGCGCCCGAGCGGCCCGGTATGAAAGTGCTCTACATGTCGGGCCACACGGAGGACACGATTATTCATCACGGTATTCTCGAGAAAGGCCTCGCCTTCCTTCCGAAGCCGTTTACGCAGGAAGCGCTGCTTTCCCGGGTGCGCCGTCTGCTGGACGCCGGGGACGCGCCGGGCGCGGCGCCTCCGGAGGAACCAACCGGTGGCAGATGAAGAAAGACCCGATATCGTTGTGGCCGGGGCTTCGGCCGGCGGCGTCGAAGCCATGCGGAAGCTGGTTTCGACGCTGCCCGCCGATCTGGACGCGGTGGTGCTCCTTGTCGTCCATCTGCCGGCTGAAGGCGAAAGCTATTTGCCGCAGATCCTGACGCGCGCCGGAAAGCTGCCGGTCGCGCACCCGGCGCAAGGCCAATTGCTGGAAGTGGGACGGATCTACGCCGCGCCGCCGGATCGCCATGTGCTGATCTACGATTCCAGGATCAGGGTGGTGCGCGGCCCGAGGGAGAACCGCCACCGCCCTTCGATCGACGTCCTTTTCCGGTCGGCGGCCTCGGCCTATGGGGCCCGCGTGATCGGCGTGCTGCTGACCGGCTCCGACGACGACGGCGCCGCCGGGCTGCAGCTCCCAAAGCGCGCCGTTGCAGTCCGGACAGGTAAAAGCGCCGGGCGTTCTGATCGGCAGGCCCTGCTCCTGTCCGTACGATTGATCGGCCGGTTCCGTCACGGGTCGCCTCCCATTTGGTTTCACCACCCCGGCGACGAGATCGCGCACGAGGGGACCGATTTCGTCGAGGCGGCATTTGTAATCCGGCTGCAGGACGCGCAGCGCGCTTTCCGGCACCGGCGCAGTCAAACACCGTCGAGCGCGCGCTCTGGGAGGCGGTGCGGACGCTCGAAGAAAGCGCGGCCATGTCGCGCCGCATCGCCCGGAATACGCAGAGCCTGCGTTCCCGGCTGATTCAGCAAGCCGGGGAACGGGAAGAGCATGCCCGCGTGATTCGCGAGCTGCTGCTCCACTCAAAGAACGAAGAGCTGGACAGCGCGGCGTAAGGCACAGATTGGCCGGTGGGGTCAGTCCTTCCGGGCTGCACCGGGCTTTGGCCCGGCGTGGCGCCCGGCCGGAAACATCAAGAAGTCCACAAACCTTGCGGGTCCGAATGCCCCCTCAGTATCATTGAATATGGTTGTTGACAACATCCCCGAAGGTCTGACCTTCGACGATATTCTCCTTCTGCCCGCGCGCAGTGCGGTTCTGCCGGCCCAGGCCGATACGCGCACGTGCCTCAGCCGCACCATCGGACTGAATATTCCTATCGTCAGCGCCGCCATGGACACGGTGAGCGAGTCGCACCTTGCGATCGCGCTCGCGCGCGAGGGCGGCATCGGCATGATCCACCGCAACATGCCGATCGAGCGGCAGGCCGAGGAGGTGGACCGGGTAAAGCGAAGTGAGAGCGGCATGATCGTGGACCCGGTGACGATGCGGCCCGAGCAGCGCATCTACGAGGCTCTCGAGGTGATGAAGCGCTATCACATCTCGGGCGTGCCGGTGACCGAGAACGGCCGGCTTGTCGGCATCCTGACCAACCGCGACCTTCGCTTCGAAACCCAGCTCGACCAGCCGATCTCGAACGTGATGACCAAGGAGAACCTCATCACCGTTCCCGTGGGCACGACCCTCGAGGATGCCGAGGCGATCCTTCACAGGCACCGCGTCGAAAAGCTGCTGGTGGTGGATGACGAGTATCACCTCAAGGGACTGATCACCGTCAAGGACATCCAGAAAAAGCTGAAGTATCCGAATGCGGCGAAGGATTCGCAGGGCCGGCTGCGAGTCGGCGCGGCGATCGGCGCGGGACGCGATTTCCTGGAGCGGGCGCAGGAGCTGGTCCGCAAGAAGGCGGACGTGCTCGCGGTGGATACGGCGCACGGGCACAGCGAGCGCGTGCTCGAGGTGGTGCGCACGATCAAATCGAAGCTGCCGGACGTGGCGCTGATCGCGGGCAACGTGGCGACCTACGAGGGCGCGCGCGACCTGTGCAGGCTCGGCGCGGACGGCGTCAAGGTGGGCGTCGGGCCCGGTTCCATCTGCACGACGCGCGTCGTGACCGGCGCAGGCGTGCCGCAGATCACCGCGATTATGGAATGCTCGCGCGCCACCCGCGAAGCCGGCGTGCCGCTGATCTCCGACGGCGGCATCAAATTTTCCGGCGATATCACGAAGGCAATCGCGGCGGGCGCCGATAGCGTCATGATCGGCAGCCTGTTTGCCGGCACGGACGAGAGCCCCGGCGAGACCATTCTTTACCAGGGCCGCACGTTCAAGAGCTACCGCGGCATGGGCTCGCTGAGCGCGATGTCCGTGTCGAGCGCAGACCGCTACGGCCAGGATGCGAATTCCAAGCTCGTGCCCGAGGGCATCGAGGGGCGCGTGCCATACAAAGGCCCGATCTCCGAGCTGGTGTTCCAACTGGTGGGCGGCCTGAAGGCCGGCATGGGCTACTGCGGCGCCGCGAATATTCGCGAATTGCAGGAGAAGGCGCGGTTCGTGCGCATCAGCCCGGCGGGCCTGCGCGAGAGCCACGTGCACGACGTGATTATTACGAAGGAAGCTCCGAACTACAGGCTGGAATAGCTCATGGAACCACGTGCTGCGGACCAGGCGCAGACGGGCCGCCATCCAGAAGAAGGCGCGGCGTGCCCGAGGTGCGGCGCGATGCGCGTGCACCGGTCGCACCGCAGGGGGCTCTCCGAGCGTGCTCTCGCCATGGCCGGCAACGGCGGCATCCGCCGCTGCCACGCGTGCCAGGCGCGCTTCGCCCTCTTCGGGAATTCGATCATCTACGTCGAAGACGCCCGCAGAGCGATGCGCACGTTCGCGCGCGTCGCCGTGCTCGTGGCGAGCGCCGGACTCCTTGTGGCCGCGATTGTGCGATAGGATCCTTCAGCGCTTGCTGTGCTTCAGCTTGTGCGCGCTGTTCGAGAGCCATTGCATGTTCGAAGGCGAATCGGCTCCGCCCTTATAGAGCGGGACGCGATGATCGACGGCGTAGCCCGGGCATGGCCCCGACGTGCGCCCGGTCGAGGGGCAGGGATTCGAGCGCCGGAACTTCGCCTTCGCTGATTCGCTTCGCTTGATGCGGCCGCGCCTGTCGCGCGCGCATCCGACGCAGCGAATCGTGCTCTTGCGCGGCGCCGGCGGCCGCGCTATCGAGACACGCGGTGTTTTCTGCGCCGCAACGTGCCGCGCCCCAGTGAATGCGGGCGTGGCCAGCAACAGCAGTGCAATGATCGCGACCAGTTTGCGCATGGGCTGGTTGTATGTAATCAATTCCGGAAGGCGCAAGTCAAGGCCCGGGCAGGCGCGCGGCGCAAGCTCAAGCGATTTTCGATCCCCGCAGAATTTCTTGCCTCACCCCCCGTACTAGACGTACCGCTAGTACCGATCGGGGGCTTTTTTGCCCGAGCGTCCTTCCGTAATATAAGTGGCTGCCGTGAAGGATAAAACGTTGTTCATGTTCGGGGCTGTCTCCGTGCTCATCCCGTCCGCGGTCTACTTCTTACCGGCCGCGGTTTCCGGCTTGCTGTCCCTCAGGCCTGCGACTTCCATGCTGCTCGGGTTATCGCTATATCGCAACGGCAAGACAAGCGACTGCGGACCCGTCGAATCCATCCGCGCGGTGAATCAGCGCCGTGCAATCGAGGAAAACGTGCGGGTGATGACGCTGCGATATCTTCGCGTTCGCTCCGAAGCCGATATGGAGGAGTGGGATAGTTCGATGGGGCGTTTCTGGGTGAACCGCGGCGCGTCTGTAGCCGATTTGTACAGCGCGATCGCAGAGCAGAACGAGGACATTTACGGCCTATCGGACCTCGCGCAGGGATCCGTGGTGCTCGACTGCGGGGCAAAATACGGCGTCTCCGTCCGCAAGGCGTTGAAGGAAGGCGCCGGGCAGGTCGTCGCGATTGAGCCGGATCCTGACATGGTGGTTTGCCTGCGCCGCACATTCGCTCCCGAGATCCAGGCAGGGCGGGTGATTGTGTACCCGAAAGGCGTCTGGGATCGCGACGCCGTGCTGGCCCTGCATCGCGCAAAAGAGAGATCGCGGGGCGACCGGTCCGCCGGCCCGCGCAAGGTGAAGGCACGATTCACAACTATCGACCGCCTGGTATCCGAGCTTCACCTCTCCCGCGTGGACTTTATCATCATGGATGTTCAGGGCGCCGAGCCGAAAGCCGTCGCAGGGGCGTATGAAACGATCCGCCAGTTTCATCCGAGCATGTCGGTTCGCGTCTATCACGACCCGGGCGAACGCGCCGCCGTCAAGAAGGCCCTCTCCTCGGATTACTTATCCGAGTTCTGCCCGTGCGCGGAACAGCAAGGCAGAATCATTCGGGACGTAGCGCTGTTGCGGTAGGGGCCCACGGCATTGTCCGAACTCGCCTATGAGGTCAAGAAAGCCGGCAACGCCGTCGAAGTTCAACCATTTCTCTTGCCGGTAACTACGCCGCCGCAACTCGTCATGAAAAAGGCGGTGGCCGGTCAATTCAGCCTGTAGTTGATCGGTCCACCCATCGCGATGTCACCAAGCCCGGCTCGTGGTGTTGCTCCTGTGCGGGCAGCAGGATACCGGGCTTCCTACTGCAGACGAGCGGCGTCATTCCCCAACAAGGATAGGGCCCGGTTGCGGACCATGTCCGCGGCATCGTGCTTCGCCGCGCTCAGAACCGCGTCCCGTAATACCGCCCTGAGCGGCAGACGGAAACCGATCGCAAACAGCGCGGCCGAACGAACGGCCGGGCTGGGGTCTTTTCTCACCGTTTCGGCGAGCAGGGAGTCGGCCGCGGCCCCCGGGACCAGGCGCAGGCCGCGCGCCGCCGCGGCCCTGACATCCTCCCGTGAGTCTTTGAGCGAGACCGCGAGCAAGGCTGCTGCGCGCGGACCCGCGCTGTTGCCTAGCGCCGCCAGCATTTCTGTGCTCTCTGCTGCCGTCTTCGCCGCTCGATAACGCTCCGCCAGCGCGGCCTCGATCTTGTCCGACTCGGCCGGATGAGCGCTCCTGCCGGCCCGGGCCAGCGCGCCGGCGGCGAGAAGCGCCGCATTCCGCACCTGCGGGTTCCGGTCCTCCAGCAGATCGGCCGGAATCCGCATCGCATCCGCCGCCGGCTCCCTGATGCCCGCCAGCGCCGACAGTGCGCTTACCCGCGCTCCCACCGCGCGCGTCTCGTCGTGGGCAACGGCGCTGAGAGCTCCGATTGACCGAGTGGTCCCGGCCTCGGCCAGCCCGCTCGCGATCGCCTGCGCTCCCCCGCCGGCCGCGAACGAGCGAAGGGCCAACGGAATCGACTCGGGCCGCCTCCGGAACAGCGCGGCCAGACGCTGATTCGCGGCCGGATCGTTCCGCGCCGCGCCCGCCAGGATCTCTCCGGTGCTCCGTCCTGCCAGTAACTTCCGGTCCATGCTCGCCTGCGCCGCGCGCGGGTCGGGCTGATGAGCCTCGATCGGCAGATGCTCGACCTGCTTGGGGATAGCCAGGCTGCGCGCCAGAACGGGGTCCAGACCGGCGCGCAGGTTCCCCAGGTGAAGCTCGATGCGTGTCGTGAGCGAGTTTCCCGCGGCTCCCGGGATGCTCAGCCTTACCTGCTGAACCCCGTCCAACGCGGCGATTGCGCCCTCCGGGGTGAACGCAAATTCGGCTTGAGATTCTTCGATAACCGCCGGCAAGGCCGGGCTGGCGCTCGTGCCGTCCAGATACTTGAGTCTCTTCTTCCGGACGCGGAAGGGGCCGAGCCGCTGATAGATAGCGAGGTAGCTGCCCGCCCCATCGCGTTCGATGGCCGTCCACACCGCCGTGTCCGCCGGGACGAATTGCGATTCGGCGGCAATCATCTGAAGCAGGTTTCTATCGGAGGGGGAGACCTCTTTCGCAAAATGAACCATCCGAAGAGCTCCATTCTGGCCAAAGGTCGCCCAGCAAGGCCTGGAAAGCCGCTCTTGCGCGAGGCTCAGCTCCTTCGCGTCAATCCGCTTCGCCTTGCTTCCCTCGATGTGCACGGATGCGAGTTGAAACCGGACATCGTAGCTGTCCGGGCGGACCGCAACCACCGTGCTGCGCCACTCGCCGCTGAGCGCGATGCTCTGCCGAGGTCCGCCAGCCTGGTCCTGCAACCCGGCCTGCAAGGACAGCGTCCAGCGGAACTGCTGCCCCACCTGAGGTGGGGCGCAGTTCGCCGCAGACCGGAGGCAGCCGACGGCCAGCACAACTTCTATAACGAACCGCCCACGTCTGTTCATATCGCGTCTCATTTACTGAAGCGAGTGGAATATGATCGTTACGCTTTCGTGAGACAGATCCTCGCCGGTCGCCTTGCTGATGGCCGTGAGAGTGATCGTATAGTCGTACGGCGCGGTGTCGGTGGGATTCCAGAAGGTCTGCAGATGGTCGTAGCCCAGCCCTCCCACGATGCAACCCTGTAGGTACGCGGGGCCGCAGGTGATGTTCTGCGTGGTTCCGTCGCCCCGAGTGACCGTCCAGCGGTAGATCAAGTCCGTCTGGTCAACGCCGTCGGGCGGCTGCAGATACCCCGTAAGAAGATATCCGTCCACCGCGGGCGCGCTGGGGAGCCTCACCGGTGGTTGGTCAATTCCGAGCTCGAGGGACGAATCCAGGTCGAGAATGCTTTGAATGTGCACGCCCGGCGCGAGCGGCGTCACGGTCACGGTGCTCGTCCCCGTTCCGCTCTCGGTCAGGGTTCTCCCGTTGGCGTCGGTCAGGGAGTGGTTCACCGTAAGAGTGATCACCGACTGGTGCGGGGTATTGGCGAAGGAAATGTACGTGTCGCAGCCGGAGCCGCTAATGACGTCTCCCGGCGTGTTCGAAGACCAGGTGAAATTTGAATTCGAACATGTCAGCTCCGTCGGGAATTGGTTGTTGGTGTTGGGCGAAAAGGCTTTCCCCTCCAGTCTGTTCCACTTCCCGCCGTAGGCCGTGCCAACAGGCTTGGCAATCGTAACGTCGAGGGGCTTCGTGCAGAGGGACGCCGGCAGCTCAAAACGGGCAACGTTCAGCGTCTGATGGAAAACCGGCACTGTTTTCTCGTACAGCGGAGGCCAACTGAATATTGTCTGGGAGTAATCGTCGCAAAGTGGGCAGACGCCGAACGTGGCCACCAGATCGACGTGCCCGCCGCCTGAAGCGATGGTCAGGTCGCTGTCGACGGAGCCGCTGATCGTGGCGGAGCAACTGGCCGGCGTAGGATCCAAATACCAGCCGGCCTGGGCCGCCACGGGGAGCCGCGTCTTCAGCAGATCGACGGTGGCGTCCAAACCGCCGCTGATGGCGACGATGTCGACACCTCCGAACAAGTGAGCGCCTATGGTTCCCTGCGGGGTCGCGGTCAGATTCAGCCCTTTGGCGGACACCCCGCCTTCCAGGTTCAGGCCGGCTTCCGCATTGACACCGAGCTGGATCGCAAACACCCAGAAGCGAATCGGGGGCAAGGAGTACTGCTGGCTGAACACCGGGAGGTTCTTGTTGAACGACCCGCCGGCATCGGCGTGGCAATCGGGGCAGGGATACTCGAGGCCAAAGACGTACAGATGCGCCTCCGCGCTCGAGGACGGATCGAGGTGACTCGGCACCGTCTGGCCGGTGTCGCTTTTGGCGGAGACGGCCACATCCAGCACTTTCACATCGACGCCGAAGAGCACGCCGTGCGTGCTGAAGTCGGCGTCGAAGTCCGTGGTGCCGCGGTCCGTGCCGGGATAGTTGGTGTTGTCGAGGCCGCCGGTCAGCTTCCAGTAGGCATCAAAATCCCCACCGTCATTCAAGTGGCCTTCCTCGTTGACCAACGGTATGCTCGTCGTGGAAGCGGACCGGGGCGCGATCAAGGATCTGAGGCCGGACCGGCCTTGGGCCGCACTCGGGAGGATTCCGCCTCCTGCGCCGGAGACGCCCTGCGGAGCGCCATCTCCGTGCCGCTTGGCGAACTCCGGAACCGGCGCCACCACCCAGCCCGGGGCGGGATTCGCCGCCGTCGCGGTCTTGAAGTAGTCGTCCACGATCTTGCTGGCCTGGGCCAGCGCCGCGGTGCAGCTTGGGGATTGGGAGATCACCGAGCCGCTGATGGGGGCCACCACGCAGGATTCGGCATCGCCCCAAAAGGTCGGCATCGGCGGAATGATATTCGAGCCGACCTGGTCGCCGGCCGGCCGCCGTGCAAGCTGGGCCCGGATGCGCTGGGGAGGCGCGCCGTTGAGAATCTCGAGGCGCGCCCAAGAGGCGCCCACAATGTCCCCCGGCTGGGGGCCGCCCGTGCAGGAGATGAAAACGTAGGACGTCCGGGTCTGGTCCGCCGGGTCCGGCTGATACTGGCAGGTAGCCACAATCGAACCGGCCGAGTAGCCCAGATCCAGTTGCACGATGGGTCCCGCCGTGCCGTCGTTCAGGTGGAACTGGCTGGGGACCTGCACGGGACCGACCTCGAAGGTTTTTTCCACCGGGCCGGCGCCGCCCAGTACATCGAGATCGACCGAGCCGCCGTAGCCGTCCGGAGGCCTGGTGGCGGCCGTCGTCATTACCGCCTGAGTCGAACGGATACGGAAATTGTCGAACAGGTATTCCCCTTTTTGCTCCGGCGCGGTAAGGTCCAGCTCGATCTTCAGGTCGCTGTAGGCGGCGTCGGCCAAGGCCGTGCGTACCTGGTCTGTAATCGGGAAGGCGACCGTCTGGAAGATGCCGGGGCGAAACTTGGCAAGGTCCACCCGGCCGAGAGGCACCCGGCTCAATCCTCGCGAAGCGGAGATCACGAACAGGGACAGAGAGGCCGGATAGGTGGAGGCGGGAAAGCGGATGTCCACCGCGAATGACGAGCCGGCCACCCCGATCCCTGCCAGCGGCGCGCTGCCGGAAGACAGCGGCACGCTCGTAAGTTTCGTTTCGTTGGCCGGGTTTGTCACGGAGTAGGCGGACGACCCCTGAGTCCGCACCCCGCTCAACGCCACCGAGGTGTTCACGGCGGCATTAACCTGGATCTGCCAGACAGAGAGATCCTCGAAGCCGAGGATCGCTTCAGGCGAAACAGATTGCTGACCCGGAGCCGCTGTGACGGCTGCCGTCCACAGCAGCATTACTCTGAAAAGCATCGCACTTCGCAGGCGGAAATTCACGAGTTGTTCTCCTCACCATCACGGTTTGTCATCCCCACATTCCTTTCGAGCAACTCAGGGCAGAAAGCAGCAGGCCGCACGGGAGCCGTGAGCGCTGCCGTCAACCGGGCTCCCGCCGCACCATGGCTGTCCTGCTAAGTTGCCGAACCACACTGGCTTATCAGCTCCAATCGACCCGGTTCGCAAAGCGGAACGGGCAGGCAAAAAGTTGCTGCATCGGCGCGCGAAGGCCGTTCATCTATTCGGGAGAACAAGCGCTGTCCCCGATAGCGCCCCCGGCCGTGCCGGCGACTTTTGCCGTGTTACCTGAGAAGGCGCAGACGGCAGGCCGGACCTATCATGGCTGGGTCGCTTTTCTTGGGGAGCCAAATTGTCGAGCTACGATCTCAGAGACTCTGAAGGGCGTGAGAGATGGGGGAAGTATCGCGACTGCACGGCGCTGAGCGTCAATCGCCGCCGGGCGGGGATGTAAGCGGACTGCTGCGCGCCTGGAGCGAGGGGGACCAGAGCGCACTGGAAAAGCTGACGCCCATCGTTTATAGAGAACTTCACCGCCTGGCGCGGCATTACATGCGGGGAGAGCGCCAGGGGCACAGTCTGCAAACCACCGCCCTGGTCAACGAAGCCTACCTGCGCCTGGTGGATTACAAGCGCATCCGCTGGCAGAATCGGGCCCACTTCTTCGCGATTTCGGCGCAGTTGATGCGGCGGATTCTCGTCGATCACGCGCGGCGCCACAATCTGAAACGCGGCGGCGGCGTGCAGCATGCCCCGCTCGAAGCGGCGGCCGTGGCACGCGGGGGCCGGGAGGCCGACCTGGTGGCGCTCGATTGCGCTTTGAACGCATTGGCGCGGATCGATGCCCGCAAAGCCCGGGTCGTCGAAATGCGCTTCTTCGGTGGGCTCAGCGTCGAGGAAACGGCCGAGGTGCTCAAAGTGTCGCCGGTCACGGTGATGCGCGACTGGAGCACGGCCAAGGCCTGGCTTTATCGTGCACTGAGCGGTGGGGCCGGCGATGGATTCGGAACGCTGGAAGCAGATCGATAACCTGTTGCAGGCCACGCTGGACCGCGCGCCCTCGGAGCGCTTTCGATTCCTGCGGCAAGCCTGCGGCGGCGATGAGGCGCTGGAACGGGAAGTCCGGTCGCTGCTGTCCTCGCATCGCCAGGCGGGCAACTTCCTGGAAGGCACGGCCATCGAAATGGCGGCGTGGGCCATGGCCCTGGACTCGTGCGGACCGGCCGCGGCCGCCGCGCAGCCGGTCTCCTCCGGCCAGACCGTATCGCATTACCGCGTCCTGGAAAAGCTCGGCGAGGGCGGCATGGGCGTGCTCTACAAGGCGGAGGACCTGGAACTGGGCCGCTTGGTCGCTCTCAAGTTTTTGCCCGCTGAGCTGGCCGGAAATCCACAGGCGCTGGAGCGCTTTCGCTCGGAGGCCCGCGCGGCGTCCTCGCTGAATCACCCCAATATCTGCACCATCCACGAGATCGGGCGAAGCGGCGAGCTCTCCTTCATCGTCATGGAGTTCCTGGAGGGCGAGACCCTGAGGCATTTGCTCGACGGCCGGCGCCTCGATACGGGCACGCTCGTTTCGCTCGCGATCGAGATCGCCGACGCCTTGGATGCGGCACACTCGGCCGGTATCATTCATCGCGACATCAAACCGTCGAACATCTTCGTCTCCGCTCGCGGCCGGGCCAAGATCCTCGACTTCGGGTTGGCGAAGGTCGGTTCCGAGATTGCGCATCGGGCCGGCAACGAGGAAGAGGCGGGCACTTCCCCGTTCCGGCACGTCGAACTGACCCAGAGCGACGGCATCGTGGGCACGCTGTCCCATATGTCGCCCGAGCAGATCCGTGGCGAGCGGCTGGACTGCGGCACGGATTTGTTTTCCTTCGGCGTGGTCCTCTATGAAATGGCCACGGGAGAACTGCCGTTTCCAGGCGAAGACTCGAATGCCGTCCTGGATGCCATACTCAACCGGACTCCGGCGCCCCCGTCGCAGCTTAACCCCGGCCTGCCCTCGGAACTGGAGCGGGTCATCGGCCGGTGCTTGCAGAAAGACCGCCGCCTGCGGTATCAGCGGGCTTCCGAGATTCGCGCCGACCTCCAGCGCTTGACGCGCGAAACGGATTCGGCCCGAGCGCATCGGCCCGGCTCCGCCCGCGCCCGCCACTGGAGAGTGACCGTGGCGGCGCTCACGGCGGCGCGAGCCGTTTTCCTCGCCGCCTATCTCCCTTTTCACCCGGC